>Ga0190313_1001979_pt1 | contig 10411 bp, 18 predicted proteins | sample 4870071011_MG_FD_169989 | JGI IMG/M metagenome (GOLD analysis project Ga0190313, IMG submission 169989) | Hydrothermal vent sediment bacterial communities from Southern Trench, Guaymas Basin, Mexico - 4870-07-10-11_MG | ecosystem: Environmental > Aquatic > Marine > Hydrothermal vents > Sediment ...
GTAACCATGCCTCCCTCCTTTAAAACCCTCTTGCATTCTTTTAGGAATTTGAGCGGGTCTTCTAGATGCTCTATCAGTTGCCCGGCGAAAACCTCCTCAAAAACGCAATCTCTAAAAGGTAAGTTAGAGGCATCGGCAACTATCCAAGCGCTCCTATCGCATCTGAAGTCGGGCCTCCTGATGTCAAGGAATACCACATCGTAATCCGAGCAGAAATGAGGATTAAAAATGTAGCCCCCACCCCTCTTCGAGTAGCCCGGGCCAACCTCAAGCTTCATTATAGCTTACCGCCACCCGCGGTATTTAGGGTGTGATGACAGACGAGAACCCTCATCCTTGTTGAGCACCCCACACTCTATCAGCTTGTCGATCACGGCGCTCCTGATCAGCGCGCCTCTAGATGGAAAGCCGAGGAACTTCGCTGCCTCGTCGATCTTCCTGATCAGCTCGTCGCTCATCTTCACAGTCACGACTCTCATTTGCACGAGTGGCACCCGCGTAACACCGAGACAAGAACATTAATAAAGTTGCTGTAACCTTAATACGCTCCTTCACGAATGAGCTCGTGGGGATTGGTGCGAGCTGATGGGGAGGGCTGAGGACCCGCTCTTCTTCGAGTACTGGCGCCTCCAGCATGAGCTCTCAAAAATCGTCAAGAAGTACTGCTCTAACTGCCCATTAATGTCCCTGTGCTGGCCAGATGAGGCAAGCTTTGACCTCAATGCGATAAGGCTGTGCCCCCACGGAGCAGGGCAAATAGCGTCGAGAATCTGCGAGCTAGTAGGCGAAAAGGGGCTAGGCTACTTCGCAGCAACAATAGAAGACCTAAATGAAGTCGAGAAAAAGCTCAACAACATTTATGCAGAGAAGGGAGAGACAGTCACCTTAGGTGAAGGGAGTGGATAGGAGAATAGCGGTCACAATAATAGCGGTAGCGCTAGCCGTAATGCTGATAACAGCGGAGCTAGCAGTAACACAAGCAAGGAGATGGGAGGACTGGCGCTCGGAGACCTATAGGGTCCTGTCGCGAGGAGGCTACATAGCGAAGAGGACCACCGGAGACGCGAAGATAGTCCACGGCCCCTTCTGGTGGTATCCATGCATAAGGTACAAGAACATACCTTGGCTCTGCTGCAAGGAGCTCTGGTGCAGCTACAGGGCAACTGGAGGGTGGTGGGAGTCCGGCAGCATTTACATAGCCCACAAGGAGACGGCGAGGTTCCTGCCGTACTACGCGCATAAGACCGTGGTCTACATGCACAACAGGGGCTACGACATTCGAGGAAGGCCATATCAAGCCCTGTGGCTTGAGGCCACGAGCTGGACCAAGAAGATGCTGAGGAAGTGGGGAGTCGACAAGCTACTGAAGGCCCTCCACGCCACCACGATAATGGTTCTCGGAGCCGCAGCAGTCGAGGAGCCCGCGGCGACGATGGTTGCGGGATGGCTCTACGCGACGTTCTCAAGGATTACCCACTACCACCCATGGATGATATACGTCCCATTGAAGTACTCGCTATCGGGCACTGGGAGGAGGTTCTACACAATATCGGGCGGGTGGAACGTCTTCTGGATGGACTTCAGCAGGTACGGGGCGCCAAACTTCTTCAGGTACAAGTGGGCCTGCAACTTTAAAGGCGACACGGGGATGCTCTGGTGGAAGCTCGGGGGCACATCGGTCATAGGGATGAGGGTTGGGGTCGCGGCAGACCCGCAGAACTACACCGACATAATAGGCTACGCCAACCCAATAGCGGTCATAAGGGACATAGGGATAGCGTATAGGGATGGCGAGGTCGTGGCCGGAATGGCAACCGTGATAATGGTGATGGGCGACGCGGACATAACGATAGTCAGGTCTGAGGGCTACGAGAAGGTCATAGAGAGCAAGCTGATAAACGGAACCCTAATCCCCATACTGAACACGACGTACATAGGCCCCAACGTGACCTCAATAGTGTTGCTGAGCAAGCTGCAGTGCGCCAAGACTGGGCTGAACACGTTTACCGTTAGCCTGCCGGCCGAGGTGGAGGCAATGGTCGGAGGCGTCCCAATTAAGACGCCGAGGCTGCTGTCGTCGGGCAACGTGGAGTTCACGAGGTATGAGACTGGGCCCGAGCCCACGGACGTCTACTGCTACGCCGAGGAGAGGACAAGCGTGGGCCACCCAGGCTTCAACGGCACCTGCATAACGTCGATACACCTATACGGCCTAGAGCCGGTGAACGTCACGGGCACCCAAATAATCGTCGCAACGCCATCAGCGGCGCCAGCGCAATTCGCATTAGACCCATGGATGGTGGCTGGTGCAGTCCTAATAGCAGTAGTAGCGCTAGTAGCAGCGACAAGAGCATTCAAGCACACGCTCCAAGAGGCTAGGAAGCCCAAATTCGTAAAGCGAAGAACAGCCTGAGCGGGTCAACCCAAAGGCATAGCTCAACCCTAACCCCCTTCTTTACCTCTCCTCGATGCGAATCGGCTATAAGCACGAGGTCTCTAAATGCGGAATCTCTACCTTTTCAGCCGAAAAACGTAATGTTGAGTTCGAAATCTCTACCACTTTAGCCGAAAATCGAACCGCACCCAAGCTTCGCATTGTGGTTGCTTGGGCGTTGCGAGGAATTGAAAAGGTTTAAGTGCAAATGCACGAAAGGTATCGTGGTGGGCGATGGATGATAGGCCTCAAGAAGACGTGGATATGCGCGAGCTGTGGACATCAATTCGAGACGCCGTGGATACCCCACCAGTTCGTCTCATGTCCGAGGTGTGGCTCAAGGCTCGTCTACAGGGCTGACCCGCGCAGAGGCAGGGGCTTCGGCCCGAGGTTTGCCAGGGGCATATGCCCGCCGGGTTGGGGAGCTCGGTGGCAATCTCAAAGCTCTACTCAGCAGCAAAGCTAATAGCCCTAGCCGTGATGTTCTCGTCCTACCTAACGGTGCTGGCGACGCTCACAATCGCGAACAGCAATAACGGCTGGATAGTCGTGTGCACGAACAGCAAGGGGGAGGGCACAATAGAGCTCGCAGCCCTCCTCGCATGCCTCCCACCAGCCACGTACGTGACATATCGAGAAGCCATGCAGGCACTAAGAGCGCTCCTCCAAAAACGAAGAACCCAGCCATAACCTTCACTCGGCATTTTTTGCCGTAAGACTTTTTTGTTTAACTAACAACGTTTAACAACTTTCAACCAGCAACTTAATAGCCTTCTGGTGGAGGTTAATTCTCGGTGTCTCGTGTTGAGGCGCTTGAAGTGCTTGGGGCTCGTGCTGGCCTTCGCCCTCGCCCTTGCAATGCTGTTGCCTCACGCCCACGCGCTCGACGCGACAATTGCCCTTGAGGGCGATAGGGCTCACGTCCACGTCGAGGTTCGCGCCGAGCTAGTGGGGGTTCCGGGGCTTGAGTGCATGATATTTAAGGGCATAAGCGATAGGATGAAGATCCCCGTCGTGAAGCATGGCGTCGAGGACTTGGTCGAGCAAGCCCTTGAGAGGGCCCTCGCGGCTAGGGGCCTCGACGCAAACGTCGAGAACGTGAGCATTAGCGTCGACTACGGCGAGGGAGCCGTATCGCACTTCGTCCTCCCAAGCTCCATGTCGGTGCTCAATGGAACGCTCGTCTCGGGCGCCCTCGAAGACCTCGGCAGCGTCAATGGGCACAGCGTCAGGGTGCGGGCGTACAACGACAGCAACACGATGAGGCTCTTCATAGCCTTCAACTTCACGGTCCAGGGCTTCGAGGACAGGATTTTAAACGTGAGCATTAAGGTCTACGGCAACTTGAGCAAGGCGGTCAACGTCAAGGCGGCGGTCGAGGCCTTCAACTTCACCAGCGGCGCGTTCCAAGCCCTAAACTCGACAGCGCTAAACTCAACTAAGCCCAGCGGCGCGCTCTGCTGGCTTTCAAGGCCGGAGGACTACATTGAGGACGGCAAGCTCATCATAGCGATAAACGTGACCGACGCCCAAGGACATCCAAGCGAGGAGGTGCTCCTAGACCTAGACATGATCAAGATATCCTACATCTACTACACGGCAATAGTCGAAGTTGTAATCGACTTCGACGTCGAGGGCATCTCCAACACGACGATCGCCGCTAGGAGCTACGACTTGAGGTTCAGGTGCGTCAAGGTCGACGAGGACTTGAGCTACGGGGAGTTCCGCTTCAACCCGTGCAGGAGCTTCTTCATGGACCTAAGCGCGTTCAGCGCCCCCCTAGAGGAGTGGGAGAGGAGGTTCAACGGCACCCACACGATATTCACATATCGAGTCGACAGCATCAAGGTGTACACCCCAAGCGGCTTCCTAATATCAATCGACCCGCAAATGAGCATAGTGACCGAGGGCTACGCCCAAGCATCCGGCGACACGATCACGACCGCTGAGCTGACAACCGAGACGTGGATACTCATCGCAAGCATAATAGCGGCAATCGTCATAATAGCGGCAATAACCGCAGCCAAGAGGGCCAAACACGTGATAGAGGACATCGCGGAGAGCAGGAGGAAATTCGTAAAGAGGAAAGACAAGCGCAAGTAAGGCAAAAAAGGGGCTGAGCTCGAAGAGTGCCTTGGGGCTGAAACTTTAGAGTATAGCGTTTTGTAGCTTTCTGTATCATTTTGTGTCAGTAACATTCATATACTTGTTTTACCATTATTTACTTGGTATCTGGTATGCCTTTGAGGGGCTACAAGAGCATTACGTTCAGAGAGGATAGGTATTGGAAGCTGTTGGAGCTCAAGGCTAAGCTGAGGGCTGGGACTTGGGATGAGCTTGTCGATAAGCTCTACGATTTAGTGGTGGGACATGAAGCTGGCTAGAGCAATCAAAGTAGAGTGCATAGTATCTAGGGGGAATTTAGCGGTATTAAGGGAAGTCCATTCTATGTATAAGTCCATGCTGGAGCATGCGTTGAATTATGCCTTAGAGAACAACGTTAAGTCTTTCACTAAGCTTAGGGCCAAGCTATATAGGAAGCTTAGAAGCATGTTCCCAGAGCTACCAAGTCACTATGCTTACACGGTATGTCAAGACGCATCTACTAGGGTTAAGAGCTTCTTTAAGCTCAAGAGGAAAGGATTAACCTATACTGACAAGCCAGAAGTGAGAAGGATTAGCCTTTGGCTTGACGACCACCTATGGAAGCTTAATGGATACACGGAGGTTAAGGTAGCTACCCATAAAGGCTGGATAACGCTAGCTATTAGACCTCACAAGCTGTATTGGAAGTACATGAATAATCCTATGTGGAGGCTTTCTAGTGAGGCAAAGCTGAGGATAAACGGTAGTGAAGTTGGGTTGTTTTTAACGTTTAGGAAGGAGAAGTATGAGCCTTATGAGCCTAAAGCCGTTATCCCAGTAGATATTAATGAAGATAATGTCACTTTCAAGGTAGGTAATGAGGTTTACATGGTTAAAACTAATTTCAAAAGGGTAATAATGGGTTATCATAATCATAGAAAGAGAGTTCAAGAGAAGTATCAGCAAAGACTACCTAAGTTATGTAAGAAGCTGATTAGGGTTCTTAGGGAGAAAGAGCGTAAGAAGAATATTCGTTACCAAGTAGCTAACTTATTAGTTAAAACTGCTAGAGAATTGAGAGCAATAGTTGTATTAGAGAATCTACCAAAGAAAACACCAAGCAATATGATTTCAAGAATCAATAATAAGATATTAAAGCATAGGATATACCAAGCTAGCTTTAGAGGATTACTAAATACCATCATTGACAAATGCAAAGAATATGATGTACCCTATGCTCTAGTTAGTCCTAGGAAAACATCTTCTACATGCCCTATTTGTAATTCACTTCTAGTGCGGGGCAATGCCCCAAGACAAATGGTTTGCCCTAAGTGTGGATACCAAGCTGGTAGAGACGTAGTAGCAGTATTTAACCTTGAAAAGAGATACCTTCAGATGACCGCCCCCATGCCGTTGGGCGGGACACCCTATGAAGTCGGGGCGAAGCTCATGAACCCCGCACAGAGGGCAAAACCTCTACCCACGATACACTTTAATACAAAAATATACAAAATGAGTGGGTAGAGGTGAACGGTGAGGTCTCGTGAGGAGGCTCATCGCACAGATCTTGAGCGAGCTCGGGAGGAGGTTTAAGGCTGAGAGCAGGGCTGAGGAGCTGCTCAAGAGGTTTCACTACTTCTGCGTTAGGGCTGGGGGGCGCCCGGAGAGGGGTCGCGGCGAGGTCTCATGCATATTCCCGGCCAGCGCCTCAATCGAGGTCTCGGGGGCTAGGGGCTCGCTGATGCCGACGGGCGAGGCCTACGCCGTCCTGCAAGTGCACGCCCGCAGGCCCGAGCACCGACCAATGCTCTTCAGCGCCGAGACGGAGAAGATCTCGATTTGGGGCACGGGAGAGGTCACCACGAGCACGCTCGAATTCAACATCAGCAAGGAGGTCAAGCCGCTAAGCGAAGGGCTCAGGCTCAGCATTAGGGGCAGGCCGATCAAGATAACGTTCAAGCCCGTCGACGCCGAAGGCAAATGGCTACAGGTGAGGATATCCCATGCCTAAATTCGTCAAGCTGAGGAGCGGGCTAAAACAAGTAGTCATCCCAAGCCACCACGGCTACGAGCTGTACCAAGAGCTGGAGATGATTGGAGTGAGGGAGGGCATCGACAGGGCCGAGGGCTGGATATACAGGGCGCTCGACCAGCTAGAGAAAGCCAAGGCCTGCGAAGACGTGAGCACAGCCCTAACCCACGCAAGCGCAGCCAAAGAAAGCCTGACCAGAGCAATAGACGAGATAGACCAAATGCTCACAACTTACTGGTAAAGCGAAAAACGCAAAAAACGAGCCAAAAGGGATTTAGCCACCTACAAGCATAAAACCTCGGTGATCCCGAGTGAAGAAGGTCAAAGCGTCGTTTAGAGTGAGGCTACCCGACCACATAGAAGAGGTGGATTACACCTCAATAGCCGCAGTCCCCGGCATAACGTGGAAAGGCGCCTTCTTTTTCTGCCTCAGGCCGGGAGAACCACTAATGAGCGCGCCAGTAAACATCGACGGCTCAATCTCACTAACCGAGGCAAGCCCAGTCGAGATCTGGGCAGTAGAAGAAAAGGAGAAAGACAAAATAAGAGAAATAGCGAGGAGGCTTAAATGCGCCCTCCTCTAACCCCTCCAGTTGCCCTCAAGAACTCAAGCGACGGAGAACCACCGTGTAGCAGGTGCTACACGCAGATTTTAACGCTAAAAGGGGAGTGGAGGAAACTGGATTACGGCCCCGCATTTAGGGCACTTGACGCCCAAGACCCTCCTGGGCACCTCAGCCTTAAATGCATGCCCACACCTCCAACACCTCAATTCAATCTCCAAGTTTTTCGCCTCCAACCACGACAATGGACTTTTTAATTTCTCTCGCTAAGCGCTCAGCGATCTTCTCCTCTTCATAGCTTAACTTGTCCAGCACTGGCTCGACTATTTCGTCGGCCACCTCGTTAAGCCTCTCTCTAAGCCTCTTGCTCACTTCAGCCTTGACGTCCTGCATGAAGGCCTCAATTAGTGGCCTGTAGTTTTTAGGTCTCTGGGCGACCTCATCTATGAGCATTTCAGCTAGGTTGTCCACGACAGCGCTCGATACTTTATCAACAATGCGCTCCTTATTGTCGGAGACGCGGGCAATGACCTCATTGACCATTTGCTTCATCTGCTCACTCCTCTTAAAGCTGGTGACGACATTATCCACAAGCTCTCGCTTAATTGCGCTAGGAGGTTGGTATTGCAATATGGGCATGCATTTCTCTTTATTGTGATGGTCGTTTCGCTTTTGCATTTTGGGCACTTCGCCAGTATGCCTGATGTCAGTAAGCTGAAGGCGATGTCGGCGGCAAGGCACTCTTCGGTAAGCCTACTCAGAATGGCATTGTGCTCCTCCTCATCTCCCGTCCTCGTGACAATATAGGTGTCAGAAGCCTCGGAAACAATCATTGAGACCATAGGATTCCTCTTTAAGCGGTAAACGTCAAAGCCCCATGAACCACCAATGCACTTCCATGCATAGCGCTCCAACCCTATAAGCCTCTTAAGAATGTATTTCCCAATGGCGCCCCTAATACAGCCACTAATGGTGCTAGAGCTATAGTTGATGCCATCAACTCTAGATGCAAAGACGCAATCATCGCAATTGTCAATGCCTTCGAAGAACTGGAAAACATCAACCTCACTCTCGTAACTTGGATCGGCGACGTCATATATGACCGTGTTCAAAAAGCTAGCAACCCTTATGGGGTACTCAAAGGCAACTTCAAAAAGCCTCTTTCTCCCTCTCTTAACCTCAACCATAACTTTAACTTTCTCGACCAGATAATCCATTGCTACACCTCCTCAAGGACTACCTTGTAGAGCTTGCCCCTCTTCACTAGTGGTCTGAGCTCACGAGGAATAATTATAATCAATCGCTCGTAAACTCCGTGCTTTAATTTCTCCTTGCCGCTGCTACAGATATGGGTAAAGAAGGTTATGACCTTCTTCTCGGACATGTCTTAGCCCTCCAACCTTGGTGCTTAGGCATATCTGACGTTTAGGAGCTTCCTCAGGTTTACGAACACCAAGAGCTGGGTTGGGTCGTTATCTTCCCCGATGGCATGGATTTCCTCGAAGCCCATCCTCTTGATTTCCTCGTCGAGCCCCTCAACCGTGCATTTGAAAGCAGTGAAGATGGGCTCGTCCTTCACGTAGTCCCAGTCAATCTTCGCTTCGAGCTCGCCATCCCTTCTAGTGATCTTCCTCGTCAAGTGCTTGCACATGCAGACGCGGCCGTTGTACGTCGCGAAGACAACATACCAATTGCCATCCTCATCCTCAAAGCAAATGTAGTTCGCATTGAACGGCTCGCTGTGTTCGCGCTCGTCGATTATGTTCTTCCCGCAAGTAACCATCCGTAGGCACTTCTTTTCCATGACTCGCTTGAATAGTGGTGCTCTCTCCTCAAATAGTCTCTCCAAGAGGTCAAACAATGTCGCCATGCTCACGCCCCCATCAACATTATGGACTTCTTCCCGGTCATATCTCATCGCCTGCTCATTAATGCGTATATCTTGCGTTTCCACAGCCTCATGCCCTTCTCCGAGCTCGCAACATCACTTGCATCGACTCCGTGCACGACCTTTAGGTAGGCGGCCAAGAAGTTGCTCACTATGTCGTCCCTATTTTGAACCCTGAGGGCAGAAGCCACCTCCGCCAAGTGGCTGCGGTCAATCCTGATTTTGAGGTGGAGCTCTGCTAAGGTAGCGAGGAGGTCGAGCCACCTCTTCAAGCCGTGAGCCTCTGCAAAGTGCCTCTCTATGTCATCCTGAAACGGGCCATACTCCTCTTCATATCGGCGCCATCCACAAAGCGGGCACTCAAAGTATTTTTCATCAATCCCTTTAATGAAGCATTTAAACAGGCGAGCTGTTATCAACACCATCCCCATCACCCATTATTTGCTCAAGTTCACTGTGCTCAGGTGTACACATCCACAGACAATCCACGTCTTCTTTAATGGCTCTGGCAAGGTCATTTGTAGTGCCATTTCGCCGTACTTTAGATAGGCGTCGGCCTCGACGTCAACTGAAATGTTGAAGAGTCCTTTTACTTTATCTATCGCCTCTTTAATGGCTTCGTTTCTACTGTCAGCTTCGACCTCAGCCTTGAAGTGCATTGTTAGCGAATACGACAACTCTCTAATCATCTTGCCACCCCCTCCTCAGGCACCATTTTCCTCGCAATATGGCGTCCACCCAAAGAACGTAAATAACCTGTAGATTGGGCAGGCCTCTTTGCCATGCCTTAAGATATACTCATCGCATAGAGAGCCATGTAGAAGCCCCTTGCATTCCTCGTAAAGGTCTTCGAATATCTCCGAAAGCTCTTGGCGCTGTTTTATGGTTAATCTCTCCCAAGCAGACTTAGCCATTTCACCTCACCCCTCGTTCAATGCAACCTCCAATGCCTTTAGCTTTGAGCCGTATTCCTTTATTACGGGGCAATTATCGCAATCGCCGGGGTCAGGAGTGCAATAGTCGCAATAGACCATGCCGAAGAAGTCGTCAATGACCACTTCACGCACATCCTCCGGCAAGTATTCTAAGAACTCTTTTAACGTCATTCCATCATAGTAGTCGAAGAGCTTATAGTGGTTGGCGAGCGCCTCAGTCAAAATCACCTTCACCCCTCCGACATCAACGCTCACCTTGACCCATTGGTCTCCAATCTTCACGTATTCCTCATTGCCAATCCTTATTGAGCGCCTCATACATTCACCCCTACAGGTCATGGGTTTATGCGAACGGGCTCCACCGCTGCGCTCCACATGCCAAAAACGTCAATTAAGTAGCATGCATCGAGCACGGCGTAATATGGGTCAGTCCTGACAGTCTCAATGACAACGTGTTTGCCTTTCCTTCTAAGC
>Ga0190313_1001980_pt1 | contig 10396 bp, 11 predicted proteins | sample 4870071011_MG_FD_169989 | JGI IMG/M metagenome (GOLD analysis project Ga0190313, IMG submission 169989) | Hydrothermal vent sediment bacterial communities from Southern Trench, Guaymas Basin, Mexico - 4870-07-10-11_MG | ecosystem: Environmental > Aquatic > Marine > Hydrothermal vents > Sediment ...
TGCTCATTCCACGCCACCTCCATTTAGATCTCGATCTCCACCCCGAGGGCCATGCTGATCTTCCTCCTCAAATCCTCAAGCCTCTTCCTAGATCCCGGCTCAGGAACGAAAACGAGAAGAGGTGAGAGCTTCTCCCCAAGGGCTTCTTCCTCGATCAACTTATTTACGCGGTCTACGAATTTCTCGGGAAGTATTATAGCCGAGTATTCTCCGCCTCTCAGGAGATTTCCGAGCTTCTTAAGGAAGTCGGGTTCCGATTTGGGATCGATTACGTATCCATCCGCTCCGATCAGCTTCCACACCGATACGAATACCTCGTCGCCTATTACCGCGATCTTCATCACAATTCTCCTAAGGATAACGTGGTCAGCGATTTAAAATGCATAACGCCATGAAGTGCTTGAGAGAGAAGAGCCCTACTTTTTCTTCTTTTTCTTCTTACCGGACTCCTCTTGGCTCACCGGATTATGCGGGAGATACGGATTAACCTGACGACCTCCCATCTCCACCCATCACCGCTGGGAAGCTACTTTAGGCTCGTTTTAAGCCTTTACTCGAGAAGGCTTTCCACCTTGTATACGCGGTCTCCGAATCCCGGCTTCCAGAGAATCGCGAAGGAGTCGCCCCAAGCTTCTAGAATCCTGATTAACCGCCTACCCTTTAAAGCTCTCGCGTATCTCCTAGACCTCTCAATAGGCCCTATCCAGATTAGAGCCGCCTTCCTGAATACGTTCCTAAACCTGAGGAGAGCCTTCAAAGCCTTCGGGATCAGCTCTTCCGGGGGATCCAATATAACTACATCGGCTTTGACGCCGCTTCGCATGAACTCGAATGCGTCGCGCTTGATGATCGTGACCGCTTTCTCGCCCCTGAGGTTGAGTTCCGCGGCCTCCGAATAAAGATCCACGTAGATTATCTTCCTAACACCATTCCTCAAGGCTAGCTTGGAGACCGCGCCGCTTCCACCGAACAAGTCTATCAGGCTTCTAGGCTTAAACGCCTTGATCAGTAGATCGGATGCCTCGATTAAGCCGGGGGTAGGGCCGTAGACGTATTCGCCGTCGAACATGTTCAGCCACCTGATTCCAAGCTTCTCCGAGATCAGGACTACGGGAGACATGGGGGATATTCTGCCGTCCTCCACCAGCCGGCTCAGCTTAACGGGTCTCGGCTTCACATCACAAGAGCGCGAACGCCGGCTTTAAGCTGTTTAGATAAGCTTTACGCACCCATCGTTCACCAAGTTCTTATCGAGCCTGCTCCACGTATTCCGACGTGAAGCTAAGGGAATCATTAGCGCTGATCGCGATAGGCTTGATCGCGGGATCTCTACTCACCCTAGCCATTCTCAACCTCCAACACCAAGAACCATCTCAAAGCATTCCCGGAGACCGCTTCAGCTGCGAGGTTCCGGCGAGCGGCTTTGAGGAGCCTCAGCCGAATGCTCCGCGAATAAGGGAGTTCAGGCAAGAGTATTCGAGGAGGAGGTGGATGGGGTACGACGTTTTCCTAGCATACGAATACTATGTGAGAGCTTTGGATGCCTATAAGCGCGGGGATAGGGATGAGGCGGCTAAGCTCTTCGAGGAGGCGGTTGAAGCCCTGAGGGAGGCCGAGCCTCTCCCAAGCCTACCAAGGAGAAGCTGGGAGGTAACTGATAGCAATATCATGATAGAGGACGTTCCATCGCCCAGCGACTTCGTCCCGCTCGGAATCACCTACGTGAGAAGTAGAAACGGCTACATAGCGTATCCGTCGAACGAGCCTAGGTGGAAGCTAAGCTGCTTCATCTACGTCGCCTACGGGGAATCGGAGGAGGGAGATGTATTCGTCTATCACGGGAGGCTTCCATTCACCGGGGAGTCCCCCCACAAGCCTAGAATCTGGCTCAACGGCAGGTGGATCTACCCGTTCCCAACTTTCTACCCCCCGATGTACTACGATGAGAAGAGGGTGATGGTATACAACTACGACGCCTCCCACAGCTACATTCAAACCCTAACCTATGACCCGGAGAAGAGATTATGGATTCACGAGATTAAGCCGGTTAAGGGAGACGGCTTGAGGCTGAGGATCGTCGGGAGGGCGATGGGAAAGACCTTCTGGATGGGTAGGTGGGATGGCCCGTTCATAGTGCACGGGGTGACCTTCAACAAGAAGGACATAGACATCTGGGGAGGGTTCTGGGACATAGGTGAGATGACGGCGGAGCTCATCCTAGACGGAAGGCGATACACGTTTAAGGGAAGCTTCCTATTCGATAGGGCGAGCCATCTAACATACTACTACGATTCCGCTAGGGATGGAGGGGCTGGAGCTCCGCTAGAGTTCTCATGCTTCTACCTCTGCCAAGACGACTTCTGCCTAGCGGTCGCCCACACAGATAACCCGTCCCCATTCGATCCGCCAGCGAATCCGCAGCATCAGGCTAGGCTGAACCTATTCAAGGAGAACCGCTCATATCCGCTAACCGAATTCACGCTCTGGGATGACGGCGGGATCCAGCCCAAGACCCTCTACCTCGTGGGAAGATTCGAGGGGGGAGAGATAAGGATCGTTGGAGAGCCGATAAACTATTGGCCCGATCGATGGAAAGTTTCCAGAGGAACTTGGTGGAATCCGGAAGCCTATAGAGCTTGGGGAAGAGCGACGATCTACTGGACCGGAAACGTAACGATAAACGGGGAGGTTATCGAGGTGGACGCATACGGCATAGGAGAGTTCACGAGATATAACGAGCATTTAATTGACTAGGATAAGCTAATCGATAAACTCCTTTATCGGGGGGATGTCGAGCCTGCGGAGCCTAGCCTTCCTCCTAAATCCTCTATACTCTCTTAGGAGCCTTCCCTCGCAACCCATATAGAAGCTTAAGGCGATCCTATCGCTTTCACTCACCTTCGTAAGATCCCGAGAGATTGCACGGATCCTACGCGATGGATCAATTGGCTTAAAGGTTGTGTTGTTAGCGGCTCAGCCTAATGCCTTCACCTCATCTGGCTGATCAGCGTAACTCTGACTCTTCATCGCCGCAACCTACTTCATCTCCTCAGCTTATTAGCCTTTTTCAAAGCTTCCAAGGCTCTACAGGGACGGCGACCGGGATTACGTAGAGCGGCTCGCCCACGCCCCCAACTATCCGCTTAACCTCCTCGTCGTAGAAGGCTCCGACGACCACGCAGGCTAGGCCGAGGCTTATGCACTGCAGGTATATGTTCTGGCCTAGGTGGCCTACCTCCATGTGAACGTATCTTACTCCGCGGTCTCCGTAGTGGCGCGTAGTCCTCTCGTAAACAGCGTTTATCACCAAGTTTATCGGAGCCGCTCCAACCCACTCTTGGTCTAGGGATGCTTTCATAAGCTCCCGGCTATAATCTCCGAGCTTCACGAGCTCTATCTCATGGGTTTTCGGAAGGTAATGGTATATTCCAGCTTCCAAGCCTTCAACCCCGCCGGACTTGACGACGACGTAAACCTCGAGCGGGTAGGTCGCGCCGGCCGATGGAACCGTTCTGAAGCCATATCTCGACTCGGTTATCCCCTGAGCCGCCCAGAGGAGCTGGGATAACTGCTTTAGGGTTATGGGCTCGTCCCTGTACTCTCTCCTGCTCCTCCTAAGTAGGATCGCCTTCTCGATGGATACCCTGCTCTCATAGGATGGTTCCGGAAGCTTTATCCTCCCCTCAGCCTTCACGGTAGATTCCACCCCCTCCTGCTTATGAAAAGGTTTCGATAGCTTGGTTAGGCTGAGGCCAGCGGCTATGACCGCCGCGGCCGATGCCAAGGCCAGTAGAAGCCTTCTTCGGGTAAGCAACCTCCCCTATATCGAGCTACGAATTTAGCTCCTATAAGCGTTTGGAGGGGTTCGGCTTAACGGAGCCGACTTCTAATGGTTTATGTTTTGGATCTGGTTTTACCGGTTGGGGATGGAGGCTATTAGGGAGGGCGATCGCATACTCTTCATAACCGAGAGGGGGAAGAGGTATCTAATCGAGGTTCGGAGGGGGAGGAGGTTTCATAGTAGCGAAGGCTACATAGATTTGGACGACGTTATAGGGCTTCCTTACGGCGCGAGGATCCAGACCAATACAGGCTCGACTTGGGTTGCCGCAAAGCCCCTAATCCTCGACGAGGTTCTAAACTTTCCGAGAATAACCCAGATAGTCTATCCGAAGGATCTAGGTTACGTAATCTTGGTGAGCGGCGTTAGATGTGGGAGCAGGGTTGTCGAGGGAGGAACCGGGGCGGGAGTATTAACGACCATGCTCGCATACCACGTCGCTCCCGCTGGAAGGGTTTACAGCTATGACGTAGAGGAGGATCACCTAGAGAATGCTGCGAAGCAACTCGAGAAGGTCGGCCTAAGAGAGTTCGTTGAGCTTAAGCGCGGCGACCTGACGAAGAGCATAGACGAGAGCGATGTCGACGCGGTCATCCTCGATATCCCGACGCCTTGGCTCGCCGTGGCCAACGCTAAAAAGGCTTTGAGGGATGGGGGCGTCCTAGTCTCCCTAAGCCCAACCATAGAACAGGTGATAGAAACCGTGGAAGCGCTTAGAGATGAGGGGTTTGCCGATATAGCGTGCGTCGAGATACTTCTAAGAAATCTAAGGGTTAGGAGGGGGATGACCCGCCCCGAGCACCTAATGCACGCTCATACGGTTTACATAGTGACGGCTAGGAAAGCTTACAAACTCGATGAAGTAGCGGCGGATGAAACGTTTAAAGCCTAGCCGGCTTCTCATAAAACCCAAATGATCGGCGAGGACAAGAAAGTTCGCGAAGCGATCCTGATAGTTCTATTGATCCTAGCGATCTGCACGCCGCTCATCTACGCGACCGTGGCGAGCATGACATCATGGGTTCTGGGCGTAACTCTGGCGTGGGTGATCCTAGTGCTGGTATACGTGTCGCTAGCCCGGCTACTAAAATGGAAATAATTGTTTTTGTTCCAGTTATTCTCCCTTCAGTTTCCCGATTAGATCCGCTATCGCCGCAGCGGCCTCCTCTGCGTGTTGATAGGGGTATTTCTGCGGTTGGAGGAACTTGAGGCGGACGAGGTAGCAGCAGACGTGGTTGGCGGCAGCGGCGGCGAACTCCCTAGCTATATCCTGATGCTCCTGAACCTCCTCCTCGGCTTCGACCTCCCTAATCCTCTTCTGGCCTTCGGCCGCCTTCAAGTCCTTAAGCCTTCTCTGGAGGATGTCCTCGGGCCTGAATTCTAGAACCACTATGGCGTCGGGCTTGATCGCCTCGACGACCTTGGATGGGAGGCCGGGATAGTAGCCGTACGGCGTCTTGATTGCCGCGTGGGTGTCTATTATGAGGTCTCCCCCGATCTTCGCTATCTCCTCGGCGGCCTTTTCCTGAAGCTCCTTGTAGTCTGTAGGCTTGATCTTCTTCCTCATCTCATCCCTGTCGGCTATGCCTAGAGACTTCTTAGCCTCCTCGAACATGTAGTCTCCAAAGTTAACGATCTTAAGCTCCGGCCTCTTCTCGACGAGCTTTTTCAAGATCGTCGTCTTACCGGCTCCCGGGACCGCTACGACAACCACCCTAACCATGAATCAATCTCTCTCCATCTACAAGATAAAGGTTGATGGAATTGGTTTAGTAGAGCTGCATCTGCCTCTCTATCTTCTGCTTCGCGGCCTGATATTCCTCTTCAGTAAGCTCTCCAATCCTATACCTTAGCTCGAGCTTATCCAGCTCCTTCTTCAATTTCTTATGGAGGTTAAGGAGATCTTTTAGGGATTCTAGGGTCTGATCTAGATCCTCAACTATCATCTTCACGTCCTCGCTGCTTAGACCCATGGATTCGCCCTTCTCAGCGATCGCTTCCCTGAGGCCGCGCACCTTCTCCTCGAAACTCGGTATATCCGCGAGCTTGACATCGAATATGTTGTGGAGTAGATTCAGCTTCGGCTTAATCTTTGAAAGCTCACGATCTATCGCGAGCTTATCCGTGATATACTGCCTATCGGAGATCTCCCCAACCTCATGCCTAACCTTGAGCTGCTCAAGCCTCGTCGTAAGCTCGTTCATCCTCTGCTGGAGGGACTCAATAAGCTCCCGCCTCTTGGAGTCTATTGTCTGAATCTTCTCCCGATACTCCTTATACACGTCTAGGAACACGTCCGGAGAAGCTTCGCCATTGAGGAATATCTCGAGAAGCTTATGCCTCCAGTTTAGATAATTCGAGAGCTGCTCAACGAGCTTACGCTCCTCGGATATCTCCGGAACATGCCTTTCCGGCTCCTCCTGACCCTCCTCCCGGCCTCCATCGTTGGAGGCTGCTTCCTCCAAATTCAGCGGCTTACCGCAAAAGGTGCAGAAGGGAGCCTTATACGTCTCATGACCGCAGTGCGGGCAGATAATCTTCTCCTTCCACATGTTTTAATTCGCTTTACCTCCGCGACGCCGGGTTAATAAGAATTTTCCCACGATGCTCAGGCTTAAAGATCTACGAGCCTATCGGCGGATTCCCCGCGTATTACTGGAAAAGGCTTCAAGCAGAATTTAGCAAATTATTAATACGTTAGCGTTTGTGTATTTAGAGGCATAGGGGTTGAAGAGAGATGTGCCCTGAAGAACTTTCCCTAGCTCCCATCCATAGGCTGATTAAGAAGGCGGGCGCTACTAGGGCGAGCGAGGAAGCGGCGGAGGAACTTAGGAGGATACTCGAGGAACTTGGCATGGCGATAGCTAAAGAAGCTTTAAGCCTAGCTCAATACGCGGGTAGGAGAACCGTTAGGAGAGAGGATATTGAGAGGGCTGCCCGAACCCTCCTTAGAGGATACTACTCGACCCAGTAATCATGCTCATCGAGTTCTGAGCCTTGAGCAGGTTTTCAGGAGACGATGGGCGGGCAACCGATTCTTAAAGGGTGCTAGCCTCGCGATCTTCTCGGGGTCAAAAATGATCGGCTAAGGAGCGGGAGCTGACGCGGCTTATAAGGCTAAGTTGATAATACTTATATTTAGCTCGGGTTGTTTCACATCTCGGAAGTAGGTTTTACGAGTGGTTATGGGAGGTGGAAAGTTATATGGCTAGAGCTGTGGGTGCCGGTCAGCCCGTCCTCATCCTAAAGGAGGGAACTAGTAGGAGTAGGGGTAGAGCTGCTCAGAGGAATAACATAGCCGCCGCCAAGATTATCGCCGAGATGGTGAAGACCACTCTAGGGCCTAAGGGCATGGATAAGATACTGGTCGATAGCATAGGGGACGTTGTAGTGACGAACGATGGAGCGACCATCCTCGATAAGATGGATGTCGAGCACCCGGCGGCTAAGATGCTTATCGAGGTCGCTAAGGCTCAGGACACGAGCGTCGGAGACGGGACGACGACGGTCGTCGTTTTAACCGGCGAGCTTTTGAAGAAGGCTGAAGACCTGATCGAGCAGAAGATCCATCCGAGCACCATAATCACTGGCTATAGACGGGCCTTAGACATAGCTTTGCGGAAGCTTCAGGAGATAGCGAAGCCCGTTAAACTGGAGGATAAAGAGGCTTTAAAGAAGATCGTTGGAACGTCCCTTGGAAGCAAGAGCCTCGGATTTGCAACGGATCATATCGCCAACTTAGCGATCGAGGCGGTTCTCAAGACCGTTGAGGAGAGGGATGGAAAGCTATACGCCGATAAGGATAACATCCAGATAGTTAAGAAGATGGGTAAAAGCCTAATGGAGAGCGAGCTGGTAAACGGGGTCATAGTCGATAAGGAGGTAGTCCATCCGGCGATGCCGAAGAGGGTTGTAAACGCTAAGATCGCCTTGATAAACGCCCCATTCGAGATTGAGAAGACTGAGTTCAGCGCCGAGATAAGGATCAGAGATCCCTCGCTGGTTAAGCAGTTCCTAGACGAGGAGACGAGGATCTTGAAGGAGATGGTCGATAAAGTTGCTCAAGTCGGAGCCAACGTCGTCTTCTGCCAGAAGGGAATCGACGACATCGCCCAGTTCTTCCTAGCTAAAGCCGGAATACTAGCGGTTAGAAGGGTTAAATCCTCGGATATGGAGAAGCTCGCCAAGGCCACTGGCGGCAGGATAGTAACGAACTTCGAGGACTTAGCCGAGAAGGATCTGGGGAGAGCCGGGCTCGTAGAGGAGAGGAAGATCGGAGAGGATAAAATGGTCTTCGTCCAAGATTGTAAGAACCCGAAGGCCGTATCGATCCTGATAAGGGCTGGCCTCGAAAGGCAGCTGGACGAGGCTGAAAGAGCGCTCAACGACGCGATAATGAACTTGATCTCCCTGATAAGGGATCTGAAGTACGTGCCGGGCGGGGGAGCGTCGGAGATGGCCTTAGCGAGCGCCATCAAGAAGGAGGCTCCGAAGTATCCGGGTAGAGAGCAGCTCGCCATGCTAGCCTTTGCGGAAGCCCTCGAGATGATTCCGAGAACTCTAGCCGAGAACGCCGGCCTAGAACCCGTTGAAATTCTCACGGACTTAAGAGCGAGACACGAGAAGGGTCAGCACTCTTACGGCGTCGAGGTCTTCTCGGGGAAGGTTCAGGATATGTTCAAGGTTGGCGTGATAGAGCCCGTGAAGGTGAAGGAGCAGGTTATGAAGAGCGCCTTCGAGGCAACGGCCATGATCCTGAGGATAGACGAGGTAATCGCCGCCGCGAGGAAGAGGGGAGGAGGAGAAAAGAAGAGCGAAACTAGCTCAAGCTTCGAAAGTTAAAAACCGGCCTTTTTCTAATTCTTCCAAATTTTCTTCCCTCGGAACTTCCTCAAAACAATGCTTGTATATTAGGAAGGAGGTTATCTGAATGGGTTAAATGGAGCATCTACCATCGATCAGCAATAGAGTTAGAAAGGCTTTCCATCAGCTCGGGCTAACCGACTATGAGATGCGAGCATATCTCGCGCTTCTTAAGAGGGGCGAGATGACCGCGAACGAGATAAGCGAGGCGGCGGCGATACCGTACTCGAAGATATATGAGGTATTAGAAAGCTTGGAGAGGAAGGGTTGGATAAGCAGCGAGGGCGGTAGACCTGCGAAATATTATCCGAGAAACCTCTCCACGGCTCTAGAAGTTAATCGGATGAGGATCGAGAAGGAGCTTAAGAAGCATGAAAGCGTGCTGCTCGCGGAGATCCCCCAGCTCGTAAACGCTGTAGGGAGTAGAGAGAAGCACGATGTATGGATTCTAAGGGGGGAGGAGAACGTCTTATCAAGGCTCAAATCGCTTTTATCGAGCTGCGATATGGAGCTTCAGATAGCCTCTCCTTGGATCGATAGGGAGCTCGTAGAACTCCTACTCCCAGTTCTAGCCTTGCTGAAGGCGAAGAATGGGAGCGCTAGGATCATGCTATCGGCCGATTGTAATAAATCGCTGGCGAGAAAGCTAAGCGGATACGCCGAGGTTAGGTTCAGGGATCAGCTCTTCGGGGGAGGAGTTATAGCCGACTCGGGCGAGGCGATAATAATCCTCGGCGGCGAGAAGGGAAAACCGACCCTAGCAATCTGGTCTGATCACGTAGGATTGGCTAGGATAGCGAAGGTGTATTTCGAGCATCTTTGGAAGGATGCTAAGCCCATGAGATAGGCCGTCCAAAACCTTAAATGATTTACGTCATTCTCTCGGGGGAGGCTGGTTCCGGGGTGGTTTGATGATCTATCGACGACCTCCTAGGAGGAGAAGTCCTATAGGAGTGCTATTGCTAATCATAATAGCTCTAGTGATCGTGTTTGTCGGGATATCTCAGAGCATCCAGCTCATGCTAAACTTCTGGGAGTTCGGAGACCTCTTCGTGAGGCCATTCTACTACTCGCTCCTCGGAGGGCTCATCCTCTCCTTCATAGCATTCTTCAGGCTTGACTTCATCGGGAGGAGGTCGCTAACCTTCTGGATTCTGAGACTCATTTTCAAGTTCTATAAGAAGACCGGCTACGTCGAGACTCGGGATATAGATTTCTCGGCGTATAGGATGAGCGTGGGGAGGTTTCTGGCTTGGCAGCTTACCAAGACGATAATCGGCTCCCTGATCTTCGCGAACAGCTTGTTCGGGATGGCTTTAACGGCGGCTTTAAGCGGAGTCGATCTCGGGCTACAAAACCTTCCATGGCTCTTCGCCCTACCCTTCACCCCCATCTCCGCCTCGGATATCTCGCCCGCGCTTAAGGTTATCTCAGCATCCCCAGCCTTGATAGTAATTCTTCCGCCGATAATCTCGGCCCTAACGGTTAGGCTTAGCATCCTAGTAGGCTTGACCGTTCTCCTCAAGGCCGTTAGCCTCTCGATAGTCGAGTATCTTAGAACCGGGTTGTTCAGGATACCCGTAGAATCCATAGAGGCTTTACTGGCCCTAGCGTCCGCTTGGACGGGTTTCACTCTCTTCTTCTCAAGCTACATAGACTACAACACGAAGGTCTTCATCCTAGGAGCGTTCG
>Ga0190313_1001983_pt1 | contig 10382 bp, 9 predicted proteins | sample 4870071011_MG_FD_169989 | JGI IMG/M metagenome (GOLD analysis project Ga0190313, IMG submission 169989) | Hydrothermal vent sediment bacterial communities from Southern Trench, Guaymas Basin, Mexico - 4870-07-10-11_MG | ecosystem: Environmental > Aquatic > Marine > Hydrothermal vents > Sediment ...
CCGGTCAGGATGAGGGACGGCCACATCGAGGAGATGAGCATCGAGGAGCTGAAGGAGGCCATAAGGAAGGAGACCGAGGGCTACCCCTACGAGCCGCTGCCGCTGCCGAGGATGCTGAGCAAGAGGATCGTGTTCAGAGGGTAGAAAAAGAAGGCCTAAAGCATCCGCCGGAACTCTTCGACATCTATCTCCGCATCCCGTAGAATGCTCTTAAGAAGTTTCGGGTGAAGTGTTTTTCCCGCATGATAGGGCGCGGTTACGCGCTTTCCTTTGTCATTCCTGTATATCATGGGCTTCCGCTCTGTCTTACGAGATAAAAACCGAGTTTCTCAAGGACTTTTATAACAGTGGGGCCTCAACTCTGGGCAGTTTCTCGCTCATATTGCTACTTCCACCGCAGTAAGGCTTATGATTTCAGGCCTCGGAATGGCCCCTCCCTCTTCCAGCCGGTCTGTTATGTGAAGCCTTATAACATCCTTTATGTTCTCCAGAACCTCTTCGTATGTATCCCCCTGAGTATAGCAGCCCTGCAGCTCCGGACAGTAGGCAAAGTAGCCGTCTTCGTCCTTTTCCACTACCACGGAGACCTTATAGCGTTCCATATCTTCTCACCTTGCTATAGTAATGCAGGAGGGGATTAATAAAGGTTTTTGAGGATGTTTAGTAAGAGGATTGTGTTCGGCAGTAGGGAGATTGGAAGAGGCATCACTTCTTTTCCAGTTTATTCAGTTCCTTTAAAAGTAGCTTATACTCTCTCTCAACAAGTTCGTTGGCTTGTTTTGCAAGTTCTTTAAATTCTTCATTAATTCCACTACTATCGATCCTTTTCACTGTCTGTAGATATTCTTCGACAACTCGACGGGTTTCAGGCGATAAGATGAGATATGTTGAATTAGAAATCTCATTAACTATTGCTAAGTCAGCCTCTCTCTCTTTCATACCCAAACGCCAGCGTGGGGCTCTGTAAATGATGCCCATGTTGTGATAGTATGGAGAGTAAAACTTTTCTAACTTCTCTTTAACTGATCTTTTTCTCTCCTTTTCCGCTTCATGATGTAAGGTATATATTGCTATAATAACTGGTATTATGGAAACTATACTTTTAAAATAGAGGCTGAGTCGAGCGTAAGCAACAATCCAAAAAATAAATACGGCAGGTCCGACTATGATCAAAACCTTTTTTAGTATCCTATAATAAGCCCCTTGATCTCTAGAACTATTTAATGAATTTTTCATTAAAAGTACATTAGAGCAATCCTTAAAAATCTTTCGATAGGTGTCTATACCCTAATACTTAATTCATCAACTCTTCGAGTCTTTTTAAAAGGCGCTCATAATCATCTCTAACAGCCTGATTTACAGATTTTCTAAGTTCCTTAAACCTTGCTCCGTGCTCTGAATATTCAATACCATTAACCATCATCATTGAGAAATATTCTTCAACCTGCGAGCGTACCGAATCTCTATCTACTAAATAGGCATGATTTCCAATTTCAGTGACTGTTTTCAATGCATAATCGAAGTTTATATCTGTAGGTTGGGTCAGAGAAAAAAAGTCAATGACATGTAGATTATTGAGATATGGAGAATAAAACTTTTCTAATCTCTCTTGAATCAATCTAACTTTTCTGTCCTTTTGAAATTCCTTAAGGTATTTGTGAGTTGAGATAGCATAATAAGCCGTTATTCCCACCAGAACTATCGTAGCTATTGTTGAGACATCTCCAATGGATATGTTGACCATAAATCTGATATACTATCGTCTAATAAAAGGATTTCCCCACACCCAAATTTAAATACTCTCTCCCCATTCCCCCACCGATGACGGAGAATCACGAAGAACCGCGGGCCGGCGACAGGATACGCGTAACGGACAGACACGGCCGAACATTCGAGGGGATACTGATGCCGCACCACGCCTTCAGCGGCGATGGCATCGTGGTCGTGAAGATGGACAACGGGTACAATATCGGAGTCCGGCCGGCCTCGGAGATAGAGATTCTGGAGAGGGCGGAAGAGCCGCTTTCATCGCATACCGGCCCCACTGCCGATATCTCGGGAGATGACCTGCCTGTGATCTCCATAGTCAGCACCGGCGGTACGATAGCCAGCTTCGTGGATTACAAGACAGGTGCGGTTCATCCGGCCATGACCGCCGATGACTTCTTAACAGCCGTTCCCGAACTCTCGAAGCGGTTCAATGTGCGCACAAGGGTGCCTTTTTCCATACTCAGCGAGGACATGACCCCGAAGCACTGGATTGAGCTTGCGGAGATGGTGGCGGAGGAATTGAACACGGGAGCCAGCGGTGTGATAATTCCCCATGGGACAGATACCATGGGCTACACCGCCGCAGCCCTTTCCTTCCTGCTGCCCGAACTTCCCGGCCCGGTCGTTCTCGTCGGTTCTCAGCGCTCCTCGGACAGACCGTCCTCGGATGCCACCATGAACCTGCTGGCCGCTGCCAGACTGACGCAGGAGAATATTGCCGACGTCGTCATCGCGATGCACGAAACATCGTCCGATACCGTAGTCGCAGTCCACAGAGGAACAAGGGCCAGAAAGATGCACACCAGCAGAAGGGATGCCTTCAAGAGCATAAACTCCCCGGTCCTTGCGGAGATTGAAGGGGACAATGTGAAATTCCTCGCGGATTACAGAAAAAGAAAGGATGTCAGGGCCGAGGTGAAAGGAGGGCTGAATGAGAATGTCCGCCTTATCTATTCCTACCCCGGCCTCACTCCCGATACCTTTTCGAAGATGGTGGAAGGCGCGAAGGGTCTGGTCATTGCCGGAACCGGCCTCGGCCATGTATCCTCCGCGCTCGTGGGAAAACTGGAGGAACTGCGTGATGAAGGGGTGCCGGTGGTCATGACGAGCCAGTGCCTGAACGGAACGGTGAACATGAATGTCTATTCCACGGGGAGGAACATAATGAACGCGGGAGTGATCCCCGCCGGAGATATGCTGCCGGAGACCGCCCTCGTGAAACTGATGTGGGTGCTGAGCCAGACATCCGATATGATGGAGATAAAGGAGATGATGCTGACCCCTGTGGCCGGGGAACTGTCCGACAGGAGGGTGGAATGATGGACGGGATGCCTGTTCCAAAAATAGGGCTGGAGATACACCAGCAGCTTGCCACCGGAAAACTGTTCTGCTCCTGCCCGTCGGACCTCGAGGATGAGTTCTCGGGGACGGTGGAAAGAAGGCTCAGGGCCACCACCGGAGAAGGCGGAAAGATAGACCGCTCCGCCGCGGAAGAGCAGAAGAAGGAGCGCACCTTCATCTATCAGATAGCCCCGAACAGCAGCTGCCTTGTGGAGCTGGACGAGGAGCCGCCTCACGAGATGAATTCGGAGGCGTTGAGGACAACGCTCACATTTGCGGCCATGATTGAGGCCACCCCCGTGGACGAGATACACACCATGAGAAAGATAGTGATAGACGGCTCCAACACATCGGGTTTCCAGAGAACATCCGTCATCGCCTTCGGCGGGCATATCGACACGGAATCCGGCTCCTCCATATCTGTGGAGACGGTCTGCCTCGAAGAGGACGCCGCCAGAAAGATCGAGGAGAAGGGGAACACGGTTACTTACAGGCTGGACCGCCTCGGCATTCCACTTATAGAAATAGCCACAGCACCAGAAATCAGGAGCGGGAAGGAGGCCATGGAGGTCGCAAAGAGGATCGGCACGCTGCTGAGAAGCACCGGAAAGGTGAAGAGGGGCCTCGGCACCATAAGGGAGGATGTCAATATCTCCATACCCGGCGGGGCCAGAATAGAGATAAAAGGGGTGCAGGAGCTCCGATTAATAGAGGAGTATGTCAACACAGAGGTAAAGAGGCAGATGCACCTGCTGAAGATAAGGGACGAACTGAAGAATCGCGGGGCTACAACTCCGAACACGGGAGAAATAACGGACCTCACGCACATCTTCGAATCGTCTGGATCCAAGGTCATAAAATCGGCCCTGAAAAAGGGAGGAGCGGTCATGGCCCTCCCACTCCGGGGATTCTCCGGGCTTCTGGGCGGTGAAAAGGGTATACGGCTTGGCTCGGAACTGGCCGGCAGGGTGCGCCCCTTCGGAATACGGGGCCTCTTTCACTCGGACGAACTCCCTGCGTATGGGATATGCGACAGGGAGGTCGAAGAGGTGAGAAAGGCCCTCTCTCTCGGCGATTCTGACGCTTTCGTTCTCATTGCGGAGAAGGAAGGGAGGGCGCGAAAGGGGATGGAAGCAGTTATAAAAAGAGCGACCGAAGCGCTGGAAGGCGTTCCTTCCGAAACCAGAGACCCCCTCCCGGACGGAACCACGAGGTACAGCAGGCCCATATCCGGCGGGTCCAGAATGTACCCGGAAACCGATATTCCGCCCATAGAAATAACCGATAAGACAATGGAAGAGATCGGGAAGAATCTGCCGGAACTGCCGGAAGAGGTGGAAAAACGGCTTGTTTCCGACTATTCCCTTCCGCCCCAGATGGCGCATCAACTGGTGGATGAGGGGCTAGACGAGGATTTCGAGCATATCACGGGCCTCTACGGAATGCCGTCGGTTGTGGCCAGAATATATCTCAACTACCTCCCGGAGATCAGGAGGGAGAGTGCAAGGGCCGGAAAGGAGATTCCCGACGACTACATTCTGATAAGAGACTCCGTTCTCGGGATCATGAGCGCTTTAAAGGATGGAAAGTACTCCAAGGAAGCGATTCCGGACCTCCTGAAAGCGGTGATGTACGGCGAATCGCTGGAGGATGCCATAGAATCCATGGGGATCGCCGCGGTGGATGAGGATTACATAGATTCGATCATAGAGAAGATAGTCTCGGAACGGGGCGATTTCGTCAGAGAGCGGGGAATGGGGGCGGTAGGCCCTCTCATGGGGGTCGTAATGAAGGAGCTGCGAGGAAAAGCCGACGGCAAGACCATAAGCGAGCGTCTCAAGGCTGCGGTGTCGAACCTGCTCTCGGAATGAATCAGCCAGCACCCTGCTGCTGGATGGTCTGAAGAAAGGCCCTGCAAAAGAGTCTGGCCGCCTCTCTATTGCTATCACGGGTCGTAAGAAAACCGCGGCAGAATGCGATGGCCACATCGGGTATTTCCGGTACGGAATTCATCTCTCTCTTCAGGGGGAACACCATACCTCTATCCGGTTGTGATATTTAGAACTTTGCCTGCAGAATGCCGTGGAACGCAGGCGACCGCATCCTTTTTAAAGGACCTCTGTATTGCTGCTCACAGGGATTACCATGACGGTAAAAGTAGCGATAAATGGTTACGGAACCATAGGGAAGAGGGTGGCCGAAGCGGTCTCCCTTCAGGAAGACATGGAAGTGGCAGGCGTGGTCAAAAGAAGCCCCAGCTTCGAGGCCTACATGGCTGTGGAATGGGGATACCCGCTCTACGCCGCATCCAAGGAGAACATAAAGGGTCTGGAAGAGGCTGGACTTCCCGTGGAGGGAACGGTCGAGGAACTTCTGGACGATGCGGACATCGTGGTGGACTGCACCCCGAAGAAGGCGGGCTACAAGGAGCTCTACCAGAAAAAGAAGATAAAGGCCATCTGGCAGGGGGGCGAAAAACACGAGCTGACCGGCCTGTCCTTCAACGCCAATCCGATGTATGAAAAAGCCTACGGAGCCGATATGGTGAGGGTGGTCTCCTGTAACACCACCGGCCTCATACGAACGCTCTATCCCCTCATGCAGGAGGTGGGAGTGAAGAATGTGCTGGCCACCATGATTCGGCGGGCTGCGGACCCCTGGGACTCGAAGAAGGGGCCGATCAATGCGATAGAGCCGGTCCTCAAGATACCGTCCCATCACGGCCCGGATGTTCAGAGCGTTCTCCCCTCGCTGGACATTCAGACAACGGCGGTGGCTGTTCCGACCACCATCATGCACCTCCATTCGGTGGCGGTGAAACTGGAAAAAGAGGTGAGCACAGAAGACATTCTGGACATATGGGACAGAAGCCCGCGCCTCCTCTTCGTTGATTCTGGAATGGGCATCAAATCCACCGCCCAGATTATGGAACTGGCCAGAGATATGGAACGCTCCCGGGGTGATCTCTACGAGATAGCGGTCTGGGAGGATTCCGTCCATGTTGTCGGTGACATGCTCTACTACTATCAGGCCATACATCAGGAGTCCGATGTGGTCCCGGAGAACATAGATGCCATAAGGGCCATGCTCCAGATGGAAGAGGACAAGGTAAAGAGTATGGAGATGACCGACACTGCAATGGGGATAATAAGGCCGTACAAAGAAGAATGAGAACGAAACCCTTTCTTTTTCCTTTTACTTCTGTTCTTCCGCCCCCTGCTCTCCGTAAAGCACCCTTCTGACCTCCTTCATAACCGCATCCGGGTTCTTGTAGTAGTCGGAGATTATCTTGGAGACCTGCCTGTGATTCTTCACCCCTATCTCCTTCATGTAGTTCAGGATATCGACCCTTCGCTTTATCTCCCTGTCCATCTCCCTCGGGGACCAGTTTCTGGCGATCCTGACCTTCTCATACACATAGCTGTGCCCGCTGTAGTTGAAGGTGTCGTCGGCGGGGTTCCAGACGAATACGGCGTTTGTGATGAGCTCGTCTGTCTCCGGGTCGAGGCCCACTATTTCGGTGAGGGATTTCACACGCCTCGTCATCTTCGTACCCACCTTCACCTGCGCCTGCATGAGCACTATGTCCAGAGCCGCAAGGAGAGCCCTCGGCAGATTAATCGGGGCGTTCTCCATCCTGTGAACCATGGACTGAACATCCTCTGCGTGGAATGTGGTATACGCCGTTTTTCCGGTAGCCATGGCCTGAAACACCACATACGCCTCGGCACCTCGAACCTCTCCCACCATGAGATACTGCGGCCTCTGCCTGAGAGCGGCGGTCAGCAGGTCGAACATATCCACCTCGCCCGCGGCCTTCCCGGTGACTATGTTCTTTCCGCCGAAACCGGACCTTGTCAGGGATGGGATCCAGTTCTCGTGGGGAAGGTTCAGCTCCCTCGTATCCTCGATGCTCACTATCTTCATCTGTGGAGGGATGAAGAGAAGAATTGCGTTAAGGGTGGTGGTCTTTCCGGAAGCGGTACCGCCGCACACCAGTGTGGACTGGCCTCCCTCGATCGCCACCCACAGATAAACCATCATCTCGGTGCTCATGGTCTTGAACCTCAGAAGGTCGAGGGGAGTGAACGGATTCTCCTTGAAACGCCTGATCGTGAAGGAAGAACCCCTCTTGGTGACATGCTTTCCGAGAGTGGCGTTGAGCCTCGAACCGTCCGGGAGTGTCGCATCCAGAACCGGCTCGGCTACAGAGATCTGCTTACCGGAGCGCTGGGCCATCCACACAACAAAGGCGTCCAGTTTATGCTCGTCGTTGAACCTCAGATTGGATTGTATGGACCCGTACCTTCTGTGATAGATATAGAACGGTATCCCGACACCGTCGCACGACAGGTCCTCCACATCCGGGTCAATCATCATCACATCTATGACACCGAAGCCGATGAAATCCCGGAATATGTAGTACATTATCCTCTCCTTCACCACGGGGTGCACGGAGATATCCAGGCTCTTCATGATCTGGGAGGTGGCCTCCCTCAGGTACTCCTTTCGCTCTTCAACATCATCGCTGTCGAGGAGCGTTACAGATGCCACGAGAGCCTCCTTTATCACCTCAAGAAGCGTGGTCTCGTCCTCGGAAAGCCTTGGCTCGATGACTTCGTACATATATTCATTGGAGATATTGTCGTAGAGAATCCGCACATAGGTATAACCCTCAGTAATCTCATTGAGCTCAACCTCGCTGACATTTTTATCGACTATTGGGGGAATGATAGTAACCTCGGAAACATCCCCGGACTTGGATGGCCCCTCTCCCAGAGGAACCATGATCTTCACCGGCTGAGGGCTGAACTTCATAAGAAGGGAGGCGTACTTGCTCTTTATCTCATCCAGAACAGTGAAGGAGATATCCACCTCGGGTGCGGTCTCCTCAGCCACTGCATCCTCGCCTTCGGTTATGACCTCTTCCATATCCGCTTCCGTCATCATATCACCCTCAGCAGTAAGAAGCCTATAAGGAGCATTATGAAAGAATGCTTCATGCCGTCCGAAATCCTGCCTGTTTGGAGGACACCTGCCATTATCCCGTCACCCGCGCCGTGTACCACCACGGACAGGTAGAAGACCAGCTGTATCGCCGGTATCAGTTTCACCTCAAGAGGTGTGGGCAGATTCGTAATTCCAGCGGCTTCCGCCCCCTCTGCAACGGCCTGCCCCGCCTCCTGCATCTTTGGGAGGAAGGTCGAATTCAGGATTATAATCGTCACTATGTAAACCATGAAGGAGATGTAGATAACAGCGAGGTATGTGCTCATTTCAATCTTTCTCTGCTCCTTCTTTATGATGTTCTCTCTGGCATCGTGAGCCACCATGGTGAGAACATCCGCCACGGCACCGCCAGCATCGCTGGCCTTTATGACAATGAGCATCATCCTTTCGACCATGGGGGTCTTGACCCTCTCTGTGAAGAGGCGAAGCGCCTCTGAAGCGGGAACACCCCACGAAATCTGCGCGGCCATCTTCCTTATCTCAGGTGTAAGGTCTCCATACCTGCCGTTAGATGCCACAACTATGGAATCCGCCAGGGTCATTCCGAACCTGCCGGCCTCCGCCACATCCCTGAGGAAGTCCGGCAGCCTCTTCTCGATGTTCTCTATCTTCTTGGCCTGCCGGCTCTTGTAGAAACCGATGGGTCCCATGAATGCCATGAGTCCGAACACAAAGTAATCCACGGGCTCGTAGGGAAGTGTTATGCCGCCGACCATGTAAGCGATTCCAAGCAGTACGAATATCCCCACCATTGCACCGGAAACACCCAGTATTATCTTGGTGTAGTCCTTCTTCTCCTTTCCCATCTCCAGTTCTACCATCCTTAGACCTCCTGCGATGCGTTCCAGACGGCGAATATGAAGCCGAACTGGGATAGGGGGATCATGAGCCCCACAACGGCGTAGAGCAGCTGCAGGTTAAACTCTCCGTTCCCGCCCACAATCGCCATTATGGCCAGAATAACCACAAGGAAGAGGGGGAACGCAACCACAACGGTAACGAAGGACTCCGCAAGAAGCCCCAGCGTCTCCCTCCTCGACTGCTCTTCCAGTTTTCCCTCTTTTTCATACTGCTCCGCTTTCATCAGGAAATAAGGTTTCAGCTGGCCCCCAGATGTGGATGTGGTCACCACTCCCTGAAGGAAGTCCTGGAACTTGGTGGACGGGGTTCTGGTGGCGGCCACACTCAGGGCGGTCAGGATGTCTATTCCCAGGAGCTCGGTATCTCTGGTAATCCATTCGGCCTCGTCCCTTATCTCTCCGTAGGTCTCCTGTCTGGCCAGCTCCTTGAATATCGTGTCTATCGTAACATTGGCTGAGGCCATTGCGGAGATGAAGCTCATGGCATTGGCGATGTTCTTGTCGATGTTCCTCCCTCTCGCCTTCGCCTTCCCGGAGGGGGAGCTTATAAGTAGCATGTATATCAGCCCGGGAATCCCGAAGGGAATGAGCGTTGCAAGCAGACGCACAGGCAGGCTGACACCCAGAATCCCGAGGATTACACCGCCGAACACTATGGAAATTACCGCCGCGGCCACCGCTCCTATTATTGCGGTCATCCACACATACGCCACATACTCCTCCGGCCGTATCCTCATGTGCGCTTTCAGAAGGTTTTCCTCAAGGTCCTGACTGATCTTGGCCTTCCTCTTAACAATCGGCCCTATCGTTCTCCAGCAGAACTGCTGATACGGAGTGAGTTCGATGTATTTCGCCCTGGCCTCCTCCGGAATAAGGATTTTATGGGCACCTATCTCCCTGAAGGCCGCACTCTTGGTATCGATGACATCGCTCTTGTCCGTCTCGATTCTGGAAAATATATCGGAAACTTCAGGCAAACAGGTCACCTCCCCTCTTGATTCCCATCTTCTCTCTGATCTCTTCAACTAAGACATCGGGTTCCTTGTAATACCGGACTATGATGCTGGAGAGCTCCCTGAAATCGGTGATGTCCTCCTTCACCATGTAATTGATGATATCTATGCGACGCTGGAACTCGTCCTGCATCTCCTCGTGACTCATGTTCTTCATGGTCATGATCTTGTCGAACAGGAAGCTGTGTCCCTTGAAGCGGAACTTGTCGCTGGCCTGCTCCCACTCGTAAACCGTGTTGGTGATGAGCTCGTTGGTCTCCGCCTCGAATCCCACTATCTCCACGAGCTGCTTGATCCTCCTCACCATCGAGGTTCCGACCCTCACCTGCGCCTGAATTATGACATTCTTAAGGGCCGTCAGAAGGATTCTCGGGGTACTGATGGGTGG
>Ga0190313_1001984_pt1 | contig 10380 bp, 12 predicted proteins | sample 4870071011_MG_FD_169989 | JGI IMG/M metagenome (GOLD analysis project Ga0190313, IMG submission 169989) | Hydrothermal vent sediment bacterial communities from Southern Trench, Guaymas Basin, Mexico - 4870-07-10-11_MG | ecosystem: Environmental > Aquatic > Marine > Hydrothermal vents > Sediment ...
ATTCCAAGGCGTAAGGCAGTAAAACTCTTCAGGCGTGCTATTAGAAAGCTGTATAATTACTTCATTGAAAGAGAGACAGAAAGACGCGAGAGAGAACTTCTTGAAACTAAAGCAACTGAGGAGGAGATTGAGGAGGCACATGAAAAATATGAGGAGTTGTTGCAATCTTAGAATTAGTGAATTAGCGAGATTTTTCAAGTCCTGTGAAATCTTTTCTAAATTGCGGATACCCTTTGGAAAATTTTTAATTGTTAGATGTGATGGTCGGAATTTCTCGTCCTTAACTAAGGATTTAGGTTTGAAGAAGCTCGATGAGCGGTTTCACAAAATTATGATTGAAACCGCTATTGAAACCATGCTTAAAAGCGGCTTTGACATTCGCGCTGCTTATGTTATGAGTGACGAAATAAGCTTCTTTTTTAAAGAAATTCCTTTTTCAGCGCGTGTAGAGAAGATCGATTCTGTTTTGGCATCTTTTGTTTCATCGGCGTTTACTATTCAACTACGTGAGAACTTTGATTTTAGGGAACCTATTGCTTTTGATGCTCGTGTAATTGTTCTTGATTCATTAAAGGATGTCGTTTACTATTTTATCTGGAGACAAAAGGAGGCATGGAGGAATTTCTTAAATGCTATGGCACAATGGGTTTTACTACAAGAGGGTTATGACCCTGAAGTTATTTATCACAAGCTTTATGGAATGAAAGCGAGGGCGTTGATTAAGTTTCTTAGGAAAAAGGGAATTGATGTTGAGAAAGAGCCTAGTTGGAAGAAATTCGGGAGCTTTATTTTTAAACTTCCAGTATTTAGGCAAGCTCAAAATCCTATTACGAAAGAGCGAGTGAATGTCGTTAGATTTAAAATAGAGATAATTTCAAGACCGTTTGATGTAGATGAATTGTGTGAACTAATACAAAAAAGTTTATTAAGTAGAATGGAGGCTAGGAAAGTCTCAAAGAAAATAAGTGGTTATTGACTACTGCTTAGAAGCTAATAAATGTACTGCAATCTAATGAATTAATAGAAATGTGATACTTCTATGGATTAAGTATGTTTCAAATAATTACTTTGCTCGCCGAAGTTCTTTCATGACGAAATCGAAATCAACATGTTTAGGAGCCTTTAGCCAAAAAAGTACGGCTGGTTTTAACGGGAGTTTTGGAAATAATTTCCTAAGTTCCTTTAATGCTTCTCCTAAGGTTTTGGCATTTATTCCTAAGGCTTTCCATTTTCCTCCAGCGAGTGCATGCTTTGCATGTTCATAAATTTCAATTCGATCGATTTCTCGTACTACATAGAGATCTCCACATCGAAAAATTGCAACTGGTCGCAGTTCGCCTTGCAAGATTTTTTCAGCGATTTTTTTCCACATATTTCCAACACGGAGTTCGGCCCTCTTTTTACCCGAAATGAGGGCATTGAAATATTCACGCTTAACAAGAAACACAACCATTTTTTACTCCTCCAAAAGAATCTTCCTAAGTAATTCCTCAAAACTTATTTCTTTAAGAGCGTCTAACCAATTTTCTATGAGTTGTCTTGCGAAATTGTAAAAAACGTCTTCGATAAGAGGTAATTCTTGGTGTTTCAGTACAGCCGTAGAAGCAGCACCAAATAATTTCATTGCGCGAATTCTAAGTAACTCCGTCAAGCGGTCAAGAATTTTGTTTCTTAATGTTGGATCTGTTTCCTTTTCAGAGAGTCTTTTGAGTTCTATTATAAAGTCCCGAGGAATACTAACTAGACTTGCACGCGATCGCTGCTTTAACTCGAAAGATTTCAACTTGCCAAGTAATTCATCAGGGTTTTTCTCAGTTAAAATCTTTGCATAACCTTTTCTAGCAAGCCATATTGCAAGCCATCTTGGAAGTTTTCTCTCTTCATTCGCAAACAATCGGAGAGTTTCCCCATCAAGGGGAATTTCCAAATTTTCGGTAATAATTACATCTGTTTCCTCAAAGAGGTAATCTATGAAACAACGAATTAATTCATCCTTAGCGCTCCAAACAAATGACATAATTTTTCTTTTCTCACTCATTTCTTATTCACTCCTTTTAAAAGAATTCACTTTTCAATTAAAATTGCTTGCAAAGGGCATCATCCAATGTTTGAGCCAATAGGACTTCTTGGACTGATTTTCCTATTAATTGCGTGGATTCCAGAAACAATTAGAAATCTAAGAGAAAGAAGAGTAAAAACAAGGACAGAATTTCTTATTTTGTACATGCTTGGAAGCCTATTGCTTACAATTCATGCAATCATCCTCTTTGATATCGTATTCATAATTCTTAATTTACTTGCAACGTTTCTATCGGGACTTAATTTGATTTTCAAAATAGCGATGAGACTTAAATAAAAAATGGAAATTCTGGTTTTTCTTTTTGGATGATGACGGCCGTTCCGACTGACAAATGATGAGTCGGCTAGACTCTGATTTATCGTTTATTTAATTAAAATTTAGGAGGAGCCATGAGGGATATCTTTATTCTCGCTAGTTTTACTATTGACAAGATAGTCATTGGAGGTCAAAAGTATATACAATGGGGCGGACCTGCGTTTTATGCTGCGCTTCCACCAGTAGTTTTCAACTGGTCGATTGAACTCTATGGAAGCTATGGAAAAGATTTTCCATGGAAAATTCCTGAATTCCCTGGTAAATTAATCCAAACAGATGTTTCTATAATCTTTGAGCATACTTATGAAAATAGCATAAGGAAATCAAAAATCATATCATATCCAAAACCAGTCAACGTAGAAATTCCTCGAACATTTTCTGTGGGATTTATTAATCTTGTGTTTAACGAGTTTACACTTATCACTATAAGAAAAGCAATGAAAAAAGCACAGCTAATCGGAATCGATGTGCAAGGTTTTATTCGTAAAGTAAAAAACGGCAATGTTATACTAGAGAGAGATGAACGAGTTTTGGAAATATTGCAAAATGCAGATGTCGTAAAAATGGATTTAGCAGAATTTAATGTAGTTAAAAAGCTTTTAGGGGAAATATGTTTAATCACTTTAGCTGAAAGGGGTGCCATAGCCAAAAAGGACCAGGAGTTCCTATACATTCCAACTTATTATGTCGAGGGAGATCCAACTGGAACAGGAGATGTTTTTCTCTCAACCTTCTTAATAAAGTTTTCAGAAACACAAGATCTTGCCAAGGCTCTAGCATTTGCAAATGCTTTTGCATCTCTTCTAGTTGAAGGAAAAATTTTTACACGTAAAGAAAAGGACATAAATGAGGTCTTCGAGAAGCTGAAGAAAAATAAAGCACACATCATTAAACTTGTTAATGAACGAGCAGAATTGCTTCTGAAAAAGAAGAAAACATTTACTTCAATTAAAGATGCAATAAGGTATGCGTATGTATTCCAAAGCAACACTTGATAAATTACTAGAAATACTTGCAAAACTTGGGTTCAGAGAAATTACAAATCTATCTGAACTCAAAGAACGCAAAGGAACATATGTTCTTATAATTCATTTAGAAAAAGATACGAAAATTCGTGTAGGAGCATTAGGTGAGATCTTCTTTAAATCCGGCTACTATGCTTACGTTGGATCAGCATTTAGAAAAGGACTCCTATATCGAAGAATATTACGACACATTTCTCGTGATAAGAGGATTAGATGGCATATAGATTATTTTCTTCAGCATGCTCGCATAAAGAAAATTTTCGTTGTATTTGATAAGAGATGTGAATGTCATGTAGCAATGACTTTAATTAAGCATGGGTTTAAGTATATTCCTAATTTTGGTTCATCCGATTGTAAGTGTCCAAGTCATTTATTCCATTGCAATTGAAATGAAATCCTGGATGTTTAATGTCATCTAGCGACTTTGTATAATACAAAAATAGACGTGGGAAATCACTTACAGAAGTTTAAAACACTCTCATGAGGTAAGTTGAATTTCTTTTCATTTGACATCATTACATTGTAAAACCAATAGGAGGGGAGACAACGTATTTCGTTCCAAATATGCGACGAAAATCAGAATGGAATACATTACCAAAACTGTCCAAAAAAGATGAAAAACCTTAACCATCTTCATCACATTTAGAGGTGAAGGTTTATGGCCAAGGTCAAGCCAGTCATTATTGAGGCACTACGCGAGGGCCGCAAGACACTCGATGAAATCATCAGCTATGTAACTGAGAAGACTGGAGTCCAAGCCAGAATCGTCAAGGGAATTATTACCAAAATGGTCAAGAGAGGCGAACTAAGAAAGGTCAACAACGAATACGAGCTCGTAGAATAGACCAGTAATACCAGGAGCCGGCGTTATTGATTTTTTGTTTTTATTTTTTGGGAGTAATTTCTCTAATTTTTTGAATTCCAGCGCTGATATTTCATTTCAATTTATTTGGTTTATGCTTTACGACCGCAATTATACCTGTGACTTCAAGATTAGGAATTTTCATCGGTTATTTACATGCATGGGAATCGTTGTAGAAATGTAATACTTAAATAGGTATTACCTAACATACTTATTCGGGTGATTTTTATTGAGTAAGCTTGTTGTTGTAACTGGTAAGGTTCCTAAGGAATTGAAGGAAAAAGCAAAAAAACTTGGGATAAACATTAGCAAGGTTATAAGAGAGGCCTTGGAGGAAGCTGTTAGACGACGGGAAGAAGAATTATTTATGAAGAGTCTCAATAAGTGTGCCGATATTTTGAGCAAAGTAGATATGACCCGGATTGCTAGGAGTATAAGAGAAGATAGGGAGAGTAGATGAATTATCTTTTGGATGCAAATGCATTTCTTGACCTTATTAAAAGAAGAAAAACTCTGATTAAAGGTCAGTACATACTGGATCTAACAATGTATGAAGTTAGTAATGCAATTTGGAAGGAAGTTGTGCTCTTTAAGACTCTAACGAAAGATGAGGCTGTAACGCTTATGAATGAAATTACAAATATCGTGCAAAAATTAAACATTATTCGAATTCAAGATGATCTAGATAAAATCATGGAAATAGCAATCAAAGAACGGTTAACATTCTATGATGCTGCATATCTTTATTTTGCTAAGAAATATCAATTGATTCTTGTCACGAACGATAAGAAACTGTATAACGCGGCTAAGGATAAGATAAAAGTCTTGCGTAGTGATGAGATAAACTAAGCATCATCGAATAAAATCAAGGTGTGCGTTTTCCTAAATTCAAATTAAGTAGATTTTGAGAATCAAGTTTAGGAAATCACTTGTGATTATTCCTTAATTGATTCTATGCTCATATAACTGCTGAAGTTTGTTATGAATAAACTACAGAAAACATGCTCGTTGCGTAATATTTTTATAGGAAAGCAATTCATGTGTGTATCCATTTTTCAATAATTTCCTCAAGAGATTTTACTTTAATTGGCTTTCTTGCTACATTTTTTATGCTTTTAATTTCTTTTAGTCCGCTTCCAGTAAGAATACTCACAATGTAATCTGTTCTATCAATTACATTTTCATTAAGTAGGGTGTCAATAACTGCTACTGACGTAGCCGATGCGGGTTCAGCAAATATTCCTTCTTTACTTGAAATCAATCGGATGGCATCCAAGATTTTTTTATCAGATACTGCTTCAGCGTAACCGCCGCATTCTCTTAGAATTCTAAGTACCCTATTTCCACTTGCTAAAGCTGGGTTTGGATTACTTATAGAATGAGCTATCGTTTTAGGCTCGCCCCATGGTTCTACAGATTCCTTTTTTTCCTTAAAGGCCTTGACTATTGGTGCACAACCGTCACTTTGAACTGCAATTATTTTTGGTAACTCGTCTATTAGCTCAAGTGTATGAAATTCTACAAATCCTTTCCATATTGCACTTAAATTTCCGCCACTACTCGTAGGAACAATTATCCAGTCTGGAACTTTCCAATCTAACTGCTCCAAAATTTCGAAGGCTATTGTTTTTTGTCCCTCTATTCTTAATGGACTATCCGAATGTATTGGTACGATGTCATATTTCTCAATTATTCGAAATACCATCCTATACAATTCTGGATAAGGGCGACCTACTTCAAAAATCATTGGCTCGTAAATAGAAATTTGAGCTATCTTCTCCTCAGAAACGCCTCCAGGTATTAAAATTAGGGCATTAATTCCAGCTTTAGCGGCGTAAGCAGAGAGAGATGCGGCCATATTTCCTGTTGATGCACAAATAACAGCATTAAAATCAAATTCTTTTGCAACGGATACTCCAACGGCGGATCCACGATCTTTAAAAGAAAAAGTTGGATTCCTTGTTTCGTCTTTTAAATACAGATTATAAACGCCTAATTCTTTTCCCAATTTCTCTGCTTTTAAAAGAGGTGTAAATCCCTCATGTAAGGAGATGATATTTCTATCCTCTTTTATAGGGAATAAATCTATATAACGCCAGATGTTTTGTACTCGATTTTCAAATACATGTCTTTTTATTCTTGCTGATAGACTTTCATAATCATAAATAATTTCTAATGGTTCATTGCACACTTTACATCTAGCGAGTTTAGGGTTAAAAGGGTATTCTTTTTTGCATTTAGAACAAACTAATTTAATCGAATTTCGCATTAAACTCACGAGATACAATTTTTCTAACATCTAAAAATAAAGCCTAATTCTGTTCAAGTTTAAGTGTTTTAATTAAAACAAGTTTATGTTTTTCAGTTTAGGCTCAAAAGGGATAAACTTGCCTATACTCGATGTATCTCTATCACGAATTCAGGAGCTACTTGGAAAAAGAATAACACTGGAGGAGCTAGAGGACCTGCTCTTTCGATTTGGCATGGAGCTAGATTCCTACGAGAAGATAAATGGAGATTACATGTTGAAAATAGAAATCACTCCAGACAGACCAGATATGCTCTCTCCTATCGGATTAGCACGTGCTCTCAGAATGTATGTTGGAATGGATGAACCAAAAAAGTATGTTGTGGAGAAGGGAGATTATGCGTTTATTATCGATTCGAGCGTAGCTGAAATTAGACCATACATCGCAGGTGTTGTTGTAAAAAAGGTTCCTATGAATCAAGAATTTCTCGAGGAAATTATTTATGTTCAGGAAAAGCTTCATGACACCTTCTGCAGGGGAAGAAAGAAAGCTTCTATCGGTTTATATCCACTTCACAAATTGAAATGGCCGATACGATACACTACAGAAGATCCAGAAAAAATCAAGTTTAGACCATTAGATACACTAGAAGAGATGACGGGAAAGGAAATCTTAGAAAAACATCCCACAGGAATCAAGTATGCACATCTTCTTAAGAATGCTAGAAGATATCCTCTATTAATTGACGCTGAGAATCACATACTTTCAATGCCGCCCATAATAAACTCAGAAGATTATGGAAAAATAGACGCAACGACGAGGGATTTATTAGTTGAAGTAACAGGAACACACAAACCTACAGTCGAAATGGTTATAAATATCCTAGCAACAATGTTTGCAGACGCTGGCGGAGAATTAATCACAGTCAAAATAAAATATCCAGACAAAACAGAGGAAAGTCCGTACTTCAAATACCGAAAACTATCAGTGAGCTTAAAACAAATTGAAGATTTACTCGGATTAAAAATAAGTGCTTCTGATGCTGTTAAATTATTAAAGAGAATGGGATACTTTGCAAAAGAAACCAATAATGAGTTAATTGAAGTTGAAGTTCCACCATATCGCACAGATATATGGCATGTCGTTGACGTAATTGATGATGTTGCACGAGCTTATTGCTATGACAATATTCAACCAGAACTAACTCCAATTTTTACCGTTGGAGGAGAAACAAAGAGACAAGAAATGATTGATACAGTAAGAGAAGTGTTACTAGGATTAGGTTTTTCAGAATTATTTACATCCGCTTTAACTAGCTTTGAAGACCAATTTACAAAAATGAGACTACCAGAAAAAAGAGAAATAGTCATAGCCGAAGCCAAAGAAGCAAAAATACAAACAATACGCTATTGGCTATTGCCAGAAATACTGAAGAGCCTATCCTATAACCGACGCAAAAAACTCCCTTTCAAAGTCTTCGAAGTATCTGATGTAGTAATACGTGATGATAAATTCGAAACCAGAGCATATAATGAGACACATGTTGCAGTTGTAATTGTAGATCCTAATGTTACATTCACCGATATAAAGGCAGTCGCTGAGCACTTATTAAATGCACTCGGAGTAAAATATGAGCTAAAGAGAGTTCATCATCCCTCTTTCATCGAAGGAAGAGTTGTTGGAGTTTATGTAAATGGAAAAGAAGTAGGATTCTTTGGCGAATTACACCCTGAAGTTCTCTTGAATTGGAAGCTAACATTCCCAACAGTAGCTATGGAATTATCTCTCGATAAGATATTCGGATGGGAACCAAGACTTTTAGAAATCGCTTGATCTCGGAAATAAAAGAAATTTGTATAATATCTACGTGATATACTGTCACTTTTTATTATTGCTTAAACCATATCTTTTTGGGAGGACAAAAATGCTATATAAAGAGCTCTGTCGTTATTACCAAAGACTCGAAGTGGAGACTGGAAAAATAGCTATGATGAAAATTCTATCAGATTGTTTCAAGAAAGCAGATCCTGAAGAAGTTGATAAGATTGCTTATTTGACGCTGGGAAAATTATGGCCTGATTGGAAAGGGATGCCAGAGCTTGGCATAGGTGAAAAGCTTACAATGCGTGCGATTTCACGTGCGACGGGTGTTGATGTAAAGAAAATAGAGGATATTTATAAGAGAAAAGGCGATTTGGGAGAAACAGCGGCATTTCTCGTATCACAAAAGAGAATGATGACTTTGTTTCAAAAGGAATTGGAAGTAAAAGATGTTTATGAAGCATTTAGAAAAATAGCTCTTGCAAGCGGACCTGGAGCTATGGATATGAAAGTTCGAATCTTGACGGGATTACTTGTATCTGCATCCCCAATAGAAGCGAAGTATATAGTTAGGACAGTTCTCGGAAAACTAAGACTTGGAGTTGGTGAGGCTACAATTCTTGCTGCGCTCGCTGATGCATTTCTTGGTTCTGATAAATATAAGGACATTGTTGAGGAAGCATACAATAAGCATCCTGACATAGGTTATATTGCGAAGCTTGCGGTAAAAGGAAGAGAAGCGTTAGAACATGTAAAAATAGAACCTGGTGTTCCAGTTAGACCAATGCTTGCAGAGCGATTATCTGATCCGGCGGAAATTTTAATGAAAGCTGGAGGAAAAGCATATGCAGAATATAAGTATGATGGTGAGAGAGCGCAAATCCACAAGAAAGGGGATAAAATTTGGATTTACTCCAGAAGACTAGAAAATATCACATATCAGTATCCTGATGTAGTGGAGTGGGCTAAAAAGTATATTGATGCTGAGGAAGCTATTGTAGAAGGAGAGATTGTTGCAATAGATCCAGATACTGGTGATTTCAGACCATTCCAAGAACTAATGCATAGAAAGAGAAAGTATGATATTCATAAAGTCATGGAAGAGATACCAGTGAAAGTATTCTTGTTTGATGTCCTCTATCTCAATGGGCAAGAGCTTCTGAAGAAACCATATGCAGAAAGAAGGAAGATACTTGAGAGGATTATAAAGCCCAATGAAAATATAACATTAGCTCAAGGAAGACTTGTTGAAAAAGTAGAGGAACTTGAAAAATTATTCCTTGAAGCCGTAAGCGACGGATGCGAGGGATTAGTAGTCAAAAATCTAAGCGAAATTTATGTAGCGGGAACTCGTGGTTGGCGTTGGATCAAGTACAAGAGAGATTACAAGTCAGAGATGGCCGATACTGTTGATCTAGTAGTTATTGGAGGATTCCATGGTCGAGGTAGAAGAAGTGGCACCTACGGTGCGTTATTAGTCGCAGCGTATAATCCAGATAAAGATTGCTTTGAAAGTGTCTGTAAGGTTGGGTCTGGTTTTACTGATGCCGACTTAGCCGAACTACCCAGAATTCTTGATAAATATAAGGTTCCAACAAAACCGAAGAACGTCGTAACTGAAATGGAGCCTGATGTTTGGTTTGAACCAAAGGTTGTGATGGAAGTTATTGGAGCAGAACTAACATTATCTCCTGTTCACAGAGCAGCTTTTGATTTAGTAAGAGAAAGATTAAAGAAACCAGCAGGAATTGCAATTCGTTTTCCGAGATTTGTAAGGTGGAGACCAGATAAAGCACCCACTGATGCAACCACATCAAAGGAGTTATTCGAAATGTATCTTCGGCAACTTAAGAAACTCAAGGAATAAAATTCATCGGCGGTCTTATGAAAATACTATTGCATAGGTTAAGTTTGTAATCAAATTCAGTATGAGATATGATAACATAAGTTTATGCACATAAGTTATCTCTAAATAATTATATTTATGTAAATGATGATAGGAGAGAATGGATGAGCATAGAGGAAAGA
>Ga0190313_1001985_pt1 | contig 10377 bp, 9 predicted proteins | sample 4870071011_MG_FD_169989 | JGI IMG/M metagenome (GOLD analysis project Ga0190313, IMG submission 169989) | Hydrothermal vent sediment bacterial communities from Southern Trench, Guaymas Basin, Mexico - 4870-07-10-11_MG | ecosystem: Environmental > Aquatic > Marine > Hydrothermal vents > Sediment ...
ATTCAAATTCCTGCTTTTCTTTGTAGACAAACAGATTTAGTTGTTTCTGCCTCACAAACAGGAAAAACTATTAATATTAAAAAAGGACAATTTATGTCTCCCTGGGATATGAAGTATGTTTTACAAAAAGCTCAAGCCTTCAATCCTCCAGAGGTATTACTTACAGAAAGAGGTTATTCTTTTGGATATAGAAATTTAGTAGTAGATTTTAGATCAATTCCTATTATGAAAAGTTTTGGCGTTAGAGTCATTTTTGATGCCACTCATAGCGTTCAACTTCCAGGTGGAGCAGAGGGAAAATCTGGTGGAGAAAGAAAATTTGTGCCATATTTAGCAAGAGCAGCTGTAGCAGTAGGAGCAGACGGAATTTTTATGGAGGTTCATCCAGAACCTGATAAGGCTCTCTGCGATGGTCCTAATTCTTTACCTCTTTCAGATTTAGAAAATATTTTACATCAAATAAGTGATCTAAGAATTATAATAGAAAAGCATGGAATATCCTAAATACATTCTTGAAAAAGCTAAAAAAATAAAACTTTTGCTTCTTGATGTAGATGGAGTTCTTACAGATGGAAAAATAATTATAGATAGTAAAGGATGTGAAATTAAACATTTTAATGTTCTTGATGGAATGGGAATAAAACTTTTACAAAAAATTGGTATTGAAGTAGGAATCCTTTCAAGTAGATTTTCTTCAGTAGTAGAGCATAGATCTAAAGAACTTAAAATTGATATCTTAATTCAGGGAGAACTCGTAAAACTTAACTCTTATGAAAAAATTTTAAAAGAAAAGAAACTTAAAGATGAAGAAGTAGCTTATATAGGAGATGATTGGGTAGATTTACCTATTTTAAAAAGAGTGGGACTTGCTATAGGAGTTCCTAATGCTTGGTATCCTGTAAATAAATATGTAGATTATATTACAAAACATCCTGGAGGAAGTGGAGCAGTAAGAGAAGTTTGTGATCTTATTTTGAGGGCTAAAGGTAAATGGGAAGAATTATTACAATCTTATTTAGTATAATTTTTTTTAATTTCTTCATATTTTCTCTTTCTTTTTCTTTTAAAATTATTTCTCATAATTTAGAATACGCTCTTTATAAAAAAAATAAACTTATTTGGAGTTTTAAAATAAAAAAATTTATTCAAAAAGAAAATGATAATTTTGAAGGAAAAACAATCTATATTATAAATAAAGAAAAAGGATTGGAAATATGGGCGGATAAAGGTTTTTATAATAAAAGAGAAGATAAATTTTTACTTCAGAGTAATGTTCATCTTATAACATCTAAATATGGAGAAGTTTATACTGAAGAATTGATTTTTTTTCCTAAAAAAGATCTTATCTTAACAGATAAAGAGGTTTTAGTAATAAAAAAAGATCTTAAAGTAAAAGGAAAAGGTCTTATTTATGATGTGAATACTGGAAACTTTCGGGTAAAAGAAAAAGCCAAAGTTCAAATGAAAATTTAGTTATGTCTGTTAAAAAAGAAAAAATTCTTTTAGAAGCTTATGAAAAATCAAAAGGACATAGAAAAAGAGTCAAAGAAAGATTTTTAAAAGACGGACCTGAAACCTTTACTGATGAAGATCTTTTAGAACTTCTGCTTATATTAAATATTCCTTATAAAGATACAAGAAAATTGGCAAGAGAACTTTTAAATCATTATAAAACCTTGGATAATGTGCTTGATGCTCCTTTAGAAGAATTATCAAAATTTAAGGGACTTAAAGAAAAATCAGCTTTACCTTTAAAAGTCGTAAAGGAAGTTGCAAGAAGATATCTAAGATCAAAAGCATTTAAAACTGAATATATTAGATCTCCTGAAGAAGTTTATAATTATTTACGATATGAAATGCAAAATCTCTCAAGAGAAATTTTAAAAATTATTTTTTTAGATGTAAAATCTAAAGTTCTCGCTATAGAAACTATTTTTGAAGGAACTATAACAGAGAGTGCTATTTATCCAAGAGAAATTTTTGCAAAAGCCTTAGAAAAAAAAGCTGTTTTTTTAATATTAGTGCATAATCATCCTTCAGGAGAAGTAAATCCTTCTAAAGAAGATATCAAAATTACTAAAAAATTAATTTTAGCAGGATACCTTTTGCAATGTAAAATTATTGATCATATTATTATAGGTAAAAATGGCTATTTTAGCATGGCTGAAAATGGAATTATAGAGAATTTAGAAAAAGAAATAATGAGTACCTTGAGATGAAAATCAGAATAGCTAAAAAAGCTGGATTCTGCATGGGGGTAAGAAGAGCTCTAAATTTAGTTTTAAAAGCTTTAAATGAGAAAAAATATCCTATTTATACTTATGGACCTCTTATTCATAATCCTCAAACACTTGAACTTTTAAATAAGTTAGGGGTTAAAGTTATTAATAAAATAAAAGATGAAGTTCCTTCCGGTATTTGTATTATTAGAGCTCATGGAATACCTCCTCAAGAAAAAGAAAAGCTTTCTAAAAAACACAAAATAATAGATGGAACCTGCCCCAGAGTTTTAAAAGTTCAAGCCCTTGCTAAAAAAGCTGTTTCAGAAGGAAAAAATATAATTATCATAGGAGACAAAAATCATGCAGAAGTTAAAGGCATTTTGGGATATTGTCAAGATAAAGGATATGTGGTTAGCTCTTTTGAAGATATAGAAAAATTACCTAAACTTGAAAATTATGTAATTCTTTCTCAAACTACCCAAGATAAAAAACTTTTTAAAGCTCTTTCAGAAGCTATTATTTCCAAATATCCCAAAGGGAAAATTATTAATACTATTTGTAATGCAACTGAAGTAAGACAAAATGAAGTCAGAAATTTAAGTAAGACTTGTTCTTCCATTATAGTAATAGGAGGGAAATTTAGTGCTAATACTAATAGACTTGCTGAAATAGCAAAAAAAGAAGGGAAAAGGGTTTATTTAGTAGAAAAAGCTGAAGAACTCCCTTTAGATGAATTAAAAAAATATAAAACCATAGGGATAACTGCCGGTGCTTCAACACCAAATTGGCTTATTAATGAAGTAGTAGATTTCTTAAAATCTTCTTTTTCCTTTTTCTATAGATTTTTAAAATTTTTCTCTTTTTTTTCTTTTCTTTATTCACTTAATTTTTTTCTTTTATTTTTTGGACTGCTAAATTTTATTAATTATCCTTGGAACTTAAAAACTTTATATTTGAGTCTTTCAATTTTCTCTTTTTTGATGCTAAAATACAATCTTGAAAATCTACAAAATTTAAAAATCTTAGATCTTTATTATTCTATAAAAGGAAACTATCTTAAAAAGCACAAAATTTTAATAAAATTCTTTATAGGTTTTTTTATTATTTCATGTTTAGTAAGTAGTCTCCTTTATTATCCTAAAATTTTACTTTTATTTATAGGTTTATTATTTCTTAACCAATTTTTATCAAAATCTTTACTTTATTTTATTTTTGAACCTCTTCTTTTAATTGGTCTTGCTTTATTTTTACATCCTTTTTGGAATTTTACATTTGCTTTAATATTTTTGCAAATTGTTCTTATTCTTTTATTTCTGCGTTTTTATTTAGAATTTGTTTATTTTCAAACAGATGGATTCTTGCCATCAAATTTTTTGTTCTCTTTCTTAAACTATAAAGAAACCAAAATGTATAAATTGCTATCAATATTGATTATCTTAGGAATACTTTTTACTTTACCCTTAATTTATGTAAATAAATTATATATTATCATTTTAATTATATGGATTTTAGCTTATAAATTTATACTTCTTCTTAAGAATAAACCTTTAGGAAAAATAGTATATTTAGAAAATTTATCTTTAATTTTACCATTTGCTTTTATTTTAGTAAGTATAATTTTAAGATAGTCGTGTTTGACAAAAAAGATTTCTTTTTTATGAAAGAAGCATTAAAAGAAGCTGAACTTGCCTTTAAAGAAGATGAGGTTCCTGTTGGAGCAGTAATTGTGAGTTCTGAAGGAGAAATAATAGGAAGAGGAAGAAATCAAATTATTAAATTAAATGACCCCACTGCTCATGCTGAAATTTTAGCTATAAAACAAGCTTGTAAAAACTTAAAAAATTATAGACTCATTGGGTGTAAAATGTATGTTACTTTGGAACCCTGTCCTATGTGTGCATATGCCTTAGTGCTTGCAAGAATTGAAGAACTCATTTTTGCAACAAAAGATGAAAAAACAGGAGCTTGTGGAAGCATTTATAACATTGTGCAGGACTCAAAACTAAACCACCAAATAAAAATAAAAGAAGGTTTTCTTAAAGAAGATGCTCAAAAATTACTAAAAAAATTTTTTAAATCTAAAAGATAACTGATTTTTTTCTAAAGTTAAATTAGGAAATTTCTTGATATATACTAATCCTATTTTTTCCTAATTTTTTAGCTTGATACATGGCTTTATCTGCTTCTTCAACCGCTTCTAAAAATTCCTTTTTTGGTTCATAAAAAGTTATTCCTATACTTACAGTAATTCTGAGCCCTGGAATATCTTTAAATTTAATTTTTTCTATTTTTTTTCTCAAACGCTCTCCTAATTTTTTACCATCTTCTAAACCACATCTATAAGCTATAATCAAAAATTCTTCTCCACCATATCTTATAACTTCATCTGTAATTTTTATATTTTTTCTTAAAGTTTGAGCTATTCTTTTTAATACTTTATCTCCTATCGTATGACCATAATTATCATTTACGTTTTTAAAACTATCTATATCTACCATCAAAATACTTACACATCCTCTTATTCTTTTTAATTTAGTTTTTAACAGATCTAAGTAGGATCTATTATTTACTTCTGTAAGAGGATCTAAATAAATTATTTCTGGAACAGTTTTTACAATATCTCTTAAACTTAAAATTCCTACTAATTTATTATTTTTATTAATAACAGGCAAATGACTTATATTAAATTTTTCCATCAAATTAAGTGCTTCAATAAAAGGTTCAAGATGATAAATAGTGATTAAAGATTTTTTATTTTTATTAAGTGTTTTTAATACTTCTGTAATACTACTTGGAAAGAGTTGCAAAAAACATATCTTAACTATATCTCTTAAGGTAATAATTTGAAAGGGTTCTCTTTTTTCATTAATAATAATTACACTTCCTATTTCATAAGTTGAAAATTTATCAACTAAATCTTGCAATTTATCATCAAGTTTTAAAGTAATTGGATCTAGTTTCATAAGATCTTTAACTCTCATTAGAATTTCCTCCTTGATCTTTTATTTTTAATTTAAATAAAGTTAAAGTTTTTATAAGAGCATATTTTTTTATATTTTACAAGTATATTTTGTATTTAATTTTTACTTATATAATTAAAGAAGAAAGCACAATAGTTTTTTTATAATAAATAATAAGATTTATGTAAATTTTATCTTGACAAAGAGAACAAGAGTTTTAAGTTTAAACAAGGAGGAGTGCCCGAGTGGACGAAGGGGGCCGACTCGAAATCGGCTAAGGGAGGTAATTCTCCCTTCGGGGGTTCGAATCCCTCCTCCTCCGATATTTCTTTATTATTTAAATATTCATTCAAATACTACACCTACAAAATGCTATAAATGAGAAGCACAACTAAAATAAGCATTCTTAAACTTTTAAAAACAGAAGAAATAATTTCTGGAGAAAAAATTGCTAAATCTCTTGGTATCTCAAGAACTGCTGTTTGGAAGCACATTCAAGATCTAAAGAAAAAAGGATATAAAATAGAAACTACACCTAAGGGCTATAAGCTAACAAATAATTTGGATTTATTAAATGAAGAAGAATTAGCAGAACTTCCTTACAAAGTTTATTATTATAAAGAAGTTACATCCACAATGAATATCGCAAAAAAAATTGCAGAAAAAGGAGAAGAAGCCATTGTAATTGCTGAAACTCAAACTAAAGGAAAAGGAAGACTTGATAGACCTTGGTATTCTTCAAAAGGTGGAATATGGATGAGCTTAGTTATAAAACCTTCTTTAACCTTAAAAGAAGCTTATCTTTTAACCTATACAGCAGCTTTGGCAACAGCTTTAGCTATAGAAAAGGTATCAGGAATAAAAGTGTATTTAAAATGGCCTAATGATGTTATTTATAAAAAAAATAATGAAGAAAAAAAGCTTGCCGGAATTCTTCTTGAGATAAAAGCTGAGATTGACAAAATAAGTTATGCAATTATAGGAATAGGAATAAATGTAAATAATAGGATAAGCATATTAGAACCTCAGGCTATTTCATTAAAAGAAATTCTTGGAAAAGAAATCAAAAGAAAAAATATAGTTATAGAATTTATAAAAATTTTCAAAGATTTTCTCAAAAGTGAAACCAAGGAAATTTTAAAATTATGGAAAAATAAAAGCCTTACCTTGGGAAGAAAAGTAAAAATTTTACATCCTGAAGGAGAAAAAATAGGATTAGCTTTAGATATTTCTGATGATGGAGCTTTGATTTTAAAAACTCAAGAAGAAAATCTTTTAAAAATTTATTCCGGAGATTGTATTCATTTAAGAAGCCTTTTTTAAGAATCAAAAATTAATAATAACTATAGTAGGTTCTTGACAATGATAAATTACCGCTGAACTTACTCCACCCATTATAAGATCTCTTAAAGGTGAACGCCCTCTTCTTCCCAAAATTACGAGATCATATTCATTTTCTTTTATTTCTTTAATTATCTCTTCTGAAGGTATTCCTATCAAAATTTGAGTGTGAATTAGTTTTTCTGGAATATATTCATCTAAGAACTTCTTTTTAGAAACTAAAAGAATTTCCTCTGCCTCCCTTTCAGGATCAATCCCTTGTTCAAGTCTTTCATAGTATACATCAAGATTAATAACTCTTAATAACTTTACTTTTTTTATTTTTTTAACTATTCTTTTTACTAAATAAACACCATGTTCTAAAGCTTTTTTAGAATGCTCAGATCCATCAACAGGAATAAGAACTTTTAGGTCAGAAATTTCTTTCTCCTCAAAAAAATTTTCTCCTATTAAATATACAATCTGTTTTCTGACATTGTATACAACTTTTGTCGAAACACTCCCTGTAACCAAACTTTTAGTAAGTCCCATTCCCCTACGTGAAAGAAACACTGTAGAGTAATCTTCTTTTAAAAGTATTTCTATTATTTTGGTACCTGGCTCTCCTTCCTCTATCCTTTTGTTTATTTGTGATATAAATCCTAAGTCTTTTAAAATTTTTTCATATGTATCAAGATAAGGCTTTATTTTCTCGTTCAAAAATTCTTTTTTAAGTTTTTTAAAATATTTGGTTTTTTTTAAAAACTCAACTCTCAGATCAATTCTTTCTTTGTGCTTGATCAAATAACCAGGTCTTATAACATGAAGTATAGTAATTTCAGAAAGTTCCTTAGTGAAATATTTTAGAAATTTACCAGCAAAAATTACTGCTCTTTTAGAAAAAACACTTTCATCAACAGGAAGAAGAACTTTTTTAAAAGTATAAAGCTCTTTCACCTAAAATGCTCCTAATAAAAAATTAAAAGCCATATATTGGCAATAAGAACTGTTATAGTCATTAACACAAAAGCATATTTCATAAATTCTAAAAATGTAATTTTATGCCCTAAGCTTTCTGCAATTCCTACAGTTACAACATTTGCTGAAGCACCAATTATTGTACCATTTCCTCCGAAACAGGCTCCAAATGCAAGAGCCCACCAGAGAACATTACTCTCAGCACCAGGGATAACTTTGCTTAAGTATGAAACGATAGGAAGCATTGTAGCAGTGAATGGAATATTATCAACAAATGCACTCATTATAGCAGCAACCCAAATAATAAGAGTTATAGCTACAAATAAATTTCCCTTAGAAACATGATAAACCCAATCAGCAATAATACTAAGAAGCCCAACTTCTTCTACTGCACCAACTAAAATAAATAAAAAAATAAAAAATAAAAGAGTGGTCCATTCTATATCCTTCTCTATAAGCTCAAACATATTTACTTTTTTGGTTAAAACCCCATAAACAAAAAGAAGACTTGCTCCAAAAAGTGCAGGAATACTAACTTCCATATGCCAATAACCATGAGTTACAAAAAAAGCAATTACTATAATCATTACAAGAAGTCCATAAGTAAGAAGATTTTTGTCTGAAATCTTAAACTCTTCCTCTAATTGATTTATTAACCCATCTACATCTTTTACTTTGCCTTTTTTGTATTCTTTTTTATAAAAAATTTTGTTATACAAAATTAATGTAAACATACATATTAAAACCACAGGGGATAAATTTTTAATAAAATCCATAAAAGTAAGCCCTGTATAAGAGCCTATCATAATATTAGGGGGGTCTCCGATTAAAGTAGCTGTTCCACCTATATTAGATGCCATTATTCCTGGAAGAAGTAAAGAAAAAGGAGGAATTCTTAAAACTCCAGCTATTTCAATTAAAACAGGGGTATAAAGAAGCATGGTAGTAACATTATCAAGAAAAGCAGAAGTTACTGCAATAAAAAAACAAGAAATTACATTAAGCCAGAATATATTCCCTTTTGCAATTTTATAAGACATATAGGCACACCATTGAAATACTCCTGTATGTTTTAATACTCCAATAATTATCATCATTCCCATAAGAAGGAAAATTACGTTTAAATCTATAGCTTCTATTGCTCTTTCAAAGGAAATAATATAATAATTTGGATTTATAATACCTAAGGTATAAGTAATAATAAGCATTAAGCTTGCCCCTAAAATCGCAGCCAAGGCTCTGTGAAGCAATTCAAAAGCTATCAAAAGATAAACAAAAATAAAAATTCCTGTTGCTATATAAAAAGAAGGAGCCAATGATCTTTCAAGAATTATATTTTTTACTGCGTAAAAATTATTTTCTTTTTGAGCAAAATCATCCTTACTCATTGTTATAGTTGTCTTTTTATAATTAGTTTTAAAAATTTCTATTTTAATTTTTTTGTTCACAATATCTTCTAAGGATACTTTTGTCTTTATATGATAAATCCCGCGGGAAGATGTAAGAATAATCTCAGAAAGTTTTCCATTAACAAATAATTTTATTATAGCTTCTTTTAAAGGCTCTCTATGAGAATCCCAAATTGTACCAGAAATAAATATATTTATTTTCCTATTATTATATGTTTTTGAAAAACAAGGAAAAACAAAAAAGAAAAAGAAAAAAATTATTAAAAAAATTTTATTAAAAAAAATTTTATTTTGCATTTTATAAATAATTTATATTTTAAAATTTTAATATAATAATATTATTGCTTTAAAAAGTAAAGCATGTCTTTTCTATTCTCTTTCAATTTGTTATTTATTTAATAAAAACTAAAAAAATTAAAAAAATTATTTATAAAAAATTAGAAATTTTCAGTATTTATATCCATATTTATTAATTTTTAGACATATTTATTAATTTTTAAAAAATTTTTTTTTATTTTAAAATTGACATTTAAGATTAATCTTTTATTCTTTTATAGAAAAGTTTTTAAATAAAATTTTGACAAAGGGAGGAAATCATGAAAAGATTTTTATGGTTTAGTTTATGTGTTTTTATTTTATTATTACTGTATACTAATATAGGATTGGCGGAAATCGATCCAGTATCTCAAACCTCAACCGGTTCACATTGGTGGATTTGGCCTATTATTCTTTTTGTATTTACTTTTATAATTGGACTTGTAGCTCCCATGTCTGGTGTAGGAGGTGGGGTATTATTTGTCCCACTTTCTACAGCTTTTTTCCCATTTAGTGTAGATTTTATAAGAGGTGCAGGGCTTATTATGGCTTTAACGAGTGCACTTGCTTCTTCTCCTGAACTTATTAGAAAAGGATTAGCTAATGTAAAAATTATGGCTCCTGTAGTTTGTGTTTCAATGGTAACCTCTATTATAGGAGGAATAACTGGTTTGTGGATTACTAATGCCTTTCCTTCAGGAAAATATTATATCATAATTGCATTAGGAGCAGTATTATTTATAATTTTTATAGTAATGTTAACTTCAAAAAGAGTAGAATTTCCAGAAGTAAAAGAACAGGATAGCTTGTCTAAAGCTTTAGGGCTTACAGGAAGCTGGTTTGAGCCTTCTTTAAATAAAATTGTTGAATATAAAACTACTCGTTTACTTGTTGGCATTTTCTTCTTTTCTTTAGTAGGTTTTATAGCAGGAATGTTTGGGCTTGGAGCAGGTTGGGCTAATGTTCCGGTTTTAAACCTTCTTATGGGAGCACCTATTAAAGTAGCAACTTCTACTAGTATGGCGATTATTTCTGTAAATGATGCGGCTGCAGCTTGGATTTATATCTCTAAAGGTGCTGTGTTACCTTTAATAGTAATTCCTTCAGTATTAGGAATATCTATTGGTGCCCGTATAGGAGCTAAACTTGCTGTAAAAGCTAAACCTGTATTTG
>Ga0190313_1001986_pt1 | contig 10377 bp, 7 predicted proteins | sample 4870071011_MG_FD_169989 | JGI IMG/M metagenome (GOLD analysis project Ga0190313, IMG submission 169989) | Hydrothermal vent sediment bacterial communities from Southern Trench, Guaymas Basin, Mexico - 4870-07-10-11_MG | ecosystem: Environmental > Aquatic > Marine > Hydrothermal vents > Sediment ...
ATGTACTACTGGTGGATCTAGGTCAATATATAGGGTTAGATTCTTAGTAGAGCTATGGCCAACAACATCAAATACATGGAATGAAATATTAGCCCATCCACTACATGGTAGAGGTAGGGTTATTAGAGACTGTAAACCACCAGCTATACTCCATGATCTATTAGCGATTTCTTCCAGATCATAGGTTTCACCATTAATAACTATATATACATGATCGGGGAAGGGATCATAGATTGTTAACAATATGTTCCTCACTCCATAGCAGTCTCCATAATCGATCAAGAGATCCCTGGGTACGTAGTATCCATAAACACTCATATCCCATGGAAACTGTATAGTCATCTCCGGAGCATTATTATCTATGTATAGTGTCCTATTCCAGACGGTAACGTATGTTCCATTTGGTTCCAGTAGGTCTACAGATAACCTATAGATACCATCAGCATACATGGTTGTATCTATATAGTGTGTCGAGTTACCACTCCAAAGACTAATAAGGTAATCCCTACCATTAGAACTAACTAGCCTTATAATACCCATAGATTCCTGACTACACGTTATCCTAAGCTCTAAGATACCCTCCACGAACATTGTATTCGAAGGCTTTAGTGATACATATATATACGTGTTCTCTAGAGATACGTTGAAATACAGTGTTATGAAACATGATCCTTTATGCCCAGCAATATCAACTGCATAAATAGTTATTGTATGTAGCCCTAAGCTATAATCCCATGGATTTATCTCTATAGAGAACTTCCTCTCAAACGGATCATCTATATGCTGTATAGGTATATTATCCACATAAACATATACATCATCTAAAAACTCCTCTAAAACACTAAATACAAGATCGAATCTATGCCCTACTATAGAATCATTAACTGGTGCTATAATGGTTATCTCTGGAGGCTTAGTATCTTTAATAATATATAGTTTCCTAGATACATTATTATCTACAATAATATCTAATACATAGACTCCGTCTAGAAACTCTGAAAGATCTATGCATTCCGTCAATGATCCATTTCCATGGAGTGATGTATAGAAACTACCATTAATGTATATGTCTATATCCACGTCCCATGGATATGCTATGGCTAAGGATAGGTTAAACACAGGATCTGTTATAACTGACCAGTTAGTGGGTTCAGCGACTACGATTATAGGCCTTATATTTGGCGGGGATGGTTTCTCTATGACTATAAATGTATATAGTGTATAACTAGATAGTCCATCAGTATTGGTTGCAGATATATTTAGTACATAATCACCTATCTCAAGGTCTATTGTGTGGGAGATACTTGTTCTATTGTAGAATTTCCTGTAATAAATAGTATCTCCAGAACCACTCAATAAATTGATCTCTAGACTATAGATAGGTTTATCATCGTTAACAAGTGCTTCAATACGTATGGGTGAGTAAGTAATTGTGCTATTCGGTGATACGATGATTATCTGCGGTGGTGTATTATCAATGCTCTCCCATTCATCCAGCTTTAATAGGAATAACCTGTTCCTCCCCATATAATTCATTATCATATATAGGTAGAGATGCTCTGAAAAGTAAAGGCCTCTCCAGTCAAACCTATACGTAGATGGTATCCATTTAATGTATTCAATACTCCTATTAACAGTATATATTATTGATAAATAATTCTTGTATATGATAAGGTATTCTGGAAGCCCATCTTGATCAAGATCCATTGTTGGATGGAGAGGTAAATAGTCACTTGGTATATCCATGTATCCGAGAAAAACTAGATCTGGTAAACTATAATAGAGGATCCTATGTGTCCCAGAAGATTTCTCCATATATACAATTGCTAGCTTATCATAGAGTATGTGGTAGTCTATTAGTGTATAATTACTGAGGATACTGGGTATGGTTATATAATACTCTATGGAGCCATTTACTGGGTCTATAATCCTCAGATAATACTTGTTATTAGTCATAGAGATCAGTACTAGTGAGCCTTTATAGGTAGTAAATGAGAGGTATTTCTCATAAAATACTATGTTCCAGTTGTTTGTGGTTACTGTAAAAGATCCATTACCACTATATATTATTCGTATATCTCTATCCAGCACATAGCTGCAGAGGATAGGCTTTGCTCTACAAAACCCATTAACTACATTATAGGTTAGCTCTACAGCCTCAGTGTATATAGGATCACCTATTATTGGATGAGATATATTGACAACATATTTAATAGGTAGTAGAGCCTCTCTAAACCTATATTGATCAAATACTCTAACATAGATAATGTATTCACTAGAGTTCTTTATGAATCCATGGATACCAAGGCCTATATATGGTCTATCTATAAGGCTATTTATAATAATGGTTTTATTCAATAGATCAATAATGGTTAGCCTAAGATCATTTGAATAACTTGATACAATAAATAATAAATTATCTACAATATACATGTGGGAAAGACTATCCATGTATAGGGGTGGTAAACCAGTAAATACTACCAATGGATCTGATGAGGAGTAGTAGACTATTATATGAGTAGTGTTAAGGAGTACAGCATCAGGTAGGCCATCACCATCATAGTCATCCAAAGCCCTAATTTCAACAAAACCATTTAAATCCATGGGTATACTAGTGAGTGGAGCTAAATAGCTACTTGATCCAATAATATTATCACTGTTAATGTATTCATTAGATAAAGTATAGATAGGTAGCCCCAGTACTAATAGGGATAGAGACGCCAATATAGTCAATAGGATCCCTATACCACTACTCATACCCTATACCCTAACGCCATGGTGTCTATGCAGTAATGGTTTCACGGTATATATGACTCTATTACACTAATATACTCCTCCCTACTCCCAACCCTACTATAGTCCTCCAGAGGATCATGGTTGAGTACTAGGAATGTATCAAGCCATTTAAATAAACCTCTAAGCCTTTCAACACACTCCCTGAAACCAGTAATATAGAGTGCTGCAACTACGGCTTCAATACTGCTAAGCATACATGGTTTCCCATAGTTTATCGGGTTAGCAGCTACTAGATACGGTAGTCTCCTATGTAGTCCTGGAACCCTTCTAAAATAACCTGGTGTTAACTTTCTCCAGGAGGCATCAACAACTACTAGACCATACTTCTCAATAAAACCCCGATCCCATGGTCCAAGATACTCTCTAGCATACGGATCTAGTACAATGGCTTTCCGTGGGATCCTCCTGGCTAGGACTGCATAGCCTTTCCTAACCATTTTTAAAGCAGTATTCTTCCGTGGATCGTCTTCCCCATGGTATATAACGTATATCCTTACATTCATCACTAATCCACAGTCTATTCTCTACTCCCCAAGATACTGTATTAGCTGGGGAAAAACCTTAATTATTTAATCCCCATAGTTATTCATAGGAAAAGAGGTTTGCCAGGAGGTATTTCTAGATATGCCTAAGGCTAAGGCTATAGTATTGATACAGACCGACATTGGTGCAGAGAACCGTGTTATGGAGCAGCTCTTCCAGATCCCTGAGGTCATGGAGGTCTATGTAATATATGGTATATATGATGTTGTAGCTATTATTGAGGCTGAAAGTCTTGAGAGAATAAGAGAGATAATAACCAACAAGATCAGGAAACTACCGGAGATAAGGACTACCTCTACAATGGTTGTTGTAGAGTCTAAGAGTAAGAAGGAAAGCTGACTATATTAGGACATTAATTATCCAATCCCATGTTTTTCTCTATAGAAATCCTCGTAGTCGATATTCTACTTCTAAATCTAAACAATTAAACCAATAATATTTTAGATAAAGTCTCTCTAACCCTTCTATATAGCTAGTGCTAAGGGTGTTCTAGGTATGGGGATTAGTATAGCTGGTGAGACAGGTACTACACCAGATATTGAGGAGATTGTTGAGACTATTGAGGAGCTTATTGACAAACATAGAATGGATGATCTTAGGAAATACGTTCTAGGGCTTAAACCACAGGATCTGGTTGATGTACTCGAGAGACTTGATAGTAGCTATAGGAGGAAGCTCATAGGGGTCATACCAGGGAATTACTACATCGATATACTCCCCCGGCTCTCAGAGGATCTATTATACGAGGTTGTGATGATAAAAGGTGTTTCTAAGGTTGCACGTGCAATTGCTGAAATGCAGCCTGACGTTATAGCTGATATCCTCGAGAAACTGCCTGTCAGGATAAGGAGGCAGGTAATAGCATTGCTGCCTCCATGGAAGGTTGAGGAGGTTGCTGAGATCCTTAAGTATCCTCCAGAGAGTGCTGGTGGTGTAATGACTACACGTATACCTGTCTTCTCAGCTGATGAGACTGTTGGTAAGGCTCTTGAGAAGTACCTTATCAAGTACCAGCTCGGCCTATATGATAGGCTTGAGTATGTTTATGTTGTTGAAAGTGATGGAGGCCTCATTGGATGGATTGATCTTAAGAAGCTAATGGCTTCTCCGAAGGATAAGTTGTTGAGGGAGATTGTCCAGCCAGTACCTGCTAAGGTCCATGTACTAGCTGATCGTGAGGAGGCCGCTAGACTCGTTATCAAATACGATCTTACTGAGATACCTGTTGTAGATGAACATGGTAGGTTATTGGGTGCTATAACTGTTGATGATATTATTGACGTTATTGTTGCAGAGTCTACAGAGGATATACTGAAGTTTGGCGGTATTGGTGAGACTGTCCGAGGTAGCTATCTTACTGCAAGGGTTACAGAGCTTGCTAGGAGGAGGGCTACATGGCTTATCATACTCTATCTCCTAGAATCAATAACTGTGTCTGTGATCAGTAGTTTTGAACATGTAATATCCAGTTTTGTGGCTTTAAGTTTCTTCATACCCCTACTAACGGCTACTGGTGGTAATGCTGGTTCACAGGCTGCTACACTTGTTATTCGTAGCCTAGCTACTGGTGAGGCTCATCCACACGATTTCCTAAGGATCCTTGGTAAAGAGCTTATATCATCCACATTACTAGCATTCACGGTTGCTCCCGTAGGCTTCCTTGTTGCACTAGCTATATCTCATAAGCTACTCATAGCATTTATTGTTGCACTAGCTCTTCCATTTATAGTAGTGGTTGCTAGTCTTATGGGTGTACTACTACCGTTTATAGCCATGGTTATAAAAGCTGATCCAGCTGTTATATCAGCTCCACTTATAAGCACTATATCGGATATAACTGGTCTCACAATATACTTTACAATAGCAACCCTCCTACTCCAAGGCCTAGGCTTATCATGATCCAGTTGAACTGATCCTGGTTAACCCCCCGGTTAACGATGATGGCTCCCATACTTTACACACCAGGGATTTGTTTAGATAGATGGTTATCCTTTTCAAATGTATATACTGTGTGGGATACCTATATTACAGTATATACTTCTACCGTAGAATTTATCTACTCTATACATGTAAGAATTATAATGAAGTGTAGGGTATTAGATAGCTACTGGCTTAGTTGTTAAGGGATGGAAAATAAAGGGAGTAAGAGATTATAGGAGGTGTCTAAACACATTGGCTAAGATAATGAGGTTCACGTTTATGTGTCGTGAAAAACCAGGATCAGCTGGTGCTAGAGTAGCTGTTATTGGTGCTGGTCCAGCTGGACTAGCTGCTACAGGCTACCTAGTATGCCGTGGGTACGATGTTGATGTCTATGATAAACTCCCACTACCAGGTGGGTTAATGATCTTTGCTATACCTCCCTGGAGGGTATCTCGTGAAGCTGTATTAGGTGGTATACGTGAGCTTGAGGAAAGATTTGGTGTGAAGTTTATACTTAAGACAAAGGTCTATACGGGTAAGGGGGAAATGCATGAGGAGGGTGATGAGTTCATTGAGAAGACAGTATCTTTAGAACAAGTTGTTGAAGAATATGATGCTGTCCTCATAACAACTGGTACATGGAGGTCAAGAGTGCCCCGGATACCAGGTGTTGAGGCTAAGGGGGTTTATACGGCTCTAGAGTACGTGTACCAGCATCGTCTATACGAGCTGGGGCTTAGGAAGGAGCCTCCGCACCATAGTGAAAGAGTTATCGTGATTGGTGGTGGCTACTCAGCTATTGATGCTGCTGAACAAGCCTTTAAAGATGGTGCTGAAGCCTATCTCGTCTACCGCCGGACTATTAGACAAGCACCTGCTGGTCTCTATGAGTTTGAACGGGTTAAGAGACTTGGTGTAAACGTTGTAGAGCTTGCCTCTCCACTTGAGGTTATTGTCGAGAATGGTGTTGCTAGGGGTGTTAAGTTCCAGCGTATGAAGCTTGGTCCACCGGATGAGAGTGGTAGGCCTAAGCCTATACCAATACCCGGTTCTGAATTCGTATTGGAGGCTGATACAGTAGTATTTGCTACTGGAGAGCGTAGTACGCCACCAGTATCTCCAGAGGATAGGGAGGTTCTAGAGAAACTTGGTATAGAGCTTACTAAGTGGAGTACTATTGTTGTAAACAATAATATGCAGACCCGTAACCCCAAGATCTTTGCTGCAGGCGATGTAGTTAATGGCCCATCAAAGCTTGGTCCAGCAGTTGGCTCTGGTTTAAGGGCTGCACGAAGTCTTGACCACTGGATTAGGGCTCGTAAGCTAAAACTCACACCTATACCTGGCTAGGGGGTGATAATGTATTGTCTGGTGTAGAGGGTCAAGATTCTATGCCTAGGTATCTGAGAATAATTGATCTATCAAAGTGTATAGGATGTGGAGTATGTGAGGCTGTATGTGGATTTGTTAGGGGTACACCCTTCATAAAGGTCTATAGGACAAGCATTGGCCTAGAAATACCTGTATCATGTATGCACTGTCGTAAAGCACCCTGTATCGATGTATGTCCTACTGGGGCTATGACGAGAGATAAGTCTGGTGCTGTATATGTTGTTGAGAGTAAGTGTATAGGCTGTATGGCCTGCCTATATGCTTGCCCATTTGGTATACCAGAACTTGATGCTAAGGCACGTGTATCAATTAAATGTGATCTGTGTAGTGAGCTTAGGGAGAAGGGATTGGAACCAGCATGTTATGCTATGTGCCCAGCATGTGCTATAGTTTATGGTGAGGAGTCAAGGGTTTTTGACAATATTAAGGAGAGAGTTGCTGAAGTATTTGCTAGATCTAGGTTTGAAGTCTTGGGTGAGGGGTATCATTAGGCCATGGACGCTGGATCGCTTTCTCCCATATATTTTTTAATACCTACATACATAGTAGTATCTCTTGTGATAGTTTTAGGGAATAGAATATCTAATCTTGGTGCTAGAGTCACAGCTAAATTCTCTGGCTACATACTTTTATGGATGATTGTTTTAGTACTATTTACGTCTGGATATATAGATAACTTATCACTTGTATTTGCACTAATATCGTTATTCGTAATAATACCTGTATCCATCTACTGTATAAACTATACCCGTATAGGTGGATATCCATCAAGCCTACCATATACAATAGACCTTTTCTCAATACTACTTGTCACAGCATTTATCTCACCTAATATACTGTTCTTCGCCATATCATGGACTCTTGCAGAACTTATAGGTTTCTACCTAGTAGGAGTTGGTGAGGAGCATAGTATTGAGGGTAGTACACGTGCATCCCGTAGATTCATACTTATGTCTGCAGCTACATTTGAGCTAACGCTGTTCACAATGATCTATGTTAGTGTGTTCATGCTTGTATCAACACTAGCTACGGGCTTAAATGTACTGGATATACTCCTTAAGCCATACTGGGGTCTTGGAGTAGCTGAAACACCATTATACCTAGTCCCACTACTACTCATAGGCTTTATAGCTAAGGCTGCACAGGTACCACTACATTTCTGGTTACCAGATGCACATTCTGTAGCTCCAGCCCCTGCATCAGCTCTCTTAAGTGGTGTTATGACTGCTATGGGTGTTTATGGTGTATTAAGGGTTTCAATGATAGCTTCCATAGGCTATGATGTTGTAGCATATGCTCTTATGCTCATAGGGCTGGCCTCCATAGTCTATGGTGGGTTACAGGCGTATGTTCAGAGGGATGGTAAGAGACTCCTAGCCTATAGTACTATTGCTGGTAATGGGTTCTCCATGGCTATTCTAGGCTACTACATACTCTATGGAGGGCTCGATGCATATGCCGCACTAATATTATCTGTAGCAGCTCATGCAGGCTATAAGGCTACGCTTTTCCTAGATATTGGTTTAGCTGAGCAGGTTACTGGGTTAAGGTTTGTACATAGGCTACGTGGTCTTGTAAAGATACTTCCATACTCTACACTAGCTGGTTACCTAGCACTATTCTCTATCATGGGTATACCTCCAACAGCTGGGTTTGTATCAAAATTGCTAGCTGTAATCTCAGCCATTAACGGTTTCCCATCAATACCATCCGTGATCCTTATACTATCAATTGTATCAGCAATTACTACATCAATACTTATAGGGCTTAGATACATAAGGATCTATTATGGAGAACCAGTAGTTCTCTATGGTAGCTCTAGAACTACCGATATAAGGTCTATGGAGTACTGTGTACTTGGGCTTTCGTGCTCAAGTATCTTATTCCCATTATTCATACTATTTTATCTAGAGCCCACAATCTATATAATCCTATACCTTGTATCAATGCCTCCGCTACTCATACTATTGTATGCCCTATACATAATGGCTAGGAGGACGTGAGGGATATGGACTCTATTGTTGTAAAGTACATTTATTGGTTAATGTTGTTCCTACTGATTCTAGTGGCTAATATCTCACCTGATCGTAGGAGGAGATTCAGCCGTATTCTACGTATAATAGCGTATCTAAACATATGGATACCCCTAGCACTAGGCTTGATCGGGATAGATTATTTACAAGTGTTCTTCATAACCCTATGTTCTATAGCTTGTCTAGCCATTAGCCTCTATAGTGAGGGGTATTTGAGGATACTTTTTGGACGTATAGCTCCGCTACAGTTTATAGTGGATTCGACACTCGTACTACTCATGCTATTCTTTACAGCCTATAATCTCGTGGAACTTGTGGTGCTATGGATTAGTATTGAGCTTCTAGGCTTCATCCTAATACTTATGGAGAGAGGTATTAGGAACTGGGGTATAGCTACAAAATACCTTATACTATGTGCAACAACAGGAGATATATCATTATTCACATGGCTAGCTATAGTATCACTTAATCTAGGTGTTGAAAAGGGGTTGTTCATGGGGTTTGATCAGCTAGCCTCCATGGGTATAAGAGCTGATCCGATTATTACATTTCTTCTACTCATAGGGTTCACCACAAAGCTTGGTCAAATACCCCTGCACTTCTGGCTTGTAGACACCTATACCGAAGCTCCATCGATCTCTACAGCTGTATTTAGTGGTTTAATGTCTAAAATGGCCGTATACGGTATACTCAGGCTATACTATACGTTATCACTGGACACTAATGTATTTATGTATCTACTGCTGATACAGGGCCTAGCTACGGCAATCTATGGATTCCTAATGGCTTCTGCACAAACTGATGTCAAAAAGCTCCTAGCATATAGTTCTATGGGACACTATGGTGTAATGACCATGTTTATGGGGTTTCTCCCAGTCATGGAGGATACAATATTGGTTCTCATGTACATCTATATACTATACCATGGTATAGTTAAGACACAGTTATTCCTTAATACTGGTTCTATAGAGTTATTAGCTAATACAAGAGAGATCTATCGTTTAGGCTACCTATCACGTATTGCTAGGGAAACTTATTTTTCAGCAGTCCTTGGATTCCTATCACTAATAGGTATTCCCCCAACAATAGGTTTCGTCACCAAATTCCTATTGATCGTTATAGCATTACAGATATTGGTAAGCGGTACACCATATTCGATATTATTGCTCATAGGTACAGTATTTACTTCAATATTCTCTATAGTATACGCTATAAAGTACCTAGGTGTGTATACTGGTTCATATGCTAGGGAGGCCTATAGACCAGTTATATCGCTTGAGGATACACAGTTATTTTCTGAAAGGTTACTTGCAATATCCCAATTAATACTACCTATAATACCCCTAGTTAAGCTTTCCATACCCTATAACTTAATTATATCTATAGTGTACGTCCTGGGATTATTTGTGCTTGTAGCATCATTACTAGTATATCGTAGTAGTTTTATTAGAGAAGCTGATGTATGGCTTGGAGGGATTGAGGCTTGAGCTCACTTGGAGCATCAGCTCTAAGGCATCTTGAGAAACTTATTGAGAAGATCAGGAGAGGTACTAGATTAATTAGCAGAAGTCCACCTAGGCTACTCGAATATGTAATGGTGGGTATTGTTAGAACTGGAGAGAGGATAGAGAATGGTTTTATACAGTATACCAGATTATTTACAAAATATCTACAGAAGCTCCAGAGATCA
>Ga0190313_1001987_pt1 | contig 10375 bp, 9 predicted proteins | sample 4870071011_MG_FD_169989 | JGI IMG/M metagenome (GOLD analysis project Ga0190313, IMG submission 169989) | Hydrothermal vent sediment bacterial communities from Southern Trench, Guaymas Basin, Mexico - 4870-07-10-11_MG | ecosystem: Environmental > Aquatic > Marine > Hydrothermal vents > Sediment ...
GTTCACTAATAGCCGCCTATATTTTCAAGGAGTTTCGGCCGCGGACAGGTTCGGCTCCCATTGCAAGGTTTGTTCTTGGCGTTTTTGCCATGATCGGCGCGCTGGTTTTTTTAGGCTGCCCGTGGCGGGCGATGCTGCGGCTGGCAGGAGGTGACGGCAACGCCATATTCGGATTGTTAGGCCTGATCTTTGGAATATGGGTCGGGACACTTTTTCTCAAGGGCGGATATAATCTGGGACGTGCCCAAACAACCCATACATCCGCGGGGTGGATTATGCCTTTGATCATGCTGGGTTTTCTATTTCTGCTATTTATTTTTCCCCAAATCGAAGACCAGGGGAAAAACGGGATACTTTTTTACAGTGCCAAAGGCCCCGGAGCAATGCATGCGCCTTTGATCATCTCGCTTATCATCGGGCTTGCCATCGGATTTGTCGCCCAGCAAAGCCGTTTTTGTACCATGGGCGCGTTTCGTGACCTCATCCTTTTTAAACAGACACATCTTTTGTCCGGCATTATAGCTCTTGTAGCATCAGCCTTTATCGTCAATCTGATTTTAGGTCAGTTTCATATGGGATTTGCAAATCAGCCTGTGTCCCATAGCCTGAGTTTATGGAATTTTAGTGGAATGGCGTTGGCCGGTCTGGCCTTTGCTTTGGCCGGTGGATGCCCGGGACGGCAGCTTTTTCTCGCTGGAGAAGGCGATGGTGATGCAGCAGTTTTTGTGTTGGGAATGATCGCTGGAGCGGCATTTTCACATAATTTTGGCCTTGCCAGTTCGCCAAAGGGGATCGGGCCGCACGGTATGGCAGCGGTAATCACCGGTGTTATAGTATGTCTGTTTATCGGCTTTACGATGAGGAAAAAATAATCAATTAGAAAATTTGAGAGGTAAAATTATGAGCATAATTATTGATGCCGAAGGTCTTTCATGTCCCCAGCCGGTTTTGATGACGCTTGACAAAATCAAAGAGATCAAAAAAGGGGAGATCATAATAAAGGTGGATACCAACACTTCCAAAGAGAATGTAAGCAGGGCAGCTCAAAGCCAGGGATGGAAAACTACTGATATCCAAGAGCAGAATATGGGGTATCAGGTTACCATAAAGAAGGAGTAAATTTTGGCCTTTTTTGAATTTTTAAAATTGAAAAAAGAGAAAAGACCGCTCAAATCCGACCAGACGGTCAAACCTCAAGCCAAGTCTCAGGCTAAACCTCAAGCCAAATCTCAGGATAGGGGCATACTTGTTTTTGAGCATACCAGTGAGGTGATCAGGGCGGAGAGCGTTTTGAAAACAGCCGCGAAAATAAACGGCTGGATGATCCGGGTTATGGGGCCTCCGCCGGAAATCAGGACCGGATGCGATCTGGTCATTGAATTTCCCGTCATTGAAGAGCTGAATATCTTAAGAACGCTTCAAGAAGTAGGAATTGAGCCACTTAAAACGGTTCCTGTCACAAAGCATCTGCTAAAGCCCGTGAATCTTTTTCAGACCAAAGATTTTGGTCAATACTTGATGGTACGCGCTGCAAATATGAAATTGACCGTTGAAAAAAAGACCATGACCATAGTCAATATTTCAGGAGGAGGCTGCCCGGATGTCCCGTATCTTGCACAGGAAATGGTGGGACGACACCTGACCGAGGCTCCATTACCGAGGGATATCGGTCATACCCTGTGCGGATATGCACTCCAGTTGGCATATGAGGAGATTACACGTCAATGCTCGCTATAGTTGGAACCGTGCCGGATCAAAATTTTCCGCTGACTGCTGGGAAAATCACCCTGAAAAACAACAAAATTTTTATCAAGGATAAACAGATTCCTGTAAATCGTGGGACACCGGCTTTAATGGCTGCGGCAATACAGACAGGGAAAATAGTGGGCAATACTGAGCTTTACGGCTTTCTCGCAGGAGATATCGGGTTGGGAAACGGCAGCCGAAAGCTCTATGAATATCTTGCAAATCACCTGCCAGGGCTTGACTTTCACGCAATTGTATTTCATTATCTTCAACCTGATGTGGACTGGCATAACCGAATCATGTTTGCTATTTGGAAAATGAAAAACAGACCGCTGCTTATTGCAGATGCCGGTTTTATGTATGCTGCAAAAATGAGTGGGCAGGCTTCGGAATACGACCTGTTCACGCCGGACGTTGGAGAGCTGGCCTTTCTGGCGGATGAAACGGCTCCGCATCCCTTTTATACCAGGGGCTTCATCCTGCAGGAAGAAAACAAGGCGCCTGATCTTATTATTAGAGCTTATAAACATGATAATGCAGCGCGTTATCTCCTTGTCAAAGGTCAAAAGGACTATGTGGCTAACCGGCAGAGGGTTCTGGGAATAGTCGACAGCCCTGTCGACGCGGCCATGGAAGCTATAGGTGGGACAGGTGATACACTGACCGGCCTGACTGCCGCCCTTATCAGTTCAAAAATAACAATAGATAAAGCTGCGATTACTGCAGCACATGTTAATAGACTGGCAGGGCATTTTGCCGCACCGACACCGGCTTCACAGATAACAGATATTATCAGACATATACCGGAAGCTCTGGACAAAATTTTAATGGATTAAATCGTTTTTTAAAAAGGAAAAAAAAGAGTTATGAAAAACTTTATCACTACAGTTTTTATGTTTTCATTCTTATTGTGGGGGATATTGGTTCCAGCTATTGCAGACAGCATTGATGATGAAATTACGGCTATAAAAGAGAGACTGATGGAATTGGAAGGCAGCCTGGAAAAGCAGGACGGCTTTAATGATAAAATCAGTCAATACATTGACTCTCACAAGATCAAGGCGGGTATGCGCGTACAGGCCTGGTACCAGTATGTAGAAGACGGAAAGGGAGATAATCATGACAAGGCTTTAAACGATTTTATGGTAAGAAGGGCATATTTTTATATAAAGGGTCAGGCCACGGAAAAAATGGGTTTTTTTGCGCACCTTGCAGCTGACCGCATCGGGCAGGATGGCCTTGACAAGCCTTCTGTTGGACTGGGAAGCGGTTTTGCCGTGCGTGATGCATGGGTTAATTATAAATTTAACGATGCATGTACATTTCAGTTTGGAAGAATGTATATTCCCTTTACCAGATTTTTTGGCACTGAATCTACTTTTGGTCTGCTCACCCTGGAAATTCCCTTTACCCAGGGAGGAGTCCGGGGCGCCCCGTTTTTTACAAGCAAGGTGGGACGGGACGATGGAGTAGTAATTTGGGGTAATCCCTTTGAAGGCCTGCTCCAGTACCGGTTCGGAGTCTCCGAGGGAGTAGAGAGCAATGTGGAAAACCCAGACGATAACCTGAGATTTACAGGACGTGTATCCGTTAATCTGCTTGAGCCGGAAAAGGGATGGTATAATAAAGGGAGTTATCTTGGAAAGAAAAAAGTACTTGCGATGGGAGCAGGCTATGACTATCAGCAGGGTCTTATATTAGACGGCATGGATAATCAGAACAACGAGGCATGGACGACCGACATCTTTTTTGATTATCCTGTGGGAGAAGGAGCAGTAACAGCAGAGTTATCTTATGTTAACTTAAAAAATTCTACCCAGGCTCTGGGATTTAGTCGTCTTGTAAAGGGTAAAGACGCTCAGATTTATTATATTCAGGCAGGCTACCTTTTCCCTGGGCAGATCGGTCCGGGCAGGGTGCAACCATATTTTCGCTATGAGCATATGGATGTTAAAGACGCGCCGGATACATCTTTCCCATGCGCCGGTGTTAACTATTTTATAAAGGGTCACAGCGCCAAATTTACCCTGGACTGGACACTTGTTCATCAAAAAGAAAAAATCCATGGACTTACTGGTAATTTTAGTGGGGACAAAAACCAGAACATTATTACATTCCAGCTTGCAGTGGGATTTTAGGGTTCCTTATAATAAAATATAATTAAATTTATTTCCAAATTCTGCGAATTCTGATATCTTGACTTTTGTTGTCGCAGTTCCTTAAAAAATATACCTTTAAAAAAGTGAAAAATATGCTGTTTGCTGTATCAGGTATTGAGGTCAGCCCTTGGATTCCACCTGCAGTATCTTTTATAATATCATTTTTTACTTCAATGGGAGGTGTATCAGGCGCTTTTTTAATACTTCCATTTCAGGTAAGCGTTCTTGGTTTTAATACTCCTGCTGTAAGCGCTACAAATCAGCTTTATAATGTTGTTGCAATTCCCGGCGGTGTTTACAGATATATAAAGGAAGGCCGTATGGTCTGGCCGCTTATGTGGGCGGTGATTATAGGGACCTTGCCCGGCGTATTGATAGGAGCAGTCATAAGAATAAAATATTTGCCTGATCCGCGTAATTTCAAGATGTTTGTGGGGCTGGTTCTTTTATATATAGGCAGTAGAATTATAAAAGATCTTTTTGAAAAAAATAAAAAAAAATCAGATTCAGATGAGTTTAAAAATTTGATCAGAAAATTCAAGGGGGCGCAGATTAACAGTTTCCCCAGAGTTTCCGTTAAAAAGTTCAACTTCAGCCATATGGTTTATGAATTTTATGGCGAGTCATATGATGTAAGCACTTTGAAAATTATGCTATTGAGCTCTATCGTCGGCGTAGTGGGCGGTATATATGGAATAGGCGGCGGGGCTATTATGGCACCTTTTTTTGTAACTTTTTTCAGGCTTCCTGTTTATACTGTTGCAGGTGCTGCATTGATGGGCACCTTTGTTACTTCATTTGTCGGGGTTATTTTTTATCAGAGCCTGTCTGTCTATTATACCGGGATAGCTGTGGCTCCTGATTGGGCGCTGGGTTTATTGTTTGGGGCAGGCGGGATTGCTGGTATCTATTGCGGAGCAAGGATGCAGAAATTCATGCCTTCCGGATTTATAAAATGGCTGCTGGCCGTATGTATTCTTTTTCCCGCTGTTAAATATATCGCGGATTTTTTTATTAATTAAATGAGCCGATTTTAAAACGCCTCCTTTCGAAGTCTGCGCTTATCTGCACGATCTCTGCATTCGGTTCAAATATAGAAAAACGGTTAAATTATTGATGCACAAAAATTCTGAAAAAGTCCTTGTCACAGGCGGAGGTGGTTTTTTAGGAAAAGCAATTATAAAACTTCTTTTAAAAAGAGGTGATCATGTCACGAGCTTTTCAAGAAAATACCATAAAAATATAGCATCCCTGAACGTTGAACAGGTTTTGGGAGACCTTAAAGATTATGAAAAGGTTAAGGCAGCTTGCAAAGGCATGGATATAGTCTTTCATGTTGCAGCAAAGCCGGGAGTGTGGGGAACTTATGAAGAATACTTTGAAACCAATGTAAAAGGCACAGAAAATATAATTTCTTCATGCATCAGCAATAATGTGGAAAGGCTTGTTTATACGGGTTCACCAAGTGTGATTTTTGACGGAGGTGATATGGAAGGGATAGATGAATCAGCACCATATCCCGAAAAATTTCAAACTTCCTATCAGAAGACAAAGGCGATAGCTGAACAGAAAGTTGTAAAAGTATCAAACAAAATTAGAACAATTACGTTAAGACCCCATTTGATTTGGGGACCGGGAGATAATCATCTTGTTCCCAGGATTATAGCAAGGGCGAGCAGGATGTTTATTGTTGGTAAAGGAAAAAACCTTGTGGACACTGTTTATGTTGATAATGCTGCCACAGCGCATATTCTTGCAGCAGACAGACTTGCTGAAAGAGAGGATTTGTCAGGCAGAATTTATTTTATCAGCCAGGATGATCCCGTCTGTTTATGGGATATTATCAATGAAATTTTAAAAGCAGCGGAGCTTGCTCCTGTCAGACGCTCTGTTTCCCACAGAACCGCATGGATTGCAGGCGCCCTGCTTGAGCTGGCATATAAAACATTCAGAATAAGAGGCGAACCGCAGATGACCCGTTTTGTTGCCGATGAACTTGCAACGGCCCACTGGTTTGATATAAGTGCAGCCAAAAAAGATCTTGGCTATTTTCCTGAGATTTCTAATAGAGAGGGGCTGAAACGTCTAAAAGAATGGCTGCATAATTTTAGATTTGAAAAGTTATAAATCAACAGTCAGTTGGGCTTTGTTTTCGTTCAGGTTCAAGGAAGACGAGGGTGGATCTTATTCTTTTTAACAGATTGACAAATTAAAAATTTGCTGATAAAAAAAACAAAGTGATTATAAAAAATAATCGATATTATAAAAGCTGAACAATATATTATAATTATGAATTGCAGTGTTAAAAAACTTTCTAAAGAGCTTGTTATTGTCAACGAACTCGGGCTTCATGCAAGAGCTGCGGCAATGATAGCTAAAGCTGCTGGGAGTGCCAAATCGAAATTATGGATTATTAAAAATAAGGAAAAGGTGGATGCTGCCAGTATTTTAGATATGCTTTCTCTTGAATGTTCAAATGGCACAAAGATAACTCTTAAAGTTAATGATAAGGCTGATATCGAAATTTTTAATAATATTGTATGTCTGATTGAAAACGGTTTTGGAGAATAGCTGATCATGAATCATGAAAATGAGATAATATTAAAAGGGATAAACTCTTCTCCGGGCATCTGTATAGGAATGGCATATATAGTAGAAAATGAAGGTGTAGATTTAATAGAAAAATATTATATCAAAAAAGAAGATCTGCATGATGAAATCACACGGTTCAAAATATCTGTAAAAAAGGCTAAAAAAGAAATAAAAAAAATAATTAAGAGCTCACCGGCTGAACTTCATGATCACCGGTATATTCTTGAAAGTAATCTTGCTCTGTTCAAAGATAAGCTGATGTATGATAAAATAATAGAAACCATTGAAAAAGAGCATGTAAATGCTGAATGGGCAACAAAGAAAAACATATCAAAGATTATCGCCATGTTTCAGGATATGCCGGATTCATACTTAAGGGACAGGGTTAGCGATGTGGATTATGTAGCAAAAAGCATACTAAAACAGCTGGCAGGAGCAGAAAATACCAATATTTCCGATATAGACAAAAAAGTTATACTTGTTGCCGACGACCTTTCCCCTGCGGAAACAAGCCATATGAGGCTTGATAAAATAATGGGTTTTATTACTAATAGAGGGGGCAGGGCTTCCCATACCAGCATCATCGCAAGATCTCTTGAAATTCCCGCTGTAACGGGCTTAGACGATGTAACCAGCTTGATTCAGAATGAAGATGTTATTGTTCTGGACGGCAATTCCGGAACTGTAATTGTTAACCCTTCAGAAGATACTGTTTTAGAATATCATGACCATAAAACAAGATATGGCGAATACAAGGCGGTTATTGCAGGCAGCAGCCACCTCCCTGGAGAAACAACGGATGGTTTGCGTTTTAAGGTTATGGGGAATATTGAATTTCCCAGAGAGCTTAAATCTGTTGTAAACTATGGTGGAGAAGGTGTTGGTCTTTACAGGACAGAATTTCAATATTTAAATCGTTCGAATTTTCCAAGTGAAGAAGAGCTTTTTAAAAACTACAAAGAGGTTGCGCAATCAATCTCGCCACACCCTGTAACCATTCGCACCCTTGATATAAACGGAGATAAGATTCGTTTGAGTTCTATGGGCTCCATTGAACCCAATCCTGCCCTTGGTCTTCGTGCCATAAGGTATTGTCTGAAAAATTCAGATGTATTTATTGCCCAGATCCGTGCAATTCTCAGAGCTGCTGCATTCGGCAATGTGAGAATACTGCTGCCCATGATTTCAAGTTATGAAGAGATTGTTCAGGCAAAACAGATGATGGATGAGGCTGCTGAGTCTCTGAACAGGGAAGGGCTTGAGTTTAATCGTAATATTGAAACAGGAATTATGATAGAGGTCCCTTCGGCGGTAGTTATGGCTGATAAATTCGCCGACCAGGTTGACTTTTTCAGTATCGGCACCAATGATCTTGTTCAGTATACACTTGCCATTGACAGGGGAAACAAGCAGGTCTCATACCTCTATAACCCTCTACATCCTGCTTTAATACATATGCTGAAACATGTGGCGGATATTGCCGTAAAACATAATATAAAAGTTTCTATTTGCGGTGAAATGGCAGGTGAGCCTTTAAATATACCGGTTATCGTGGGACTTGGCATTGAAGAGTTAAGCATGAACCCCCAATCCATACCCATTGTAAAAAAAATAATAAGATCGATTAATGCTGCTGATGCAAAAAAATTAATTTCTGTTTTATTAGAGGAGACAGAGTCAAAAGGGGTTGTTGAAGTCATTAAAAATTCTTTTGGCAGTATTATAAATTCTGATTAGTATCTTTCAAGTTTAATTCTATTTTCAACAAAGTGAAGCAATTGAATAAAAATAAAAACAGAGTAATAAGTGAAAACAGAAAAGCGAGATTTAACTATACGATTGAAGATATATATGAAGCCGGCATACAGCTTCTTGGAACCGAGGTCAAGTCCATAAGAGACGGAAGGGTAAACCTGAAAGATTCATATGCCATTATTAAAAATGGAGAAGTTTTTATAAACCAGATGCATATAGGTCCATACCCTTTTGCAGCATATGGAAATCATGATCCTTTGAGAGTAAGAAAACTTCTTTTGCATAAATATGAAATAAAAAAGCTCTATGGGAAAATAAATGAAATGGGGTTATCCCTTATCCCTTTAAAGATGTATTTTAAAAACGGAAAGGTAAAATTAAGCCTGGCAATAGCCAAGGGAAAGCGCAGATATGATAAGCGCGAGTCTATAAAGCGCAAGGATGAAAAAAGGGATATGGAAAGAGCTTTAAGGGGCGCTCAAAAATAAATTAATTCAATTCCATGATTATAATATAGCTTTTTGGTCTTGTTAACATAGAGTCTGTTTTAGCAACAACTGAACATATAATTTCAATTTTTCCGTTATTGTCAAGGTCTCCTATATCATAGTCGCTTATATATCCTGAATATTTTTTACTCATCCATTCTGCCTGCAATTTGTATCCGTTCCAGGCAAGACATTCAACATGCCCATTCAGATAAAATCTTTTTCCGGTAAAATAACGTTTTGTGAAATTCTGGTTGCTGACCGTTACAAGCTCGTTAATTCCGTTATTGTCAAGGTCTGCAATAAAGAGTCGCTGGGGAAGAGTTATTCGATTAAGGGTTTTCATTGAAGCTTTACTCTTTTTATCTTTGCCTTTAGCCTCCTCAGCTTTTGTATAGTATTCAATGCCATTAATACTGCCGCCATAGGGTTCATTGCTGAGCCACTTTTCATTGCCGTTTTTATCTAATATGCGAATGAAATCATTTTTTGCAAAAGTAACAACCGCCTCGCTTTTGGTGTTAAAAATATCACCGAAAGTAAAACCGTAAATAATCATCTGCTCAGGAAGAGATCTGCGTTGAACCGGTACGTATAAGCCATCAATGAATTTTAATTCATAGACTCCAGGTTTAAAAACATCTTTTTCAGCATATTCCTGACCCAGCAGAATATCCCCTGTTTCAGGAAGCCTTAAAACTCTGAAAAACCATTCTGCATGGTCAAAAATTTTAACAAATTCAGAGCCATTGAATTCAAAAACTGTTGAGTTGGGCCTTATCTTTTTTCTTATTATATTTGTAACAAATATTTCAGCTTTTCCATTTTGATTTATATCTGCAACGTCAAGCCCTATAATATCATCAAAACTTGCATCTTTTATTTCTTTTATTTTTTCAAGTTCTTTTTTTATATATTTATAAACGCAGAGCTTTTTATCAGTTATAACAACAAGTTCATTTATGCCGTCTCCGTCAATATCACCTGTGGCCATCCCCTTTATAAATATTTTTAAACGATTGCTTTCCCAGGTTTTTAAAGACTTTCCCCCTGTAACCGTAATTGCGGAAGACAGATTCTCCATAATTTCTTTTTCAGGCGGCCACAAGCTTTCAGGATCTTTTCTGCTTTGAAGTTCTGCAGGGGTCTCATCTGTTTTTTGTTTCTGTATTAATGAAATTTTTCTCCCAAACAGCTTTTTATTGACCTGATTGCAAAAAAGATTCACATGGGAAAATATATCTCCGGTTTTTTCACCCTGTTTTACAAAGTTTATTCTGTCTTCAGGCTTATTAATATTGATGAAACTGATATTTGTAACAATTTTATTGTCTGCTATTTTCAGACTGCTGAATATCACATAATCAGCTTTCAGAGTATCTGCCAGATTTACAGCAGTCTTTTCATTTATCGGCCCTTCAATATTTTTAATTGCAGCTTCCAGGTTTTTTCTGCCAACCGGTACAATTTTGTCTTTTAAGGTTAATCTGCTGGAAAGCATATTATCTATTCCATTGGAAAGGAATGAAAAGTCTTTTTCAGAATCTATTTGTAAAGGGATAATCAGCAGCCTGGAAGAATTACCGGCAAATGCATACCCATAAAAAACAACATATAGAAAAAATATTACACATG
>Ga0190313_1001988_pt1 | contig 10372 bp, 10 predicted proteins | sample 4870071011_MG_FD_169989 | JGI IMG/M metagenome (GOLD analysis project Ga0190313, IMG submission 169989) | Hydrothermal vent sediment bacterial communities from Southern Trench, Guaymas Basin, Mexico - 4870-07-10-11_MG | ecosystem: Environmental > Aquatic > Marine > Hydrothermal vents > Sediment ...
AACTCTCTTCAAGGAATGTTCTATAAAATACTTCTTAATATTAACCATAATCCCACCTACTTAACCTCCTGAACAATAACTTCTATATGGCTTAACCTCCTAAACTTAGGAGTAGCTCTACCAAAAGCTCTAGGCATCCATCTCTTAAGTATAGGACCTTTATGTGAAGCAATATGGATTATTCTAAGCCTTGATGTATCTAAGCCCTTATTCTCGGCATTATTTTCAACATTCTCTAATAGCTTTAATAGGTACTTTGCGGCCTTTACGGGGTATCTACCTATAGGCCACTTCCACTTATCAGCAAGCCCCCTCCTATGGGCTTGCTTACCCTTATACCTAAAGAAGGGTACAGGTTCCTTTAACTCAATAACCCTCTTAAGATATTCTTTAGCTTCTTGAAGCATCATACCCCTAATAGCTCTACATACCTCATACATTATCTTAGGAGATACAGGAACATCCCATATCATAGCCTTAGCAGTACGTTCCTCATCTACTACCTTCACCGAGTAATGCCATACGGGCATTTTATCACACACTCCCTCTTGACTTACCCTGTAAACCACTAAGCATAGGATTATAAAAACATATGCTTTAAAAATTATCTTAACCCAATACACCTAGTACTTAATGTTTAAAGGCTCTAAGTGAGAGCATTTACGGTGAGGATAAATTATGGAGTCCTCCGAGAAAATAACTCTAACAATAATAGCACTAGCATTCACTATCGCATTAGTTGTAATTGCTCTCCCTGTAGCTCTAAAGCTTCTACAAACACAAACCACTACACCAACACCTACACTAAACATAACTACAACTACAGTAACCATAATAATGGGAAACAAGGAGGGATTCATAGTCAAGGACTCTAAAATACTACTACCATACCCTAAGCTTAAAGGTAATATGAGTGTTGAAGAAGCTATAGCGTTCAGGAGAAGTATTAGAGAATACAAAGATGAACCATTAACAATATCTCAACTATCACAATTACTATGGGCAGCGCAAGGAATCACCGAGACTAGATGGGGATTTCGTGCAGCTCCTAGTGCTGGTGCAACATACCCCCTAGAAATCTACGTAGTCGTAGGAGAGAATGGAGTAAAAGGACTAAAACCAGGAGTCTATAAATACTTACCCCATGAACATGTTATAATACTTGTAAAGGAAGGTGATATTAGAGAGGAATTATATAAAGCTGCATTAAATCAGGAATGGGTGCTGAAAGCACCCATAACAATAGTAATTACAGCAGTATATGAGAGAACAACTAGTAGATATGGTGAAAGAGGTATTAGGTACGTGCACATGGAGGTAGGACACGTTGGACAAAACATATATCTACAAGCAACGGCATTAGGACTGGGAACAGTTGTAGTTGGAGCATTTTATGATGAAGAGGTTAGAAGGATAATTAATGCTTCAGAAAATGAGCATCCACTGTACTTAGTACCTGTAGGAAAGCCTGTTAAACCATATAGGATAACATTAGAGGAACTTATGGAATATTATGAAAAACATAGAGAGGACGATCCGGATGGCTCTAGATAGATACCACATTGTACGTGAATGTAGAGAAAAATGCATTGAACTAGGATACTCAGGAGAAGCTTTTAGAAAATGCGTTGAAGAGTGCGTAAAAGAGCATTTACCATCAAAATAACTCTAAGCTGGTAAAACTACTGGTTTTTCATCTGTAGCTATCTCCTTAACCTCAGCTATACTCTTCCTCACATTCTTAGGTAGGAGAAACATTGATACATGACTATACCCGTCATAGAACTTCAACTCACCCTTAATCCTCTCACTAATCCTCTTATTTACTTCATCTACCGTTAAGCTGGAAGGATCATGCTTTAAACTACCAACAATGAACCCCCAAGCTGAAAAGAAGGCTGGGACATAAGTCGTGTAGGCTCTTGTTACCGGAAATACACTGTTAATGGTATTGTATATTGTTGCAAATATTTTAGTAGTAAAGTATACACTTGTTGCTTGTGTAACCATAATTCCATCACTATTCAATGCAGACCTAACTAGTTCATAAAATTCCTTGGTGTATAGATATACAGAAGCTCCACCTTCCGTAGGATCCGTGAGGTCAAGGATTATTACATCAAATTTCTCTTTTGCCTCCTTAAGGTACTTCCTACCATCAGATATAACTAATTTAACTCTAGGATCATTAAATGAGCCTTGATGCCATTCAACAAGATACTTTTTCGCAATCTTAATAACCTCTTCATCTATATCAACCATAACGGTCTTTACAACTGTTTTATACTTCAAGACCTCTCTTAATGTAGCTCCTTCACCACCACCCATCACTAATACCTTTCTAGGATTCTCATGTGCTAACATTACCGGATGAACGAGCGCTTCATGATAAATATATTCATCCATTAAAGATGACTGTATTTTCCCATCAATTACTAATATTTTACCTAAGTCAGGGGTCTCGACAACTTCAACTTCTTGATACTTAGTCTTTATCTTACAGATAATTTTATTGACTCCATGTAAGTGTATTGATGTCGGCGTAAATAGCTCCATAAGCCAATATCTAGATTTTATGACCATACTCTTTAACCCCCTTATACCATCCCTACGGAGTCAAATAAGTTTATTTCATAATTAATGCAGTTTATAAAGTTAAGGTAATTAATTGAGTAAGCAAATCTAATATTAGGGAATAGGGATGGAGCAGAAGTATGTAGTGGTTAAGAGGAGGCACGTAGAGGAGCCACTAAGAACAGTTAAGCTAAGGAAGAATCTTCGTAGACTTCTTGAAACCTTAAACCTTGAAGGCTATGTAGACGAAGTAGTAGAGGAGGTAATAAGCACAATTATTGAGAGAGGACATGTAGGGAAAATTTCATGGAGAGATCTAGCAGATATCATTGAAATAACGCTACTTCGCAAGGGGCTTGAAGACCCTAAATGGTTTGAAGCAGCTAAACTCTACGTACTTACTAGAATATATAAGCAAGCAAGAGGGAGTGTAAAGGAAATAGACCCTGTGGATATACAGCTTACTTATCAAGCATTAAAGCTTCTTGAATTTAGATATCTACTCAAAGATCCATATAGTGAAAAAGTTCTTGAAACCCCTAAGGATATGTGGATTAGGGTTGCTAAAAGAATAGCGAGCGTAGATTCTATATATGGAGTTTCAAGGAAAGAAATATCATATAGAATTGAAGCTTACTTTAAATTAATGTCATCACTTAAATTCCAACCAAATTCACCCACATTAATGAATGCTGGTACTGAACTAGGTCAACTCTCAGCATGCTTCATAATACCCGTACCTGATGATCTTGAAGGAATATTTGAAGCATTAAAGGTTATGGCTCTTGTACAGAGAAGTGGTGCAGGAACAGGGTTCGACTTCTCAAGACTAAGACCTAAAGGTGATATAATTGAGAGGACAGGTGGAAAGACAAGTGGCCCTGTAAGCTTCATGAAGATATTCGACGTAGCAACGGATGTAATTAAGGAGGGTGGTAAGAGAAGAGGAGCAAACATGGGATTATTACATGTATGGCATCCAGATATACTTGAGTTCATAAACTCTAAATGCAACCCTCTATCACCACTACTATCTACATTCAACATCAGCGTAGCAGTATATGATGATTTCATCAAAGCTGTTTTAAACGATGAAGAATGGCCTCTCATAAACCCCAGAGAATGTCCAGAAGTGCTTGAAGCTCCTAGGAAGGGAATTAACCTTATATTAGAAGAGTGCAAGAGAAAGGGAGTAAAGGTCAAATACGTTAAGGCTAGGATGATATTTGATAACATAGTGGAATGCGCATGGAGATCAGGAGATCCCGGCATTATATTCATAGACGAAGTTGAAAGACACAATATAGTACCTCATCTAGGGGTAATTCACGCAGTTAATCCATGTGGTGAAGTACCAGCACTTGACTGGGAGAGCTGTAATCTAGGGAGCTTGAATCTATTAAAATATGTTATAGTTAAGGGAGATGAAACTTACATAGATTGGGATGGTCTTGCGAGAGATGTAAGATTAGCTGTAAGGTTCCTAGACTCAGTAATAGATGTAAATAAGTTCCCCGATGAGAGAATTGAGAAAGTAACTAAGAGGACTAGAAAGATAGGTTTAGGTGTTATGGGTTTAGCAGATATGCTGGTAAGGCTAAGAATACCCTATGATAGTGAAGACGCCCTATACATAGCTGATAACTTAATGGAGTGGATAGCATATCACGGAAAGTTAGCAAGCATAGAATTAGTTAAAGAGAAGGGATGCTTCCCTGAATATCCTAAAAGCCTTCTAGCTCAAGGAAAGCTGAATTTTGAGCCTCAAATACCTTCAAGTAGAATATATAGTTTCAGCAAGGTCTCTAGCAGAGCTAAAAAGCTAGTATCTCTAAGACCAAAAACGGATTGGTCAAAGGTAAGGGACTTACAGGTAGATATTGGTATTAGAAATGCAACAATTACGACAATAGCTCCAACAGGTAGTATAAGCATAATAGCTGGAGTCAATAGTGGCATCGAACCATTCTTTGCATTAGCGTACCTAAGAGAAACAACAGCAGGAATATTCGTAGAAGTAAACAGGCTATTACTCAATGACCTTAAAGCCTATGGCTTGTACTCAAAAGACAGAATCTTAGAAATAGCTAAAGTAGGTAAAGTTAGAGGACTTAAATGGATTCCTGAGGAACTACAAAGAATATATCCAACAGCTCATGACATACCCCCCTTATTCCATGTGAAGATGCAAGCAGTATTCCAAAGATGGACTGATAATGCTGTTTCAAAAACAGTAAACCTGCCACATACAGCGACGAAAAGAGACGTAGAAGAAGTATTCATGTATGCATGGAAATTAAAGTTAAAGGGAATAACGATATATAGGGACTTAAGCAAGCCATCACAAGTCATTAAGCTAGGAATAGACTTAGATAAATTATTAAGAAGAAAACCCATTAGAATGAAAATGGATAGAAGTTTGGCCTTAAAGTACAGAATTAAAGATAAAGAACTCCACTATGCTCCTGAAGACTATGCTGGGGGATGTCCTACATGTAATATATAATTTAGGGGACTTTAACATACTTCGTGATACTTTGTGGAGGATTATAAATTAATGCAGCAGCACCTAGTAGTGTTATTTCATATCCTAGAGATGTAACTATTATCTTAGGCTTTCTGTTCAACACGTAATTATCTAAGTATTTTAACATAGGCTTTAATGTTAGATCCATGGGATTATTTAGCATTATAGCTCCACCTAATGATATTAACTCAGGATCATAGACGTTAATAACGGAGGCTACACCAGCAGCATTTATTTTCCCAAGCTCATCAATAACTCTAAGTGCTACCTTATCACCCATCTTAGCGAGATTAAATACATCCTTTGCTTCTAAGCTTTGCTTCTCTATAAGTTCAAACAGCTTGGTTTCATGATTCTTTATCCCCCATTTCCCTAATAGGTACTTAACTAGTTTTGGAATATTTGCTCCTGATGCGTATGCTTCCCAATGGCCTATACCTCCACAACCACATTTCAATCCATACTTATAATCAACTACAATATGTCCTACTTCATGAGCATTACCATCCTTTCCCAACAACAAATTACCATCAACGATTACGCCCGCTCCAATACCAGTACTAAAGGTTATGTACACTAGATTATCATAGTCTCTTCCAGAACCATAATGTTTTTCACCCCACACAGCAGCAACACAATCATTAACCATAACTACTTTCTTATTAAATGTTTCCTCAAGAACTCTTCTTACGGGTACATTTTTAACTCCAGGAATATTACACGGATTTACTATAACCCCGCTCTTTACATCTAAAGGACCGATACTACCAATACCAATACCAAGTACGCTACCTAAATCTACTTTACATTCCTTTAGTACTTCTCTTATCATTCCAGAAATTTTATTTGGTATAGCATAGGGATTTGGCTCTCTAGGAGTTAAATTCTTAATAAGGTATAGTATTTTCCCACGTTCATTAACTAAAGCTACCCTTAAATACGTAGCACCAATATCTACTGCAACCACATACCTCATAATATACACCTAATTACTTTAATTCAAGAAACTAATTTTTAAACCAAACCTCGTGTACATGTTTAACCTTATCTATTATATCCTCTACTTCATTAGCTATTTGTATAGGTGTTGTAGTTTCCATAGGGTCATTAATGTATTGTGGAGGCTCATATCCTATAAGTTCTTTAAATTTCTTCCTCCAAGTATCTGGTATTTTCTCTTCCAGTTTTATTCCAAGAAGAGATGAGAGCATTACTACATGACATCTAATTGCACAGTCAACGCAATAGCCTCCTCCTCCCAAAATTATTAATTTGAACCCTACATTATCCATTATATCCCTAAGTGTATGGAATATCCCAGCAAAGGCATTAGTTGTAAGGTTTAACGTAGCTAATGGATCATTGATATGAGTATCTGCTCCTGCCTGAGTAATCATTATATTTGGTTTACACTTAATCACAATGGGGACAACAGCATCATTAAATACTTTAATGTAATAATCGTCTCCTACTCCAGGAGGTAAGGGTATATTAACCATGTAATATTTGCCTTCACCTTCACCTACTTCATCAATCCATCCAGTTCCAGGATAAATCCCCCACTCATGCACATCTACTTTAAGTATAGGCTTATCATATAGTAATTCTTGAACGCCATCAGCGTGATGAACATCAATATCAAGAACCATTACCTTACCATAACTCTTTAAAAACGCATATAATGAAATAAGCGCCTCATCATTAAATAAGCAAAAACCTCCCGCTTTACTCCTTTTAGCGTGATGAAAACCTCCTAGAGGGTTATATGCTACGTCAAATTCCTCATCAACTACGAGCTCTAATGCCCTTAGAGAACCTCCTACAGCTAAGCTTGAAGCATAGAAAGCTTCAGGAAAAACGGGAGTATCACCATAGTCAAAGTATCCTATACCTTCCTTTTCCTTCCTCTTAATGTACTCTATATATTCTTTACTATGTATTAGTAGGAGAAGGTCTTCAGACACGGGTTCTGGTTCTATTAGCTTAATGTTAGAGTTATCTAGTATCCCTATAGACTTAAGCAGTTCAACTTCAAGTAGGGGCTTAAAGGGATTTAAAGGATGAGTAGATCCAAGATTGTACTTACTATAATGTTCATGATAGACTATTGCTAGCTTCAAGGCCTTTACATCCCTAGATAGTATATGTTGCTGGTGAAGGAGGCTTTCTAGGGGGATGAGGGAACTTCATCCATAAATTAGCATTAATAGCTATAAAGACGTTCACTAATCTAACAACTTCATCTATAAGCTTAGACTTAGTTAGGTCATTACAGAATAATGTTCTACTAATTATAATAGCCTTAGGACTTAACATATTTGGCTGTATAACGAATTTACATTCAGGGCACAAATGAATTATGTCTAAAAGCATCTTACTCATGAATTTATATCTCTCATTATCATCTAATTTACTTAACTCTCTTTGATGGTTAGGAGAGATGTTAACACCCAATAATAGTATTACCTTATCCTCCTGTCCTTGTGGTTGAAATACTTTTACATTAACTACAAGAGGTGGAGGTGTATAGACGTTGAATCCCCATGAAATCTTAAGTCCCGGTAAAGGTTCTAATTTCTCAATTCTAAAACCCTCTGACAATAACCAAGATGATATTTGTTGATTGCATTTCCTCATGTGTTCTCCTACCTACCTCGAGTATCTTTATCGTACTAGATAAAAGTTTATGAATAAAACTAATGATTATTTTTACATTTTTCCTTCATTCTCTTAACGCCTTCCATGTAGATACAGAGAACATCATTCTTAGTAATTGAGCGCTTTAAGTTAAGTAGAGCATATAAATCTTCTTCAAGGTTTAGCTCTGTATAAATACATGCATTATTTAACCTCTCATTTGCTTCAAGTATACTCTTGGTACCCGACAGCATTTGAGCCATAGGCGATAATCCATATAGAACGCTTGCATCAACTAGGAATGTAACTAAGGAGTAGGGGGAAATATGTACTCTACGTGTTCCAAGTCTTATGCATTTATCCCCCTTAAATCCTTGAAGGGCTAAATAGGCTATACGGCTAGCTTCAGTTTCAACTTCTCTTAGTATCATTTCAAGCACTTTCATATCCTCTCTGCATAATCCATAAACACATATTAATCCATTGTTTTTAGCTATCTCAGCTATCCTACTCAATACAACATCAATATCAAGTTCCCCATCAGCGCCTATAGAGTGTATACCAATTAATCCATATAATCTCGAATTGGCTATAGCAGATAAAGCCAAGGAATCCATTAATGGACTCCATAAGTTATTCTCTGATCCCTGTGCAGTAACGTCACCACCAACATCAACTCCCACTACAAGATCTACTCCAAAATGATTTGCTAACTCTTCAATACCCCTCCTAATACCATGTTCACCATAAGTAGCATCGATTAAAGCTACATTAACTTTAAGTAACCTAGCAATACGTACCCCTTGAGGAATTATTCTTCTTCCACCTCTAACAACATACTCGTTGCCCTCAACTAGAACAGCGTAATTACCCACTATCCTTCCTCCATTGATTTCACTAATACTTATTGGTCCTGGAGTAGGGTCGACTGTAAATCTCTCCCAAGGAATTGAAGCCAATAAACACTCAGCACCTAATCTCCTCAACCACATGTATATATGAACAGCACCAACAACATCACCGCCTCCACCAATACCAATAACTAAAGGCTTCTTAATCAAATGCTTTAATAAGGGCTCCTCAATATTATTGAACGGATAACCGACCATACATAACTAGCCTCCTAAGTAAACGTACTTATAGTAGAGAAGTACTGCAATAGTCTTAGCATCCCTAATAACATTGGACTTAACCATACTAATAGCCTCGTCGAGATCAACAATCATTTCTTCAATAATCTCATATTTTTCTCTCTTAACCTTAGTCTTAATTAGATCCATAGCTATAAATGCATGTAATTTCTCAGTACTATAGCCAGGGGACATAAATATCTCAAAAAGCTTAACTAACCTACTGGCCCTATAACCTATCTCTTCCTCAAGTTCTCTTAATGCACAGGAAACGGGATCCTCCCCTTCCTCAAGTGTCCCTGCAGGAACCTCAATAATCCACTCATTAATTACCGGCCTATACTGTCTTATTAATACGATCTTATCTTTACTAAGTATTGGTAGTATAGCCACAGCTCCTCTAAATTCAACAATCTCCCTTACCACTTTAATGCCTGTAGGTAAAGTTACTTCAGATATCTTCACATTAAACTTACGTCCCCTATATACGTAGTCACCTCTAGGATTAGAATGCGCGTTTAAAACAATACTATTACCTAGTGTTCTCCCTTGCAATGCATTATTATTAAGATCAACAACAGGAACTTGGGAATTCCATCTTCCTTCCAGCACCGATCTATTATTTATGAGTTCCATCACTCCTTTACCTCACTTTTAGATAGTATTGAATCATCTCAATATAAAGGTATAAATAGTACTCGATCATATTCTACTGCTAAAACAAATATAAGGAAATTGATATGTAGTATTATTCCACATAAACCTCCCAAGAGGAGCGTCTCAATTCCTTTTTCCATATGAGTTTATCCTCCTGACATAGAATAGTCCTAGCGATGCAATCCCAAGAATATAAGTATAAGGGTTGGGAGATCAATCTCAAATATCCTCCACTCCTATTCTTGAGTAGTTATAGGGTTTTTATTTGTTCCATCTATAAGTCGTCTAAGTGCTGGTTTTATGGAATGGTAGCTACTAACGCGTCGTTCTTCCATCTTCTTTGAATACCCTCTTAACTCTTTCAACAATTAGTACATATACATCGTTGTTCACGTTAATATCCCTAAATAAATTAAGAAGGCTGTAGACATAGGTAAAGATAGGATGCTGGACATGACGGTAATGTTGTTTATTTTAAGGATATTATCTAAGAAGGAGCTCTTTGCAAGAGTAGAAGAGCTGAAGAAGCGAATAGAGCAAGGAGATCAATCAGTAATAGAAAAGTATAAGGATTTGCTAAGAGAAATAGAGTTAAGTGAAGAAGAAGGAGAACTCGAGTATATTGAGGAAATAGAGATCAAATACAATCCCAATAAGCACTCTAAACTATTCTCAAGGGAAATAACCAGGTTATTAGAATATTTGTCACGAAAGGAATATGAAAGCATTTCTGAACTATCGCGAGATCTAGGTAGAGATGTAGCAAATGTGTATAGGGATCTAAAATGGCTTGAGAACCTAGGGCTAGTTACATTGATAAAGGAGGGTAGAAACGTTAAACCTAGAC
>Ga0190313_1001989_pt1 | contig 10367 bp, 8 predicted proteins | sample 4870071011_MG_FD_169989 | JGI IMG/M metagenome (GOLD analysis project Ga0190313, IMG submission 169989) | Hydrothermal vent sediment bacterial communities from Southern Trench, Guaymas Basin, Mexico - 4870-07-10-11_MG | ecosystem: Environmental > Aquatic > Marine > Hydrothermal vents > Sediment ...
TAGGGAGACCCTTCCAATAGAAGAATTATTAACCTACAAATCTATAGACAATTACTCTGGTCCACTGCACATAGAATACATGTACACCAAACACCATGTTAATACAATCGCTCTAAAGATAACTTATAACAACAAAACTCTAGGATATAGTAGTGATACTATATTTGACCCAGAGCTAATATCTTTCCTAGAAGATGCAGATTTCATAATACACGAAGCTTCATTTGACAGATTCAAGGACTCACACACACCAATAAGCAAATTAGAAAGCCTATCCGACACTTTCAAATCAAAATTACATCTTGCTCACTACCCTGATGAACTTGAGACAAAGTTGCATAAACTCCATGAAGGAGAAACATATGAGATATAAAACTAAATTTATAAAACTGCAAATCACCCAAATAATGGGGATAGTATGTCCCAAACGGACTATAAACAAATACTAAATGATGTAGTGTCTGATTTAGAGCTCGTGTTCTCAAACTACCACCCCAACTCATATTCTGCATTCGTGTTTGGATCATATGTTACGAAAGAAACATCTAAGGGCTCAGACCTAGACATCGTTTGCTTATTTGAAGACCATAATCTAAAGCAAGAAATCACGAAATTGCAAGAGAAATATTCCAATACACCAGTAAAGTTTTGGGTCGGAAGCCTTGAGGACTGTTTAAAGGAAGAGGCCGTTTTTAGCCCAATAAAACCAATAGACGAAGATGTATGGTTACATCTGGGAAACTATTATCTTCAATTCATAATGGGTCATCAAGGCCAACATTTACTTGGTAAGGATGTGGTAAAACTATTTAAGGAACGTGCAAGGATGTACGAAATACCAAAAGAAGAAGCTTATGAGATGTACCTCATATCAACACGACACCTTGCTCTGGGGTATTTAAGAGATGATAAGAACCTTCTCGCAAAGGCCGTAGCTAGAGCTACGCTCTCATGGGCTCTTCTAGAGGGGGACAGAATACCTAAGAACTACAAGGAGATTTTCGATGAAGGGAGGAAATTGTTAGGATATGTTGGCTTGAAGGAGAAAGAAAAGTTTCTTACTCTACTTAAAAAGATGGAAAGTATAAAGACTGGACATGCTACAGGCATACAAACCGAAGACTTAAATCTCATATTTGATTATTTTGATTTGGTTAATGATTTTGTCTTCGATTATGTATTTGAAGAGGGATTGGTGGTGAATCCAGTCATACAATCGAATATAGAAGAGTTTCTCAACAAAACATCAGAAATTATCCTTAGGGAACTTGAGGGTAGAAAAGACTACGATGTAAGATTCTTACTTTTCTTCATTGAAGAATTAGTGGATTTCATTTATAAGGAGAATCCACAGCTTGAGAAGGGGAAGGATCTCATAAGTGAGTATATTAGAATAACCTCTGATGTGAAAGAACTTAAATCAAGGCACCTACTCTCAAGAGCCAAGGCAAGGTATATTGGTGGGGATCTTAATGGTTCCTTGAGAGACATAGATAAGTTTATTGATATCTTAGATAAGGAGCCTAATGCAAAAAATGTTTATCTTCTTAGTAAGAATTCCTTAAAGTCTGAGGCTTATACTCTTAGAGCTAAGCTCGTTGACTCAAACGATGAAAAAAGGATGGAACTTCTAAAGGCCATAAGGCTTAACCCTCTTAATAACTATGCCTTAGATGACATAGAGGCTAACTCAAATAATGAGACAAAAGAAGTTGCAAAAGTCATAAGGAACATTCTAAAACATCCTCTTTACCTAGTCGAGGTTTACTCTTCCCGTGACTTTGAGGGGGATAAAGAGTTGTTCGAGAGCTTTGTTGAAGGGCTAAAACAAGATTCCAGGACAAGAATAGATGTAGAGATGGAAATGACTATATCAAGAATAAGTGATCTCCGAAGAAGATTCAACTCAGAGTACGAGTTATTAAATAATGTCCTGGAAGGTAAAATGAATCCAATTAGACCGAATATATATCATAGGATTACAATGCTTAAAATAACAAGAGAAGAGTTAGAGATGTATGTTGGATTACATGAGACTCTAAAAGGAGTGAAGTCTTTCTTAGACAATGAAGACCTAGTGCCTTTTTATAGAACATTAGTAGAAGAGTACTTTAAGGCTAAGAAAAAGTTTATCAGAATGATAAAATTACTCGAGCAAATTTACTCCGAGATTGTAACAGATGAAATAGCCACAAGAGATAATTTAACTGAATTAGAAGATAGATTAGGGTGTGGATATATAGCAGATTGGCAGATGCTTACAGGACAATCCTTCAAAGAAAATTATCCAGAGGACTACTCCAAAATCAAATCCTTACTCGAAGAGTTAAGAAGAAGTTTACCAAACATAGAAGGCTTGGGGTGAGTTAGTTGGAAGCTATACTCACAAAGCAAAAAAGTCTTATGGAAGAGATCATAGAGACTTCTAAGAGAGAACATATTAGAGATATGTATCTTAGTGGTCGTGATGAAGAACTTAGAGAAGAAGTGCATAAGATCATAAAGCTTATTGATGGGACTATTAAAGATCTAAGGAAGTACATGGATAGGAAAGATACTACGTTAAGAGACTTGGCCGCATCGGTAACTGCTGCCCTTTCAGATATGTCTGGGGCTATGGGTAATCTAGCCCCACCTAAGGATTATTCTCCAGACTATCTTGCAAGAGGTCCCGGTGGATTTGTCAATGGGCTAGTAGAAGCTATAGACGTCACTGTTGGCAGAAAAGTCAGAGAAATAACTATAGAAGTAGAATCTTATCTGAGAGAGTCTAAGTACAGAAGGTTTGAAGATATGGAAATAGACGAGATTCCTATTGAACTCAATCTAGAGGCCTTTGACGACGATGACGTGAAGACTCTAGAGGATGAGATTGAACGTTTTGGAGAGTTCAACTTACCAGATTTGGACTTTTTGGGGAGAATTTTAGATGGGGCAGAATACAGAGCAGATAAATTTAGGAGCACTAAAAGGGAGATGTGTAACATAGTTGAAGCTGCTAGTAACTTCTTGAGGGATCTTGGAGATTTCGCCTTGAAAATACACTATACCTCTTTAGGTGAAAGGATTTTAGAATTTGTTGGAGAGTTGTTAGACACATATAAAGTGTACATGTTTAAGGGTATAATTCTAGCTTCTAAGAAGTTCGCTAAGGAGTTTAACATTAGGAAAATTGGTGAAAGAGTCCATCTAAAAGAATATGAGTACTCCTTGACTAAGTTGCTAGAAGAGAAAGGAATAGATATAGATTTCCTGTCCGTCACAGAGAGCAAACTTGAAGGGATAAAACGTTCGTTGGAGCCCGCTGGACTCAGTAATACTCTACAAGAAGTTGACAATTATCTCCAAAGAGTTGAACATCTGAGAGAACTGTACAATATTTGTAAGAGTATAGACAAGGTTGTAGAGGAAAATAGAGATGTTCTCTTAGGTGATCCTGAAAGCGTAGGTATTGCATTGTTTGGTCACGAAAATAAGTTAAAAGTAGTGCCAACCATTGTTGATGTCGGGAAGTTACTTGACTATTTTGGATCTATAGTTCTTGAGGTGGTGAATTCTTATAACGAGATCCAGAAGGAAAAAATAGAAAGAATACATGACGCAGTTAGAAGGGAACTTAAAGAGAAGATGTTGTCTACTATTCCAATCGTCGGGTTGGATAGAGTAAGGAGAATTCTCAACACTTTGCCTGACGAGTCTAATTTTAAGAGAGAAAGAACACTGAGGATGATCTTACTTGAGGAAGGTGTTGACACGAAGGAAGAACTGATAGAATTGTGGGAGGGGGAGATTCTTGAGTATATAATTACTAAAAAGGTAAATAAAATAAAAAAGATACTGGAAAAGTCCGAGAGTGTTGAGATATATGGAACCTTGAGGAAGTATTCTTACGTAGTTAGTTACCTCTTGTATGGTAAGGACATTTTGAACGATGTAGATGAAGAGGGTAGGGTGCTCTATTATTTATTTGGAGGCGAAGAGGAACACCAGATCTCAGTTAGTGCAGACGAGATAGTGAATGTGCTTAGTAGGATTGTAAGACATAATTTGAGTTATGAGCAGGTTAAAATGATAGGATACGCATGCTGTGGGAATATGAAATCCCCCAAGGGTCTAAATTTGAGTGGTTTAAATGGAAGAGATGTTGAGAAGATGATAGTAATAGATAGCATTGGAAGTAGGGAGATAATAGGGGAGCATGATTATTCTGGGGCGTCTATAGAAAGTTATTTCTACCTAGAGAGATTAGATTTCTGGATGAAGAGTGCTAATTTAACACTCAATAAGTTGGGTGATAAAGCAAGAACTGAAGTGGAGAGCACCCTCCAGTGTATACTCAATGGAATAGAAGAGAGGACAGTTAATAGGACAGACATCTGGAAAAAGTCTCCCACCGAGATATCGATGGAAGACAGGTTAATATTTGTGCACGATCTAAGTTCATTGAAGATAGTCTATAACCTCTTTGACATACCACAAGGGAGTTTCATTGTGGAGAAAAGGTTGAAATATGTGCTGGATTACTGGAAGGGGGATGACAAGCTTGAGTAAATTATGTGGACAACTTGATAAGATATGTGCAAAGGTATTGGGATACCATGTTGATGTAGAGGACGTTGCTAATGTTGGTCTAGAATACATATTGAATAACAAGGATAAGATCCTGGATTGCGACGCTAAGATACAGCGACTTTTAGATATTCTTGAAGGAAAAAAACCACGTAACGAAGAGAAGGATGCACTAGACCGGATGCATGACATATTGAATGTGATTGGACAGCTATATAAAACAGAAAGTAATAGGGGCTTCTTGTATCAGAAAAGAGATCACATCGGAAACTTTGTTAGCAGGACTATAGAAAGTGCAATCGTCAATGGATACGCCCCAAGAAACATAAGACTGGACCTATATGGGTTTATCCCTATCTTCAAGGATTATAGTTGGAATTATCTTTTCGATATGCGCAGCTCATCGTGGGCGGAAGGTTATACTGTAGAAGTCTACAATGCAGGCCCACAAAGCTTAGAAAGGGCTAACCTCCCTTATTACTTAATACTAGACATACATTCTGCCAACGGGAAGATCTGTGGTGGCGTTAGGCAGGCGAGAGTTAAGGCCCATTGTGATTATATCTCAAGTAATGTTCTTCCGCCATGGAGGGTTTCTCCGTTGCCAGATGGTAGGAAAGAAGTGTTCTGGGATGAACGGCTGTCTGCTAGTCTTAAAGATGCAAGAACTTATGTTACAGCCACTACTGCACTTTTGAGTTTGGGATTTAGTGTTGCTTCATTGGTCGATTTGTTTGCGGGGGCTATGGTTGGATTGGTACTAGCGCCTTTTACTTTGACATCGGTTGCGTATTATAGTCGTTTATCGAATAACATTGAGAGGTTGTGGAGATGAGTTACTTAGAAGAAAGTTTGGAGGGCGTGACTGGCGCGTTGGCGAGGATATTGAACGAAGATAGAAATATACTTGTAGACGAATGGGAAGAAGTAAAATCCAGAAATCAAGAGATAGAAAAGTTCGTGTACCTTGCTAAGGAGATTATAACGACATATAGCGGTCAAGATCCTCTTGTTGTCCCAGAGGAGTTCTCGATTTATTTAGCTAAGAACGAAGGCTTAGAGTTCCTTTTGCACAATAGGGACAAGATAAATATTCAAGGTAGAAGTATGGAACGAATTCTAGAGCTACTAACTTCAAAGAGAAGTGGACTATTACAGAACTCTTTGGTAAGTTACCCTGATTTGGATAAATTCTTAGGTGTGCTTAAAGATTTGTATTACTCAGATAAAAACCATAGGATTATAAAGTCCGCGGCGGAAAAGTTTGGTACGTTCGTGAGCTATTCACTTTTTAATATACTCCTAAGTAGAAACTGTCCAGATGAGATCGAATTGGACCTATTCGATACTATTCCCTTATTTGATAATTATACTTGGCCAGATAGAACTGAAAAGCTTCCTAAGAAGGTTGTGCTTAAAGTTCGTAATCCTGGCCCTCACAGTTTGAGAAATGCTATACTTCCAGATGGTTTGATTGTGGACGTTGAAGACTCATCTTACTTGATACTTAAAGGTGTAAAAAAGGTAGAAGCAGTTGTTAATCCAAACTATATCTCAAAGGATATACATCCACCAGTTTCGGTTGAGGAGGAAGGTGGTAAGAAAAGAATTGTTTGGTCATACAGTCGCAGGAGAGACTTGAATTTAGCCAGGAAAGCTGCTAAGATAGTTGGATACTCCTACTTAGGGATGTTATTACCTTTCACCTCTCTTGGAGTTTATTTCAATACTTTATGTTACATGGACTCTGAGTGCTATGATTTTTGGAGTGATATCTTTGTAAACTCATTAATAGCAACATGGGCAGTAGATACTCTCGTCTTTGCGATTCCTCTTACCATAGCTCTTAGTTGGTATGTATCATTGAAAGAAAAAATTAAGGAAGTGTTTAAGAAGTAACTTTATCTCTTTTCAGCAACCTTTTGAATTGTTAATTAAGATTAAAGTCTATTAATGAATATAGTTCTTATACCTATTAATATACATGGAATTAATAAAGTCCAAACGAAGCAACGTCGTTGTCTACAAGAGAGACAAAAAAGGCCAAGTTAAAAAGATAAGGGACGGAGTGTTTGGTAAAGTAGAGTATGTCCCAAGAGGCTCCTTAGCATTAGAAGTATACATACCCTACAAAGAAGGTTACAGGAAGGGAGAACTTCATTTAGAGTACGAAATATACGGAGATCCCTCGGGTAATCTTATCGGCAAGACTTCATTTACGGAAGAGGACCTCAAAGTAAGCCTAGAACCGTACTTGAGATCCAAAATACAGAGAATGCCTGAGAGTAAGAAGGGCTTGAATGAGATAGAAGCATACCTTCTAAATGAAATTAATGCGTACACTCACGACAAGAACATAAGAGTTAATAGAGTATTCCTAACGCTTGATGAGAATGTATATACAGAGAATACATTGGAGTCTGTGTTAAGGAAGTCACAGGATGCTGTGAGGGAGGAGTTAGCAGGTTTAAGATCAGAGGTAAGAACCCTAAAGGACTCAATTAAAGACCTTGACAGTTACAAAGAACTAAGGAGTGTGAGAAGGAAGATCGAAGAGTATGAGTTACTAATACGGGAGAAGGAAGCTTTACTGCGTGAAAGAGAACAGAAGATCAACATGATATTATCTACACTCAGGAAGAAAAAAGGGAAAGAGGAGAGAAATGACGCTTCATACTTGCTTGCATTGCTAGACGAACCTTCTACGAATGAGGGTGTAGAAAATCTAGACGAACTTGCAGGTGAGTACGCCCAAGTTGTGTTCCTGGACGATAAACTGTCTGGCATGAAGACCCACGCATATGAGATAGCTAAAGAGTACTGCAAGAACCTATTGCAGCAAGGTATAACACCGAATAAGGATCTCATTCTCACACATTTGTCTAAAGTAATAATGTTGGCAAGAGGTGTTGTGGGATGATGGCTTTGGCTTTAGCTCTCTATAAGATCGGGGATGAGCTTAGGTACAGAAGAAAAACTAAGAGAGAAATAAAATACACCCTTGATAAGATAAAGAGCGTCAAGGAAAGAGTGTATCACTTAACAACCCCAGAAAAAGCAACAATTCTTAGACACCTTTCAATCTTGGAGAACGAACTAACTTTTTACCGTAAGGAGAAGAGTTATAGAAAAGAGTACTCTGATATTAAGACCCTTGAGGAAGTACTAAAGCTGGTCGAGAAGGGAGCCAGTGAGGAAGGTGTCCAGAACCTTGTTAGGACATTAGTAGAAGGCTACATGATAAGATCAGGGGTGCCGTTACAAGAGTACCTCACCTCTGAGCAGTACACTCAGAGGTATGGAAAATTGAGTGTAAGGTTAGAAGATGTGCTCACTCCTGAGGTCTTGGACGAGAAGTACAGGACTAAGTTTGAGAGTTTGTGTACGAAACTGGATCATATAAGGTGGGTTTATATCCCGAAGTCAGGGGAGATTAAGTTCTCCCCAAAGGTAAAAAGCAAAGAACATAGAGGAAGGAAGATCGTGCGTGTTAAGGATGGTGGATTAAGATTTGTCGTGGAGTACAAAGATAAAGTGTCGGGCAAGGACCTGATACCTGAGAACGATAAGGATTACGTCGTGAAGTTTATTGTGTGCAGAAAGGTTCCAAAAGATGTGGTAAGAAAAGTTAGGTATGCTTCTTTGCCGAACCAGTCTACTATATTACTATCTGATAAAATTTACTTTAATTTGGGGGATAATGTTGCTAGACTCTACCACAGACTTTTGGTTGACTCTAAGCGGACTATTACATTGGAGGACATACTGGACGCCATTCCTTATGTGAATAGGGAGGGTTTGATTAGAGCTAGGATGAGGATTATGAAGAGAAGAGTGGAATATGTTCATACAAAAAATGTGGAGGTGTGGGGCTATGAGAGGTTACCTGATCAAGAAAGAGTTGAAGAATTTTAGGGAAGCGTACATGGAAGCAGAAAGAGAAGCAGGACTGAAAGACATACAACTTAGAGATCTAGAAGAAGTACTAAGAGGACAGTATGCTGAGTTAGATGGGGCTTTGGCTCGTGGAGATGAGCCCTATGCTATGCAAATAGGATCTTTGATTGCAGAACTAGAGGAGCGTAAGAAGGACTTGAAGCTAGAGAGTATAATGTACCACAACATGGCTAACATGGTGTACATTAAAATGACCCAATTAGAAGCAGAGGTACCAGGACGCGCAAAGAAGATCAAGAAAGTATTGAAAGTAATATATAATGAGGCAAAGAGTGGTAAGACAGGCGATGCATACAGGTACGAGAGAATGTTGAACGACATAAGGAAACTCCAAGAGGCAACGAGAAAGCCTAGAAGTAAGATATCAGGTAGGGATTACATACCAAAGAGAGCTAGAGAGATAGTAGAAGAAAGACGTGCAAAGCTTGAAACGCAGTCGGAACTTGAGAGGAGAGTTAAGGAGAAAGCAGGTATAGCAGCCGATGCTATATCTGCTTAATCTTTTTATTTTTGTAGGGAGGTGGTTGGTATGCCAACATGGGCAGCGGCAAATACTTACCTGGAAGCGGGGGATAAGCTTTTTGATGTTGATCCTCAAAGAGCTTTGGCTAACTATAGATATGCTTTGGAGAACTACCTTGAGATAAGAAAGACCGCCGATGGGGATTTTCTTAAGAGTGTTGACAGGAAGATTGAATACTGCCTTGAGAAGATAGATAAAATCCAGCATCCTAAAAGAGAGAGGCTTGGGGACGGTGATGGGGATGGGACAAATTTATCTGTATCTGTCAGATACCCAGAAGAAAATTTCTCAAGAGTTGCAGGTATGGATGAAGTGAAGAGGAAGATAGAAGAAGAGATTATCATCCCACTAATGTACCCTGGACTGTCTAAAGAATATGTTGATCAATCCTCTAGGGGTATAGTCCTGTACGGCCCACCAGGATGTGGAAAGACGTATATTGCTAAGTCTATACCTGGAGAAGCTTACAAAAGAACGGGCGTGAAGGTTGGTTTCATAGATGTGAAAATAAGCGACATCCTTTCATCTTGGGTTGGGGAGTCTGAGAAGAACATGCGTAGAGTATTTGAACTTGCCGCGGATCACGAGCCCTGCGTTTTGTTTATAGACGAGTTGGACGGGCTTGGAATGTCAAGGTCTTCAAGTGACTCGGATTACTCACGTAGGTTGGTTAACGAGATCCTGCAGGACTTTTCTATAATAGAGAACAAGAGGGTTTTGGTTATAGCGGGAACAAATTACCCAACGAATATAGATCCTGCCCTTCTCAGGCCGGAAAGATTTGATGATTCCATATTTGTTGGACCTCCTGACTATGGGGCTAGATTAAAGCTATTTAAGTTGTACACCAAAGGTAAGAACGTTGATAGCAATATAAACTATGAAGAATTGGCTAGATTAACTCAGGACTACTCTGCGGTTGATATACGAAAGATATGCAATGAAGCAGGTAAGATCGCTAGAAGGGATGCAGTTCGTGGGAACAAGAGGCCAATAAATTACAGCGATTTTCTATCTGCTATAGAGAAGACATCCTCTTCTTTGTATGTTTGGTGTGATGATATGAAGAACTTGATAAAGAAGAAGAAGTTGTCACCTGTTTTCTCAGACTTGGAAAGAATAATACTCGAAATCGACGAAAGAAGAAGCGCACCGTCTACTCTCTGATCACAAAACCTAAATACCAATCCTACCTTTCTATCTTATGGCAAAGCTTATCTTACTGCGTGGACTGGCTCATAATCTAGCAGATTCTTTCATAAGCGTAACAAATCATTCATTCATCAACTTCATTGAAAAACTTGAGAGGCCGGTAAAA
>Ga0190313_1001992_pt1 | contig 10363 bp, 7 predicted proteins | sample 4870071011_MG_FD_169989 | JGI IMG/M metagenome (GOLD analysis project Ga0190313, IMG submission 169989) | Hydrothermal vent sediment bacterial communities from Southern Trench, Guaymas Basin, Mexico - 4870-07-10-11_MG | ecosystem: Environmental > Aquatic > Marine > Hydrothermal vents > Sediment ...
GGTGCTGTTGGTGGAGGAGCAGGTGCTGGAGGTCTAGTTAAAAGCCAATAGGACACGCCGGCGGCAATGATTATAATCACAACAATGATGGCAATGATCACACTCTTTTTGACCATTTAAACACCTCTACTCTACTATAGAAATTTTAAGAATATAAATCATTATGGTATGAAAATAACCAAATTTTATTAACAATCATTAAGTTATAATTACATTTACATTTTTATATATAAAAAATTGGTGCCCTTAAAACAGAATACTTACGATTTTATTAACATTAGTGATATGAAAAACATGACTGTAATAGCTTGTTGAATGATAGCATTTTAATGAAAAATGTCTCAAGATAGATTTGTATCCTTATATCTTCTTTTCTGTTCAATTACTATTAAGATGATTAATATTACTACGAACAATACTATAGGTAATACATTTTTTGTAACTGTTTCAACGTTTTGCCATAGATTTAGCGGATATTTAATGATCACATGTAACCAGCATTGCGCCTTATTCAAGTCTATGTCAAATGCTATTAGTTGAATCCAAATGTTGATTGTTTCTGTTCTATAAGCGTGTGCTCTTTCGGCGATTGTGTTCTGGGAAATGAGTATGTAAACTATATACTTTCTGTCAGAGATCTTTGTTACATTATATTCTAATGGAATACTTGCACTAATGATTATTCGTTTCGGAGAAGCTAAACCAGTATCGTCAACTATGGTTACATTTAGTTGCACGTCGCGTTTTCCATCCAGTATTGAATTATTCAAATCAAATATTACAAAAGGAGGTTTTTTCTCAATTGGTTTAACTATTATTTCTGCTGTCCTAGAGAAAGCGCATCTTTCTTCTAGCATGAATACCACGCAGACTATTGTTAACCCGGCTACTCTTGGAGTGTACGTGATATTGATTACCGTGTCATTTGAAATGCTTAATTCAAATATTTTTTGAGAGCCCACAAAATCAGTCACTTTTACAAGCACCTTTGAAATTGCTTCAGTGCAGTGTACTCTAATGGTTGCGCTTTCATTTCTTCGAATTTCATTTGTTACACTAAACTTATTTTGTGAAAGATTAGAGAGGAAATAAAGGAGGTTTCTTACTAATGATTTATGTGAAGCATAATAATTAGGATTTGATTTAGGTAGAAGACCCTTATTACTGAAGTAATAATTAGAGCCAGCGACTAGTATCATACCTTTATCAGTAAATCTTGCCGCAAGATTACAACCATAGGGACTATACGCGAGTATTTCCGATAAATTTGTTTTAACTTTTAATAAGACACCATGATGTATGAAATATGTAGAATTTTCTGTGAGAAAATGTGACTTATTTGCTCGTGCAAGTAATGGATTATCTGGAGATCCAACGATCGTATCCGTGAGAAAAATGCCGTATTTTTCAGTTATTTGATTAATCACTTGTATAATACTACTTGCTGATGTAGTTATTATAACAGCATGACCGCTTTCAATGAAGTTCCGAATTATTTTAATTTCTTGCTCAGTGAAATTGGAGACTTCTTCTTTTCTAATTTGTATCTTTGAAATTGCTTCGGGTATAACCAATGCATTAATCTTTGATAACGTTTCGTGCGTTAGATTTTCTATATTAATCACGAGGAAATGTAATTTCTCAGATAATTTACTGAATTCCCTGTAATCACCATATTTTGAGTCTGAAATTGGTGCGTGTTTCAAATCAATTCCGATTTTTCCAACAATTTCTTCAAGATAGAATGAAATAGGTATTCTGATTGTTATATTTAATTCTAATAGAACAAAAAGAATTTCACCACAAAAGAGAGCGTTAACTGGAGAATTTTCGGAGACTTTTATTTTTATGGGTACTATATTAGTTCCTACGATCAATGTGATTCTTTTTGGTTCTACTGATACTACATTAGTAATATTTCCTATTACATTTATGTTCACTACTGTGCTGTTACAAGAGATTATAGTAAAATTAACTGCGTAGGTAATGCCCCTAAATGCGTTTCTATGGTATGGGAAAAACGGATCGTGTGGTACAAATCCTATAGGAATCTTATGCGGTTTAACATAGAGAAAGATTCGATTTTGTCTAAGATGCTTCAGTTCGTCGAACGCTTTCGTTAAATTAATCAAACCAGAACCAACCCACAGTTCATCAGCATTAGATATATTTGTGGCTGTTCTAAGTAATAATATTTTTGCTAGGATTGCTCTTTTCTTTTTATCGAACTGAAACTTCGACTTCATGTAATCAATAAGTAAGCAAAATGCACCACTTGCAAATGCTGTTGAAATTGATGTTCCGCTAAGAACTGTATATCCACCACCTATTTTTGCTGAAGATGTAACATAAGGTGCAGCAATATCTGGTTTACTAACATTATTTGGTGTTGGCCCTAATGAGGAATATTTATATGCTTTAAGTGATGTTGGGTCAGCGCCTCCGACTGTAATTGCTTTTTCAGCAATTCCTGGTGTTGTAATAGACATTGAGTAAATTCCATTTTCTCCAGTATTTCCCGCAGCACATACAACAATAATTCCTATTTCTGCGAGCTTATTTATAACATATGCAATGGGATCCCTTTTTCTAGTGGGCCCACCTATACTAAGATTAATCACATCTGGTTCATCTCCTGTTGAAGGTATTTCATCAGGACCGTACATAAGCCAATCTAATGCAGCGATAATTCCAGCCGCAGTAGCTAACGGGGCAGATCCTGATGGAAATACCTTTGCACTTATTATTTTTGCGTCCGGTGCAACACCAGTACCATTTTCCTTATTTCCCGCTCCAGTTCCGGCAATTATTGTTGCTATAAAAGTGCCGTGTCCCTGATTATCCTCTGGATTCGGATCATCAAATGCATAACCATATTTCTCGTAAACGAACGACTTTGCTGCAATTATTTTTCCAGATAAGTCTGGATGATGCGAGTCCACGCCAGTATCAACAATACCAACAATAACATTTTTTCCTGTATAATTATTTGCCCAGAAGGATGTGGCTCCAATTAATTTATCATTTTTTAGAAGTGATGCAAATGTATCATACTTCGGACCAATCGCCAAGGTGTATTGATAATTTGGAAAAATCATCACATCTTTCTGGATACTACGTATTTTAGTTAAAACATCTTGAACATTGTCTTTGATTAAGATTGCTCCAAACTTGTGAGAAATTACGCAGAATTTTTTTCCTTCAAGTAGTTTCACAATTCTGTTGAGATTAGTTCGGGCAAAAATGATGATTTCGTCACAAATTATAGAATCTTTTTTCATGATTTTAGTATACTTCTCATATCTGTAGTCAAAGTAAGGACTGAAACTGTGTGGTGATGAAGTAATAATTAGAATTATGATCAGAAGGGTTATCAAAAGAATTCTTTTAATGCTTTTATTCTCGGACATACAACCAACAAGCAACCCAATGATCCTTCTCAACTTCAACTAGTGGGGGTTCCTTGTACATACAGAGAGGTGTAGCGTATATACATCTATTGTGAAATCTACAACCGGGGGGAATGTGCATTGGTGATGGTGGTTCTCCAAATACTGTCTCTCTTATTTTCTTTTTAGCTAATATTGGATCAGGGATCGGAATTGCAGCCAGAAGCATTCTCGTATATGGATGAAGTGGTTTTTCAAATAATTCCTCGGATCCAGCGATTTCTACAATTTTTCCTAAGTACATTACAGCAATACGGTTGCTCATGTATTTTACAACTGCTAAATCATGGGATATAAACATGTAAGTCAGATTATGTTTTTTCTGCAGATCTTTGAGTAGTTCAAGAATCTGTGCTTGGACAGACACATCAAGTGCAGAAGTTGGTTCATCGAGTACAACAAACTTTGGTTGTAATGCAAGTGCACGAGCTATCGCTATACGTTGTCTTTGTCCTCCTGAGAATTCATGTGGATATCTATAAACGTGCTCTCTCTTTAAACCTACTTTTTCAAGGAGACTTACTACGAATTCTTCTGGATTATCGATTTTCATTCCGTGTGCAAGTGGTCCTTCCATTATAATATCAAAAATAGTCATCCTTGGATCCAAACTACTAAATGGATCCTGGAATACCATCTGCGCTTTTCTTCGGAATTCAAGTAGTTCTTTTCCCTTGAGTTCATATACATTCTTTCCATCAAAATAAACTGCACCAGAAGTTGGTTCTATGAGTCTAAGCATTGTTCTTGCTAACGTTGTTTTTCCAGAACCAGATTCGCCGACAACCCCGAAAGTTTCGCCTTCTCTTATGAAGAAAGAAACATCATCTACTGCTCTTACATAATCTTTCGCTAAAAGAAAACGACGAACCGGAAAATATTTCTTTAAATTCTTTACTTCAATTAATATTCTACTCATACCACTCACCTCTTATTCACCCCTTGACTCGGCATACAACCAACATGCTACTTTATGACCTTTTTCAATCTCGACCACGGGTGGTTCTTTTTCTTTACAAATTGGCATCGCTTTTGGACAACGTGGGTGGAACCTACATCCTGGTGGTGGTCGGATCAAGTTTGGAATTGCGCCGGGAATACTTTCTAGTCTCTCAATTCTCTTAAGTGGATTTGGCACACAGCGTAGCAATCCTTGTGTGTATGGATGTGCGGGATTTTGAAATATTGTAAGTGTGTTTCCAATTTCAACGATTTTTCCTGCATACATTACTCCAACTCTATCTGTTACCTCGGCAATTACTCCCATGTTATGTGTTATGAAGAAGAGAGTAGTTTGGTATTTCTGTTGCAATTTTTTCAGTAGATCTAGCAACTGTGCCTGAATTGTAACATCAACGTTTGTTGTTGGTTCATCTGCTATTAAGATACGGGGATTGTTCGAGAGAGAGATAGCTATTACAACACGTTGCCTCATTCCACCGCTCATTTCATGCGGATATGCTTTTGCCCTCTTAACGGGATCTGGAATTAATACCGCACGAAGAAGTTCTATCACTTTTTTCCAACTTGCTTTAATGCTCACGGGATTATGTGCGGCTATAGCTTCGCCAACTTGATATCCAGTAGTCCAGAGGGGATCCAAAGCAGCTGTTGGATCCTGAAAGATGTATGCTATTTCTTTTCCTCTTATTTTTCGTAATTCCTTTTCATCGAGTTTTAGAAGATCTATTACACTGCCATCATCACGATAATATAATATCTCTCCTTTCTCTATCCTTCCAGGATGTGGAATTAATCTTGTTATTGCTCTAGAGGTGACAGTTTTGCCACATCCGGTTTCTCCTACAAGTCCAAATGTTTCGCCTTTGTAAACTTCAAGAGAGACTCCCGAAACAGCTTGCACTACTCCAGCATATGTATAAAATCTAACATGAAGATCCTTTATTTCCAAAATCTTTTGCGGCAATGCATCCACCCGTCTTCAATTATATAAACATCATAAAAGAATTTGATGTCTTTACCTATGCTCTAAGCTTCTCTAATCTTATCAAGTTTTCTAGAATTTGTCAATTATTTCGTAAACTACTGTATCAATTTTATATGAGATGTGTCTTTAAAACAGATTATTTTTCATCATCACGATTTTATCATTGTTTCTAGATTAGGGTTTTGGTTAGTAATTCCAAATTTCTGTTTCCGCTTTAACTGATATGAAGTAATAACTTATTTGTCCTTTTTATATTTTTGAAAGAAGGTGATTCGATGGCAGGACTATCACGGTATTTGGCGAGAAGAGCTGTGACAATGATTCCAACAATATTTGGCGTAGTCTTAATAACATTTATAATTGCATACATAATACCTGCAGATTTAGCACGTGCATGGGCTGGTGGTGAAAAAGCAGATCCACGGCTTGCTGCAATTTTAGCAGAGAAATACCACTTGAATGATCCATGGTATTATCAACTCTATTGGATGCTGAGAGGTATTCTCACGAATACATTAGATTCCCCATTAAGAGGCGAACCAGTAATGACAATAATTCTCAGGCGTTTTCATGTGACTGCACAGTTAGCTATTCTGACGATATTCATTGGAGTAATTTTAGGATTCCCAATGGGTTTAATTGCAGCATTAAAAAGAGACTCTCCTATTGATACTGCTGTGCGTGCATGGGCGCTGACTGGCGCATCAATGCCATCATTTTGGTTTGCTGTATTGATGATTTGGGTATTCTTTACAAGACTTCACTGGACATACTTATCCGGCGACTATACAACTAGTGTAGTTATAACCGGGCTTCCTCTCATTGATTCACTATTGATTGGTGACTTTGAAACCTTTTATAAAATAATTTATCGGTATTGGCTTCCCTCATTTGTCCTAGGAGTATTGTATGCGGGTACTTATGCTAGGTATCTACGTAATGCACTTCTTGATGTGTTAGGTTCGGAATTCATGCTATTTCTTCAAGCAAAGGGAGTGCCTAAATGGTGGATGTGGAAACATGCCCTTAGGCACAGCATGATAACAATGGTTACAATTGTTGGATATAGCTTTGCTGGACTTCTTGGAGGCGCAGTCATTACTGAAACCGTATTTAATTTACCAGGAATCGGGAGATTAGCACTTGAGGCAATTTATAACCTTGATTTCCCTATTCTCATAGGTGTTACATTGTTTTTCGCAATCATAGTAGTGCTTGCTAGTTTGATAATCGATATTTTATATAGTGTGATTGACCCACGTGTAAGATACTGATGACATTTGGTGGGGGGACATGGGTAAGTTTTGGAATAGAATTGCTAAGCGTTTAGATTCGATCGGATATGGAATAATAGATCTAATAACGCTTCTCTTAGACAAAATTCGTCCAGGATGGTCTGTGAGGAATAAATCAAGAATAGATGAATGGAAACTAATGATTTATGCATTTAATCGCTCTATACTAGGAGTAATTGGATTGATTTTAGTAATAGCATTCTTCTTCCTTGGAATTTTTGGGCCGTCCCTTGCTGCATACAAGTATAACGAATATCCTCTAGTGTATCTTCCAAAATTAGCTAGAGCAAATCCTGGGCAATTTGGCTTTATACTCGGCACGGATGAAATGGGTCGTGATTTACTTTCATTACTCTTATATGGTGCACGTGTATCGCTAATTTTGTCCTTCTTGGTAATTCTTATTAGCATGCCTTTTGGAGTAATCCTCGGATTAGTATCTGGATACTTTGGAGGAAAAGTTGATGAAGTTATCCAAAGAATTACTGACATTTTTTATGCATTCCCTGGACTTGTTTTAGCATTAGCGTTAGCGGCTGTCTTGGTTGATAGGATACAACCGTTTATAATGAATAACCCAGTACTTAAAGATTTGACACTAGTCTTATTCGCTGGAGATGTACGCGATATTGGTTCACTCGTTCCATTCTTTGCAGTAATTATTGCTATTGCGGTTGTGGGATGGCCCGGATACACACGACTTGTCCGAGGATTAGTGCTAAGCATAAGAGAAAATGTGTATATTGAGGCAGCACGTTCACTTGGATTGTCGTCATGGGGAATCTTAAGGAAGCATATTCTTCCAAACGTTTTCTCAGTAATAATCGTAATGGTTACGTTTGACTTGGCAGGAATTGTAATATTCGGGGCTGCAATGTCTTTCTTGGGAATAGGATTACAAGATCCCTTCACAGATTGGGGAAAGCTCGTCTATCAAGGATACAGATATTTCCCAGAAGAAATGCATTTGGTAGTATATCCTGGATTAACTCTATTTATTGTTGGATTAGGGTGGACATTTCTTGGTGATACATTAAGAGATGTGCTCGATCCTACAACGCGCAGAAGAATTGAAGTGCTCACAAAAGAAGAGGAAATATATCTTGGAGATTGGCTAAATTTCGTGGGCTCGATTTTAATACTAGCTGGACTTGTATATGGTGGAATGATGATCGGTGATGCTGTAATAATTTTAGCGATTATAATGATCGCGTTAGTGAGCTATATTTTACTAAAAATAGTAGAGTATTTCGTTGGAGCGAAGTCCTATGTGAAAGCTGTTAGTTGTTTTCCGTTGATTCTTTATGGACTCAATATGCTGTTCAATATTCATATATTCATTACATCACTGATTTTTGCTATTAGTATAGTTTTGTACTCAATTTCACCAATGTATGTTAAGACAGAGTGATAAAGATGGGCGCGCGAGTAACAATTTTAACAATATTTTTACTTGCAGTCTTGTTAGGTATTGTGCATCAAACTGTTATTGTACCACAGGATGTCTCCGCACTTAAACCGGGAGTTATGGTTAAATTCTCGGTTAGTAAGTTCGATAATATTACTAGCACAACGATCGATTATATATTTGTAATAAAGGGGATACGACGAGAAGGGCAAAATGTTATCGTATCGTGGGAGTATGAGAACGAGGAGGGAGAGTGGTATGCAAATATCTTTGAAAAACCAGTGGTACTTGTTGGCGAAAAGTGGATAATATTAAATAATGCATTTTATATGGCAGCTAGCGGATATGTCACGAGATTAAAGAATAAAGGTTATTCAATAGGAATGAGCGTAAAAGTCGAGTTTGATTTAAGGATGATCTTTCATTATTTCCTTACATACAAGGGCATTCCACGTTATGCAAAAGAGTATTATTTCTGCGCAAGACTAATTGTTGATGGACGTGAAGTGAATTATCTTGAAATAGATGCCATATATTTATCTAATGGCGTTCTCTACAGTTTGCGTAAGATGAATATAACAAAACTAGAATCATTGTTCATTAACATAACAGAAAAATGGACTTTATCTGATTGGAATCTCCCAACGTTTTCTGCGAAATCTCCAGTAATCGATTGGATAATCGCTATAATAATTGTACTCTTGATAGTATTTGACCTAAAGTTAATTCACTCAAACTACTGTAAATACCTTTACGCGGAATCAAGCTAAAAAGCATCCTAAACATAAATTTTTAATAGTTCATTGTAGCTCAATATATTCTTATTCTATTTTTTACTGATTATTATTTCTTAAAAATTTAGCAAACTGAAATAATTTTTCTCCTCTTGGTTCATAATCTAAAAATGGAACGATATATACAAATTTGTCCGAGAATGTTCGCTTGATTTCCTCAAGAATCTTAAAATGTAATTTTGAGAGATTCTTGCAAAATGGACATTCTTCTTCAGGATCTATGATTCTCACCATGTTCACGATAATAGTATTACTTGGCACACCTAATGTCCCTAGTTCCGTGCTTAATCTTATTGTTTCATATAGGGAAAGAATCGTGGGAATACACACTATTATGAACTCTGTCTTTTTCTTGTCTGTTAGTAGCTTTCTATTTTCTTCAATAATCTTCCTTAGTTGATCTAGCATTTTCAGTGTTTCACCATATATATCGTAACTCTCAAAACCAAATAATGACTTTAATTTACTAAAAAAGCTAGCAATTTTCATTTGAAATCGCATAATTTTCATAAGAAACGAGGACATTAATTCTGGTAATTTTAACAGTTTTAATGTGTGACCCGTTGGTGCTGTATCAAAAACAATTGTATCGTATTTTCCGAGTTTATTAATTTTATCCAAAAGTATTATAAAAACAGCACCTTCAACATACTCAACAGGAAGCATTGCTGTATCCATCATTAATGAGAGAGTCTCTAGGGAGAGTTCATCGCTCATTAGAGGAGGATTTTCTTCTAAATTTTCGAATGATGCAGACATGATTGCTTGTGGATTAAATTCTAATGCATCCAATTTAATTCCTTTGATTTCAATCGTTTTTATATTTGGTCCAATTTCAACACCAAAAGCATCACTTAATGAATGTGCAGGATCCGTACTTATTATGATAACGTGTCTATTTTTTGCTAATTCAAGTGCTATTGCAGCAGCAGTTGTCGTTTTTCCAGTGCCTCCTTTTCCACCACATATTATGATATACTTATCTTGTAAGTTCTCAATAAGATTCATTGCTATCATCTCTTTTGTTTTATGGTATTAAAAGTTGAGAAATGATTATACCTTAATTAAGTTATTACCTCGTAATATTTAAATGTTCAAAAAATGTTAATGACAAAACTTTGCTTTATTTCTATTTTGTACGCTTTTTTGGCAGACGCTCATGATGACTTTTTTGCACATTCTTATTCGAGGAATTTCTTGTTTTGTTTGGTTTTAATTTGAATGGTGGATGGTTTGGATTTCTGTGTGTAATTAAAGAAATCGATAAGCCTGCATTAAATTTTTTGATTAAACAAACGGCGAAATCAGGAAAACTCAAAAAGCGCAAAGGAGTCGTCAAGAGCGAACGAAAAAATAATAATTTAAGGCAATCTTGGATAATCCTTTATGTGAAGAACTTTCACATGATCTTTAAGTTGTCGATACAGTCTGCTGTCCGCTGTCACCATTACTGCACCTAACATATCAGC
>Ga0190313_1001993_pt1 | contig 10362 bp, 13 predicted proteins | sample 4870071011_MG_FD_169989 | JGI IMG/M metagenome (GOLD analysis project Ga0190313, IMG submission 169989) | Hydrothermal vent sediment bacterial communities from Southern Trench, Guaymas Basin, Mexico - 4870-07-10-11_MG | ecosystem: Environmental > Aquatic > Marine > Hydrothermal vents > Sediment ...
AACGCAAGCGCCCTCCCCGCCAGTGACCGTGCAGTACCTGAGGACTAGCTGTATGGTCGACTGAGCCTTCGAGGGGTCGGATGCCACCAACCTGATGTAGCCTGAGAGATAGCCGCTCGGGGGCGCTGGGAGCTCGACCTCTGAGGTGCGGCGCGCCTCGACCCTGCCGTCCCTGATCACTATGTGGCTGGACTCCTCTAGGCGGACGTTGACTAGGTATATGTCGCAGTCTAGCGTGGGGGAGAGCGATGCGCTGTCAACGACGAGCACAGCGTAGTAGCTCTTGGAGTCCCTGTCTAGGAGTCCTAGCACGTTCCCGCCAAAGGAGTACTCGCTAGTCTCTACGTGCAAGTACGCGCTATCCAGCCTGAAGTCCTCAACGCCCCCGAGTGGCGCCAACACGACATAGACCCCGACCACCAGCCAGTAGCTAGCTCCCGGGCTGACGCCGGTCACTGAGAATGTGAACACTTGGTAGCTGTTTGTGGGGCTGAACTGCACGGGCCCCCACGCCCACGCGCCCGCATCCGGGTCGTAGAGCCCGACGAGGTAGAGGATGACGGCCCCGCTTGGCTGCGAGGCGTACCTAGCCCTGAGCTCCACAGTGGCGCTGAGTATCGTGATATTCGGGAACGTGACCTCAGTGACTAGGAACGCTGAGTCGGAGGCTAGCCTAGGCAGCGCTCCGTAGATCTGCGCGACCCCGCCCGAGGAGCCGATGTCGCCACTGAGCCAGTAGCACGACATGTACCGCCCGGAGACGCAGTACCAGAAGTCGGGGCCGCTGTACAGGTCCGGGTTGTGGACGAGCTGTTCCACGTTAGACATTGCGACGCTGACTGACGCAGAGGTGCGCGTTGGGTCCAGCGTCACTGAGACTCCCTCTGTGGCGGGGTCCTCGAGGGTGACTGGCGGCGGGGCCGGCCCCAGTCCCATTCTTACTGGGTAGTAAGCAAACACCGACGCTAGTACAACGCTAGCCGAGATTACCACCTGGAGAAGGGCGTGAAGTAACCACCCCCTCATGACTCAGCGCCCACCTAGGGCGGAGTCTCGGAGGTTGGGCTGTATATCAGCTTGAGGGCCGCCGACGTGTCGCTGAGGGTGGGGGCTGCGTCATAGCTACCCCCGGCAGCGTCTATGACCACCTCGATGTCGATCCTCCACTGGGCCCCAGCCCCTATGGCTGTCGTGGCTGGCCCATAGTCGCCTGTGCTCTTGAGATCGACCGTGAGCACTGTCGTGCCAGATGAGTCGATGACGTACAACGTGGCGCTAGTGATCTTGTCGTCGTTTAGCGCGTCCTCCACTCTTATCGTAACGTAGTACGCCTTGCTGTCCTGGTTCACTACGAGCGCTAGGTTCCTGTAGTAATTCCTCCTGTAGGTTGGGTGCACCGTTATGCTCAGGCTCGTGCTAGCATCTCCGACGGTCACCGATATCACGTTGGCCCCCCACAGGTCGTCCTTCCCGGCGTTGTTGCCCTCGGCGAAGTATATCGGTGGCTGAGCTGGCGACAGCGCCAGGGATACTGGGTAGTAGACGAAGACCGAGGCGTTCACCACGGCCAGCGCCACCGTTAGGCAAAGGAGGACATATACTTTCTTCATGCTCTCACAGGAGGAAATTATTTAGAGTTTATAAGCTTTGTCTCGCTCTAGAAAGCGGAGGGCTCCCATCACGGGCCAGCTCAGCGGGCGTGCCTTGCCCCAGCTCCCAACGCTGGGCCCATCAGCGGACTGAGCACGCCTGCTAGCGCCCCTCTAGGTGTAGCTGTCCCCACATAAGCAAAGGCTCGCAGGGGCTCAGGCCCGGCTGAGCCTTAGGGGCGTGGAGCGCGACTTTTAATACTGTCTCGCAAAGCGTATAACTCCGATGGGCAGAGCGAGATACGTCGTGCTGCTCGACACGAACTTCCTCATGCTTCCGTCCCACGAGAGGGTCAACGTGTTCGCTAGTGTGGAGGAGTGCCTCCAGCTGAGGCCGAGGTTCATCGTCCTCAGGTCGACGGTCGAGGAGCTGAGGAAGATAGCCTCCGAGGGCGGGCCCAAGGAGAGGAGGGCCGCCCTGCTCGGCCTGGAGCTGGTGGATAGGTGCGAGGTGGAGCTGGTGGATGACAGCGCCGTCCCAGGCGGCTCGGCAGACGACAAGATAGTGGAGTACGCGCGGAGCGCCCTGAGGCGCGGCGACAAGCTAGTCGTGGCGACGAACGACAGGGAGCTGAGGAGGAGGCTCAGGGAGCTGGGCGTCCCCGTCATCTTGTACAGAGAGAGAGACCACAGGGTCTGGCTTGACGGGGAGGTCTAATGAGGCTAATATCCTGCGGGGATCTCGTGCCGTCCCGCCAAGGCTGCGGGGGCATGGCAGATCGGCCCCACAGCGCGAGGGGCGCAGGCCGATAGTTTAATTAGTGCCCCCAAACATCCTCTTCCTGCGGCGGGGTCAGCTCACATGTACAAGGTCATCACGTTTCAAGACGTTGTGAGGATACCGCCCTCAAAGTTCGGAAAGGACCTGAGGGAGGCCGCTAAGGAGGTGCTTGAAGAGCTGTACGAGGGCCAACTCGTCGAGAACGCCGGGCTGGTGATAAGCATCCTCGGCGTGGACGTCTCGAGCGTTGGCAGGATAGTCCCCGGCGACGGCGGCTCCTACCACAGGGCGACGTTCGATGCCCTGGTGTTCAGGCCGACGCTGCACGAGGTCGTGGAGGGGGAGGTAGTGACCGTCGAGGACTTCGGCCTATTCGTCAGGCTCGGCCCCCTGGAGGGCCTCATCCACAAGTCCCAGATATACGACGACAGGTTCTCCTACGACCGAGCCCAGGGCGCCATGATAGGCGAGAGCACGAGGTACGTGGTCAGGAAGGGCGACGTGGTCAGGGCGAGGATAGTCGCGGTCAGCTCCATGGCTGGCAGCATAAGGGGGCTGAGGGTAAGCCTCACCATGAGGCAGCCCTTCCTGGGCAAGGTGGAGTGGATTAAGAAGGAGCTCGAGAGGCTGAGGAGGGGGGCAAGTAGGGGGTGAGCGGGCCTGCCCAGGAGGATCGGGGCGCCGCTTAAGGCCTGCAGGAAGTGCAAGATGCTAGTGCCGCTGAACGTCGGGATGTGCCCGAACTGCGGCTCCAGGGACTTCTCAGACGACTGGAGCGGGATGGTGATCATTCTCGACGAGAGCTCGGTTCTCGCTGAGAAGCTGGGGATAAAGGCGCCCGGCAGGTACGCCCTCAAGGTAAGGTAGCGCCCATGGCGCGGAGCTACAGGCTGAGCGACGTACGCTTTGACGAGGGAGCTAAGCGAGTAGTGCGCAGGCCCCTGGGCCTTCCCATCTTCAGGGAGGCGGACGAGGCGGTCCAGCTCCTGAGCGCCATGGTGGAGGACTTCGAGCCGCCGCTGCTAGCGGCCGTCGGCGACTCAGTCGCGCTAAACCTGGTGAGGAGCGGCCGAGTCCCAGACGTTGCAGTGGTGGACTTCAAGACCAAGCGCAGGCCTGTGGGCAGCGCGCTCGCGAACGAGATTATGGCTGCATTTAGCGCGAGGCTCAGGCTGAGGAACCCGAGGTCGACGATAGCGCGGGAGTCGTGGCCGATCCTCGAGGAGTGCGTCAGCAGGGTGCTCGAGCTGGGCGAGAGGGTGCTCGTCGTGGTGGAGGGCGAGGAGGACCTGCTCACGATACCCATGTCCATCGTCGCGCCCAACAGGTCATTCGTCGTGTACGGGCAGCCTGACGAGGCGCTTGTGGTCGTGATAGTAAACGACTACACCCGCTCCTCGTTCGAGCGCTTGCTGGAGCGCTTAGTAAAGTAATTATACTGGCCCCTGGATATAGTGTAGGAGCCGCTGGTGAGCCCATGAGCGACCTCGACGTCAAGGTGGTTGAGGAGCGGCAGAACCCGCTGATAGGGAGGAGGGAGCTGAAGGTCGTCGTGACGCACGTCGGGAGGGGGACGCCGAGCAAGCATGAGCTGAGGCAGAGGATCTCTGAGCTGTACAAGGCGCCCCTTGAGTGCGTCTACGTCATAAACGTCAGCACCAGGTACGGGCAGGGTCTCAGCACGGCTAGGGTTCACGTCTATGATGACCCAGCGCGAGCCGAGGAGATAGAGGACGAGCACATCAAGAGGAGGAACGCGCCGCCTGATGAGCGCGGCGAGGAGGGGGGTGAGTGACGTGGCTCACGTGCACAGGATGTACGAGTACGACTACGAGATGGGGACCATAAGGCTGAAGAACAAGAAGTGCCCGCGCTGCGGCTCCATAATGGCGCACCACAAGTCCCCCGTCGAGAGGTGGCACTGCGGCAAGTGCGGGTACACGGAGTTCGTCCACAGGCGCGGCAAGCTGGCGTGAGGCGTCAGCCTTGGGCGCCGTCACTGTGCTCGGCATCGAGAGCACTGCCCACACATATGGGGTCGGCGTAGCGACCTCAGACGGCAGCATACTCGCCAACGCTAGCTCAACGTACGTCCCAGCCCGGGGCGGGATACACCCGAGGGAGGCGGCCGAGCACCACAGCAAGGTGGCGGCTGAGGTGCTGAGGAGGGCCCTCGATGAGAGCGGGGTGAGCCTTGAGGAGGTAGATGGCATCGCCGTCGCGCTAGGCCCCGGCATGGGCCCGTGCCTCAGGGTCGGCTGCAGCGTGGCCAGGGCGCTGGCCTCCTACTTCGACAAGCCCTTGGTGCCCGTGAACCACGCCGTCGCCCACGTCGAGATAGCCAGGCTGACGACGGGGGCCAGGGACCCGCTGGCGGTCTTCGTGTCCGGGGGCAACACCGTCATAATAGCCTACGTTGAGGGGAGGTATAGGGTCTTCGGCGAGACCTTAGACATAGCGCTGGGCAACTGCATGGACGCCTTCGCTAGGGAGTTGGGACTAGGGTTCCCGGGCACGCCCATCGTTGAGAGGCTCGCGGCGAGGGGGCGCGAGTTCATCGAGCTACCATACAGCGTGAAGGGGCAGGACGTGTCGTTCTCAGGCCTGCTGACCGCCGCCTTGAGGCTGGCGCGGGAGGGCAAGTACAGGCTGGAGGACATCTGCTACAGCCTGGTCGAGGTGGCGTATGGCATGGTCGTGGAGGTGGCTGAGAGGGCTCTAGCGCACACCGAGAAGCGGGAGCTGATCCTGACGGGGGGCGTCGCTAGGAGCAGGCTCCTCCGGGAGAAGCTGAGGAGGATGTGCGAGCTCCACGGGGCGAGGTTTGCCGCGGTGCCCGACGAGTACGCTGGCGACAACGGGGCCATGATAGCCTACACGGGGGCGTTGGCCCTCGAGCACGGCGTGACGATACCCGTTGAGGAGAGCTACATAAGGCAGAGGTGGCGGGTGGAGGAGGTGGACGTGCCGTGGGTGGAGAGCTCATAGGCATCGGCGCTGAGGCCGTGCTGACGCTGGGCGAGCTATACGGCTTCAAGGTCGTTAGGAAGGCTAGGCTGCCCAAGCCCTACAGAGACCCCAGGCTCGACGAGGCCTTGAGGCGGGAGAGAACGGCTACTGAGGCCAAGATAATGATAGAGGCTAAGTCCCTGGGCATTCCGTGCCCCACGGTGCTCGACGTCGACCTAGAGGAGGCCGTCATCGTGATGGACTATGTAGAGGGGCCGAGGCTCTCCAGGGTGCTCGGCGAGCTGCCGAAGGGCGAGCTGGCCAGGATATTCGTGGAGTTGGGGAGGTACGTTGGCCTGCTCCACGCTCACGGCGTAGTCCACGGCGACCTCACGACCTCTAACGTGATCCTGCACCGGGGGAGGCCGTACCTCATAGACTTCGGCCTTAGCCAGTACTCTCGGCAACTAGAGGACAGAGGCGTAGATGTCCACCTATTTCTGAGGGCGCTGGAGAGCACTCACTTCTCACTCTCTAAGTTCCTGTTTGAGAAATTCATGGAGGGGTACGCTGGCGTGGTGGGGGAGGATGAGGCGAATAGAGTGCTGGAGAAGGTGCGGGAGATAAGGAGGCGAGGCAGGTATGTCCGCGAGAGGAGGCTTAAGAGTGCTCTTCGTCACGGGGAACAGGCACAAGTTTGAGGAGGCTAAGGCTGTGGCTGAGTCCCTGGGAGTCAGCCTAGTCCAGGCGAGGCTGAGGAAGCTTGAGATACAGTCAGACGACCTCCGGGAGATAGCGGTCTTCTCGTCGAGATCCGTCAGGAGCCACCTGAGCGGCGAGACCTACATCGTGGAGGACGCCGGGCTGTTCATCCACTCACTGGGCGGATTTCCAGGGCCATACAGCTCGTACGTATACAGGACTATAGGATGCGAGGGCGTGCTAAAGCTCCTAGCTGGGGTTGAGGACAGACGGGCCACCTTCAGGTCTGTAGTCGTGCTGCACGACCCGCGGCTTGGCGAGCATGTATTCGTGGGCGAGACCCGCGGCGCGATATCACGTGAGGCGAGGGGCTCGGGGGGCTTCGGCTTCGACCCGATATTCGTGCCTGAGGGCGAGAGCAGGACGTACGCTGAGATGACGCTGAGCGAGAAGAACGCTCTCTCCCACAGGGCAAAGGCCGTAAGAGGCGCACTCTCGTTCCTGGTCAGCGAGGCGAGATAAGTTAATATATTCAGGTATGCTTTACTCAGGGGCGAGGTGCCCAGATGCGCAAGAGCAAGGAGAAGGGCAAGTCGCACTCGACTAGGCCCTTAAGGACAGCGCCGCCGGCCTGGCTGAAGTACACCCCTGAGCAGGTCGAGAGCCTGGTAGTGGAGCTGGCGAGGAAGGGCTATCCGCCGTCGATGATAGGCGTCATCCTGAGGGACCAATACGGCATCCCCCTGGTCAAGCAGGTCACCGGCAAGAAGATAATCCAGATCCTGAGAGAGCACGGGCTGGAGCCGGAGATACCCGAGGACCTCGCGAACCTCATAAGGAGGGCCATCAGGGTCAGGAGGCACCTCGAGGAGCACCCGAAGGACTACCACTCCAAGAGGGGCCTGCAGCTCATAGAGTCGAAGATCAGGAGGCTGGAGAAGTACTATAAGCGGGAGGGCGTACTACCTCCTGACTGGCGCTATGAGCCAGAGAAGATCAAGGTCTAGCGATGGCCAGGGGGCTGAGGGCGCGTCACGCGACTTCTTGCACCACGTGAGGCGGGCAGCTGAGAGCCTGCTCGCTAGCCTCGAGGAGCGCAAGTCGTGCCTCATAGTGACTCACTACGATGCGGACGGCGTGTGCGCCGCGGCGGCGCTTGCGTGCGCCCTCAGCCAACTTGACGTTCCATTTCACATCAGAGTCGTCGACCAACTTGACGAGGCTGCCATCAGTTGGGTGAGGAGGAATCCGCACTACAAGTGCGTCGTCATGACGGACCTCGGTAGTGGGCTCCTCAGCCGCCTGGAGGCCGAGCTCAGCGACAGAGACGTCTTCGTGGTCGACCACCACATACCAGAGCCAGAGGTAGAGGGGGGTGCTGTGATGGAGGTCAACCCCCACAGGTTCGGCATAGACGGCTCGACTCAGGCTAGCTCCTCGACCCTGGCCTACCTCCTCGTGAGGAGCGCCCTCCCGGAGGAGGCCCCCCCTCACTCGCCGCTGGCCGTCGTGGGGGCGCTAGGGGACAGGCAGGACGTGGGAAAGCACTTCAGCCTCACAGGGCTCAACGAGATCGCCGTGAGGGACGGCGTTGAGCACGGCTACATCAAGAGGGAGCTGGGGCTCAGGCTATTCGGCCTGAGGTCGAGGCCGCTGCTAAAGTGCCTGGAGTACACGTTCGACCCATACCTGCCGGGCCTCAGCGGCGACGAGGCGGCGTGCTACAACTTCCTGAAGAGCATAGGCGTGGAGCCCAGCGAGGGGGGCAAGCTCAGGTACTTCAAGTCGCTCAGCAGGGAGGAGGTGAGGAGGCTAGCCACCGAGCTCATAAAGTACTCCATGAGCGTCGGCTTGTCGGTGCGCGAGTCCGAGAGGATATTCGGCACGACGTACCTGCTGCCAAGGGAGGGCGAGGATTCCCCGCTCTACGACGCCAGGGAGTTCGCCGCGATCCTCAACGCGTGCGGCAGGGTGGAGAGGCACGACCTCGCCCTGCTCCTGGCGATGGGGGTCAGGGGGAGGGTCCTGAGCGACGCCATGAGGGAGGTCGAGGGCTACAGGAGGGCTCTCTCCTCAGCGATAAACGAGGTCAGGAGCAGCCGGGAGCGCTACGTGAGCGAGCTCGACCACCTGGTGGTGGTCGACTTGAGCGGCAGGGTCAGCGGCAGGATGCTGGCGGCCGTGGCCTCCATCCTGGCGTCGTCGAGGGTGTGGGGCATAACCAAGCCGCTGATGGCCATGACGAAGGTTGGGGAGGACGCGCTGAAGGTCTCCCTCAGAAAGCCGATATCGATCGACGCCAAGTACAGGGCGGTGAACCTGGGCCAGGTGGTGAGGAGCGTCGCAGACGAGCTCGGGGGCGTCGGAGGGGGGCACGAGAACGCAGCTGGGGGCACCTTCAGCGCGAACCTGAAGTCGGAGCTCGTGAGGGCCGTTGAGGCGGAGATATCGAGGGCCATCAGCGCATGAGGCTGGTCCTCCGCCTAGTGGTGCCCATCATGAACGCGAGGGCTGGGGAGGCGATAGCGAGGGCCCTGGAGCCTGACAACAGGGCAGCACCGCCCGGCGTCTCAGCCAGCGCCGCGCTCCGTGAGGGCGCCCTTGAGGTCACGATCGTGGTCGAGGACGGGCCGGGGGGGTGCCTCCACGCCTTCAATGACCTGATAAGGTGTCTCGCGGCCGTCGATAAGTCTATAAGAGTCCTTTCCGAATAGGGAAAGGCCAGCGTGGGAGCATGCCAGCGCCTAGGTCAGCGAGGGACAGGTGGGCGCTGAAGAAGTGGTTCCCGGTCTACGCGTCGAGCGCCTTCGGGTACGCTGAGATAGGCGAGATACCGGCCAACTCGGAGAAGGGCCTGATGGGGAGGACCATAGAGGTGCGCCTATTCCAGATAACTGGGGACTTCACTCAGGCGCACATCAAGCTAAAGTTTCAGGTCGTAAAGGTCGTGAATGGCAAGGCCTTCACGCAGTTCAAGGGCTTCGAGCTCGCCAGGGACTACCTGAGGAGCTTGGTGAGGAGAGGCACGACCAAGGTCGATGGCATATTTGACGTCGAGACCAAGGACGGCGTCAGGATGAGGGTGGCCATAATGGTGATAACGCAGCACAGAGTCAAGACATCCCAGGAGAAGGCCATAAGGAGGGTAGCTAAGGAGGTTGTCGAGGCCAGGGCCTCAATGCTGACGTTCGACGAGTTCGTCCGCGAGGCAGTGCTGGGCAAGGTCGCCTCAGAGGTGTTCAATAAGGCTAGGAAGATATACCCGCTGAGGAAGGTCGAGGTCAGGAAGATTAAGGTGCTGACGAAGACCTTCGACATCCCGCTCAAGATCCCAGAGGAGCTCCAGGCGCCAGCTCAGGAGGCAGCGCCTAGTCCAGGCTGAGCTGCTTCGCCTTTAGCCCGAGCTTCTCCGAGAGTATCTCGAGGCACTTGGCCACCACGTCCTCCGGAGTGCCCCTCACCAGAGCGCCGCCCGCTAGGTGGTGCCCCCCGCCCGAGCCGCCCATAAGCTCAGCCAGCCTCGGCATGACGTCCTCGCCTAGGCTCAGCCCAGCGCCCTCCCTGAACCTGCTGGTGCACCTGGCACTGACCCTGACTTCGTCATTCCTCTCACTGACGACGAACGCCACATCTGCGCCCAGGCTTAGTATCGCTCGAGCGGCTGAGGCCTCGAAGGAGCCCACGCGAGTGAAGGCTACGAGCCAGTCGCCGAGCCTGTAGAGCCTGAGCCTGCCAGCCGCCTTGAGCCTGGCTATCCTCTCGGGCAGGTCCATCTCCTGCTGCAGGGCCTCCACCACGTCTGAGTAGGAGACGCCACGCCTCAGCACCTCGCTGGCGACGACCAGCGCAGCTGGCGTGGCGTGGGCGAACCGCCTGGTGTCGAAGAGTATTCCGGCGAGCACGAGGAACAGCGCCTCCCTGGGCAGCTCGACCCCGAGCTCCACGCAGATCTCGTAAGCTATGACCGACGCTGCCGCCTCCTCCCTCACCACAGCCCCCCAGCAGAGCTCAAGCAGGTCGCGTGTCGGGACGTGGTGATCGACGAGGAACACGCGCCCCCTCAGCTCGTCGAGCATGGCCCGCGCCGCGCCAAGCTGCCCTGGCGAGGCGAGGTCCACGAGGATGAGCCCGCTGAGCCCCTCAACACCCTCCTCGGCGTAACTCAGCCTCGCGCCGGATCGCTCGATGACCCTCCTCGACGCCCTGCTAACGCCCTCTGGGAATATGAGCTGCAGATCGCGCCCGACGGCCCTCGCCACCCCATCCCTCAGAGCGACGGCGCACCCCACCGCGTCAGGGTCGGCGTTAGCGTGAGTCGCTATGGCCACGGCGCCGGGGGCA
>Ga0190313_1001995_pt1 | contig 10350 bp, 9 predicted proteins | sample 4870071011_MG_FD_169989 | JGI IMG/M metagenome (GOLD analysis project Ga0190313, IMG submission 169989) | Hydrothermal vent sediment bacterial communities from Southern Trench, Guaymas Basin, Mexico - 4870-07-10-11_MG | ecosystem: Environmental > Aquatic > Marine > Hydrothermal vents > Sediment ...
TTTGGTCTAACTTTTCCCGTGTAACTCGTGTAATGTCTCAATCTCTCATTTATGGAGTAGGAGGTTTTCTTGCTATTAATCTTAAAATTACTGGTGGAATGATAGTAGCAGGAGCTATTCTTCTTGGCAGAGTTCTTTCGCCTATTGATATATTAATAAGTACCTGGAGAAATTTTGTTTCTGCTCGTCTATCTTATCGCAGGCTTTCTCAGCTTCTTCAAGAAATGGAGGCAGTTAAAGCTCCGTCTGTTAAACTTCCTCCTCCTCGTGGAGAAATTTTGGTAAGGAATTTAGTAGTTATTCCCCCGGAAGGTTCAGAGCCAGTTATTAAAAACATTTCTTTAAAAATAAATCCAGGAGAATTAGTAGTTATTATAGGCCCCAGTGGTGCCGGAAAGACTTCTTTTATTAAAGCCTTGTTAGGAATTTGGCCTGCCACCAGTGGAGAAGTGTGTATAGATGGTGCTTCTTTATCTCAATGGCCAAGAGAATATTTGGGTCAATTTATTGGTTATCTTCCTCAGGATATAGAGCTTTTTGAAGGAACAGTAGCAGAAAACATTTCCCGCTTCGAAGAGGTAGATTCTGAAAAAGTAATTCAGGCTGCTATGCTTGCTGGAGTCCACGAAATTATAGTGAAATTTCCCAAAGGTTATGATACTTACATAGGTCCTGGAGGTATTACCCTTTCTGCTGGCCAGCGACAAAGAATAGGTCTTGCCAGAGCACTCTATGGAGACCCACGCATTGTAGTTCTTGATGAACCTAATTCAAATCTTGATGATGCAGGAGAAGTTGCTCTTCATCAAGCCCTTTTGAAACTTAAAGAAAAAGAAATTACTACTATTGTGATTTCTCACAAAGTAAGTATTTTAAATATCGCTGATAAAATAGCCATTATTAGAGACGGAGTTTTGGTAATTTACGATAATGCAAGAAAAGTTATAGAAGCCCTTAAAAAAACTCAGGCATCTCCAGCAAGAAGATTCATGACAAATTAAAGATTTAATTATGGAATTCGAAAAAAACCCTACTGAAAACACTCTTACTTCCAAAATAGATCTTGATGATAGAAAATACATTCTTATTGGGAGTTTAATAATTGCTTTAATATTTCTTTTTATCGTAATTTGGGGATTTCTTGTTAAAATAGACACTTATGTAATAGCTCCTGGGAAAGTGATAGTTTCTACTTTTAAAAAACCTATTCAGTATCCTGAATGGGCAAGGGTAAGCAAAATTTTTGTAAAAGATGGTGAGTTTGTTAAAAAAGGGGATCCTCTGATTGAGCTCGAGAAGTTTAAAGAAAAAGCTGAATATCAGGTTTCTATGAGAAATTATTATTTTCTTCTTGCTCAGAGAGATCGTCTTTTATCTGAAAAAAAAGGCTTTTCTCGTGTGCATTTTAGCAAAGAATTTTTAAATTGTCCTGATCCTTCTCTTCGCGAGGAATTCATGAATATGCAAAAAGAACTTTTTCATCAAAGGAAAAATCGTCTTTCTGAAACTCTTGCAGTTTTAAAATCCAGAGAGGGAGAGCTTAGACATCGCATAAATGGAATTAAGGAAATGCTGGCTATAAAAAAGGAGCTTCTTAAGAATTATGAAAAAGAAATTTTAGAACAGGAAGAGCTTATCTCTCTTGGACTTTCAAACAAGTATCGCCTTTTTGAGCTTCAGAATGCTAAAAAAACCCTTCTTTCAGACATAGAGGATCTCAAGTCTCAGCTCCTCCAACTTCAGTCCCAGGTAGAGGAAGTAAAAAAACAGCAAGCCCTTGAAATTCGAAACTATCAAAATGAAGTAAATCAACAGCTTGAAGATGTGCTTAGCCGCATTTCCTCCCTTGTTCCACAGCTTGCTTATGCTGAAGAAAAAGTAAAAAAGACTCTTCTTATAGCCCCTGTATCAGGTCAGGTTATAGGTCTAAAAGTGCGCTCTGTAGATGAAGTTATAAAACCTGGAGATACACTTCTTTATATAGTTCCTCAGAAAGAAGAGATTTTCATTCTGGCAAAGGTTTATCCAAAGGACATAGATAAGGTAAAGGTTGGTCAGCTTGTGGACCTTCGTTTTCCTTCTTTCATTAGTATTGCTGCAAATGTAGTGGAGGGAAAAGTAGTATATGTTTCAAGTGACACTGTGCCAGAAGTTATTGCATCAGAAACAGTCTTTCCTTCCTCCGGAGTTAGACATTTTGAGGTATATGAAGCTCACATTTATCTTACTGAAAAGGGTAAAAAGCAATTAAAGAAATACAATTTTAACATTGTTCCTGGAATGCCTGTAATAGCTTATATAAAAGCTGAAAAAGTAACCCCTGTTGAATACCTGTTAAATCCTGTGATAAATCTTTTAAAAGCTGCATTTAGGGCAATTTAATTAATGGCACTGCTTAAAACTCCTTTTTTATTATTTTATTTTTTTATTTTAAATTTTTTTCCGCTTCAGTGCTATGCTTTTGACCTTTCTGCTTTTTTTTCTCGTGTAGAAGAAAGGGACTATCAATTAAAAAATCTTTTGCATCGAGAGAAAGCAGGGGAATACAGGGTTTATCAAGCAAAAAGTGCTTATTTTCCGAAAATAGATGTTTCTTCTTATTTAGGTTGGGAAAAATACAAGCTTTATTACGGAGATGAGATCTCAAAGTCTCTTCGTTATTACTATTTATCTTTGCGTCAGCCTGTTATTCATTTAGAATTACTTGCTAAAATAAAGGAATCAAAGCTTGCAAATGAAGTAGATGCATTGCGCACTTCTCAGCAACGTTACTATGCTCGCTATTATGCACTAACTACCCTTATTCACTATCTCACAGCTTCTTCTCGAGAAAAAATTCTTTTACAACTTCTTGAAGTAGAAAAAGAGCGTCTTGTAAGAGCTGAACAGCTTCTTAAAGCAAAAGTAATTTCTGAAGACGAATATATCGCTATTCAAAAAGACTATCATGATGCCCTTGTTTCTCATGAGCAAGTTCTTTCTGATTTAAATGTTTTTTCTTTTATTTTAAAAGAGCTTGTTGGGAACTTTACACTTCCTAATTCTTTATGCATAACATCTGATTTTGTAAATGTTACTAAAGAGCTTTTACCCTCACTTCTTTCTTTGGAATCTCTTTTAGAAAATAACTTTGAAGTCCGTATTGCAAAAAAGAATATAGAAGTAGCTTCTGCTGAATATGATATTCGTAAATATGAGAGATTTCCGAAGCTGGATTTTACTTTAGTCTATTGGTATAGCACAAGCACTGGCACCTCCTATGTAAAGGAAGACTTTAGAGCTGCTTTAAGCCTTGAATTTCCTATTTTTCAAGGAGGTTATTTCTCTGCTCGCAAAGCTGAAGCCTTAGAGCTTAAAAAAGCTGCTGAGGCAGTTTTACTTGATACATTTCGTCATGTGCGCTTTCAGTTTCAGCAAAGTCTTAAACGATATCAACAATCCTTAAAAAAGTTTCATTCTTTTAGAGAAAGACTACTTTCTGACGAACACTTACTTAATCTTTATCAAAAGGCTTATTTAACAAGGGCAAAGTCCATTTTTGATGTGCTCTTTCAAAAGTCTGAAGTTCTCAAGGATCAGGATGCACTTCTTCAAAGTTTGGATGATCTTCTTACTTCTTATGTGGAGCTTTATTATCTTTCTGCTGAGCTTGAGCCAGAAAATTTGGATTTATTAAATCTTATTTGGCCATCATATTGCCATGCAAAAAAAATTTCTTTTAGAATTTGTAAAAAGAGATCTTACTGAACGTTATGTAGGCTCTATTCTGGGAATTTGGTGGTCTTTTTTATGGCCTTTAGTTAATATTTTTATCTATATGGTGATTTTTTCCAAAGTAATGGGAGCTAAAATTCGTTTTCTTCCCTATGCTTATAGCTATGGGCTTTATCTTGCTTCTGGTCTTATTGCCTGGACTGCTTTTTCTAACACAGTTCTTCGCTCAACCACAGTCCTTCTTGAAAAAAAACACATTCTTACCAAAATATCCCTTCCCCTCTGGTTTTTCCCTCTTTCCATCGCTCTTTCAGAGAGTGTTACTTTTTTAATCAGCCTTTTTATCTATTTCTGTGTGCTCCTTTTGATGAAGATTCCTTTGAGTTTTTCTGTGCTTCTTGTGCCTATTGCCTATCTTATGCAATTTATCTTTGCTTATAGTCTTGGTCTTTTTCTTTCTGTTTTAAATGTATTTCTCAGAGATATAAAAGAAGTAGTAAACATACTTATGCAATTTTGGTTTTGGTTTACTCCCATTGTTTATGTTGTGCAGATTTTACCAGAAAAAGTATGTTTTTTTATTGAATTAAATCCTGTTTATGCCTTTATTCAGGTCTATCAAAAGGTTTTTGTTACTAAGGAACCAATTAAATTTACTCTTTTTTTCTTCTGGATGGCTTTCTGTTTACTTTTTTTCTTTTTTTCTCATTATTTTTGTCGTAAGCTTGAAAAGGACGTAAGGGATTTTCTGTAATACCTAATATTTGAAAAATTTCTCAAATTGCTTTATAATCAATAAATATCTAAATTCTGAACAAATGATAAAAGTCCAAAACTTAAAAAAGCGTTTTAAATTTTACAAAAAGCCCTCAGACAGGCTAAAAGAGCTTCTTTTTCGTCGCACTTATCATACAGTTTATGAAGCTCTTAAAGGAGTTTCTTTTGAAGTAAAAAGTGGTGAGGTTCTTGGGATTGTAGGTCCAAATGGTGCAGGAAAATCAACTCTCCTTAAAATCCTTACAGGAGTTCTTCTTCCTGATGAAGGAAAAGTAATAGTAAGCGGAAGAATTACTGGACTTCTTGAGCTTGGCACTGGCTTTAATTACGAAATGAGTGGACTCGAAAATATTTACATGAATGGTCTTCTCCTTGGCATGACTCGGGAAGAACTTGATGCTAAAAAAGAGGCTATTATTTCTTTTTCTGAACTTGGTGATTTTATTTACGAACCTTTGAAAACTTATTCTTCAGGAATGGTTATGCGTCTTGCCTTTTCCATAGCTATTCACGCAGATCCTACCTGTTTTGTCGTGGATGAGGCGCTTTCTGTAGGAGATGCTCATTTTCAGCAAAAGTGTATAAAAAAGATTAAAGAATTCAGAGAAAAAGGTGGCTCTATTGTTTTTGTTTCTCATGACTTAAACGCTATAAAAATTTTATGTGATGAGGCTATTCTTCTTCATCAAGGAGAAGTTTTGGAAAAAGGTTCTTCTGAAAAAGTAATAAATGCTTACAACCGTCTTCTTGCTTTTCTTGCAGAAAAGGAAAACAAGATTTTCACCCTTTCTTCCAATAAAGGTTCTTCTAATCCAGCTTACGGCACCCTTGAAGCTACTATAAAAGAAGTCTCTTTCCATGGAGAAGATTCAGGCTCTTCAGTGGTTTCAAGTGGTGAATGGGCATTCATTAAAATAATTTTCAAAGCATTTAAAGACATTCCTTCTCTTACTGTAGGTATTCTTATTAGAGACCGCTTTGGACAGGATGTTTTTGGCGTAAATACTTCTCTTTTGAATAAGCCCCTTTCTATCTCTGCTGGTTCCACTTATGAAGTATTATTTAAGGTAAAAATTAACCTTGCCCCTGGAAAATACACTGTTACTGCTGCTCTTCATCATGGTGAACGTCACACTGAAAAATGTTATCATTGGATAGATTCTGCTACCTCTTTTGAAGTAGCAGGGTTTAAATACAATGCCTTTTCAGGTCTTGTTTCTCTCCCTGTAGAAGTAAGCTTTCAGCCTTGCTCTTAGCTTCTCACCCATATTTTCCCAAGAAAGCTTTTTTTCAGCATACTCTCTTGCCCTATTTCTCAGTTCAGAAAGTTCTTCTTTTTTCTTTGCAAGCTCCTTTATAACTTTTGGAAATTCATTCACTTCAGCTACAAATACCCCTTCCTTTTTTCCTATCTCGTATCCTCTTTTTCCAAAAACCGTAGTAATAACGATAAGTCCATATGCCATGTATTCTGCAAGCTTAACATTTGTGCCTGATCCACTTTCTACTGGATTTAATCCTATATCGCTTGCTTTAAATAAAACATCTTTTTCCTCTTCCTTTAATCTTCCCATAAGCAAAAGATTATCCGGGATCTTTTTTTCTTCCACTCCTAAGCATACATCTCCAATCACAAGAAATAGCACATCTTTCACTTTTTTTGCTATATCTATTATAGCAGATAATGCTTTTATGTTAGGAGGATGATAGCTTCCTGCAAACACTGCTACTATTCTTTCCCTTATCCCGAGCCTTTGTTTAAGTGCCTTTTTTTCTTCTTCAGAAAGCATCCTTATTTTTCTCATATCAACTCCATTTTCCACAACAAGCACTTTTTCCTTCGGGATACCGTAAAGTCTTACCAGTGTTTCTATCCCTTCTTTGCTTGGAGTCCATATAAGTTTTGCTCTTTTCACAGCTTTTCTTTCAAGTTCTCGCACTCTCTCAACCCATTTCTTGCTATTGTAATGCATTTTCTTCTGTTCCACCTCAATATCTGGTGCATCATAAAATACCGGCACTTCCCAATCTTTTATTGCCTCAATGAGGTATGGATGATACAGCACAACCCCAGAAACTTCTTCTCTTAGCTCTTCAAGCATTTTTCTATACTCCACAAAATCTTTCCACCCCTCAGCCATAGCAAGATCCTCTGAGCTAACTCCTGTTTCCTTTTCAAGCTGTTTTCCAAGTTCATAAATCTCTGAAGGTATTTTTAATACTATCTCAAAAAAGTTTTTACTAAAATGTCTTGTCCTGCTTTCCTCACCTGGTGAGAGGATGATGATCTCAAATTCATCAGAAAGAGACCTATAGAGATAAAAAAGCCTTAGCCTCCCTCCAGAGACCAAGGGATAGGTAGAAAAAGGGGGAAGCACAAGAAGTTTCTTTTTTCTTTTTTCCTTTGAAAGAGGAATTTTTCCTACCACAACCATAATTCCTTCTGTTTTTGCTTCCCCAAGAAGTTCCTTGCAGAAGTTCTCCCAATTAATGTGTTTTGTCCTTTCTCTTGCCAGTCTACCCATTTCTATGGTGCTATCCTTATGATCAACGAGCCACTGCATTGCTGAAGCTACTTCTTCTACTTCTGGCTTTATCACAAGTCCTGTTTTTCCATGCTCAACAAGCTCAACAGGCCCTCCTGCATCCTCCACAGTAAGCACTGTCTTTTCACTCTGCATTGCCTCAAGGGTAATCAACCCATAGTCTTCTTCATAAGGAACAAAAGGCACGAAAAGCGCCTTACTATAAAGCTCTATTAATTCCTCATCAGAAACAAATCCAAGAAACTTTATCCTTTTGTCCTTTCTGGCAAGCTCCTTCAGGTAATCTTCCTGTCCCCCGGTTCCTGCAATTAAAAATGGTAACTTGCTTTTCACCTTTTTGTAAGCTTTTATAAGCAAATCAATCCTTTTAAGTCCTTCCAGCCTGCTTACTGTAAAAATATATTCATATCCCTTTGAGCAGAGCCCTTCTAAATTAGTTGGATGATAAATTATTTTTACTTGTGCTCCTTGTGGAAAGTATCCTTTTCTAAGGGCTACAGTTTTTGATATTGCTGCATATTTTGCTCCTTCAAGGGCTATTCTATCAAGTGCTTTTATTATTGCCCTTGTAAGAGCTCCTGGAAATTCCCATGCTTCCTCAGCTTCTCCCATTTTTTTTAAATAAAACAACTCTTCAATCAGTTCTTCTCCTAATTCCCTTTCTATCCATTTTTCCTCAAACACCTTTTCAAGCAATCTTCCCAGGTTTTTAAGTGCTTTATAGCGTTTTATTATTTTCCTCCAGTTTTTGCTCTTTCCACAAAATCTGTAAAGCTCATATACACCTCTACAGGGATGCTGCATGTATATAAGGCGATTCTTGTGTCCTACCATCCATGCAGGATACTTTGTAGCAATTACTATGTCAAAATGTTCCAGATTGTAGTGATAAAACCTTCTATATCCCTCTATCAAACCCCAGAACTCCTGATCTCTCACAGGCACTTTTATCAATTCAACGTTATGAGGAGTATATTTATTTAAATTATAGAACATTCCCATGAAAAGCTTTTCTGCTCCTCCTATGAGAAAGGGTATTGGTGAAGGAGCAACTATGGCTACTTTCATTTCTTTTTTCCTACCCAGAGATAGTTCCTTGAGACTCTGAGGTAATCCTCAAGACTATCAAACCTTACCTTTTTTGCTGGTATAAGTCCTTCTTCTTCATAAAAAAATACTATAGACTCTTCAAAACCTGCTATTTCTCCCATAAATTCAAATGTATCTGGAAACACCGGCACTAAGTGTGAGGGATCTCGGTAAAAGTCTCCAGCCCCTACTAATATGTTTCTTGGATTTGGTGTTTCAAATAAAGCAATTCCTCCTTTTTTAAGCACCCTATACACTTCTTTTAACAACCTGGTTCTTTTTCCTACTGGCAAATGCTCTATCAGGTGAAATCCACTCACTATATGAAAGCTTTCCTCCTCTTGGCTTTTTAAGAACTCAAGTGCATCTTTCCTTTGTACAAAAAATCCCTTTTTTATAAGATCTTTTACCAATATTCTATTTAACTCCACTCCTTCACAGAAAATCCCTTCCTCTCTTAATAGTTCTAACCACTCTCCTCTTCCACATCCTAAGTCAACAGCTCTTAACTTTTCTCTATCAAACTTTGAAATCACTTCCTTTATTAAAGGGAATACCTGCCTTTTGAAGTGCTCTTTTATTTCCTCTGGTGATCCCCTAAATTTCTCCATAAAAAGCACTTCCTCCCTCTCACTAAACTCTCCCTCTTCTTTTTCTTTTTCTTCTTCTTCTTTTATTTTCCATTCAAGTATCTTTATTAATCCTATTTTTAACAGCCTATTTTTAAAAATTCCACTTTTTTTAAATACACCTTTCATCACTTTTTCCACTTCTTTTACTGCGACACCTTTTTCCATTCCTTCTTCTGACAGACAAAGCCTTAACACCACCCCTACTCTTGAAAGTTTCTTCTTCTTTAGCATTGAAAGGTAATGCTCCAGTCCCTCAGGATCTGCCTCCCTTTTTAGCACCCATCTATAAGCTCTTTTAACAAATTCCTTTTCTGTAGTAAATCTGTTTTTCTTCAAGAATTCCTTAATGGATTCAGGCTCTTCTTCTATTCCCAGCTCCTTTCTAACAGCTTTTAAAAGCTCTTCTTTTGTGATTTTTTTATATCTCATGAATTATTTCCTCCACAATAGCACTATCACATTATTTTTAGCCCTTTCAAGTTTACCACTTTCCATTTCTTCCTGCAAATCCCAAATTGCCTCTGTTATTTACTAAAAGCATGTCACATTTTATTTCCGATTTGAAATGTCACATTTTTAGTTTCCAGTTTTTTAGTTTCCACCTTCTCTTCCATGGATGGTTAGGAGAGGGACCATATTTTCTTTTGTTTTTATCTTTATCAAGTAAATTATCCCTCATGCTTAAAATCTCCTCTTTCTGTAATTTATATTCTTCTCTTGTTAATCTTACAAATTAATTTTACAAACTTAACCATATGACCTTCATAAAAAATCCTTATTGAACCATCTAACCCATCACAAACCTCTACTAATCGCCTATCAAAACTCCTTACCTCATTCATGGACAAAAATTGAAAAAAATGCTTAAAAGAAAAAATCAAATCTAAGTCTAACCCTTTAGACATCTCCTTATACATGCTCTTTACTTCTCGGGTATAGTTTTTATTATACCATGGAAGAAACTCTTCCTTAAGAAACTTGTTGGGAGAATCATAATCTTTAATCCCTCTAGGTCTCATTTCTTTTATGAGCCTATCTTGAAAAAACCTAAAAAGCCTCTCAATCTTTCACTTAGCCTGGACACTATTGGTATGAATAAGTTCTATGTTTAACTCCTTCAAAGCCCTTTGTATCTGGGTGTCTCCATGTTCAAAAGAAACATTACAATGTAAACCACCATACCTTGTCGTCTTAAAGTGTGATGCTTTGTCAGTATAAAAAGCCATTAAAAACCTCTTTTTTGATATACTTTTTAATAACTTCCATATTTGATTTTGTGCTCTCTTAAGGATGAAACTTCTGCATACACATATCCATCTGCATTATTTATCATAGCAACAAGCCACCAGGGTTTACTTATATGCTCAAGCCATCTATGTTAAGAAGATTTATCTTTTGATCCTTGGCTCGTGTATAAACTACCTTTAATAAGTATTTGTATTAAAGTCTCGTAACTCAAAGATACTCCATGAATTTCTTTTAACTTTTCTCTAAAATGAGAAATATTAAAGTCATAATAAATTTGTCTTCTGAGATTAAGAATCTCATCAATCATCTGTTGATTGACTTTAAGATTAGGAAGCTTTTTAAGA
>Ga0190313_1001998_pt1 | contig 10342 bp, 11 predicted proteins | sample 4870071011_MG_FD_169989 | JGI IMG/M metagenome (GOLD analysis project Ga0190313, IMG submission 169989) | Hydrothermal vent sediment bacterial communities from Southern Trench, Guaymas Basin, Mexico - 4870-07-10-11_MG | ecosystem: Environmental > Aquatic > Marine > Hydrothermal vents > Sediment ...
ATGATTTCGGACATCCCTTCCAGACTTGGAATGTGCAAGTAGCATCAACCACAACAGGCAAAGCAAGATCAAAAGTAATTGTATCAGTAGACGCTACAAAACTTTTTACTTTTCTTTTATATGTTGTGCCGCTTTTTGTTATTTCGATTGCCCCATAATTCCAGTAATCATCAGCCTGTGTCAATATTGAATCGACCAGCGTGCTTGTCGTCCCTGAATCTGCCGTCCCTGATGCTGTTAATGCTGCAAGGTTTGCATAACCGTCTTTATTACATTGAGCGTCACCAAAGGCGTGTTGGCATTGTTTTTCGTACATATCTTGGATCATCCTGGTGGGGAGTGGTTTCCCTTCATGGGCTGAAACTGTTACCCAATTTCTGGAAATTTCCCTCGGCTGATCCATTGTGCCTGAAAAAACTTCTATATATTCCGTTGAGGCTGCTGGCGCATGATTATTACTGTCAAGAAAGACTCTTTTTATTACAAGTTTTTTGCCTTGAAAAACATTGTTATTGACATAGGCAAACATGTCCTTCGCTGTGTTATCCAGCTTTATAGTTATCTTGCCGATTTGTCCTTCAAGAGTTTGTGAAACATCTCCGATATCAATTGCTTTTGCTGTGTAAGTATTTCCTCCGGAATAAGGAAATATTATATTATCAATATTGGCGGCATATCGTAACGTCACCCCACCAAGATATAATTCAATTAATGCAACGGGCTTCCTGCCTTGTGCATTAATCTGTGTTATTATGTTTGCATCTAATTCTTTCATTAATTATTTTTCTCGAATATTATTTTAGCATCCCAGCTATGGGATTTTAGTTTAAACGAAAAAGAACCCTCAACCCACCTACCTGATAAATTTTCAGAAGTAATACCCAGCAATGTTTTTAAATAATCAGGTATATTTGCGTTAAGCCAGTTAAAAAGGGCATAGCTGCCATATTCCCCATTATAATGATCGTAAAGAGTTTTAAAATTTGCGTCCGATAAGCCAATAAATTCAAAAACAAATCTTTGCACCGCTGTGGTTGAAATATTCTGATAATCCTTTTTCATGGATTCAGATTCAGTTATAACATTATGAAACTCAGGTTCTTCAGGGTATGCCCAGGTCGGAGTTAACGTAAAATTTGCCATGTCTTAATATCCACTTTTTGTCATTTGCCTGACAATTCCATCATTATTATAATTTTCTACCACTGCGCCAGGGGCAACTCTTTCCGTCACAAACTCAGCAATCTGCGCCATGACTTGCTGCTGTGTTTCAATATCCTGAAAAGTTGGATTATTAAGAATAATTTGCATTGGCTGTTTTTGCTGATTTACTTGAACCGGTATTTTTCCGCCGGACGGTATAGGAATATGAGCCTCTGCAATATTGCCAGTCTGATAAACCCCTTTAGCGTTTGAAATTCCACCTTGATCATAAGACGGTGGTTGAGCGGAAGCTATCATGGCAATTTGTGCCGCTGCCATCGCCCCAATAACACTTGCCATTATCACATTTGTAGGTGCAGGTAGAAGAGGGCTTGCAAGAGTGTTCAGAATCGCCATTGTTGCCTGTATACCGGCTTGAGCTATTGCAAAAGCTTTATACATAATAAAAGCTTTTTTGCTTTGTTTGCCTCCGGCTTGTGCAATCTGCATAAATGTTCCGGCAATTTGCCCAGCTATGTTACTATATATTGCTAATTTTGCTTGCTGCTCTGCAAGTGTTATTTGTTTTAATTTAGCAGATGTTAATTGTGCAATTTGTGTTTGTTTTACTCCTGCGCCTTCCCATAATTCAATCTGTCTATTTAGTTTGTCCCGTTCAATATCAAAGATTGACTTCCCAAGCTCCGCATATTGCTCGTTGAAAGATTTTTTAATTTCAAGCTTTTTTTCTTCCGCTGCTTTTATTTCGTCGAATATTTGATCATAATATTTCTGTCTTATTCCTTCCATCATTTTGTTATAATTTTGCTCTTCTTTGTTCTCAATCTTTTTCTTTATTTGTTCAGGTGCTTTAACTATTTGTTTAGGGCTTTTGACTTCTTGATATGCAACCGATTCTTTTCTTATTGATTCAATGATTGCTTCATGAGTTTTCAGCTCGGCTTTTTTGGATTCAGCTATTTTCTTGCTTTGCTCGGCATAATTAAACCCTGCGGCTGTGCCTTTTCTTAAAATTTCTACAGATGCCAACAAGGGTTCAGATATTTGTTTTAAGATAGGAATATGTTTAGCCCCGTTTGCAATCATTTCCAAAAAGTCTGTCCATTTATCTCTCATATATTTAATTGAGCCCCACCAAATATTTTTTAAAACATTGCCTGAACTTTTAAAAAAATATTTAAAATGAATCCAACTTTTTATTAATCCGTCAATCATTGCCAATCCTGCAAGCCGTGCACTTTCAAAATTATCATACAAATATTTGCCAATTTCCCAGCCAACAAAAGCAGCAAAAAGGACTAATGCTGAAGCCTTAAGAGCAATCAAAGTGCCTGAAAAAATTGCAGCCTGTGCATTAACTGTTAAAAATGACATCCGGAAAGTGAGCAATGCTTTTTGTGATAAACCGATTGCGCCAGTTAACATGTTGAATTGTATAATTATTAAAGGGATTGTTGCTAAAGCTATTTTTCCCAACAATTTAAAGCTATCAATTATTGTTAATATTGCTTGTTTAATTTCTTGCTCATTGTTCATTACAAACAATGATATTTTTTTACCCGTCTCTATTATGCTTTCATATTTTTTTTCAAAAACGCCACGCAAAATCCTATTGTAAATAGTTGCTAAAGTTGTTCCAACCGCCTGCCAGGTATTTTGCAGATCTTTTGCACCTTCTTGAAAACCGTCTAATAATGCCCCTGCGTTTTCAATTAAAGTTCCTTCTTTTTTCCATAATTCAACATGCTTTTTTAATTCGCCCCCGATCCTTTCAGAAAGTAATTTTGCAAGTAAATTAGTGGCTTTGATTTCACCTTTTGCCAGTCCTCTAATTTCCTGTCTAAACTGAATATCCTGATTTTGCCCTTGCGTCATAAGCGCAAGGGCATTAGCAATCGCAAGAAAACCCTTTTCTTGTTTTTTATTGTTTAAATCTAATAATATTCCGTTTTGTGCTAAAGTCTCTGCCATTGCTGTTAAATTCTTGCCTGTAGCAACCGTTTTAGCATTCCATTCCTCCATTTTTAAAACTAACTGTTCAGAATATTCATAAGCTTGTTTATATATTCCCGATAAATCCTTGCTGGCATTTTTTGAAAAAGAGGTAATCGTTGACGCAAGCGAAGCCGTTGACATCCGGTAGTCTTCAACGGAGGAAAATGCGTCTTTAAATCCTTTTGCAATTAACATCGCAAAGCCGCCGGTGGCAGCGGTTAAAGCAGCGAATTGTAAAGCAACCACCCGTGTAGCCTTACGGGAAACACGCTGCATATCCCGCATGCCACGCTCGTACTTAGAAGTTTCCGCCGATATGATTACTTTAGTTTCTTTTTTCACTACCGCCCCCGCCTTGTATTCTGTGCCGGTAATTTATTTAAAAATTCTTGCTTCATCTGTTCTTTTTTTATATCTTTGCTGTGTTTTTCGTTAACTTGCTCGATGTAGTAGCTTTCCATTACTCTGTAATAATATAAAACTTTTTTATCGATTCGTGATAAATTAGACCATTTTCCAGGAGTGATTTTAAACTCCTTCATGGTGCTAATGTTCTGATATAATAAGGTAGGAGGATCTTCTTCTGATTTTTTTTTATTTATTTTTGATAGGACTTTATCTGTCAATCCTATCATTTGTCGGACAAAAAATCCTCCTCACCCTCCGCAATCTGTGTAAGACCCTGAACATCCTTGAAAATCTGCTCACTATGCGCACTTGTTATGCCTGTTGATTTTAAGATTGCTCGTTTTTCATCAAAAGTGTTTACAGTGCTGCCGTCTTTTTTCTTCCAAATAATATCCAATGCAAAAACAATTACCTGCCATATAAAATCTTGTTCGTGCTTGCCGAGCTTGTCGATATAAGCTTCGTCTGTTGTATCAAACACTTGCAGCATCCTATCATGAGGAATGCCCAACTCCTTGCCTTCCTTTGAGTTCTTTTTTATTAATTCTTTTCTGACTGGCGGTTTAGGTGCATCACTTCTTAGCTTTTCTTGATACTCTGCCACGCCTGTGGATTTTATCGGCAATTCAACCAGTTCTGATACACCGTCTTTTGTGATTTTTATTGTAGAAAAGCCGGAACTTTCAAAAATGCTTGCGCCCTCAATTAGTTCTGATATTCGTTTCATATTTTCCCTTTATTCTACTGTTGCGCCTGAAGTAAAGGCAGTATCTCTTACAACTGTGCCATATACCTTGCCAGTTAATGACACCGTGACACCATCCCCTGCTTCTGATATCGACTGTTGATCAATCGGGAACCAAACCTCGTTATAATGCCAGGCAATATCCGTTGCACCATCAAGCAAATACTCACAGTTGCAGGTCATTTTGGTACTGTCTGCAAATGCAGGTGATGCGTTAGAACCGTCCCTGTTTGTATCGCCCTTGGTTGTCGCAAGAGTATTGGAGTTAACATCCGGAGAGCCTCCACCATCCTGCATGGCCTCTATCCAGTCAAGCAGATATCCGCACTGTGTTTTATCAACCACAAAGGCTGAAAAAGTAATATCGAATGGTTCAAGTATTACTTCATCGCTACCCTCTACATAATGAGCGTCTGAGTCTGAAACGCCTCTGTTAAGAACCAAAGTTTCCTCCGTTTTTGGAATGCCTAACGGCCCCGAAAAGTCCCCCAAATCAAAATCAAGTTCAAGATAAAAAGGTGTCGCCGTTCCATCATATAATCTTAATTTGCCTTTTTTGTTCGTGAATTTACTCATAAGTTAATTTCTCCTTTTAAAAAGGCATACATTAGTATTCCTTTTTAATAAAGTGTGCTTATACGGCCTCTCGCTAAGCCGCCCCGCAAACACATATAGATAAAGGGTTTGCGGAGATGTTTCTAATATCTGCTTCCAAAATCTGTTATTTTTTCAATTACTCCATAGCACCCGCCAGCCATTGCTAATGTAACGCCATCCTCTGCCTCATTTACTTTTTGATTTTCTTTTGGGAAAAATGTTTCATAATATGCCCATCCATATTTTTTTGAACTGCCCTCAAACAACATCTGAATTGTCACTGTTTTTTTTGTGCTGTCCTGGAAAGAAGGGTTTAGATTTGTGCCGTCATTCTTTGACAAACCTTTTGTTGTTGTTCCTGTTTCTGTCCAGTAAGTACTACCAACATCATCGCATTCAAGGGCTAAGAACAATTCAGGATTGTTGACGGTATCATCAAGCAGGCATGAGTTTGATAGTTCAACCGGCTCAAAGATAGTATTGTCTGCGCCTTCTATATAATGAGCATTTGAGTCAGATTTATTTCTGTTCAGCACAAGGATTTCTTCTGTTTTCGCTCTGCCAGCCGGAGCTGAAAAGTCCATGCCTGAAAACGCAATTTCAAAATATTGTGCGTCAACTGGACAAAGTACGTCTGCATCAGGATCAGTGGTTGCACTTGTTGCAGTCATTAATTTTATGTAGTATTTGTTTGAATCCAGTGCTGCCAGACCACCCATTGCCCAATTTGCGGGAATCTTAAACGATATATTCCCGTCCTGAGCAAAGCAATCGCCCCCGCTTTCTGTCCCGTCTTCTACTCCTGCAAGAACAGTATCAAAGTTAGAACCGTTGTAATAACTCGCTATCAAAGCCCCTGAACCGTCTGCAAAGTTTGCACCCGCACCTCTTAAAAATTTCACCATGGCGAATTTAGAAGTTGACCCGATAAAAACAGCATCATCATTGTCAGCAATAAATGCAGCCGCAAAAGAGGCATCATCTGTTGAAACATCAGAAGTAATATTACTATAAGTTGTGATACCATCAAACTTTACAACATCAATGGTTCTGCTCGCCAAAGGCGCTTCACCATGCAAGATTTTAGAACCGTCATAAATTCTTAACTTGCCGTTTTTTCCTGTTAATTTCATATTTTAATCCTTGATTTTTCTTTAGAAAAAAACTTTTCAAAAAATCGTTTTTCAATATACGTTCCCACTGCTTTTTTGTGCTTGCTCCAAAATGGGATCATTATCGGTCTTGCTGGAACATTAATATATTTTGTGCTTTTCTTCAGATGAATGCCCATCGCATGATAAAACTTTCTTAAAGAAGGCGTGACTTTTCTTTTTCTACCGTACTGCACAACCCTTGCAACTCTTGCAATTTTTGCAGTTAAAAAACCAAGCGTTACTCTTTGAACACCTTTTCTTGTGCCGTACCTGAAACGTACAAACTGCCCAAGACCATATAAAGGAGTTAAATGCTTAATCCCTTGTTTTTGTTTAATTTTTCGTGTAACAGGTGATAACGCTTGCCAGTTTTCGCCACCATTTTCGATAAATTTTCTCAACTTCCCTCTGTAATGACCACCAGCCATTTTCAATGCTTCGGAAGATGCCCATTTTGCACGTTTTGGAGACTTTTTTACAAAATCCATTATTTGACTGTCATCAATTTTTATATTAATCATGACATTTCACGCTCCAAAGCTATTTGTAAAAAATGACTATCTTTGTGCATAATTCCCAGCATTGGATTAAATTCCCAAATATACCCATCAAAAGTAAAAGTTTCGCCATACTGAGGATCTGGAACATCTGATATTAAAACTTCGATTTCACATGTTGCAGTATTCTCCCCACGAACATAAATTTCTTGAAACGGACCGTCCCGATTTATATGAGCCGGAACATCTTTTTCAACTCCACTTTTGTTCGTATAGACAATAGTTTCAGCAAATAAATTTATGTTAAACCGAGCGGACAAATCATCCATCGCCCGCTCAATTGGGTTTGTTGCCATTTCGCAAACCTATTAAAGCCTAATTTGAAGTTTTAACTTCTACCAAAACTGCAGGACGGTAACAAATCGGGAGTGGGTTGCTCTGAGTGTGCAGATCAACACCTCGTCCGAATTTACGTTCTTCCTGTTTTGCATACAATTCTATCCCCAGCGTGTTTGTAGTTTCAACAAAATCAGCAGGCGCAAGGATTGTTTCAAATGTTCCCATAGTGCCAATCGGGAAGGCATGACCATAATCATTAGCGATAAACTTGCGTGCCGTTCCGTCTACATCGGTTGCAGTGCCAACATATTCCTCAAAAGTAATGCCGCCAAAAGTAAAACCTTTTCGCTTATCACCGGCAAGCATATCGGCAGCGGCAGACCAATTGGCATAAGCTTCTTTTACAAGAGGATGAGTTATTAACTTATCAAAAAAACTTTCATCAACCAGGCAATGGACTTTTGACATCACTTCGCCTTTAAGATTTTGCTCAATATGCCTAACAACTTCCCGACATTTAGTTGAGATTTCTGTTCCGTCTGTGCCAAGTACAAAATCAACCACTTTTTTTGTGATACCAAACTCTGTATACAGATTGTAAATAGTTGAACCATCAGCGTCCAAAATAACACCCTTGAGTGCACCCATACGCAAATGCTCAAGAGTTATGGCATGTTTATTTCGCATGGTCTGAAGCTTATCATTCACGACTTGTGCAACTGCGACAAGTTCATTTTCCTGCCCGAAAGACCGAATGCCCTCATAAGCCTCCGGCAGAATAGCGTCATCATGCGGAATGTGCGGAACAGTAAAACTCCGCACAGTTCTTTTTCCTGTTTTTCCTACTGAGCCAGGCGACCCCGGAGGCATTGTTGGAAGGAGATTAAGAACTCCATTTTTTTCCTCGACAATAATTGAGCGCACTCTCTGCCCCTTGAATGGCATCAAGCCCATTTCCCGGACTTTACCGTAATTATTGGGAAGAATATTAATTGATTTTGTCAATGCTACCATGTTAAAAGCGTCTGTTTTAAAAGGATCTATCATGATTATGCCTCCTCTCTTGTAATAATCCCAACCGCTTTGAGTTCATCATAGGCAGTTGCTGTATCGGTTGCTGCAACGGTCGCGTCATCGGTTCCGCCGCTTATTTTTATGTTTTCGGCTGCAAAGTCTCCTGTAAATTGATCAACAACAATAGTACCGGCCGCATCGCCCCCTGCCCATGTGCCGCTGGCCAGATTAACTTCACATACTCTTGCTGTGATAGTTGTGCTGGTTGCGCCTGTAATTGTTTCACCGGCCACAAGCTCATGTGTTCCGCCGCTGGTAAATACTATCGTCCATTTTATCGGAGATTTGGCAATCACGGCATCCCTGACTATTGCAACGCAGTCCAGGTCAGCACTGGAAGCATCGTAATCATCAATCAGAAGTCCGTAAGCTATCTGCGAACCATCAACAGTCGTAAAATCAAGAACGGTAAGCTTTTCCGAACCAGCCACAACTGCAATATTAAAGTAATCGCCGATAGTGCTATATCCGGTTGCATATGCTACTGTTAGATTAATCTGTGGGTCTGTAAAACTACCAGTTCCAGATTCACCAGCAGTTACCGTCAGATCGCCCAAAACCGCACCATTTGGAGCCTCTACTCTCCAGACACCATCAACTGCGGCTTCATTCGCAGTCGTACAAGTTGCCTTGTATGTACCTATTTTGGTTTCTAAACCGCCGGTTACGGAAGTACATGTCCCGTTTGTACCTGAACCCAGCGTTCCCGTTGCTGGCACTGAAAAGAGAATCTTTCCGACAACCGCTCCAATCAAGAGATCCTGCCCTGAAAGCAAGGTATCTGATTCTCTTGAATATTGATTCTCTGCCTCAAACTTCAGAAAATCATCCAAAAATGTTCCTTCATACTGGTTAGCCATTATTTAGCCTCCTTCACTCTTTTTTTTGCATCCGCAATCAACGGGTTTGTTTCGCCTGTATTTAGCGGATTAACAGTTGATATAATCTGTTGTTTCTCTAATTCTGTTTCACCTGCCTTAGTCTCAATAAGCTGTTTGCGAGCTTCATCTTCTGTTGCTCCGTCGGAAATCAGCTTCAAGCCAAGTTTTTCATTTCCTGCGACTGCACAAAGCTCCAAAATAGACACCGCTGTTTTTTTGGCATCGTCTGCGCCCTCAACCTTGGCTTTTTCAATCGCCTTAACTGCTTCCGCTGCATTAGTTTTGGCTTGATCTGCCAGTTTGATGTCAACCTCTTGCTTTGTTACTGTACCTTCTTTTAACACATAACCGAAACTGACCATTTCTTTTTCAATCTCTTCCGGTTTGGCGTCTTTAAAGGCGTTTGTGATCTTCTCCAATAAAGTCATTTTTGTACCCCCTTGTAAAAATATTTGTTTGTAGGACTTGACCGCATCGACCAAACCCGCTGCTATTGCGTTTTCCCCCTGATATGTACCTGCTTCCATTGCTTTAACTTTTTTTACACTTATCCCCCTGTTTCGTGCGACAGTTTCAGTAAATAGATCAAATATTTCATTTACTTCTGCTTTAGCCTCTTTAAAAGCTCTCTCCGATAACGGGTTATGCGAAGAATAATCGTTTTTCTTTTCTCCTGAAAATATAGACGTATATTTTACTCCAAGTTTTTTATCATATTGACTTCGATCCGTGTGCATAGATATTACACCGATTGAGCCCACGCCTCCAGTTCTGGGGATATAAATTTCATCAGTTGCTGAGGCTATTGCGTAAGCAGCCGAATAAGCCATCTCGTTTATAAATGATATCGTCCGTTTTTTTCCCCGACTTTCATAAATTTCATCAACAAGATCGAACACACCTGCCACAACCCCCCCTGGTGAATTGACGTCAAATAATATCAAATCAATTTGATCATCTTGGAGAGCATCATTATATAATTTTCTGATTGTGTCGTATGACGTACCGCCTGACCACCATGCCCAAAAATCAGCATTTTGTGAAAGAGGACCGTGAACTTGAATGATTGCAGTCGAATTTTGATTTGCCATTTCTGTTAATGAGTTGTCTGGCATATACAAAACTGCTTCTTTTTTCAATGATTCAAGATCGGTGGAGATCAGGGCTTCAGCAAAATCACGCGTGATCATAAGAGGCTGATTTGATAATTTTGGCATTAAACTCATTTAATCTTCCTCAGTAATACTTTTTTCAATTACTTTATCTTCAACGCTTTGAATAGTTCCGGCTTTGGCTGTATTTCTCGGGTCACTATCAAAAATTAATCCAAGCTCATCTGCTCTTACATTACCATCAGATATCGCAGTGTCAATTTCTTCTATGTCTCCACCCTGTTCAGCTATAACCTGTTCCCTTGATTTAAAACCGTTTCTGACAGCCATCTGTTCGGCCATTTGGTCTTTGACTGGATCGACCCACGCCCAACCA
>Ga0190313_1001999_pt1 | contig 10342 bp, 14 predicted proteins | sample 4870071011_MG_FD_169989 | JGI IMG/M metagenome (GOLD analysis project Ga0190313, IMG submission 169989) | Hydrothermal vent sediment bacterial communities from Southern Trench, Guaymas Basin, Mexico - 4870-07-10-11_MG | ecosystem: Environmental > Aquatic > Marine > Hydrothermal vents > Sediment ...
ACACTGTCCAGCTAGTTGCCCGCCCTTATAAGCCTGAGCCACTTACGGGGAGGGGAGCTAGCAGGCGCCTCGTTGAGCTTTCTGCGCTTGCCGCTCGCGTGAGTGCCGCTATATGGCGCCGAGCTTGGCTAGCTCCTCGAGCTCCTCCATGGTCCTGGCGAAGAGGCCTGGGTTGCCTAGCTTGACTCTCCTTAGGCCAGCGTCCCTGGCGGCGTAGTACGCCTTTAGCATCTCCTCTAGGGTGGGGGGCCTGAGGTGGCGGAGCTGGTGCTCGGGGATGAAGGCTATTATCGTGTAGGGTATGTCCCTGTCCACCTGGGCTAGGAGCTCGGCTATGCCCCTCACATGGTCTTCCTCGACTAGGCCGGGGATGTAGACGGTGGAGACCTCGAGGACGAAGCCCCTCTCCAGGATCTCGCCGGGGAGCTGGAGTATCCACTTATTGCTGCAGCCCGTCAGATACCTGTGCACCTCCTCGTCGAGCGCCTTTATGTCGAGCCAAATGCTGTCGAGGCCCGCATCCCTCAGCGCGTCTAGGTGCTGGGGAGTTAGGCCGTACCCGTTTGTCTCGAACATGACCCAGAGGCTGGGGGCCCGCTCCTTGATGAGCCTCGTGGCCTCCACGTAGAACTCCACGCAGCACGCTAGGTCGCCGCCCGTGAATGACACTATGTTCCTGGCTGGCCCGAAGGAGCCGTCGTCCAGCGCCACTATCATGTCGGGCGGTAGCGCGCCGGGGCAGAGGGGGCTCCTAGCGCCCGTCACGAGGCAGGAGCCACAGGCCCTGCAGAGGCTCGTGGCGTGCCAGCTGGTGGCCCTCTCCCTCGGCTCCCTGTACAGCTTCTCGCCGTGCAGCTCTGCGTATAGGGCGGCCACCGCCGCTACGTCCATCGGCGACATCCACTCCCCCACCGCGTGCTTCGTGAAGCGCCAGGAGTGGCACTTCCTGCAGGAGAAGTTGCAGCCTGACTGGTATATCGATAGGTAACACTCGGGGGCCTTGTGCGCGTACGAGTATATCAGCCTGTAGGGCACGCCCTCCTTGACCATATACGTAGCCCTACACGCGGGCTCCAGCCTGCCGCCGACCTCCACGAGGCAGCTGCCGGGCTCAAAGCCCTGCTCCTTCAGCCTACAGCCCGCTATGCCTTGCTCACACTCAACCACGTGCTTTATCACGATCCTCATCACCCTAAATTTAGGTAAGCACCATACAGCTTCACGCTCCCCACCCAGCCCAGCTCCTCCACGAGGTTCCTCACGAGCTCGAAGGGCTTCATCACGTCCTCCTCCCAGGCCTCCAGGATCTCGCTGAAGCTGAGCGGCAGGAGCCTGAAGAGGTCACCAATGTACAGGTAAGTCTTAGATGGAATAGTCATGGCGGGATCCCTCACAACGTATCGCGCTATCACTTAAAATTACCTTATGACAGGAGGGTAGGTTACTGGAGATTTGGTGACAGCTTTTTCATCCGACGCCGCCTAAGGCCGCTGTGGTACATAACGCCTTTTCCCCGCCTCTTACCCGCCTTTAAGTTTACCATGGCATGATGGAGGCGGTATACATACCCTTTACACGCTCACCCTCCCGGTGGGGCTCGATGAGGGTGAGGCTGGTGGGGGGTGGCGCGCAGAGGATGAGAGTTGACGGTTCCCTACTAACATTCCTGGATAGGTGGGGGTCGGCGTGGAGGCGTCATAGAGGTGGATCCGCTGAAGATGCTGTACATAGCCTACGAGTCCATAAGGTACAGCGAGCTGCTCGATGAACTCAGCGTGCTGGAGGCCAGGATATGCAGTAAGGTAGTGGCCAGTAACATTGACGAGGTGCGTGAAGCGCTCAGCATCTTTGAGAAGTCCGCTGAGGCCTTAACTGAGAGAGTGGCAGCCCTAGACGAGCAGTTGCTACCCGAGGTGGAGGTGAGGGGCTCGCCGCAGGAAGTCTTAGTAAGAGGCGCGCGCACGGATCTGGAGGTCGCAGGCAGCGGCGAGGCTCATCTCGAGTTCCATGATCTTGGTCAGGAGCCGCCTCGAGAACGCTAGCCTTCTCGGGCTCACCCCCCGCAAGTTCTTCACTAATGAGAAAGACGCAGGAAGTAAAAAGCGAGCCAGAAGAATTTGAGGGCAAAAGGAGGAAGAAAAGACGGGGACTACTGCTGGCCTAACTTATATTGTATTGTTATTACATACACCCTACCCAGTACCAGCCCGCAGTCGGCACATACTAGGAGACTGGCGCAGCTAACCACCAGCCTGTAGCTCCTCGTCTACTTCCAACATCGGTATCTCCACGTAGACCTCCCTCTCCATCGGGCCCACCTCCTCGCTTCCCCGCATCGCAATCTGCGGCGGGTTTAAAGCGGGCGAGAGCCCTCAGGACGCATCACATGCTGGACTCCGACACGCCAGCCACCATAGCGATGCCCCTGAGTGTGACCCTGAGGCCCAGGCTCCTGCACGACTGATAGACTATTGCAGCGACGGCTACCTGGGGCTTTGCAGTGCCAGCCGACGCGTGCATAAAGGATAGAGCAATATCCCGACCTGTATATGACTATATGACGATTTCAATGATCTAATTATCAGAGACACCGATGGATAATCAGCTCGGCATGAGGCTTCCTTCTTTAGCCTCTTCATCAAGCGCCTTTTAGGCGGAGGGATAGGCCTTGTCAACATATACTGTAAAGTGAGAATTTTTGGCTTAGTTATGGTTATCCTCGGCATTCTCGCCGCCTTCAAGGTTTTCCTCAAGTATAGTTAGATGAATCCTATAATCTCTGAGGCAAGATCTTCGTCATTAGGTTTATACCTAAAGCCTCCGCGTATACCTCCTCGTAGAGCCTCCCCACAGTTTCTATCGAGAATTTCTCCACAGCTTTCTTTCTAGCATTAATAGACATTCTCAACCAAAGCTCTTCGGAGCTAAGGATCTTAGCGATAGCCTCCGCTAGCTCATAGGGCTCACCAGGATCTACTAAGAAGCCCTCACTCCCATTTTTAACTACCTCAGGTACACCTCCAACATTTGTCGCTACTACTGGTGTACCTGAGGAAAGAGCCTCTAGAAGTACTACACCGAAACTTTCTCCTGCAATACTTGGGAGAACGAAGATTTTTGCCCCTGCATATAACTTAATTTTCCTATATTCATTAACCTCTCCGAGGAACAGTATATTGTCGACTCCAGAAGCTAGTAATTTGAGGTAGCGTTCCAAATAGCCTCTCCCAGCTATCAATACTCTATTCGTGAAGCCCATATCTCTTAGGATTTTGGTGGCCTTTATCAGGATATGAACCCCTTTACGCCTAACAAGTCTACCTACATACAGTATATAATCTTCTCTGAGTTTAACATTAGGTTTAAACTTATTTGTATCGATAGCATTGGGGATGACCTTTATAGTATCCTTTAAGCCGAGGAAATCCCTTATGAACAATGCGGCGGGAGTACTTACAGCCGTTACTATGGTAGGCTTAAGTAACCACCTATATGGCGTCAAATAGGAGAATTTAACCCAGTAATCTGATTCGCCAGCTGGCGGTAATGAGTGGTTCGTTAGGATGCAGGGTATACCAAGCTTGCTACAAGCTCTCACGGCTAAGACAGATAGAGGAGTAAATGAGTGGTGAACATGTACAAGATCTGGCTTTACCTCACTAATTATGTTCTTGACTTCCCATAGCATAGGGGGTACAACGTGGTACTCAAGTGGTAGTACACCACCAATCTTAATGTATCTATCTCCCTTACAATACCCTTGTTTATACATTACCCATACATCATATCCTCTCTTCCTGAGCCACTCTGAGAGCAGCCTAACTTGGGAAGAAACCCCACCATAGGTACATGGAGCCCACTCTGATACCATTAATATTCTCATTTGATCACCCCTAAGCTCAACGAGAATACTACAAAGGCATCTACGAACCTCTTCCACCCATATCTATAGCCTATTGCTAATGAGAACATAAGGAGAGGTACAACTACAAGGGGATTAAAGGGGACATACATTATGGATCCAATAATTGACGAAATGCCTGTTAGAACTAGAAGGTACTTTGCGAGAATGGGGTGGACTACAAATAATGTTTTATCTCCATACATCATATCATATAGTCGATCTTCCTCCAGATTCCTCAACTGAAGGAAAGCTGAGTAGAAGCCTATAGTCGCTATCATCGGTAGTATCGGCAATGTTATTTCCCCTTCAGCTAGGTATAAACCGTATAGATACAACAGTATACCAAAGTAGAGTACGTGCGATAGAACGTCAAGTCCGGCTCTACCCTTCAACCTTAAAGGGGGAGCGCTGTATATAACGCTGAAAGCGACAGCAAGGATATAGGTAATGACGCATTTCAGGGGAGTGAGTACCAATACAGCCACTAAAGCTAATAGTTGATTGCAAACTACTACATATACTCCTAATCTATTACAGCCTCTATTCAGAGGATTATTTTTACGAGGATTAACAAGGTCTCCCGGGGAATCAAAGAGGTTATTAATAGCGAAAGCTGTAGCTAGATACGATAACAAGCTGTAAGTAAATACTAATCCACTAACAAAGTTAAAGTTAGCTCCTTCAATAAACCCTAATAGCCCCATCCATAGATAAGCTTTCCACCCTATAGGTCGTGAAACTGCCACGGCACACTTAATTGTTTCTGCAACCCCACACATATTCCCACCTAGAGAATACTACATAACAGTTTGTCTACCTCCTTCAAGACAAGTTTCTTGAGAAAATTAAGCGTCAGCGGATCCTTGACTCTTGGTGCCACTCGGACATATATTTTCATTAACCTATCAGTTTCCTCAATAATACTCTCCTTAGTCGCGGTGTAAGTCTCAGTGAGGAAAATTTTCGCCAAATCCTGTATATCTTCCTTCAAGAAAAGCCTAATCCTCTGTTTATGTCTAGGATCCCTTATAGCACGGATTAAGCCTAGACTTCTAAGTTTTCCCAAAAGCTTTAGGAGTCTCACTTTTGAAATCTTACCCTTCAGTTTACGGTACAGTTGATTAACGCTAATACTAGGTGATACTAAGATGGCGTAGAGTATTTCAAATTCATCATCGCTTAAATCCATACTGGTTTAGCATTAAACCGGTTCAATATAAAACTAGCTATTCCTTCAAGAGAATGATCCGCTATTAATAGCTGCATTTGCATAAAAATCATTAGTTGTATGTTGTTAGGTAGGATTAGGTGAAGATTTCTGAAATAGAGAGGAAAACTGTATATTTTGATGAACTAGGTTCACAAAACACAGACACCGTAATTCAGGTCGTAAAGGAGAGACTTAAGGATTCCAGAACAAGGTATGTTGAGTAGCTTCGGAGAGTGGTAAAACAGCTTTAAAGGATACAGGAGCATTTAAAGGATTCAGATGTAGAGTTTGCTTGTGTATCGGGATATGCTGGTATTAGGAGAGTAGAAGACGTCCCTAGCCTGATACAAAAGGTGAAATAAGGAAGGAATTGGAGAATCTAAATGTAAAAAACCAGGTAGCCGAGCAGTATGTGGGACGGCTACGGGACCAGCGTCAGTATCAAGAAGCCCCTATTAATGAGGCTGAGAGCTTACGCGAAAGGTAGACCTATGGTAACCAGCCCAAGAGGCTCCTGCACCCATGACCTCTTGTGATGCCAGGGGGCCTTCTTGTTGGGCACGTGGTCAAGGTCTATCAGGACTCCGAACACCAGTGGGAACAGCACGGTAAGAGCGGGGTTAGTGAAGCTTGGCTTTAGGAGCGTCAGGCATAGGCTCGCAGAGAACAAGAAGTAGTTTAGGCGGTTCATAGCCTTACCTCCGTACAGGTAGGCCTTTACCTCGTCGCTGGAGGCACTCTCCCTGCCCGGAGGCGCGTACTTGGCCAGCTCAAGCCACATCTTGAGGGTCTCGACAGCCTCGGGGCTGTTGACCATGGGGTTGCCTTCCTCATCTATTATTCTGCCTCCGAAGACCTAAAGCACGTGAAGGAGGTTAGACACGATCGGGTTGCCTCGCGGTACCTCTCATTACTGTCCCGTAAACGCCAGGCTCGTTCTTGCTGATAACCTTGGCGGCCTCAAGTACCTCGGACTAGGTCTTCGGCGGGTGAGGGAGCCCGTACTTCTCGAATAGGTCTTTACGGTATGCGGTTAGCTCCACGTTACCGCATACGGGTAGGGCTAGCTGCGGCCCAGTCTTGTAGGGGTACCTCCCTACCCACAGCGTTGTGTCCACGAAGTCCTCGTAGTCTATCTCGAAGCCGTACTGCTTAGCCAGCTCATCTAGGTTAGCCAGCCACCCAGCGGCGCCGAACTCAGGCATCCATGGGTCGTCTATCTGTTGCTACTATGAGGAGATACTATGAGGACGATAATGGCCAATGGCTACTGTTGCGATAATGGCCAAGGTCGCTACTATGAGGACAGGCCGTTCTTCGCTGGTGTTGGGACCTGGCGTTAGGGGACCTCCTGTAGAAACGGCCGTGCTTAGCGGGGAACTCGAATCTGAGGAGTGCTTTCCCATGCCTGTGGAGGATTCCTTGGATGGCTCGAGTGCTTCTTCTGCATTTGTGGCCCTAGCTTCTTCCCCCAAAGTTGGTGGGGCTGGCGCGGAACGATTCTTTTGACGTAGTAGCGTAGCTCTACATTGCCCGTAGCGAATTCAAATACCAGCGAGCCCTTCTCTTGGGTTATCATTGCGGGTATTTGGGAGAGCCCCGCTACAGTGATATTAGCTGGTAGCTCAATTACGAGCCTAGTAGTACTGAAGCTTGGCGATATCGACCACATACTGCCTATTTTGCTGGTAAGGGAAGAAGTGTAGTAGGTCTGGGAGACTGTCGAGGAGATAGTAAATGAAGAGGAGGCTAGGAAGGCGCTGCTGGGGAGAATAAGCCTGCTGGTCAGGAGGATCAGGAAGAAGAGCACCAAGACTCTGCCCACCAAGCCACTCTCCTAGTACGGGCAGTAGTGCGAGAAGAATAGGTCTACTGGTATTTCGAGGGAAATTATTAGTGTTATCCTCTAAAAATCTTCCTCCCGGGGATCTTTGTGCAGGAGACTAAGGTAAAGCTCGCCGAAGCCTTGGTGTTTACTAGTGTTCCTAGTTTCGTCTTCACTATTTACTTTTAGCCTATGTTGCTTAGACCGCACTTGGACTACCCACAGACCTATACTTGAATCCGTGGCTGGCCACCCTAGGTGTTCTAATTCTCGCATTAGGAGCATCCGTTTTCGTCTGGGTTTCCAGGGCATTCCTCCCAAGAACACTTCCTAAATCATATGCACGTGAGATTACACACCCCGCGCACAGCACATTCACGCATTTATTGTAAAGTTACAGAGCACGCCAAGAATTACTGCATAACTATGTGCATCTTTTTCGCGAAGTTCTCTAGTGATAGATCCTTCCACCTCTTTAGATATTCTACGTTCATCTCCAGAAGAATCCTAGCTTTCTCGTATTCTTGGAGGAGCTTTTCTGCATTTTCTCTAATTCTCTCATTGAATCGTGGCAGGTTTTCCCTGATAAACTTGATAGTGGGCGAGAGCTGATTCTTAAGCGTCCTCTCTAGGAAATTCTCGAGCACGTCTAGCAGTGAGCCAGCGGCTTTATAGAGCTTCCTCCTGCCCTCCTTACTGTATATTACGAGGCCCAAGCTCTCTAACAGGCTCAGGCTACTGCTTATCTGGCTAACACTGTAACCTGTGAGCTTGCTTATCTCCCTTTGAGAAAGCGGTTTATTGGAAAGAAGCAGTACAGCTAACACTTTGCCGACAGCCTCGCCGAGGCCCCACCTCGCGGAGAGCTTGGCTATCCTGGATATGAACTCCAGCTCGGCGGCTCCAAGCTCAACGTGCACGGCCGTCACCCCTCCATCCTACTGCTAGCGGCTTCGATAATGCGTTTGCGTGGAGATTGGCGATGTTAAGTATGCAGCCTGGATCGGGGCCCAGGATATCTCCCGTGTAGGCTAGCGCCCTTGCCCTGCAACCGCCGCATACGTACTTGTAGGGGCATGCTCCGCAGCCGCCTTTAAGCCTCTCCCTGTCTTGTAGCGCTTTGAATACTTCGGCCTCGCTCCATATCTTTTTGAACGGTGTTTCCGTGACGTTTCCGACGACTATGCTGGGTATGAAGACGCAGGGCGTGACGTCTCCGTTTGGCTGTAGAGCTGCGTATATTCTACCCGCGCCGCAGCCGCCTATGTACTCGGCTAAAGATGAGATTACGGGGTCTCCTTTGACACAGAAGTGAGTGGCCGCAATCTCCCTGCCGTTGCTGAGAATGCAGGATACTCTAGCGAACTGGGGCGCTGTGCTGTATATTTCGAGCCTTCTCTTCTGGTTTTCCAGGTACAATTTTTTAAGGAGTTCCTCCCTCTCCTCGGGCGTTAGGTCGAGCTTCATTATGTCCTCACCTCTACCTACGGGGATGAAGTTGAAAAATACTACTCTTTGGACTCCTATCTCCTCGGCCAAGTCTAGGATGTCGTCTACTTCGTCGAGGTTGAGCCTTGTGACCGTGGTTGCCATTGCGGTGGAGAAGCCGAGCTCGACCGCGTTCCTCAAGCCGCGGACTGCTTTCTCCCAGGCGCCTTTAACGCCTCTGAACTGGTCGTGCTTCTCGGGGTCGGCCGAGTCCACGCTGACCTCGACGTATATTAGCCCAAGCTTCTTGAGCTTCTCGGCATAGCCTTGATCAGCGAGGGCCAGGCCGTTTGTCGCTAGAGCGGTGTACATGCCAGCGTCCGCAGCCGCCTTGAGCACCGCGGGGAAGTGTGGGTGGATTGTTGGCTCGCCCCCGGAGAAGGCAACTGCGGCTACTCCGGCTTGGTCGAGCTGTTTGATCACGTCGAGCTTTTCTTGGAGCGTCAGCTCTGTTGAGAGGGGGAGGCCAGCTCTCTGATAGCAGTGCTTGCACCTGAGGTTGCAGGCGTTAGTGAAGTTCCAGACTATTAGGAATGGAGCGGGCAGCTTCTGCGGGACCGTTACGCCGTATAGTGCTAGCCCCTCTAGGACTAGGGCTAGGCCCCTTCGGACAGCGGGGTCTTTTAGTGCCTCGGCTACTTCTTCCTCTTTCCCGTGGAAGCATGCTATTGCCGCTTTAAACACCAGGCTTAGTATTTTTGAGTAAAACTTGACTGTGAGGCAAGAATTAGCGTCGTGTTCGGCGATTAGTCTAAGGGCTTCGAAGGCTACCGTGGTTTTTCTTCCATTGCTTTCTATCTCTTTCGCCAGCTTTCTTATCAAGGTTCTCGTTACAGGAGTTTTTGTGGCTAGCCTAAGCCCGGCAAGTAAGGCGGGGAAGCCTCCTCTTCTCCTGCTGGGCATAGCTGGTCGTGAACTAATTTCTAGTTATGATTTAAATTTTTCTGAAGTTTCAGAAAAATTAGAATATATTATTCCCTCCCTACCGGAGGTTATGTGGTGATATTCACGTGACCCTGTGGTGGTAATACGAGTGAGCGCGGTAGCTCTAGCGACGCTCCTAAGCGTGACCCTGAGGCTCAGGCTCCTGCACGACTGGTATACGATCGCGGCGGCGACTACCTGGGGCTTCCTCCCCTATAGGCTGACGCCCCCGGCTTTCCTGAGGCTCTCCACCAGGACCTCGTGCCTGGTCTCGACGGGCATCCTCGAGACGATTAGGGGGATGTAGGTCTCAGGCCTGGCGGGCTCGACGCCGAGGATTGACAGCGCCTCCATGAGCCTGTGCCTGCCGGGCGGGAACATCTCCAGCGCCCGCCCGAGGTAGAGGGGGTACCCGTAACCCCTAGAGGCCTTCAGGAGAGACGCCACCTCCAAGGCGCTCAGCAGCGTCCTCCCCTCGACCCTCCTCTTCCAGCCCGAGTAGAGGCGTACGGCCTCCGCCACCACGTGCCTAGGGAGACAGGCCGACTTCAGCCTCACCCTGTAGCTGTACAGACCCCTACCGTGACCTCCTGTCCAGAGCCCTAAGCCTCCTCTTGAATACTCAAGCTTGGACTCACCTCCCTTTCTTTTCCGAGAGCTAATGGATGTAGATTAAAAGCGGGCGGTGAGGCTCGCCTTATACCCCTGCTGCCTAAATGTGCTGTAACTAAAACTAAATAGTAGTTAAGAGAGCTAAGGGGCAGGCTCGCCGCGGAGGAGCTGACTACATAGGTGCCAAGATCGCGGTCTTCAACAAGTCGAGGCTTTTAGCAGTATTACAGCCTCTTAGGCCTCCTCCAGCCTTTCGATATACTCGTGGAGCGCTTCTATCAGCATCTCCATCCTCTCATCCAGCGCGTGGGTGTTGATGCTCGCCCCCGCGTGCCTAGCCCTGAGCATCCTTATCCAGGCCCCCAGCACCAGTAGCTCC
>Ga0190313_1002000_pt1 | contig 10337 bp, 9 predicted proteins | sample 4870071011_MG_FD_169989 | JGI IMG/M metagenome (GOLD analysis project Ga0190313, IMG submission 169989) | Hydrothermal vent sediment bacterial communities from Southern Trench, Guaymas Basin, Mexico - 4870-07-10-11_MG | ecosystem: Environmental > Aquatic > Marine > Hydrothermal vents > Sediment ...
TCACTCTATTGCTGAAAAAAACGGGGTGTACGAAAAAGAGGAAGGAGCACTGTTTGAGTTCTCAGTTGATGCTTCAGATGCAGAATCCGACGCTATAACCTACAGTTGGAACTTTGGGGATGGCGGTGACTGGCTTGAAACAAGCGAGCCACGCGCAGCACACAATTATTATTTTGAAGCAGAGCCAGGCGAGACAAGACGGGAGTTCACTGTTACTGTTAGTGCAAGTGATGGCAAACTACAAAGCGCTCAGTCAATAAAGGTAACAGTGAAAAAGAGTTCCTGGAAAATAAGGCTCAAAGAACCTGCTCCAACCAAGAGGCTTGAAAAAAACAAGCCCTTTGAACTCCAGGTTGAGGTTTTGTCCCGCACAAACAGACCTCAAAGCACTGGCTCAATCAGGCTGACGGCAACGCTTGCAGGAAAAGAGCTGAAGATGAGTAAGGAAAGCAAGTATTTTACTGCAAATGTTTCACCAGACTACTCTTTTAACAACACTGAAATACTTGAGGTCAAGGCGAGAAGTGGTTCAAGGAGAAGCGATACAAAAATTCCACTCTACTTTTCCCCAGCCCAGATAGCAGTCAAAGGAAACCCCCTGGAAGAAAAAGACTTGTTTGTGGGTATTCCGATTGGCAGAATCAATGCCGGGCTGGCATTTGGGGATGGGGATGTGCCAATGGATGGCAATTTTTGGGCAGAGGTTTACTCTGGAAAAAGGAGAATAGCAAGGGCAAAAATGACAAGAAAACTAGACTTTTACACAACGGATATAAACAGGGCCTTGGAACTAGAACAATTCTTTAACAAAAACAGGCTTGTTATAAAAGGAGATGATGGCCATGGGAATCCAGTGGCTGAAAACTCGTTTGACATCAACTTCAGGTGCAACAACCCAAAGTTTAACATTGAAATAGTTAATCCGGCTAAAAGCGAGCTGGGTTCTTTTGGAGCAGGTCAAGAGGTGAGTATAACCGCAAAAGTTGTTTCCAGCGAGGAAAAAGCAGAAAACCCAGAGTTGAGTGTTTTTGTTCCAAGGGGCAGCGTTACAAAGCTGGCAAAAACAGGGCAGGAATTTACTGGAAAAGTGCAATTGCCGCAAACGCAAGAGAAGTCAATAGCAATTGCGGTGTATGGAAAGGCAGAGGTTGCCGGGGAAACTGTCTCAGCTGTTAAAACACTTAACCTTGAATTATCCAAAAAGTTTGAAGTTTCATTTGTTTATCCTTCCCAGGGAAACACAGTCTTGCAGGAAAATGGAAAAACCATTATTGTTTCAATCAGGACCCCAAGCGGCAATGTCTTTTATGGCAAATCGGTCAAAGGAGTTCTCTATGTTGATGGAATTAACCAGGTTCTCCAGTTCAGAAAAGACCCCGGGACAGGCAATTATTCTGCCTCGTTAGACAAGCCCTTGATTGGCAGGCACACCCTGAAACTTGTTATTCCAGAGAGAGACGGCATGAGTGGGCTTGCAGAGATACAGACAAACATTGTGCAGGGCTTTGACTTCCTGGGCATTCTCCTCATTGTGCTGCTTGTAACAGGCTTGGGTTATAGCCTCTGGTTTGTGGCAAGAAAACTGAAAACCCCTGGTTTGGACCTCAAGCACCAGATTGAAAAAACCAGTATAGCCAAACCAGTTGGTGACTATCTGAAGAAAGAAATGAAAAAACTTGAATTAGAGTTTTACAAGAGAAAAATATCAGAGGAGGAATTCCGAGAGAGAATGCTTGAACTCAAAAGGGTGTCAAGGCAAACCAGCATGGCGGCAAAGCCAAGACCGGTGACAGCAATGTCAGAGCTTAAGATTCCGCCAAAGAAACCAATTCCTCCAGCCAAACCTGAGGAAAAAATCAGGCCATCGACGTTCGAAAAAGCGCCACAAACACATGAGAAAAGACCCCTTGAAAGCCTAAGAGAGAGACCAAGCCAGCCTGCAGAAATCGCCCCAAGAACACCAACAGTGGTTAGGAAACCAAGCGAGAGGGAAGAAGAGCACCTCAGAAGCGTAATAGAAAAAAGGCTTTCCTCCGAGGAAGGAATACAGCCACTCGTGGTTGGCAGAGAAAAGACACAGCCCAGGCCCAGACAGCATTTAGAGCCCCTTCCATCCAAGCCATCGAGAACCGTTTTTGAAAAACCGAAGGAAACAATTTCAAAAGCAAAAATTGGCGAGGTTAGAAAAAAACTTGCTTACATGGCGGAGAAAGGGAAGCTGGACAAATCAAAGCTTTCACTAGAAGAAGAAGATGCAGTGAAAAAGCTTGTTTTGGCACTTGAGGGAAGAGCCTCGGCTTTTACCAGGGAAGAAATATTTAACTCAATCCTCAAAGAAGGTTTTTCGCCAAGGGTTGCAAGGGAAACAGTGAAGAGGCTGTTTGGCTAGCTATAAACGCATAGAGGGGGTTCGCAGAACTCTTTTCGGAGTTCTTCTACTTCAATGCCTTTGCCCTGCCATAACCCCACAAAGCAAAAACCAGTTTTTTCATAAAGTTTTTTTGCTGTCCTATTCTCGGCATTTACAAAAACGGAAACATATTCAAACCCCATTTCTTTAAGCAAGCAAAGCAATAACTCGAGTGCTTTTCCGCCAAGACCAGCACCCCTAAGATTCTTGGCTATTACCAGGCAGTTAATCCTGGCTCTGCTCTCAATAGCTTCAACTTCAGTAAAGCCGACAAGGTTGCCTTTCTCAACAAGCCTTAAAAGCATGAAAGAAGGAGATGTAAGCTTTTCCCTTAAAGGCAACAGTGAAAAACCAAGAGCTTCCCTGTTTTGCTCGAGCAACCTCGTGATTTCAAACAGGTTCTTTTTTTTCACTGGAAGGAGCTTCAAGGCAGTCCACCCAAAAAAGACTCTATTTCAGAAGAGCCAAGTGCACAGCCCCCATACCTTAAAGAGTAAAGAACCGCTTCCAGTGCCTTCTTTCCCGAGCCAATTTCGCCCTTAAGAAAACCCTTCTCGAAGGCAAGGGCTGCAATCTCGCTACTCCTAACAAACCTCAACGAGCCAAAACGCTTTGAGATGCTGTCAGAGAGCCTTTTGTCCCTTAGGATTTTTGAGTGCTGTCTCCTCGAAATAAGGCGCTTGAGCTTTTCTGGTTCTTCCACCAGCATGCGCGTGGTGCGCTCGTCTATTGCAACAAGGTGTGCCCCGAGCTTCTCAGCGAGAACCAGGGCCTCCACCTCTCCAAGGTGAACAAGTGTCAGTGGCCCTCTTGGGCCCTGAAAGGACGAATTGGCTTGGCTCATGAGCTCAGCAACAGATGAATTTGAATCAGGGTCCAATTTCACTATTTCGAGCCAGCCCTCTTCCACACCATGCCTTATCCGAACAGCATTGAGTTCAAACCTCTTTACTCTAAGCGGTGTTATTATTGACTCGGCTTCAACGCCACTGGAAATAACCCCTCTTAAACCCATCTCTGAAAACATGCGTCCAACCGCGTTAAAAAGACAGGAAGAGGAAAGCGATATAAGAGTGCTTGAGTCAAAGACAACGCATTTCATTTCATTCACCCAGTACTGCCTTGAATTCAGCAAGCCTCTCAGCAATGCCTTTTGTTGGCTTTTCCTTTTCATGGAGCTTGGTTGCTCCAATGAACTCTTGTAGCCTCTTCTTGTCAGCGTTTGTGAGGGCAGCAGCACTGCTTAAGGAAAGACCATAAAAATAGGCATCGGATGCATACTTAACGCGGGCTTTTTCCATTAATCCCTGGACAAACCTGCTGAAAAAAGAGTCAATTCTTTTAAGGTGCTTTGAAAAGGATTCAATTGAGGAATCAAACTTTTTCACGTCATTTGCTTCAAGTGCCCGCAGTGCAGCAGTTATTGCGTTTATCAGCGACTGCCTGTTCCCCTTCCATTTCTCATGCTTTACAATGTGTTCCTTTGTGAGTAGCTTGTGCAGGGCGTATGAGACAACCGACACCTGGGCCAGCTCTTTGTTGTTTTCCATTGCAGCAATTCTTATCAGATCATTAGCGTGTTTTCTCAACCGCATTTCACTGCCTTTCTTGAAGAACTGGAGTGATTTCTGGAGCTGCTTGTGCAACTCGTAACAATTCTTGTCCAATAAAGTCACCAAAAACTTTTTTTCGCCGCTTACAGCGAACTACGCCTTTTCCAAAAGACTCCTTTATTTTAAGTATTTCAGTGCATTCCTGAAAATCCCTGGCGTGTAACCAGGGTTATAGTTGAAATAAAGCACTTTTCCAAGCAAGAAACTATTCTCAGCAATTCCCGTGTAATACTTCGTTGACTGCGCATCTTGTACCCTAGCAATTTCATGACCAGTAACCGCAACCGGGAGCACTTCAAGGTAGAGATAGGGCTGGTCTGGCGCGGCAGGAACCTTTTCAATGCCCCGCATGATTGGACTCTTAAAGTCCGCCCTTTCAAGTTCTGCGGTGACATTCACAGGAGCATTGCAGCTCGGCTGGTTTTCAGGTGTCATAATGCATGCAACCGGCATCAGTCCCGGACCCAGGTTTGCTGTCCAGCCAACCAGTTCGGGTGCTTCCGGGTTATAGATGCCGGAGTTTTTTACCACAATAAGCTTTCCGCCCTTTGCAACATAGCTATTCAAGGCCTCTCCAACTGTGCTTGGAAGGATTTTCTGAGGCGAGTTTGTCTGGTCCAGCATCACTATATGGTACTGTGCAAGTTTTTCCCCGGGGCTGACTTTGAGTGCCCCTGGGTCTTCAATAATCCTGTACTGGACAATTTCCTTGGAGTTGTCAAGCACAGCACGCGTTTCAAGGCCTGGCATCCCAATCACAAGCAATTGCGCTGGCTTTGTGGAGGAAACAATCGGAATATCAAAAACGCCGGTGAAGTAAACAACAGCCAGCACCAGCACAACCAACACAGCCAGTGCCAAACCCCAGAGTTTTTTGTCCTTGAAGTCAACCAATAAAAACCACCAGATAAAATAGGAATAGAGAGAATTTAATTGTTTCTGTCAAAAAGGCGGTGTGGAAATCCTTTGAATTGAATTTTAAAATACATTCAATCGACAGAAAGAGGGTTTTTATGAAAGCAAAAGACCTCTATAAATCATTTCCACAGGACCCTGAAAATTTGTGTTCATGTTGAAAGCATTGCGGAGAAAGCAGTTCTTGAAACGAAGAAAATCACAACCGAGACAGCGAGCAGCACAGGGAAATACTTCACTCCGCTCTTTCCCTTTCCCTGTCCTATCACGCCAATGAAGATGGCTGCAAGAAGAGAGTTCCCAAGCAGCAAAACATATGCGACTGACTGCATGAAAGCTGAGTCAAAGCCAGGCTTTGAGGCCAGAAAGCCAAGCTGGGCTCCCTCTATTGGGCTAGTATGGGATTCTGCTTGGATTGCTTCAATCATGTCAAGGAACTGGACTGAAACTGAAAGCAGCACTGGGGTGGCAATGACCACAACGAACACCACAAACATGACGTACATCCTCGTGTTTGAGAGAAGTTCTTTTTTCAATGCCTGTGTCTGTCTTAAATCGCTAGCGGTTGTTTCAAGGAGCTTTGCAATCTTGCCCCCTGACTTGAGGGACTGCGCAAAAAAGGAAACAGTTTCCCTCAGCGAGTCAGATGCAATCCTTTGAGAGAGGTGCTTTAAGGCCCCACTGAAGGATTCAATTCCAAGGGATTCAGATGTCGCAAGCCTTATCTCGTCTGCAAGCGGGCCAAACTCTTTTCTCGCCGAGGCCCTGAAAGCCGCAAATGGCGTCATTCCAGCGCGCACGTTGCTTGCAACAAGCAGGAGAAAGTCTGGAAGGATTGACTCCGCCATTTTGACTCTTGCGTCCACCCTGTAAAAGAGGTAGAGGTAAAACGAAACCGCTACCAGCAGGAAAAAACCCGCGGCTGAAATGAAAGAAAGTGCAAGTATCAATGGCAATGGGAGAGCAAGCCTTAGCGCTGGAATGCTCCAAGGCAGGAGAAAGCCAATCAGGGCCACAAGAAAGCCAAGGAGTATTTTCCTACCAAGGTAAAAGTCAAATTCATCCCTGAAACCAGCGAACTTTAGCACTGGGTAAACCATTTCAGCTCTCTTCCGGCGGCTTACCATATTGCAGAGGCCAAGACAAAGCCTTTTGTATGCACTTCCAAAAACCTTACTCAATGCGAGAACACCCTTGGAACCCTATTTTTCACAAATCCGATGAGTATTACCTGGATAAAAAATGCCCCGATTATAACCGTGATTATGTGCTCTGGGCCAACCGAAGCGCCACCCATCGAGGAAAGAATGACCAGGAAAGTTATGACAAGCGTTGGAATTGCTGCTGCAAGCAACAAGTACATCAAAATCCACATGTTCAGCTCTGCGGCATAGTTCTTGATTGCGCGCTCCTGTTCTCTTGTCAGAACAACAACAATCGATTGCAAGGCGCCCTGCACCGAGGCGCCACTTCTGATGGAGTTCAGGAGCTGCCAGCAGGTTTTTCTTAAATGCTCTGACTTTGTTCTGAGGGCGAGCTTTTCCAGGGCTTTTGGTTCTGATTCTCCAGCAGATATGTCTTTCACCGCCTTGGCAAACTCTCTTGAAACAATGCCATATTCAGACTTTGACACGTTAACCATGGCTTCATAGAGGCTTATTCCTGAGGTGACCTGTATATACATTGATTTCAGGGCAAAGAGGAGGGTGTTGTCAATGCTTGAGGCAATCTTTTGTGATATTATTTTTGGGTAAAAAACATGGAGAATGAAAAACACTAAGAAAAAAGCAATGCCGACACCAAGTGCAAAAAGCGTATTCTGGGGAAGAATTGCATGGTCTCTGGCAAAGAGCAGGAAATAAAACAAGAGGAAAAACATTGCAAAGTATGCAAGAGCCGAGAAAAATGCAGCTGTGAGGTATTTTTCTGCACCAATGTTGATTCCAGCATCGGCTAGGTCATACTTCAATCCAAAGAAGACTCGTGAGAGCTTGTTTCCAATCCAGAGAAAGTGCCTGTTGATTGCAGCAGCTCTTTCGACTGAGAAGAGCATCAGCCTGACTCTCATTTGTCTGCCCCCAAAACCACTTCAGGGTTCTGGTTCTTCTTTGCTGCAAGTATCACATTTTTAGGCTCGGCATAGTATTTTGTGATTACACTGCCAACAGAGGTTATGTCTGAAAGGTTCCTTTTAAGCATCCACTCAAGCACAACAGCACGGTTCTCAAGGTCTTTTACTATTTCTTTCTCGGTCATGCCAGTGTGAAGGTTAAGGTTTCCCATGAGCTTTACCGCTGGGTTAAGCGCTTCCCAGGAGTCATCCCTTGGGTTCCACTTGAAAATCGTGTTAACACCAAGCTCGCCTCTTCTCGTCCCTGCTTCCAGCTCGCTTATCTCGTAAGTCCTGCGCTGGTTAGTGCGCCTGTCACGGTACTGCACTACCACTAGGTCAATTCCCTCAACTTCAAGGGGTGGAAGCGCAATAGGTGGCTCAAGGAGCCTTCTCAGAACCTGTTGCGCAGAGTTTGCGTGCAGCGTGCTGTAAACACTGTGACCAGTGTGCATTGCCTCAAAGAGCACTTCGGCTTCCCTCTGCCTTCTTATCTCCCCAAGTATGATCCTGTCAGGCCTCATCCTGAGCGAGGCCTGCATCAGGTCCAGCATGCTCACCTCGCCCAGGCCCTCTGGGTTTGGGTTCCTTGTTGTAGTGGGAACCCAGTTCCAGCGCAAGTGCTCTGGCAGCATTATTTCCCTCACATCCTCGATAGAGATTATGCGGTGATAGCTTGGAATAAAGGCACAAAGCGAGTTCAGGGTAGAGGTTTTCCCGGAAGCAGTTCCACCAGCAATCAGGATACTCATCTCGTACTGCATTGCAAGCCAGAGCAGCGAGGCCATTTCAATGTTCATTGTATGGCTTTTTCCAATGAAGTCAATTATTGTCCAGGGCCTGCGGGCAAAACGCCTGATTGTGATAGTGTTGCCAAAGCTGGAAACCGGGGAAAGCGAAGCATTCACCCTATCGCCAGAAATTAAGTGGGCATCGAGAATTGGGCTTAGGTTTGTTATCTCGCGCCCAACCTTCCTTGCAATCTGCGATGCAATGTTTGCAATTTCCTCCTCTGATTTCATCCAGATGTTGGTTTTCATCCAGCCATATTCCTTGTGGTAAACAGTAACCGGGGTCTTTGAAGAGTTTATTGCCACTTCCTCCAGCTCGTTATCTGCAAGCAAGATCTCGATTATGCCAAGGCCATACATTGAATGCAAGAGTATGCCGGCTAGAATGCTGTTTGTCTGCGGGTCACTCCTGCCAGTATATTTCTCAATTTCTTCAAGCGCGCTCTGAAAAAACCTTTCTTTCAATGCCCTGCTCTTCTTTTCATCCATTATCTCAGATATTTCAACCGGCACTTTCTCGGCAATCCCTTCCTTTAGTGCATCAAGGAAAAGCAAGGTGTAAGGGCCAAGCGATGGAACAGACAAGTCATAGGCGGGCCTTTGCTCGTGCACTGGCTTGATAATGCTGGCTCTTGCGGGAACACCATCAACAGAAAACTTCTTGCTCCTAACAACCCGCCCGGTTATATGAAAGGGCTTTTCCGCTGAGAGTGGGGAGAGGAAAACCATCCTTGGCTTCTTCGTGAACATTGCCGGGTACTGCAAGTCAACAATACCGCGCTTTTTAAAAACGCCCCCAATCCTTTCAATTGCATCAACGCTCCACCCAAGCTCTCTTGACAGCTCAGCAAAGGAAACGCTCTTCTTCTCCTGCAGGAGAGCCATCATGTCCTCAATCACTGTTCCAAGGGCAACGCGCTCTCTTCTCTCATTGTCCATTGCAGTCTTCGCCTCTCTCTTGGCTTTCTTGCGCTTGGAACCCTGCTTCAACGACTTTGGCATAAAAACACCTTCTCCCGGCTTATATAATCTGTTTCTTCATTAATAAACCTATTCCATCAACTTTCTCCCACGCCAACTTTCCTGTTAATATTTACATCTGCCTGTGAAAAGTTAAGGTCCGCATTATAAAAAGCCCGCAGGGGGCTTTCGGGCGAGGGCGCCAAGACCTTTAGCCAAACCCCTGCCTGCACGTTGCCATCATCGATTGAGTTGGTCAAGCGCACTGCTTTTAGGTTGCCATCAATGTTGCCGATGTTGATCGTGAAAGAACTGCCTGCTCCACCGGGAAACGTGAACGTGTACTCGTTGTTCACTGTTGAATCCAGTTTCCCATAGTGTGTTATGGCGTTTGAAGAGTTCCTGTCAACATAGTGCAGGTTCACGTTTATGTCTCCAGTTTCGTCCTGCCACTCCCAAGGTGTTACACTTATCGAAGCTGCATTTATTGAAACATTTAAATCTATTGCAGCAATGTTTGTATTACCAGCCGGCAAGTAGAATTGCACAGCATTAATGTCTTTATAGGAGTAATTGTATTGCAATCCATTGCTGAACATTAGCTCGGTTCTTCCATCAACCAATTCAGAGACATCCAGCTGGATTGAAGCGTTCTCGCTTGAAGCAAGCGCTCCCTCAACAAACTCTCTCAGGCTTTTCAGTAACAACTTGTTTGTATCAGCGCCAAGCTTTTCATTGAATGTAATCGTAGTAAGGGAGTTTCCCCTGTTGATGTCAACGCTGGTTCCAAGAATCTTGTTAAAGTCTGCCTCGATGTCATCCGCTAGAAAGCCAGCCTTGAACAGCGCAGCATTCGAGAGAATGCCCTGCTCCTGCTCCTGGCTCTTGTCAAGGTAGAACATCGCGAAAAGCACGAGCAGTGAAACAAAGAGAATCACGCTGAATGTTAAAACAAAACCTTTTTTCATTCGTTCACCCTTGCCACGCACTAATCCTGGCAACATAAAACTGAGGGGGCGAGCCTGCCAAGAACCCCCTTTTTATGGATGTTTTTTCAGCGTAGTTTGCATTACACCCGTTCTTCAACACAGTGAGTTCTGCGCTTTCAAGGTCGTCCTCGTTAAAAATGCTCACTTCAAGGCATACGTTTTTGGGAAGCTTGTTGAGGAAGGATGAGAGTTCCACGCTGGAGTTCTTCTCAACAGCATTCTCCAGTATCCTGGTTTTTTCCAGAACCGTGCCTGCGTCCATTGAGAACTCTTTCAAGAAAAGGCTCGGGGTTGCGCTGGATTCAACTCTGGCGAGGTAGAATGCTGCTGCAATAAACAGCACCAGCGTAACAGAGAGAGCGAGCATTGCATCAATGGAAATAACAAAGCCCTTTTTGTTCATCTAAACACCAGTTTAACTCTTTCAACAATTTTATTCAAACCCCACACAAAACCACACTATTCACCTAAATACACCTAACCAGTTTATTCAAACACTTTCACTTTTACCAACACTGGTTTTCCATTTAACACTGCAAGGCGCGTGAA
>Ga0190313_1002001_pt1 | contig 10335 bp, 9 predicted proteins | sample 4870071011_MG_FD_169989 | JGI IMG/M metagenome (GOLD analysis project Ga0190313, IMG submission 169989) | Hydrothermal vent sediment bacterial communities from Southern Trench, Guaymas Basin, Mexico - 4870-07-10-11_MG | ecosystem: Environmental > Aquatic > Marine > Hydrothermal vents > Sediment ...
CTTGGAACTTCCTTGCTTCTTCTACAAGTTTTTGGGTCTCTAATTTTTCTATAATTTCTTCAAAGAATTCGTCCCAACTCTTATCCCCCTTTAGTTTTGCTAACCGATTTTTAATCTTAACAGAGATAGTAATGGTAGAAACACTCATTTTAATCCCCATCAATGCAATTATAATATCAATTATAATTAAAATTTGACTAGAAAAATCATGAAGGAAATGTGATGAGAAATAATTCTGCGCAGTGACTAGGGCTTGTTTCCGTAGAAATCTAAGCTGATCGATGTGAAATTTAATATACGAATTTGGAGTTCCTTGAACCCTCCTCTTAATAATGAAGTAAAGTGTTTAAAATGCTGGCATGTTCATTGTTGCCTTGAAACAATCCTTTCGAATTTGAAAAATAATTTTTACATCCTTATATAATGAGTAATACGGATACAGATAATGGTGCGAATTGTTCTTAGGGAGAGTATCAATGAAATGGGTAACTCGTGAAAAGGCTAAGGTTGAGAGAATTGCTTGTCCCTGGTTAATTAAGAGATTCATTGATCCTGAAGCTGAATTCTTGTTTGTTCCAAGAGATAAGGTTCTTGAAGTTGCCAAGAAAGAGAATGCAATTCCCTTCGATACCCCTGGAGCCGAGTTACATCATAGGGATGGTAAATGTACATTTGAGGTAATATTAGAAAAGTACAATATTAAGGATCCAGCGTTAGAATACATGGCTAAGATAATTCATGGAGCAGATATCCCAGAGGACATAAATATCACTCCCGAATCAGCGGGATTAAGAGCTATAGCTCACGGTTTTCATTACTTAATAGAGGATGACTACAAGAAGATGGAGCTAGAATTCCCTATGTATGATGCTCTCTATGAATATTGCAAACGCAAAGTAGCTGGCCAAGAAAAATAAAGTATTAATCCAGATAACTATCGATAAGTGTTTACCAAGGTTAAGTACATTTATTCCCAGATCGATCGATAATACCAAGATAATGGATGAATCATCAAATTATTTTTCCATAGCTTAGGTTATTTGCTTACCACAACTTTTTAGCTAATACTATTACAAAACTTCACTTGTTTACTAAGTCCAAATATGAGTTTTCTTGAATAGTTTTTGGGACAGCTAGTTCCTTTAAAACACTGTGTCAAGGATATGAAAAGTATGCTCTTGAAATGATTATTCAAGTTCATTTATTATGGTGATGCTTATGAGCTGGGATAAGGTTAGGGAGGATTTTGAAATATTAAAGGAAATTACATACCTAAACACAGCCTCTGTAGGATTATTGCCTAAGAAGTCTCGTGAGAGAGTACTCGAGTGGTTAAATGAGCGTGGATATGGTAATCTTTATTGGATGAGATGGTATGAAGAGAGTAAACGCGTTAAGGAGCTCTTTGCTAAGCTAATTAATGCTTCCCCAGAGGAAATATCGCTTGTGGAGAACACTTCTATGGGACTAAATTTGGTCGCGAATTCTATCAAATGGGAACAAGGGGATAATATAGTTATTAATGATATGGAATTTCCAGCGAATGTTTTTCCGTGGCAAGTTCAGGCCAGGAAACATGGTTTAGAGATTAGGGTTGTGAGGAGTAAGAATGGGGTTCTTGATATCAATGACTATCAAAGATTAACGGATGAGCATACTAAGGTGATAGCCGTTTCTTGGGTAGAATTTTCTAATGGATTTGTTCATGATTTGAAAGCTCTTTCAGAGATTGCTCATGATGCTGGAGCTTTCTTAGTTGTTGATGGTATCCAAGGAGTAGGTGCATTAAAACTGGATGTTAAGAAGTCTGGAGTGGATTTTCTGGTCTGTGGTGGTCATAAATGGTTGCTCGGTTTGTCCGGTGCAGGATTAATGTATATTAAGAAGGAGGTTCTCGATGAGTTAGATATATCGTTTGGCGGATGGTTAGCTGATAAGAATCCCTCTGATTTCACTTATAGAGAATACAAGCCTGCAGAGGATGCCAGGAGGTTTGAGTTAGGCTCGCCCAGCTTTATTGGTTATTACGCTCTTAGTGCCTCCCTAGAATACATTCTGTCGTTAGGTATAGATGCCATTGAGAAGAGAGATCTAGAGCTAGCTAGTTATCTGATAGAAAGAATGAGAATTATTGCTGGAGTAGCTTCTCCATTAAAAGACGAAGAGCCCTTATCTCCAATTATTAGCCTGGAGATTCCGAATGCGAATGAGGTAGCTAAAGTCCTGTGGGAGAAGAGCGGGATTAGGGTATCTGCTAGATTAGGGCGTATAAGGGTATCACCACACTTCTATAATAATGAGGAGGATATTGATAAGCTGTATTATGAGTTGAAGAGAATATTATAGTGGCAGGTACTTCTCAAGGGAACTCTTGAACTCCTCAAATCTTTTTTCAAGACTCTCAATCTCTCTTAATGCGTGAAATCTCTCAATCTCATCAATTATATCCTCGGCCCTACACCTTAATTCATCGATAGCTAATACGACTCCGTCACAAAAATGCTTAAGAATTTGGAGAGCGATTTGATCCAGTTTTACATTATCCGAGGGGCTAATTAGTCCGTATTCATGTATTTTCTCTTCAACATTATTTATTAAATGCCTTATGAGCTCGCACTTTCTCTTGATAAATTTTAAAGACTCCGAAGCGTTAAATGATTTCATCTCCATATCACGGAACCCTCAAATCATCGGATTAATGCTCTTAATCCTTATAATATTTTTAAAGGTATAATTGGTATCCCCTTTAACACTTTTCCTAGTCACTTTCTTTAGGGAATAAGTATTCACTAGAATATGCTAAAAAGTATCGTAATAAAATTTCACATCCTCCGATTTTTTAGGAGATTATGTGAAATTATTATGAGAATTAGCAATGATAAACTAGCAATAATTGTTGTTAAAATACTTGCTTCAAGCCCAAATGATCCCCCAGTTAATGAAATGCTGGAATCTACTGGAATAGTTTTAAGAAAGGTATCCTTATATTGGAATCCAGAGACCGGGAGGCCAAGTATGATGCCCTGGAAGAAGTTCCAACCCATATGAAATCCTGTGATGATAAAGACATTATTTGTGTAAATGTATAATAGGCCGAGGAGCGAGCCGAGTATCAGTAGGTTAATAAAAGCGAGAATATTGAATCCTGTATTAGGTGCGTGGAAGAGAGCAAAGATGAGTGCTGAGGCTATAATAGATCGGGTAGTGCCTATCTCATAAATAAGCTTCCTTATCGGATAAGCCCTAAAAATGAGTTCTTCGGAAAAACCAATGAGGAAGAATAATAAGATGTATCTTAGTAGGATCAAGTATGATGGAATGCCGACATAGTAAACATTAAACTCTCCCAAAAAATATGCTAAGAGAAATATTATGAGTATCAGGAAGAATCCTAAAGAAAATCCTAAGGAAAAGAAGACTATTGAGGAATAACTAATATAAATGCCAAGGTACCGAAGATTCCATTTCTCAATTATTTTACTAAAAAAGATAGCATACATCACTAATAGGGTGTAGAGAACATCAATAGGGAGGTGAACATACTCATGCAGAAATGCTGCGAATGCGCTTAAAAATATGAGTAGAGCATAAAAGAGAATTAGTGAGGAATAGGATTCACCGCAGTATTCGCGTTGACTGCTCAAAAGGAGTCACCATATTCATTGGCTATTTTCCATCTTCCTTAGCATGCTTATTATCAATTCACCAGTCGGCAACATGCCGTGGTCATTATTTAAGAATATGTAAACTTTTCTAGCCTCTTCTTGATTAATGATAATATCTAGGATTCCCCGAACTTCTTCCTCAGTATATACATGCGAGTACCAAGCGCTTCTTCCATGTAATCTTAAGTAAACCATACCATTGCAGGGGTAAATCTTATTGGGGAAATCTGGAGCGTCAACAGAAACAAATACCCCACCAAGTTTCTCGATCCATGAAACCCACTTAAGATCAAACCATTCTATATTTCTGAATTCAATAGCAAATTTCTCTCCAATCGAAATTCTCTCAACAAAATCTTTTACCCTAGAAATATTCCTAGCAGTGGGTCTAAAGCTTGGGGGGAGTTGGAACAGATAAAAATCTATAATGCCAGCATTCTCCATTGGAGAAAATAATCTCCTAAATTTCGTGAATGTATCAACAGCTCTGGAGCTAAGCCTAAACCTATGAGTAATTAACTGATTAACCTTAATACTCCACCGTAACTTATTCCCACGTCTGGTCCAAGATTTTACTTGATTAGGAAATGGAAAACGGTAGAATGAGGCATTAAGCTCAACAGCGTTAAAGGGGGTGTTATTCATGTACCACTCCAAGCTATTCCCAAGATTCCAGAAATAAGCCCAACCACTTGTACCCACAAAAAACTCCTTATCATGAAAAATAATGGTTTCACGCAATAATGATCACCCTCTCAACATCTCGGATTGACAATCACTGCAAAATAATCATCTTAAGTTATCTCTAAGCTAAAAACTAATAATTTAACTCACGATTAATAATGAGTATTCCCAACTACTTTTATATCTAATTAAAGCATTTACAGTATAATGAGTTGGTACTCAGCAAGTTGATCCGGCATGGTTGAACTTTTGGAAGGAGAAAAGGTATTAGCGAAAGTACAGCCCCATCCCGTATCTTTCTGGCCCTACTATGCCTTTTTCCTCTACTACCTAATAACAGGAGCGTACGTTATATACGAGAAAGATGCAATAATTAACTGGGCGTCCGGAACAGCGGCACGATTTTTGGGTCCCATAGGAATTGATGTGGTATTCATAGCTATATGGTGGATAATCCTTATCATTCCAGCCTTAATCTTCTCCGTACTCAGAATCTCTTGGAGATGGGTAATATTCTATGTCCTTCTAGCAGCCTTAGGAACATATGTAATCATCAAAATGAAAGCATCAGTCATCGATCTTTACTATGTAACGATAGGAGTATCAGTAATAGGAATAATACTAACAGACCTTTATCGTCGCGGACACGAATACATACTCACTAATTATAGAATCATAACTAGACTAGGCTTCTTGGGGCATAAAGAGAGAGACCTCCTATACTCAAAAATAACGGATGTAATACTAGAGCAAGGATTCTTAGGAAGAATACTTAACTATGGAACAATAATCCCCCTAACTCCATCGGGCTTAGGAACGGGGGAAGATCTAGCTAAAGTTGCTGTTGGAGTAGGTGCCGCAAAGAAAACTCCCGCGGGAGAGACCGGTACGGGGATCGCAGTCGAGGGTGGAAAAACGGTTACGGTTCCGAGAGGTCGATCAAGCTATATCTTATACGGAATTCCAAACCCAGAGAAGATAAAGAGAATAATTGATGAGCAAAGAATAAAGAAAGAGGAGGCCCCTTATCTCCAGAGAACAGTTGAACTGCTAGAAAAACTTGTGGAGAAAGAGGAAGGTAAGGAAGGGGAATAAAGCTTCTCCCTCCTTCCTAATTTTTTAATGTCTCTTTTACGAACACGGCTAAGAGAGTTGCAAAAATTGTTATTATAGTGAATGTTAGGAATAATACCGTGTAGCCTATTTTATCAATAATTAAGCTTGTTAGTAGAGGACCCAAAACAGCCCCTATGCCTCTAGATATATTGAGAAAGGATAGTGCCTCTCCCTCTCGTCCTTCTGGAGCTATGTCCTTTAGAAACGGTGTAGCTCCAGATATTAGTGCTGAGAAACTTAAACCAATGACTAGGAATGCAATACTAAACAATATGGGGGTATCCGCAATAATGAATATCAGGGGAAAAATCGCGGATAATATAAAACCTGTCATGAATAAGGGCTTTCTACCAATGCGATCAGATAATTTCCCTAATGGATACATAAGTATTATCTGGACAAGCATGTTAAACGAACTTATAGCGCCAGTTAAATAATCTGGTATTCCTTTCCTTATCATATAAACGAATATGATTGAATTTATTCCCATTATATTTGCATGCCTAATAGCCAGAGCAATAATTAATAAATGACCATTATTCCTCGAAATAAAATCTTTCCCTGGGAACAGCGATGATCTCTTAGGAGCGGCTTCGGGGAATCTATTTATTGATGTCTTAGATAACGAAAGGATGGATAAGGCGGATAATAAAAGGATAACAAAGCCCAATTGGAATATACTTAACACACTGAATAAGTAAAGTACAAGCATAGCAAAGTACCCTGAGAAGAGAAATCCTAAGGATCTACTAAGGTTAAAAATTGCAGCGCGTTCACCAGCTTTTCTACTCTCTATTCCTCTTAGTAACAAAGCCGTAGTGATTGGTAAGAATGCTGCCGTGAAAAAGCCGAAGAAAGCGCGTAAAATGAGGGCTTGAAAAAAATCTATTAAGATGCTGTGAAGGAAGAAAATGATTGCAGAAGTTATTGTAGCAATGGCTATAACTAGTGTTTCTCTGTCATATTTATCTGCTAGTCTTCCCCACAGAGGAGATGTAAGAAGTAAAGGAACCCAGTTAGCAATTGTGAAAAAAGCTATCCAGGAATCTGGTATCTTGCCATTAAAAAGTGTCTGGAGTCCGATATTAGAAGCTCCAATAACTGTATAAAATAATATTGTTGAAAAACTAATTAGGAGAACATCTCTATCCATCTCGACATAATCCTCCTATGGAACAAAAAACAAAAAAGAAATTAGTCTTCAAAGTCCATTGCGTTGAATATCTCCTCGGGCAATCCTGGGCAGTTCTTCTTCAGATAGTACTTACTAACCTCTATTTGTGCCTTAAGCAATCGCTTAAATTCCTCCATTGAGACATAGGATGTTGGCTCGAGCTCTCTTAAGCGTTTCTGTGATAATCCAGGAACCTCGGCTGGTATAAGGACTTTTTCTCCCCAGACTGGATGAGGCTTGTATTTAACAGCTCCCCTTACTGCTTGCAAGAGGAACAGCTCCGTCTCCTCAATGGTTGGTTGAGTGCCTCCAACTGGTTTTGGTATTCCCTTTACCTCAACAAGAACTGGTTCAGGCACCTCTAATTTCTTACCATCAAATTCCTTCTCCACCCACTCATATTTAGCAATTATTCTCCCAGTAGTATTGAACATATAGACCTCTATAGGGTCTCCCATTTCAATTCTCTTCTTCAGGAATTGGTAGAACCTAACTACATGAGCCGTATTAGTAACCCCGATTGTGAATGGCTGGGCGAATCTTGCAACATATCTGATCCTACCGACAACCTCTTTAGCCTGTGCTGGGTGACCTATAGTTCTCCCATCTGCTAGTGCTTTGGCTGCTAGTGCTGGATCAACAATCTTTACCCATGCATATTCTGTAAAGTATCCCGGACTCAGGAAAACAGCGGTGGTTAATGGTCCACTTGATTGTGTGTCTCCATCAAAATATCCGGTATCCTCTAAATAAATAACGCTTCTGGAATTCTTATTAGGAGCCCCGAAGTACTGGAATACCTCACCTGTGAATATGGGATTACCATCTTGGTCGAAATCGGTATTCTCATGAAGAGCTCTAGGGCTTGTTGCGGCTCTCCACATAGCTTCCTGCTCTGGTGTTAAATCCTCTGTCTTCGTCCAGCATCCTCTCTCAGAGCCAATGACCGTGTCCTCGAAGATGGCAATAATGTCGTCATTCTTAATTGCTTGATCTTTCACATATTCTAGAGGATTGATGCCGAATTTTTCAATGTATATTTTCGCGTTTCTTGGTGTCCATACATAGAGACCATGAGTAGATTTACCAGTACCTGTGAGACCCCATATTGCTAGAACAATTCTCTTCCAACTACCATCAACTCGCTTTACAGTGAATTCTCTCAAAGAAGCGTGTTCCCCAGTCCCTCCTCTCTTATAAACATGATAAATCCAGTGGGTTAACACAGCTTTTTTCACTTCGCCCTGATAACTACTTGCAGTAATTATAGTTAGATCGTGATGCGGGAAACGCATGACCATTAGCATCCTATTTGTTCCTGGGATGTTAGGATTTCGCAAATAATGAGGGATAACAATAACTTCCACATCTGGTTTCTCATCTGGAGGAGCGGGGAAAACTAATTGCTTCCATCTATATGCTATATCTGGGAACTGAGGATCAACATAAACAGTTGCGTGCATCTGAGCCTTGGTTCCCGGCTTACCAACATAGCCATCAACCTTAATTAACGGTCCTTGGGCAAGAATATGCTCAAGGACTCTGAGCATCAATACTTTATGTTCATACTGGAGCTCATCATCACCATTAATAACAACAGTATTTGCTGCAGATCTATGCCAAATATTTGAAGCCCAGCCCCAAGCACCATTCCTATAATGAATACCATAAAGAGCAGCTCTTGCAAATAATTCTTGATCTGATGGATTATCTAATAACGGAGTAATACCAGCCCTTCTCTTATACTCAAGGATTCTCTTAAAAGCCTCCTTGAAATTCTCAATAGTGAGTTCTTCCACCGGGGGGATTAACCTAACCACATTAATCACCAAGAGCCTCAAGTTAGTAGAATTAGTAACTATAGTATGCTCAAATATAATATAATCATAAATACAAGCCTATAGGTTTAAAGACTTTTAACTATGCACGGTCCCATTACGCGAGATCATCGATGCTTCTTCTATACTAGGAAATGTCATGAAAAGTTTCTTAAGTAGTCTTCATCCCATTAAATGCTTCTAAATTGACATAATTTAATCAAGAAAAGTTCTGAGAGGATAACTTGCTTAATTATTTGGCTTGGATTTGAAATTAAGAAATAAGGAGGATAAAAAACCATAGATTAAAAATGAAGAAGAGCTTTTTCATCGCTTATGTGTTTATTTCTTATATATCACTTTCCCCTCTGCTATTATAGCAATTGGGTGTGCCCCTAGGTAAAATGGATTCGTATTCCATATAACTAAACTAGCTAGTTTTCCTGGCTCAACAGTTCCTAATATATCTGAGATTCCGAGAATTTCGGCTGCTTCCTTAGTTATTATTGATATTGCTTTTTCCTCCGACAGGCCATACATTAGGAAATATCTTAGCTGTAAGTGGAGGTTTCTTGCCAGCATTACTGGATGATCCGTCATTAGCGTGAATTTTGCTTTCGATTCTATGAGAGCTTTCACGTTTTTATATGTGTCATGCTTTAGCTCTGTTTTGTATGCGAAGGAGTCTATTGGACCATAGATAATGGGTACATTAGCCTCCTTTATTTTGCGGAATATTTCTACTCGATGAACATCTCCTAAGTGATCAGCTGTTGCTTTCAAATTAAACTCCTTTACAAGTCTTAATAAGAAGAGTACATCATCTTCCTTATGCACATGAGTCTTAAGCACTTTCTTACGATTTAATATCTCTAGTAATGCTTTTTCATATAATTCGAACTCCAAATCGATTTTCTCTTCGATCTCCTTTACAATCTCCTCATACTCTTCTTTCGTAATCTCTCCTTTTTCAAGCTTTTTCTTTGCCTCTCTGAGCTTTTCCTTCTTATCAAGCTCAAGTTTCCTCTTTTTTCTTAACACATTAGTGAATTCATCTCTTAATAATGCATAGACTCCCATCCTTGTTCTATAACGCTTTCCTCGCCACTCCCATGTTGATCTAGGATTAAATCCTAGCGCCATTTTGTATCCATGATGCCTTATGAAGGCTTCATCTCTATCCTTGGCGAAATTTCTTATGATTACTGCTTTTCCACCTAGTAAATTCCCACTTCCGGGAGTAACACAAGAGTATAGGACACCAAACTCTACAGCGTCCATGAAGTACTTGTCATCAAAATATATGCTATCGAGAGGATCAAGGGTCGGTAAGAATATATCTGCGTGCTCATTGGTTTCCTCCTCATCGGATGGCTCACCGTGCCTCGCCATACCGATATGGCTATGGCCATCAATGAATGCAGGGGTAACAACCCCCTCATATTGGATCTCTATATCTGGTTTTTTCTCTGTCACTTCAACTATTTTGTTTCCATCAATTACAATGTAGACGTTCTCTTTCTTAGAAATGCCATCAAACAACACGGTAGCTTTAATGCCGAACAAGGAGCAACACCATAGCAATTCTTCTTAGTAGTCTCAATATTAGAAAAAATAAAAAAGTTTCAATCCATTAGACGCATGGGTAGTCTCGAGACAATGAGAAAGCGGAAGGATCCGAGGGATTGATTCGAATACAATTTATAGAATTAGTTTTTTACTTACCCCAGTTTTTTGGCTATCAATTGGAACAATTTTTCTTTCATGTTAATTTTGCTCTGCCTTCTTAGTAATCATTACAGAACCAAGTCCATATGTTCTTCCATAACCCACATTAGAGTATTTTGAGAGAGCTAGAAGCGGAAATACTGCCTTTGTA
>Ga0190313_1002003_pt1 | contig 10330 bp, 8 predicted proteins | sample 4870071011_MG_FD_169989 | JGI IMG/M metagenome (GOLD analysis project Ga0190313, IMG submission 169989) | Hydrothermal vent sediment bacterial communities from Southern Trench, Guaymas Basin, Mexico - 4870-07-10-11_MG | ecosystem: Environmental > Aquatic > Marine > Hydrothermal vents > Sediment ...
GGGCTATTTCGATGTGCTGTTCGGCTATGATTGGAATTTGTTGAAAAGCCCCGCAGGCGCCTACCAGTGGGTTCCGGTCAATCCGGATGAAAAGGATCTCGCGCCAGCCTCTCACGATCCGTCGAAGCGGGTTACGACCATCATGACCACGGCAGACCTTTCTCTGAGGATGGATCCAATCTATAAGCCGATTGCGAAGCGGTTCCACGAGAACCCGGAGGAGTTCGCGGATGCGTTTGCCAGGGCGTGGTTCAAGCTGACCCACCGCGACATGGGCCCCCGCTCGCGCTATCTCGGTCCGGAGGTCCCGGCGGAGGAACTGATCTGGCAAGACCCGGTGCCCGCAGTCGATCATGAGCTGATCGACGCGCAGGATATCGCCGACCTCAAGGGCAAGATCCTTGCCTCTGGTCTGTCTGTCTCCAAACTGGTCTCGACGGCTTGGGCGTCGGCATCCACGTTCCGCAGCTCCGACAAGCGGGGCGGGGCGAACGGGGCACGCATCCGTTTTGCGCCGCAAAATGATTGGGAAGTCAACCAGCCTGAGCAACTTGCGACTGTGCTGCAGACCCTTGAGGGAATCCAACAGACGTTCAACAGCGCGCAGTCAGACGGCAAGAAGGTTTCGCTCGCCGACTTGATTGTCCTGGCCGGATGCGCAGGTGTCGAGCAAGCTGCGAAGAATGCCGGTCACAATGTGACCGTTCCCTTCTCGCCGGGACGCACAGATGCGTCGCAGGAGCAAACCAGCGCCAAGTCATTCGCCGTACTCAAACCGGCTGCAGACGGATTCCGTAACTACCTCAAAACCAAATACGCCGTAGAGGCAGAGGAATTGCTGGTTGATCGTGCACAACTGCTGACACTGACCGCACCTGAGATGACGGTTCTAATTGGCGGCATGCGCGTCTTGAATGTCAATTTCGGACAATCCCAGCACGGTGTCTTCACCAAACGACCAGAGACGCTCACCAATGACTTTTTCGTGAATCTGCTCGACATGAGCACGACGTGGAAGTCAACCTCGGAAGACGAAGACGTGTTCGAGGGGCGTGATAGCGTGAGCGGCGAACTCAAGTGGACCTGCACCCGTGTCGATCTCATTTTTGGTTCGAACTCCCGGCTCCGTGCCTTGGCCGAAGTTTATGGATGTAAGGACTCCCAGGAGAAGTTCCTACACGACTTTGTAGCGGTGTGGAACAAAGTAATGAACCTTGACCGTTTCGACCTCGCCTGATCTTAGCATAAACGCCTTCTCGGGCTTCTTTCTGACAGGGCGGCGAACATACGCTTAGCTAAACAACCGGTTCAGCGGACGGCATACCGCCGCCGCTGAACCGGAATGTTGAACTAAACCGCTTTGCGGAATTACAGTAACTCACATTTTTTTTAAAATTTTTCCAGACTTAACCCTCATTGGGTGCAGGTGATGCGTACATGCTGTATTCAATTTAACTGCTTTGTGTCTCAAAATAATCCCTTATTAATTTCAATAGAAGCACATTGTATTAAAATAAATGCCTGTATTTTTAATGGCAACTTGACATATTAAATTTTTCATCATATATTTTAATATATAATTTATTTGGTGGAGGTCACTAATGGACAAGTCTCTTTTTAATTCTAACTCCCTTGGAAAACTTATAAAGATTAATATACATGATACTATTGATTACGCATTTATTCCAACCGCTTTGGCTTCAGATTGGGAAATGCCAAATTATCTTTGGCCTTTATTATCAACCGCTAAGGAAGAACTCGCAAGGTTAGATGGTGTCGGAAGACATATGCCAAATTATGAACTATTATTAAGACCTTTACAGCAAAGAGAAGCCCTTAAATCTTCTAGTTTAGAAGGGACATATGCAACTCCTGAACAACTATTGCTATTTGCAATAGAACCAAGAGAACCTAAATCCTCAAAAGATCCGGTAAACTCATGGAAAGAAGTGTCAAATTATAGTCGTGCATTGAGAATAGGCCAGGAACTCTTAAAAGATATTCCAATTTCTCTAAGGTTAATTAAAGCATTGCATAATGAACTTCTTAAGGGAGTTAGAGGGGATAATAAAAATCCGGGAAATTTTAGAAAAACACAAGTTCATATTGGTTCAGACCGTAGATTTATTCCGCCTCCTCCCATCAAAATAATGGATTGTTTGAACGATCTCGAATTGTATATTCACAAAGAAAATAATTTAGACCCTTTAATTCTTTCTTTTATGGTTCATTATCAATTTGAAACAATCCATCCATTTATTGACGGTAATGGGAGGATTGGGCGATTATTACTTTCTCTAATGATTTTTCAAAATTGCGGTTTAAAAAGTCCATGGCTTTATCTAAGCGCCTTTTTTGAAAAATACAAAGATGAATATATCAAGTACTTGTTTGAAGTTAGCTCAAAAGGATCATGGGATAATTGGCTTGCCTTTTGCCTAAGGGCTACAATCTATCAGGCAAAAGATGCAATCAAGAGATGTGACCAACTATTAATACTGAAAGATAAATATTCTAAAATAATAATGGAAAGAAAGCAAAATGTTCGATTAAACAAAATCATTGAAATGCTGTTTGAATACCCTGTTTTTACGATATCTCAAGTATCAAAATGGTTAAATGTATCATACCCAACAGCGAGAAATGACGTAATGAAATTAATTAAATTAAACCTGATAGTGAAAAGCAACATAACTCATGGGCAATCCAAGTTTTATATAGCACCAGAGATACTAGGCATAGCCTATAATGAATATTTTGATGAATAATCATATCAGTAAAGAATTATAGCCCAGAGGGTCAGACGTTTGGAAGACATGGGTATGATCGAATATGACAACTCGGACTCACGGTCATACTGTCGGATAAAAAGAACATAAAGTACTGAGAAACTCATATGGTTACTGAAAAAGGACAGATAACAAGATTATTCGATTTTGATAAATTTGTTGACCGCCAAGGCTCTTTTAGCTTTAAATGGGACAGGTATAAGGGACGGGATATAATTCCCATGTGGGTGGCAGACATGGATTTTCAGTCACCTCCGTCGGTTATCAAAGCTCTGCACACACGGGTTGAACACGGTGTTTTTGGATATACTCTTGCGCCGGATGAACTTGTCGACGCTGTTTTATCCATGTGCGAATCTGATTTTAACTGGAAAATAAAAAAAGAGTGGCTGGTCTGGCTGCCTGGTCTTGTCACAGGGCTTAATGTGGCGTGCAGGGCAGTGGGTGAGCATGGAGACGATGTTTTGACGCTGGTTCCTGTTTATCCGCCCTTTTTGACTGCGCCGGAAAATATGCATCGAAACCTTGTTACTGTGCCACTTGCGGAAAAAAGCGGAAAATGGCTTATTGATTTTGATCTTTTAGAAAATGCAATTACCCCGCGCACAAGGCTTTTTATCCTCTGCAACCCGCATAATCCTGTGGGACGGGTCTTTGACCGCAGGGAATTAAGCCGGCTTGCGCTTATCTGTAAAAAAAATGATATAATCGTATGCTCGGATGAAATTCACTGCCAGCTTGTGCTTGACAAGGACAAAAAACATATTCCATTTGCAGCCCTCGACCCCGATGTTTCCCGCAGCACCATAACTTTTATGGCACCAAGCAAAACCTTTAATATCCCGGGTCTGGGATGCTCTTTTGCAGTAATTTCAGATTCCGGTCTCCGTAAAAAATTTCGCAGGGCAATGGCTGGCATAGTACCCATGTTAAATACTTTTGCATATACAGCGGCTCTTGCAGCCTACAGGGACGGCAAAGACTGGCATCGCAGTCTTTTAGATTATCTGCGTAAAAACCATGATTATCTTTATGAGGCTGTAAATAAAATACCAGGGCTTTCCATGTCCAGAGTTGAAGCCACTTATCTTGCATGGATAAAAATTTGTGATACAAAAATAGATGATCCTGTAAAATTTTTTGAAAAAGCAGGGGTGGGGCTGTCTGACGGCAAAGAATTTATGGGGCCCGGATTTGTGAGACTGAATTTCGGATGTTCACATTCCGTGTTGCACAAGGCTGTAGGCAGAATGGAGGCTGCGGTTATATGAAAATTATGAATTATGAATTATAAATTAAGGAATTCTACTGATTTATAAAGTTAAACAAACACAAAAAAGGGGAATAATGCTATGCGATGTCATGAGGTGGATTACAAGCTTATCGGCGATGATATGCAGATGGTTGAAGTGGAGCTTGACCGAGGCGAAACTGTTGTTGCCGAGGCAGGCGCAATGAATTACATGGATGACGGTATTTCATTTGAGGCAAAGATGGGAGACGGGTCCAATGCTAATGATTCGGTTATAGGAAAGCTTTTTGGCGCAGGAAAGCGTATGCTCACAGGAGAGTCCCTGTTTATGACTCATTTTACCAATATGGTCGGAGGTAAAAAAAGTGTGGCTTTTGCTGCCCCTTATCCGGGAAAGATTATTCCCATAGACCTGTCCAAAATAGGCGGAGAACTTCTTTGCCAGAAAGATGCATTCCTTTGCGCTGCCTATGGAACAAAGGTCGGGATAGCTTTTACAAAGCGTTTTGGAGCAGGCTTTTTTGGGGGCGAAGGTTTTATCTTACAGCGTCTTCAGGGAGATGGGATGGCTTTTATCCATGTGGGCGGCACTGTGGTTAAAAAAAAGTTAAATAATGAAACCATAAAGGTGGATACAGGATGTATAGCAGCATTTACCTCAGGAATTGATTATGACATAGAGCGTTCAGGTGGTCTTAAATCGATGTTTTTCGGAGGAGAAGGAATGTTTCTTACTACCTTAAGTGGCACTGGAATGGTACTGTTGCAGAGTCTTCCTTTTTCCCGACTGGCTGACCGTATTTTGAGAAATGCTCCTTCGACCGGCGGCAACAGAAAGGGCGAGGGGTCTGTGCTTGGGGCTTTGGGCGGACTGCTTGATGGTGATAATAGATAGCCCAGATATAATATGACCAGATATAATATGACCAGATATAATATGACTGGATATAATATGACAGTTAAAACAGACATTTTAGTTAAGGGGCTTGGCTTTCCTGAGGGCCCACGCTGGCATGAAGACAGATTATGGTTTTCCGATATGTCCATGTCAAAGGTTATGGCCGTTGATCTTAATGGCAGGCTTGAAAAAATAGTTGATGTGCCCGGGCAGCCCTCAGGTCTTGGATGGCTTCCTGACGGACGGCTGCTGGTGGTTTCCATGACTGATCGGCGCTTGATGCGTCTTGACTCAGACGGTTTGTCCCAGGTGGCTGATTTAAGCCGCCTTGCTGCCTTTCATTGTAATGATATGGTGGTTGACAGTCTTGGAAGGGCATATATAGGAAATTTTGGATTTGATTTTGGTTCAGGAGCGCCATTTGTTCCTGCTGCTATTATTATGGTGCCCCCTGAAGGTGATGCGCAAATTGTGGGGCAGAATATGATTTTCCCCAACGGAACCGTTATAACTCCTGATGGTTGCACACTTATTGTTGCTGAAACATTCGGTTCACGTCTTTCAGCCTTTGATATTGAACCTGACGGTTCTTTGTGCAATCATCGTGTTTGGGCAAAGCTTGAATCTGTAACTCCTGATGGCATCTGTCTTGATGCAAAAGGCGCTGTATGGGTTGCATCCCCATTTACTTCTGAAATTTTGCGCATCTGTGAGGGCGCAAAGATTACCCAAAGATTAAAGCTGAAAACCCAGCCCTATGCATGTATGCTTGGAGGAGAAGACCGTAAAACACTCTTTTTGATGACAGCAGGAGGACCAGGGCAAAACAGTGGTCAAATAGAATTTATAAGAGTCGATGTGCCCGGCGCAGGATTGCCGTGATGCATAACCGGATAAGGAGTAATTCATGAATAATCTGCTCTGTTTTTCAAGAAACAGGAATACAAGTGTTCAAACCATTGACGATGAAATAATAGTATCAACCTGCCGGATGAATGACACTTTGACAGATGTATCTGTCACAATTACGGTGCAGTTGCCCGACCTTGAAATAAAGGCTGCCGAGGGAAGTATTCATCATCTGTTTGAAGAAAATCCGACAGACCTCAGTGAGCCTCTTCAGGGAGTAAAAGGCGTAAGAATCGGCCCGGGCATGCTGAAAATCATCAAAGGGCTGATAGGTGAGAGCAAAGACATCGGTGAATTAATATACATGGTGGAGGAATGCTGCCATGGTGTAATTTTATATTTTACCAGGGATACACTTCTTGATATGCCTGTGGATAAAAAAGAGGCTGATAGATATTTTAAAAAAATGGTGAAGGAAAATATAAGAATGTATAATCGCTGCGCTGCTTTTGCTCCGGGAAGCCCTCTTGTGGAGGGGATTGAGCCTCCTTCAGCAGGATAAAAAAACATAAGATATAACATTTTTGGAGTTAAAAAATGCTGAAATTTGCAAGAAATAAACTTATAAGCGCTGTAAGAGAAAGTCATGATACACTCAAGATTCACGGGGTGCTTGATGATGATATTTACAGCCTTCAAATAGACATGCTTTTGAGTATAGCTGATCTGAAAATATTGTCGGTTAACGGCAGGTGGAACCGGTGGACTACTCCTGAATGTCAAAGGGCAGAACCTGTTTTATCCCAGGCTGCCGGTTTTATAATTAAAGAAGGTATCGAAGATAAAATACATAAGATCATTGGGAGAAAAGGATGCCGTCATTTTGCGAATCTCTTGATTGAATGCTGTGATTCAGCCAAAAAAGCCGTATTAATTACAAGATGGGACGATGCAAAAAAGGAAAATCCATCTTTAACTTTCAATGATTTTACAGGAAGAATAAAGAATGATTCTCCGGTAGTATCATTAGAAGCCCAATCTGCTGACCAGCCTGGTGCACCTTTGGAAGTAAAAGAACATATCGAAGTTACAGAAAATGCTTTAAAAGATAATATCCGTGATGATTCAAATTCAAATAAAGCAAAAAATTTTTCAGGAGATATAATCATAGATCTGCATGTGCATACCTCTCCTGCATCACCGTGCAGTTCGGCTCCTGCCGACCTGTTGATTAAAAAAGCAAAGAGGATCGGTTTAACAGGCATATGCTTTACGGATCATAATCATGTGTGGAGTCCCGGGCAGATTGAAGACTTAAGACAAAAACACGGTTTTCTTGTCCTTGGAGGAAATGAAATCACAACCAGCCAGGGAGATATGCTTGTATTCGGCTTTGACCGTGACATTAAGGGGATTATCAGGCTGGAAGAACTTAGCCCGGAAGTTAAAAAAGCCAAAGGTTTTATAATAGCCGCCCATCCCTTCAGGGGATTTTTGGTTGTGGGAGCCAGCCAGCTCGGTTTGACAGTGGAAAGAGGAATGGCAAGGGAACTGTTTAAGTTTGTTGATGTCGTTGAAGTGCTTAACGGAAAGGTTACTGAAAAAGAAAATAATTTTGCTCTGAAAGTTGCTATGGGGCTGGGGCTTCCCTGCACAGGAGGAAGTGATGCACATGAGGTTGATGAGGTTGGGCATTATGCCACCTGCTTTAATGATGAGATAAAAAATGAAGCAGATCTTGTGAATGCCTTAAAGAGCGGAAACTTTTCCCCTGTGGTTTTTAATAAAAAAAATTAACAAACAGAAATTTACAAACTGAATAACTGTTTGATATTGTTAACTTTGGTGGATTCGTCGCTACGCTTCTTAATCCACCCTACAATTTTATATAAAAGTTGGTAGTTGGTAGTTTGTAGGGTGGATTAAGCGAAGCGAATCCACCAAAAAGCATTGGAAGTATAAATTTTTAAGGAAGGGGGTATGGAAATGGAAGTAAAAAGAGACTGGGAAAAAATAATCAGAAGAATGGAACTCTTAATGAGGTTAAAATCTTTTCCGGTTGGTTTCAGGATGCTGGAAAAAAAAGAGGATTTAAGCAAAATTCCATTTATGCGCAGATGTGAGCATAAAACAACCCTTTGTCAGTTGATAACCCTGGTGAGGAATTTTGACTGGACAGTCGGAGCTGTGCTTGATGACTTTATATCTCCGGTCTGTCCATCTATTCTTGGTTTGACTGACAGCCCGAATATCTATAAAGACGGGACTTTTAGAAGTATTGTATGGGTTAAAACCAGGGAAGACGGGAAGAAATTTGAAGAATCGATTCCAAGGATTCCCATGGGAAAATACGAAGCTGTTGCAATGGCTCCCATCGTGTATAAGCCTTTTGAGCCTGATATTGTGCTTATTTATGCAAATCCTGCCCAGATGATGCTTTTGATAAATGCGCTTCAGTTTGAAGAGTATGAAGTCATGAACTTTTTCTGCGTTGGCGAGTCTTCATGTTCAGATGCCATAGCAAGATGCTATTTGTCAGGCAAACCCTCTTTGACTATTCCATGTTATGGGGAGCGGAGATACGGCCATGCCCAGGATGAGGACCTTGTTATGGCTTTGCCTGCTGATGTAATGGAAAAAGCGCTTTACGGACTTGAAACGCTTTACCGCAGGGGTATCAGATACCCGATAAGTTATGCAGGCGCTGAACAGGATATTACCAAAGCTTTTCCAATGTCCTATGGTGGCATTGATGAACTCGATGCACTGAGAGGGGATGATAACCGTCTGCTCGTGGGGGTCACAGGCGGCATAGCAAGCGGCAAATCGACTGTATCGGATATGTTAAAAGAGCTTGGCATGCCAATAATCGATTTTGATATAATCTCAAGAGATGTTGTACTGCCAGGAAAGCCGGCATGGAAGGATATAGTTGATTATTTCGGAAAACAGGTTCTTGCAGATGATGACAGCCTTGACAGGAAAAAACTTTCAAAAATCGTTTTTTCCGATTTTGAAAAGAGAAAAAAGCTGGAAGGTTTTACGCATCCGAGAATTCATGAAGAGTTTGCAAAGCAGGTAAGTGATATTGCCAAAAAAGATCCTGATGCGATTATTCAGGCGGCTGTTCCGCTTTTGATTGAGCTTAACCTCCAGTATATGTTTCACAAGAATATTCTTGTTTATATTTCTCCTGAGGAGCAGGTGGAGCGTCTTGCAAAACGGGATTCCATTTCAAAAGATGAAGCCGCCAATATTTTAAAGGCTCAGCTTCCCATTGATGAAAAAACAGGGTACGTCGATTTTGTAATAAATAACGAGGGTTCTATTGAGGAAACAAAAAAGCAGGTGGAAGAACTCTGGAAATCTTTGAAGAAAATTCAGCAGGAAATGGTTGCAGACAGGCAGGCATGAAAGTAAAAAAAATATTAATAATATTTTTTTTCCTGTTTTTTGCTTCTTTTGCCCAGGCATTAACCTTTAAGGTCGCAAGCTATAATGTGGAAAATCTTTTTGATATGACAAAATCAGGAACCGAATATCCTGATTATATTCCAGATGGTAGCTGCGGCTGGACAAGGCATATGCTTGATATAAAGCTGAATAATGTTGCAAAGGTTATAAAAGATCTTAAAGCGGACATTATTGCGCTCCAGGAGATCGAATCTGAAAAAGCCCTTGTTTTACTGCAAAAAAGGCTTAAAAAAAAGGGGGTTTTTTATCCTTATTATGCAATTGCAGATTCAAGGGCAACAGCAGTTAAGTGCGCTTTATTATCAAAGTTTCCTGTTGTTGATAAAAAAGAGATAGCTACAGGAACAAAAGCTGACAGAAATATATTAAAGGTGACCCTTGATGTGGATGGGAACCCTTTTACTGTGTTTGTAAATCACTGGAAATCTAAAAGAGGTCCTGAAAGCCGGAGAGTAGAATATGCAAAAAGTCTTAAAAAAAGTATTGATAAATTAGACGAAGATGCTGATTTTGTTCTGACAGGTGATTTTAACAGCAATTATAATGAATTTAAAACTTTTAAAAAGTCCCGCAAATTTAATAATACAAAGGGGGTTACAGGGATAAATAATATTTTGATGACTGTTAAAGATTCAAAGATGGTTGATGAAAAACTCCTTACAGATCAGTCTTCAAATGAATATCTTTATAATTTATGGCTTGAAATAAAGAAGAAAAGACGCTGGTCAAATAATTTTTATGGAAGAAAGGGGAGCCTTGATAATATTATAGTCTCAAGAGGCCTGTATGATGATTCAGGAATTTTATATGTTGATAATTCTTTTGATAAATTTGATCCTGATTATCTTTTTTTAAACAGGGCTTTGTTTCGATGGCAAAGGGCTGAAAGGGGCAGGGGAGAACATCTTGGTGCGGGATATTCGGATCATCTTCCTGTGTATGCCTTTTTTCGTACAAATTAAGCTTTGACCCCATAGTATTGGTGGATTCGTCGCTACGCTCCTTAATCCACCCTACAATTTTATATAAAAGTTGGTAGTTTGTAGGGTGGATTAAGCGAAGCGAATC
>Ga0190313_1002004_pt1 | contig 10327 bp, 27 predicted proteins | sample 4870071011_MG_FD_169989 | JGI IMG/M metagenome (GOLD analysis project Ga0190313, IMG submission 169989) | Hydrothermal vent sediment bacterial communities from Southern Trench, Guaymas Basin, Mexico - 4870-07-10-11_MG | ecosystem: Environmental > Aquatic > Marine > Hydrothermal vents > Sediment ...
ATACAAGGAATATACACGCGGTGAGCGGAATGGAGGTTGATGTCGAGGCTCTAATAGACAAGGTAGATAAGGTCTTAACGAAGGTTGTTAGAGCACTAGGAATGGCGAGAGGAATAGCAATGGTAAGAGTAATCGAGGCTGAAAATGAAGCAGAGAAGGCATACTGGAAAGGTATAGCTGAGGATTTTGATAGGCTTGCAGATGAAGTAATAGACTTAAAGGTAAAGCTAATAAACACTCTGGAGGAGCTTGGAGAGTAGGTGAGAAAATGAAGAAAGAAATTTTTGAGAGGATTGATGAGTCAATATCTTGTTTGGAAGATGCATTGGAAGAGCTTGCTTGTTTAACTGGCTCAGCAATAGCAATGGTAGAAGCGTTTAAGGAGAAGTATGGTAACGGTAGAGCCGAAGATGTAAAAAGGATGTTTGAAACGACAGGTCATGATACTGCTATGAAAATTATTACTGCACTAACAAATCTGAGGAGCCTGAAGATGAGGCTTGAACCATACCTTAAATAAATGTGTGAGAGAATGGAAAGAGAAGAATTTGCCAGAAAAATCAGCGAGGTTATACAATCTAAAGGGAGAGAGGCTATAGAGCTAATTAAGGATTTGGATGTCGCTGAGGCGTTTAGTGCGTGTCATTATGTTCTTGCTGGAGAGTATAGTGAAGCTAAGGAGCATGCATTGCTACACGAGGTTTACGATGCTGTTTACTTTACGTTTAAAGCGGGCTTGGGGGCACCTGAACTATCGTTAAGGCTAGGAAAGATTGAAGAGATATACAAGGTTAAGCCGAGCTACGATGAAATATTTGAGGTAATAGTGGGATACCTTAAATAGAGCTTCAACTTTTTTTCTATATTTGAGGAGTTATGTTTGGTCTTGATGGGGTAGCTTACGGTATATTGAGCGTTCTTAGAACCATAGGAGAGCTACTATGGAGGGGCATCCAATGGGTTTATAGGCAACTACTAGCTTATGGCAGGTGGATAGCTAGGAACCCTGAGTGGGGGCTTACGAGCCTATGTTTGCTAATAGTATGGCTATCCCCATAGAGGAGGTGGCGAAGCAGCTAGCAGCACAGGGCTTTCAAGTGTACCAGGAGGGAACTAAGCTAGTGTTGAAGATGAGAAGCGATATCGTTAAGAGCATGATACTTGAGAAGATAGACCCAAAGATAAAGCCATTAGCTGAGGTCGAGGCAGGCGATATAACCGTTAAGGTTGACTTGATGCGGATGCTTCAGATGCTATCGGCGTTCACGAGGTAACAAACTTTTTCTCTCTTTTTTGCAGATTTTCTTTCTGAGAACTTATGAGTAGCAACAACAATGATGTAGCTGAGGCAATAGCGAAGATACCTGAAAAATTTGCTCAAATCTGGGAAGAAATAAAGCAAATGCTCTTCGGTACTGGCGAAGCTGTAAGCGAAGGAGTTAAAGGCATAATCGAGTGGGTTATAAGTGCCATAACGGGGTTCATAAACTGGATTGTAAATGCTGTGAACACCTACATTGTTCAGCCAGTGATAAGCTTTCTTACGAGTATCTTTCCTTGGATATGGGAGAGACTGCATAGATCCTTGATAATCGTGTTTACCGTTCCTCCTACGGTTAAAGCAATTAAGAGAGCAATCAAGAGACCTGGTGAACGCACTTTCATGAAAATAGTTCTGACGCCTGTAATGGGCTATTTTGGAGGAGAGATAGCGTGGCATTTACTTAATGCTTTTCTAGGGCTTAAGCCTGGTCAGGTGCCTCAGGTATCAATTCCATTCATAATGCCTACGAGACCAGGAGTAACGACAGTCTATCCAGGACAGTTATCGGTGAGGGATACTTTAGAACTGAAAGATGTATTATCGTTGCAAGCTACTAAAGGAGTAGTTCAAGAGCTATTAGACCAGCTAAACATAACTGATGAACTAACGTTACAAACGATATCGTATGTAGCTAAGCTGACTGACAATGTAGCTATGTCAGACATGCTTACAATTAGAACGGCTGAGCCTAACAGCATAACTCCGACTGAAACATTACCTATAAGCGATTCATTGTCAATAGAGGCGTACTACAGAGAGTATGAGCTACCATTATCAGACCAGCTTAACATAACCGACGAAGTAACATTACAATTAATAGAGCCAGCCAAGATATCAACTGAAGAAACACTAGATATGAGCGACTCTATAAGTCAAGCAGTTGGAAACATAGCATGCATAGATACGTTGAACATGACTGACGAGGTAGAGCTACATCACGGCATTCCAACGGGAAGCTATATTCTAGTTGTTACACAAACTATAACTAGGCTCACAGCACCAAGTTATAACAGGATATTGGTAGTGGTGAGCTAATCGTGAGCTACACCATAACTAGCAAATTAATAAACATTGAGGATTGGAGCGAGCAAGACGTAGAATCGTGGAGTCAAGAAACAGCTAAAGATAAAATCGTTAAGCCTAATGCGGTTGACCCCAAGTATCTATTGATTTACACTTCAAGTGAAGTCATAATTCTTGATAAGTATGGAAACGTAGTCTTACAGAAGACGTTTGAGTTTACGATTAATAGTGCGAGGATAAACAACAATGGAGACTTCATAATAGCAAGTGGTGATACAGTTTACATCTATGATATTAACGGTAACCTACTCTATCGAAATACTTACTCTACAACTATTTGCGAGGTAGCAATCGGTTTAAATTATGCTTGGGTCGCATTGATGAATAACCCTAGGGATATATACGTTATAAACCTGAGCGACTTCAGCTACACGAACTTTACCGTTGATTTATATTATAACAAGTATTATCCATTTCTATGTAGCGAAGATGGGGAAAGAGCCGTAGTAACTAGAGGTTCAGCAACTAGAGAAGCATATGTCATATTTATGACTGTCAATGGCGTAGAGAGAATGGTCGAGTTAGATGTTTATGGCACCCCTAAGACACTTAAAGCTAGACCTGACTGCGTAATAGCATTTACAGACCCAGTTTACGGCGATGCACCCGTAAGGGTGTTTGCTGTTAAGAATGATGGAGCTAAAGCACAGCTTGGAAGCATAAACATTGATAGGCATGCGGCTATAGCTGTAAGCGTAAATGGAGACAGGATAGCTTTCATAGTTGAAGGTCAAACAACAATATACAAGAAGTTGTTAAACATAGATACAATGGAGGTGAGCGATGCAGGTTCAGTTAGCTTACCAGAAGCAATAGATAGCGTAATGTCTCCATTCTCAGCCTTAGATATGACTCCAGACGGAAAATACATTATCGCTCCTTCAGGAAGCAAAATAAGAATAATAGATTGGGATACAGGCACAGTAAAGAAGGAGATAGATAAAAGTGCAACATATAACTATTACGCTACGCTAACTGTGGAGGTAACGTAAACATGAGTGTAGAAGAAGAAACATATGAGCCAAACATAACTGGTAGAACACCAAACTTTCTATACGTAGCTGAAGGAATGACTGTAACAAAAGGGGTTGTTGAAGAAGTTAAATCAATCGTGGGAGAGAAGTTCGCTATGCTTGAATACTTCCACGACGTTAAAGTAGCATTCTTGTGGACTACTAGTAAGTTAACGGATGAAGAGCTGGGAAAGCTTAATAGGCTGTATGGCTTCTATGAGGTTAGGTGAAGCGTATTGATAGACATAACCCCATTTGTTAACTTGGGTATTCTCGGTACTGCTGCTGCTGTGATAGCGTTCCTGATACACCTCTTCATACATAAATCAGCTACCAATTCGTTGATTACCACCGCTACTACAGCGATTAACGCTATTCAGAATACCGCTGTAGTGGCTATTAATGCTCAATTGGCGGCTGAAGGAGTGGAGCTAAACGTCCGTCAAACACCGATATCTAGACCTGTGGAGCAGAAGCAGCAATAAAATATATATTTCATCTTTAACCTCTTTTTTTCTGGTGATAACATGAGCGTTAAGAGTCAGCTTAAGCTCGAAGGCGTAGTTACGATTAAACTGATAGACAGGAAGAGCGGTAAAACCGTATGTGAAAAGAAAGTTAAGAACGCTATACACAACAATTTTGCTCTGGTTGTGTGTGCGGCTCTTGCTGGAGATCCTGACTACCCGTATCCCGTCGTTAATAGGGTTGAGCTTTGGGATCCAAGCGGCAACAGCATTAAGGGCTTGAGCGAGTCTCAGATGACAACTAGAGAATGGAGACATTACAGCGACCACGAAGACCTCCACGTGGTCTTCAGGGATACTTCATCAGATGAATATACTGTTGGTAGTACAGCTTTGTGGGCTGAAATAGTTAAGAACAATACATCATATCAGTACTGCTTAGCTGTACAGAGAAATCTTAACGTGAGCAAGGCTTCAGACCAGGTTCTAGTTATCGATTGGGTTATCAACGTACCATACCAGACAACTGAATACAAATAAAACTTTAATTTCTAATGTTATCCTTGTTTTTTTACGGTGAGAAGTAGTGGACGCTATAGGTGAAGTCGTGATTGGTATTATTTTGAGTTTTATTCTTGGTGCTCTTTGGAGGCTTAACAGCAAGATAAACCAGATATGCTATTCTATTGGTAGGATAAAGGGCTACCTTGGAATTGACGACCACAACTGTAAAAATTTAGACGGTGAGGACTAATGGATGTTAATCCTTTGATTGTCTATATGACCGTTAGGGATATCAGGCCAGCCAAGTACTGGTTTGAACAAGTCGATTTCATGGATAAGCTGATAATTAGAGGGTTTCTACACCATGAGGCTCATGAGAAGGCTAGGGAGTTCTTCCTTAATAGACCTGAATACACTCACATGCTGATAGTTACGGATGACGTTATTGCTCCGCCTGACTACTACAAATTGATTGTGAGAGACTACTTAGATACGGGTTACCCAGTTATAAGCGGCTACTCAAACTGGGATTTTCAGCATAACTGGCTGAACATAACAAAGAAGGATTTACGCAGGACCTATGTAGCCTTCGCTGATCAATATGGCTTCATTAAACCCATAGACACAATTACTACGAGTGAGTATCCGTTTATGAAGGTGTTCTTTGTGGGGCTACCATTTACACTCATAAGGAGAGATGTAGTTGAAAAAATTCCGTTTAGACCATACAAATACATCACCGACATGGCTCTAGGCATCTATGCTAGGAGGGGAATAATGTTCGACTTAGCCTTCGCTATAGACTGTGCTAACAACAACATTCCAATCTACGTAGATTTGAGGCTCTTCTGTATACATTACGGGAATACCAGGAGTCTAATCAACCTGAAAAAACTAGAGAAAAGCGTTGACCTCGTAAAAGCCAAAAGAAGTTTGAAAGAGGTAATTTAAATTAAACTTTTCTGGGGGCTTAGAGCCTTAGAAGGGTATTAGCCTTCTGAACCAGCCTGTTATGCTTCTGCCGAAGCGTCTCACTAGGTAGAACGCTAGCCCAACTACACCAACTGCCACTAGGATGCTCACTATTGTTCCAGCGTTCTCAGCTATAACATTAACTATTGTCGTGAATGCACTTATCAAGGCGTTGAATACGTTCGACAGCATAGCCCCCAGGTCTACTGGAGTGCTCATATCCTATCACTACGCTTTTATAGTGTAAAGCGTATATTTAAACTTTAGGTGCATGGGTATGCAAAAGGTGACCTTCTCCGAGTATGAGCTAAAGAGAATCAAGGAAGCGTTGAAGAACATGATCAAGGGCTTCAGAAAGATAGGCTTGCATCCAAAGTATGATATTGCTGGCAATGAAATCTTCGTTTTAATTGATCTTGATGAGCTGGCGACAATAATCAAGAACAGGGTTGCTAGTGCTGTAAACCCGTATAAGGGCGTAATAGACTTCAACATCTTTAGGGATGAGAAATACATGAAGGTGGTGGTGAGGGTTGAGCGATAACCAGGAGAAGATAGTGATAAAAGATTTAGACGAAGCATTGAAATACATTGAAGCCCTAGACGAGTTCTTCACTAAGTATAACAGAGCCTACAACAGGTTTAAGAATATGGTTAGGAAGCTTGGTTTCGCGGAAAAGAAGACGTTCAGCTACGCCTTCAATCCAATGACTGGTAGAGGGATGGACAAATTCATAGAGCAGATAGTCGAGAGAGTCCTAGAGGAGAGGCTAGGTCAAGCTAAACCAAGTGAAAAAGAAGAATACGAAGAGGAAATCGAAAGGGAAGCAGACAGGGAGGCTGAGGAATTAATCAAAAAAATGAGGGAGATGAAACAGCAATGAAATGCGAGAAATGCGGAATGGAGCTCAGACTAATAAAAAAATCATCTGATTACCTTATTTATTGGTGTCCTGAATGCGATAAATACTACGTTGTTAGCCCTGAGCACCAGTAATTGCTTGAACTATCTCGTCTAACACCGCTGGATCGCAGTCTAGAGCAGTCCAATGAGCCTTAGCAGCTTCAATTATGTCTGGCGTTAATGTCCCCTCTCTCTTCCTCTTCTCGATATACCTAGCAAAGTTGTGGTAGTCTATTCGCTTAGCCGAGGAAATGTTATGAGAAGTCAATATACCAGCGATCTTAGAGTCCAACTCCGCCCTAGCACCCAAATTCTCTAACCTTGGTCTCCTCTCCTCAACTCTCTTCTTATAGGCGGTAACCATCGTGGTTGTTCTTTTATCTTCATACTTTTCAATTCTTTCAGCAGAGCTAGCCTTAACCATAATATCACCGCTCTATCTATACTAGCTCCTTGATATATATTTTTTACTTTTCGAGCTTCTCTTCGACATCTACGAGCCTCCTCTCCAGGCGTGATATCTTGCTGTTTATCCTCTCCACTTGCTCTTTAAGCTCAGCGTGGCATTTATCCACGCCTGACAACGCCTCCTTAATAGTTGAAAAATCGCCGAGCCAAGCGAAGAACAGGAAGAAACCTACTAGTATCCCTGGTATAACGCCGTACTCCAATCCGATAAAGAAGGCGATTACAATCGTTAAGAAAAGAGTCCAAGCAATCATCCCCTCAATCCTCCCCATATTTCTCTCCTTTATAGTATAGCTCTGCTACCGTCAATTCAAGCTCTTTTGCTTTATCTATGATTTTTGCGTAGTCGCTTTCAGCGTAAGTGCATATCCCGTGATGCTTAGCATACTCGCATTTGTTGCATTCCAAGTCATGCTTAATACAAAAGTAGCAGTAGCTAGCTGATATAGGTATCAAACAGATGTATCTCAGCAGTAGCTCCCTCTTCAAAGCCATTATTTCCTCTACGGTTTCGGCTTCCTCCATGTCCTTTACCAAGCTTTTCACAATCCTGTTAAGCCTCTTAAGCCATATCTTTAGGTTCTCGATTAACTGCCTTCTAACCTCCTCATCCACCTTCATCTAATCACCTCCTACACGATATTCTATACGATATTGAAAAGGAAAAAAATCCTAGAAGTTTAGGAGTGATTTCTGCTTCACTACGTCGCACACCATCAAGTATTCGCAGTTCCTGCATTCATAGCTCCACATCGGGCTTTTCCAGCTCTTAATCATCTTTAGTATCGTTTCATCCTTGTATTTCTGGTAAACATTGATTCCAATTATCCTCTTCTCGTTCACCAGCAATACAATAGTGCTGTTTAAATCGAAAAGCCAATTGTAAATCTTAGCCTGCATTTTGATAGCATCATTAATGTGGCTTGAACTCTTGATTTCTACTCCGTGCTTACCATCCTTCGCTGTAACGATTGCATCTATCCTTCCCGATATAACGTAGTCTCCTACCTGCTTTTCACCTTTAACCTCGACTTCAAAGTTGTAGTCCCTAAATATTTGCTCCAAAGCATAATGAATTAATATTCCAAATTGTACCGCTGGTTTCTTTAGTACCTCCATCTCGATAGAGCGATACTTCTTTCGTAGCTCGGCTTTATGCTTACAATAGCATAGGTCTTTAGCGAATATCTTATTGGAATCCGTCAGCTCATCGTATAGCTTCAAGTTCTTAGTTACAATGTAGTTCTCGACCATCTTCACTATCTCTTCTGCTAGCACTTCAATCACCTTCATAGTATTCGCATTCGGCTACCTTGTCTGGTTCAACTGGGACTTGCTTTTTAAGGCAGTAGCACACTAGGATTTCATCCCATCCATCAAGCCCTGTGATTAAGAGATTCTTACACCTATAGCACTTCACTTCAACCACCTCGTTAATAGAGCGTTACCTTGAGCTACCTTCTCCTCCTTCTTTTCTTCCTTTTTCCTTGGCTTGATGTCCTCGCTAGTATTCTTGAAGAAGTCCATGCTTACATCACCGCTCCTCAAATGGTAAACCGCATGTAAACATGCATCTTTTAGGCTACAGAACTTAGCTCCGCATTTCTTGCACTCCAAATGTCTCCCTAACCCCTTTTCCTCCTTCACGACAAACAGCTTCAAGACGTTATACATGCTCTTCACTTCACCACACCTCCTTGTCTAGTATTCTCATTCTCCACCTAGTAACGTCGTTCAACGCTTTCTTAGCCTCCTCCTCACTCACCAAACCTCTTCTGATTAGCTCGTTGATTATCTCCTCAGCCTCCTTAGCCTTGGGATTATCTGACGTTACTACAAAGGCTAGCTGGTAAAGCAGCTTTTGGATATGCTTCACCTCCTCGATAACCCTTTTAGCCCTGTCAAGCAAATCCAAAATAGATTCGTTATTGCTCATAGACTCTAGCCTCCCCATCCACATTTATAACTCGACAAACCAGATAAAGCTGGTTTAAGCGTAAAGTGAGATAGCCCCTCCTCAATGAAGCTTCAAGGTGAGCCTTATCCAAATACTGGACAACACCTTCATCAATCAAAGCTATGAAGCCCCTAATTATCTTCTGTATCTTCTTCCAGTCAAGCCATCGCTTATGGATTAAATGGAAGCCGTTAGGAGTCCTGTAAATCAACGCTTCACTACCGTATTGTTCTACTAAAGCCCTACCAATCCACTTAGCCTCCTCATAGCACTCCTTGAATTCACCTCTACAGTCAAAGTCTAGAAACACTAGATTCCTAGTGCTAATAGCAAACGTGAATGGATACGCCAGAGACTTCTCTAGGATAGCTTTTGTCGAAGCCGCAATCTTAGCAGAACGAGTATTAACCCTTACAGGTAGACCCATTTATTCTTCACCTTCTTTTTTCCTTGGTTTTTCAGGGATAACCGTGAACCAGCTCCACTCTAGAACATCAGAAGGTATTTTTTCCAACAACTCTTTCAGTTCTCGTTCATACTCCTCTATTTTTTCAGCAGTAGGCTTGAAGAACTCAATTGACTCTTGAAGTATCTCCTCTTCTTCTGGGTCTTCAACTTCAACATCAACATCAGGGCTAACAACCTTTTTTCTACCCATAAATCGTCCCCCCAAATCGCTCTAGAATAGCTGAGTATAATTGTGGAATAAGCCATCTCTTCACTCCTTCAACATACCTCTCGGGATTCTTAACTGAATGTTTCTTCCTGTACTCACGTAACATTTGATGTGCAATTTCGTCCGCTATGTCCTCAATGGTCATTCCACGCTGTAGTCTTATACTGTAGGTTTTAGTTTTACCGTCAGGAAACGTTATAGTTACTATCACTATTTTTCACCTTTAATCGCTTTAATCAGATCATGCTGAATTAAGAACGCCTTGTAGATTCGTAACGCTTCTTTTATAACTTCAGTCTTGGACATTTTCCTGACCGCACTAAGCTCACTTAAAAGCTTCATATCTTCTTCGTCAAGTGTTATACACAAATTTTTCGTTGTCCTAGGCATCTACTCTTCATCCTCCTCAATTTTTTCAGGTCTAAAGCAGTCTTTAAGGTCTTGTAGGACACTAAAAATTAAGAAGTCCAAGTGTAGCAAAGCTCCCTGCATTATTTCGGCCACCTTTGCTTTATCAACTTCGATTTTTCCTTCTATTCTACCATCATCGTGTATCACCATCCTACCCAATACTGTTCCTCTGCACTTAACCGCAAACTCCAGATACTTTGAACTGCTGAGACAATGCTCAATGTAAATTTCGTCCCTCAGATTCCACAGAACATCCTTGATATCGTCTTTATTCACTATTTGCGTTACTTTCCGTATTACTTTCGCAGTCTCTATAGCTTTTTTAACTCCTTCCTTTGTCTTCTTTATCTTATCAACATCCAAAATCGTTATCTCCACATCAATCACCCCTAGCCCCTATACCGTATATCCCTTCAAAACAAAAAAGGAAAAAATGGTTAAAGTTCAATTTCAACACCAACACGCTTCGCTAAATCAATGACCATCGTTAGAACGTCCTGTAGCCTATCAAGGTTTATGCTCATTGACTTCCACGTCCCATTGACATA
>Ga0190313_1002005_pt1 | contig 10325 bp, 9 predicted proteins | sample 4870071011_MG_FD_169989 | JGI IMG/M metagenome (GOLD analysis project Ga0190313, IMG submission 169989) | Hydrothermal vent sediment bacterial communities from Southern Trench, Guaymas Basin, Mexico - 4870-07-10-11_MG | ecosystem: Environmental > Aquatic > Marine > Hydrothermal vents > Sediment ...
AGCAGAACTCCATATTTAATTGAGATAATGAACGAACTCAGCCCGCAAAGTAAAACAAATGTGGTTGTGCTACAAAAAGGAACACAACTTGGAGCGACCGAACTTGGCAATAATCTTCTTTTTTGTGTGGCAGACTTGTTCCCGGCTCCATGCATGTGGGCCATGCCAACCGGAGAAATGGCAAAAAAGCATTCAAAGAAACGGATAGCGCCCTCAGTTGCAAAAACTCCACGGCTCAAAAATAAAATTAAAGAAGCAAGGGGCAGGAATTCAGGCAATACAATTATGACAAAAGAGTTCCCTGGTGGTTCATGGGTGTTTACCGGCTCTAATTCCCCTGCGGCTGCAAGGTCAGAATCAATTAAAATTCTAATACTTGATGATTATGACGGATTTGAAGCAGACATCGGCGGTGAGGGTGAACCAGGAGATCTTTTTTGCAAGCGGACGGATACTTTTGGTGATTCAAAAAAGATTTATAAAAACTCTACTCCAACAATAAAAGATCACAGCAAAATTGAGCGGGAATATAACGACTCAAGTAAGGGGTTGTATTTTGTGCCGTGCCCCGACTGCGGTGAGTTTATAAAGCTGTTGTGGGAATATTTAAAATTTGACAAAACAAAAGTAGAAGAAAAAACGATATATCTTGAATGCCCGAAATGCAAGGCGCACATAAAAGAACATCAAAAAACAAAAATGCTGGCTGGTGGGAAGTGGATACATGCGGAACCGGAAAATCCTAAAAAAGGGTATAAAATAAATTCGTTATATTCTCCGGTCGGCTGGGTATCCTGGAAACAGATCATTGACGAATTTTTAGCCGCTAAAAAAAATGTTGAAAAGCTCAAGGTCTGGAATAATACCAGAATGGCTGAAACTTTTGAGGAGGCAGGAGATCAGCCGGAATGGCCGAAATTAAAAGCACGAGCAGAACCTTACGATATGTTGACTATGCCACCTGGTGGAATAATCCTTACAGCAGGGGTGGACACACAAGACAATAGATTAGCCGTTGTTGTCCGTGCATGGGGAAAATATGAAGAAAATTGGCTGGTATATTACGGGGAATTATACGGAGACCCTGATCAATCAGAAGTATGGACTCAATTAGATAAACTATTGATGATGAATATATCAAATCATCATATAATTTCAGTAGCAGTGGATACAGGCGGTCATAAAACACAGGCAGTTTATAATTATTGCAGAACACATGCACCACAAGTTATAGCAATAAAAGGAGCGTCACAACCAGAAAAGCCGGTCATAGGTCGGCCAACAAACCAAGATGTGTTGTGGAATGGCGAAAAGATAGAAAATGGAGTACAGTTATGGCCTGTTGGTACGGATACCGTAAAAAGTACAATCTATGGACGACTGAAACAAGCAGGTTCAGGGCCGAGAGCGTACCACTGGCCGGTTGGATTAGAGGATGAATATTATTTACAACTTACAGCGGAAAAGCAGGTTACGCGGTACATTAAAGGTTTCCCAAAGATGGAATGGGTGAAAACAAGAGAAAGAAATGAAGTGTTAGACTGCTTTGATGGTAAAACAGAAGTTTTGACAAATATTGGTTGGAAATTTTTTAAAGATTTAACCAAAGAAGAATATATTGCAACGATAAATTTAGAATCAAATTATATAGAATATCAAAAACCGGTGGCTTTAATACAAAAACATTATGAAGGAGAAATGATAGAATTTAAAGCAAAAAGACTTGATATTTTGGTAACGCCTACACATAGAATGATTGTAAAAAAGGTATTAAGCGTAAATGGTAAAAAAACATGGGATTCAGCTCCAGTAATTTTACAAGCCAAAAATGTAAAAAACTATATGGCGCTTAAAATGAGAGGTGAATGGGAGGGAAACGATATAAAATTTTATGAAATAGAAAAAACACCTAATGGCATGATTGCAAATGCAAAAAATATAAGAAAAACAAAGCATGGAACATTTAGAGTTGCAATCCATGTTGATAAAAAAAGATATGAAAAAACGTTTGATACTTTAGCGGAAGCAAAAGAATACCGTGCAAAAATATTAGAGATAAGAACAGAAAATGAGGAACAGCCAATAAAAATAAAGGCCGAAGATTATGCAGAATTGATGGGGTGGTATGTTTCTGAAGGGCATTCTTTTATTGGGCGAAGCAAAACACAGGGCAATATGCGTTATAGGTTCCATATAACTCAAAACCCTGGAGAAAAAGCTGATCGGATAGCAAAACTGTTGGATCGACTTCCGTGGAAATGGCGCTTAAGCGCTGGGAGACAATTTACCATAACATCAAAAAATCTTGTGATGGATGCAGTAAGAAATTGTGGATCTGGAGTAAAAAATAAAAAAACGCCTCAATGGATTAAAGATTCTTCTCCGAATGTTATTAATCGATTTGTAGATTCTGCAATTGCCGGAGATGGATGGACAGATAATAGTGGACATAGAACTTATGCAACGATAAGTAAGCAATTAGCCGATGATATGCAAGAATTGTTTTTGAAGATTGGGCGGTGGGGCATTATAAAAAAGCGTGAAGTAAAAAATCTGAATGGTGGTTTTATAAGAGGGAAAAAAGTAGTTCCGAAAAATACACAATATCACATTTCAGAGATAAGAACAAAAAGAGCTTATCTCTTAAAATATAATAAATTAGAATCGATTATGAATAGAAGAAATTATAAAGGAATGGTTTATTGTGCAACTGTTTCAAACGGGACTTTGGTTTGCAGAAGAAATGGTAAAAGTTTTATGGCAGGGAATTGCGAAGTTTATTGTTATGCTGCCGCAATTCGTGCGGGCATGGCGATAATGGACTGGGATAAATATGAGACACCACAGGCGAAGCCAGAAGTTCACCAACAACAAAAAAAAATCATACAACAACCAGCGAGGTCAAAATGGATGAGTTGAAAAAAAATAGCGGCAGGGGATGTTTGCTTTTTGTGCATACGGTAGCAGAAAGATTGAACTGTTCTAAACAATATGTTTATAATTTGATTGAAAACGGGCGGTTGCAAATCATCCGGCTGGGGCCGCGCGGGATTCGGGTTTCTGAATTTGAACTTGAAGAATTTATAAGAAACGGTGAAAAAAATCTTGACAATGAATATTAGATAGGCTAATTTAAAAAATAGAAAGAGACTGGAAACTCAAATAAAAAAAATAGCTGTTTTCTCCCTGATTATGCCCTTGGTGTCTGCTGAAAAGCAGAGCGGTTTCCAGCCGTCTTTCCGCCAAGGGCATTTTTTTTTGTGAGAACAGGGCATGGCCTGGGATTTTAACAGCTTAAATTTAGCAAAGGAGAAATCAGAGTGGAAAAGATTTTAACAAATAAATTAAAAAGAAAACCAGCGCCGAGAGTACAAATTTCTAATATCGATATGCCATTTTTTGCAATGGTAAGATTTATGGTAAAATGGGCAATTGCGACCATCCCAGCTATTTTTATTTTATTTTTATTCGGAATAGCCGCAGGTATGGTATTTTCAAGTTTTGTAAAGTCATTTATCGGCTGAAACGGCATTTTTTATTTTTAAGGAGAGAAATGGTAATTCCAAAACATGGATATTTGACTGAAATTAAGGACGCATATCGCAAAGATGTTTGGAGACAATTTGCTTTATTAACTGATGATCCGGAGAATGCAAAAGTGTTAATGTTGCCGTCAAATCATAGTGCCGAAATAGAGGAAGCTTTAAAGATAGGGATTAAAGAAGAAAATATTTACGCTTGTGATGAAAATGCTGCAATGTTGGCAACAGCACCTTGGAGGAAAAAATATCCTAAAATAAATATACTTGGGAATAAATTAACAAGAGCAATGGAAAGACTCCAAGAGAGAAAAATTAAAATTGATATTGCGAATCTTGATTTATGCACAAATCTATCAAAATGGATGTTTGAGGATATAATTTCTTTGTTGAAATTATTATTAAAAGATAAAATAATTTTAGGGCTCACATTATTGAAAGGGCGTGAAACATCTTCAGAGACAACACTTGCAAGAATGCTTTTTAAAGGTAATAATAATGTTGCGGATAGAATAGAAATTGTATTTCAGCATATTAAATCTCAGCCAAATATTTGCGCTGCGATGCAATTCAAAAAAGAATATAAAAGCGGACGGCAAAAAATGGTATATGGAGTTTTTGATATAATATCAAGTGATTTTTTTGTGAAAAAAGCAGATATAATTTTTGAAACATTTCGGGAAGACATTGTAAACACGTTAAAGGTTGATGCTGATTTTTATAAAATTAATTATGGGGAACCATGCGCAAATTATTATGAAAAAAACAAGAAAAAAAGAGAAAAAAAGAAAAATTTATTAAAAAAATATTGGAAACGAGTCAATAAAATTAAAAAGAAGGTGGAAGCTTTATTACATGATGAAGTATATAAATATGCCGGGGCAGGGGCTACATGGTTTTGGAATTTTGGCGGTATAAAAACGCTTTATTATAAAATGATAGAAATGCCATATCATCGGATAGATTAAAACAATTTTTAGTTATATTTTTTAAAAGCCTATTCTCCCTGGATGGGCTTTTTTTATTTCCCCTCCTAAAAGTTAAGCCCAGTAAGTCTACTTAAGTCCAGTAAGCCTATTTAAGCTAATTGTTTTTTTTAAAAATTGTTTATATTCTAAGCACATGGCTTATACATCTACAGATTTATCCAGCATCCAGGCTGCTATTTTATCGTTAGCAACCGGCGAGCGTGTCGTCTCCGTAAGTTTTGCAGATGGAAAAACGATTGAATACTCCCGGACAGATCTGACGAAACTACAAGAATTGCGAAATATTATAATGTCAGAAATTAATTTATCAGCAAATAAACCAAGCTGTATCCTAATGCAGACAAGTAAAGGTTTATAAATGCCGCATTTAAAAATATTAGATAGTCACGGCAATAAAATATCATATCAAGCTGCATCAGCCTATGAGGGAGCAAGCTCAGGTCAACGATTAAGTTCCTGGATGGCTACCTCGGCAGGTGTTAATTCTACGTTATCGGGTTCAATAAATACGCTCAGGTCAAGAAGCCGGCAGTTAAGGCGCAACAATCCACTTGTAAGCGGCGGTGTTGATTCTTTTGTATCTGATCTTATAGGGACTGGTATTTCACCTTCATGGCAATTAAAAGATCGAAAATTAAAAAAAGAACTTCAAGAATTATGGAATGAGTGGGTAGATGAAGCCGACTGGGACGGAAATAATAATTTTTATGGTCTTCAATCCCTTATTTCCAGTGCTTTGATTGAAAGCGGTGAAGCAATTGTAAAATTTCATCATCTTAGAAAAAACAGTGGTCTTGTTGTACCATTTCAATTACAAGTTTTAGAAGGGGATCATCTCCCAGAAAATAAAAGTATAATGCTCCCGAATGGGAACACTATACGGATGGGTATTGAATTTAATAAACAAGGAAAACGGGTTGCGTATCATTTATATAGAGAACATCCAGGGGAGTCTTTCGTTTTCACAAATACAAACATTAATACTGTCAGAATTCCTGCAAAAGATATTTGTCACGTTTTCCGTCAAACACGTCCTGGACAAATCAGAGGGGCATCTTGGCTGGCTCCGGTACTCGTAAAATTACATGATTATGATCAATATGATGATGCCGAATTAGTCAGAAAAAAAACCGCTGCAATGTTTGGCGGGTATATAACCGAACCTGCGGGCGGGATAGACCCAACGCTGGCATTTGGGAAAAGTGATGGGGCTGATTCACAAAATCGGGAAATAGTCCCGCTTGAACCGGGAACATTTCCTGTATTACCTGCTGGAATGGATGTCAAATTTTCCGAACCGGCTGACGTTGGGGGTAATTATGAACGATGGGTGAAACAACAATTAAGAATGATAGCAAAAGGAATTGGTACAACATACGAAAAACTTACAGGCGATCTTACAGAAGTTAATTATTCGTCTATACGAGCAGGGCTTCTTTCATTCCAAAGGTTTTGTAAACAAATTCAAATGCAAACGATAGCATTCCAACTTTGTAAACCGGTTGTGCGTGGGTTTCTTAATGCGGCAGTACTTTCAGGCGCGATTGAGCTTCCCGGATATGCACAAAAACCGAGGCTTTATTTAGGTGGTAGCAAATTAAAATGGCGCCCAGATGGTTGGGCGTGGGTCGATCCAGTCAAAGACCAAATGGCCGAACAGATGGCTGTCAGAAACGGTTTTAAATCAAGGGAACAGGTTATAGCTGAACAGGGTGGAGACATAGAAGAAATTGACACTGCTGTATCTGAGGGTAATGTAAGAGCAGATGAACTTGGATTAGTTTTCGACAGTGATCCAAGGAAAACAGCAAAAGCCGGAACTGCGCAAAGCGTTGAAGACAAAGTAATCGGAAAAAGTATTAATGAGGAAGATTGAATGAGTTTAATGCCAAAATTATCAAATCATCCGCTTATGATCACGCGTGATTTTGCTGAAGCCCTGGTTTCTACTGATCTTGACTTGTTAAAAAAAGAAGCAGTCTCATATATGCCGGATAGCTCCCCCATAGAAACGGTAAGTCAAAATTCTACCGCAGTAATTCAAGTTTACGGGCCTCTTTCACAAAACGCCGATTTTTGGGCATGGTGGTCAGGCGGGACATCGTATGAATCAATCAGAAAATTATATAACGCTGCTCTCCAAGATGATCAAATTGATTTGATAATATTTGACGTAAATTCACCAGGTGGGGTTGTGGCAGGTGTGTTCGATCTTGTTGATGAAATTTATGAGAACCGTGGAAAAAAACGAACGATAGCCTTTGTAAACGAGATGGCATATTCAGCTGCTTACGCAATAGCATCAGCGGCTGATGAAATTTATATTCCCAGAACTGGAGGCGTGGGCTCAATTGGTGTGATATCTATGCATGCTGACCAGAGTCAATACAATCAAAACTTGGGAGTAAAATATACGTCGATATTTTCAGGAGAAAAGAAAAACGATTACTCTCCACATAACCCATTATCGGCGAGAGCTTTTAAAGAGGCTAAATCAGAAATAAATGAAATATTTGGTCTATTCACCGAAACGGTTGCACGGAATAGGGGAATAAACGTAAAAGAAGTAAAAGCGATGGAAGCAGGCACATATCAGGGAAAAAATGCAATAACAGTAGGCTTGGCCGATGCGGTCATGTCATATAAACAAATATTTTCACAAGGAGGCACAACAATGACTTTAATGGAGCAAATCACAAACGCCTTTAAGGACGCCAAGCCGGAAGAGATTGAAAAAGAGATGGTCAGTTTCGGTTATGTTTTGAAAGAAGGCACAGCAATAAAAAAAGAGATTGGCGCCAAGCTGGCAGACCAAGCCAAAATCAATTCAGCGGAAACAGCAAAAGCGGTTGAAAAAGCTAAGACCGAAGGCGTGGCGGAAGCAATAAGAGGAGCGGTGTCTATTTTGGAGCTTTGCGCTGTTGCAGGAAATGAAAAACTTGGCTTAAAGCTGATTTCTGATGGAGCAACAGAAGATGAAGCACGCAAACAGCTTATTGAGGCTAAATCAGGTGAAACAGAAGCAGAGAAGCAACAAATTATATCAACCGTTAATCCGTTAAATACAGGTGAAACAAACCCACTTCTTGCGGATGCAAAACAAAGAGCGAAGGAGACTAAATAATGGCTAACCAGGATGAAGGAACATTTTTGGATGATTTTCTGAAATTTGAGGCGGAGAATCAGTATTCAAGGGAATCAGACACCTTGATTTCAGGACAGGACCTCTTGATTGGGGCAGTGGTCGGAAAGATTCTTTTTTCAGTACCGGCGACCGGAACGCTGGGATCGGGCACAAACGGGGCATGTACTTCTGTCTCCGGCGGTTTAGAAACCAAAATTGGTACATATAAAGCAACTTGCACAACTGCCAATGAATCCGCAGCCGATGGTGTTTGGAGAATAGAGGCGCCGAATGGTGCGGTTATAGGTGATCTGACGGTAACTTCTGGAACTTCTGGAACTGGTAGTTTTACAGATCCACAGATTAACCTGACAATAGAATATGCAACTGGATATAGCACTATTGGTGATTATTTTGGTATTGCAGTTGTAGCCGGTTCTGAAAAGCTTACTGTTCTTGATTTTACAACGGTCGATGGCTCGCAGATAGCACATGGTCTTTTGATTGATAATTATGATGCTTCCAGTGCTGATTTGGATTGTGTTGCAATAGTCAGGGATGCCGTGATTGCCAAATCTCCTGTAAAATGGACGATATCCTTCACCGGCGGTGGAACGCATGAGCTTGTGGCCGGTGAAACAATTACAGGCGCAACCAGCACAACTATCACGGCAAGAGTATGTGAAGTCAATCTAACCAGCGGCACATGGGCAGGCGGAGATGCAGCCGGTACTATTGTTGTTGATCAATTTACAGGAGACTTTGCAGCCGAAAACATAAAAATAAGCGGCGGAACCGATGACGCGACCGTTGCAGCAACCGATACAGCAACCGCCTATGATGAACTCAAAGCGGTTGGTATTATCACAAGAGAGGAGGCCTAATCATGATAGATCCCTTTAAAACAGATGCTTTCAACATGGTAGCTTTAACAAAATCAATTAATATCCTACCCAACAATTATGGCAAGGTCAGAGAAATGGGCTTGATGCCATTCAAGGGGCAGCGGGTACGCTCAATTATTGTTGAGGAAAAAAATGGAGTTCTTAATCTCCTTCAAACAATGCCTCCGGGGTCGCCTGGCTCAGTAGGAAAAACAGGGAAAAGAACTGTACGGAGTTTTACTGTTCCGCACATACCGCATGATGACGCTATTCTGCCGGAGGCTTATGAGGGCATTCGGGCATTCGGGCAGGAAAATGAACTTGTCGCAGTTGCACAAGTTGTAAATGACAAGCTTCAGACCATGCGAAATAAACACGCCATAACTCTCGAGCATTTGCGTATGGGAGCGCTCAAAGGTGTTATTTTAGACGCTGACGGTTCAACTATTTACAACTTATATACAGAATTTGGAATCACTAAAGAAGTGGTTGATTTTGTACTTGGTACAAACGGAACAGAAATCTCAAGCAAATGCAGGGAAGTTGTTAGGCATATTGAAAAAAATCTTAAAGGCGAAGTGATGTCAAACGTCCATTGCCTGGTAGATGAAAGTTTTTTTGATAAGTTGATAACCCATCCTCTTGTAAAAGAAGCGTATGCCAATTGGTCTGCTGCTGCCGATATGCTTGCCGGTGATAAACGAAAAGGGTTTACTTTTGGCGGCATTACTTTTGAGGAATATGTTGGCACAGCAACCGATGCAGACGGAACGGCACGCAAGTTTATTGCCAATGATTTTGGTCATGCTTTTCCAATCGGCACCATGGGAACATTTGAAACAATCCTTGCCCCTGCTGATTTTGTTGAAACAGCGAATACCCTGGGAATAGAATTGTACGCAAAACAGGAAGAGCGGAAATTCGGACGAGGTGTTGATCTGCACACTCAGAGCAACCCACTCCCGATTTGTTATCGTCCTGCGGTTTTGGTAGAAGTTAAAACTTCCAATTAAATTTTAACAGGTTTACGAAATGACAACAAATCCAATTGAGCGGGCAATGGATGATTTGTCCGCTCGGTTTAACACAGATTTATTTGCTGAAACTATTGTCTATACGACGAACAATGGTGGAGTTGAAAAAGATGTTCCAGCCCATATAAATCGGGACGGTCCTTTTCAAGAAATTTATGTTCGTGGGGAGAATACTGCAACATGTGAAATCGAAGTTTTAATATCAGATGTTCCAGATCCTCAACATGGCGAAACTTTTACTTTTGATGGGTATATTTGGGAATTTAATCCAATGCTGGGAATTACGCGCAAAGATAGTCATTTTTTTCAAATAGCCTTGGAGCGTGAAATGTCATGATTAATATAAAAATTGATGACAGTCAAATAATGGATTTTGCAAAAAAGTCTCCTAAGCGTGCAAAATGGGCATCTTCCGAAGCCTTAAAAATGGCTGGTGGTCATTACAGAGGGAAGTTGAGAAAATTTATCGAAAATGGTGGCGAAAACTGGCAAGCATTATCACCAGTTACAAGAAAAATTAAACAAAAACAAGGCATTAAACACTTAACCCCCCTGTATGGTCTGGGGCAGTTTGTACGTTTCAGGTACGGCACAAGAAAAGGTGTGCAAAGAGTAACGCTTGGTTTTTTAACTGCTAAAATTGCGAGAGTTGCAAGGATCGTGCAGTACGGTAGAAAAAGAAAAGTCACGCCTTCTTTAAGAAAGTTTTATCATGCGATGGGCATTCATCTGAAGAAAAGCACAAAATATATTAA
>Ga0190313_1002006_pt1 | contig 10323 bp, 6 predicted proteins | sample 4870071011_MG_FD_169989 | JGI IMG/M metagenome (GOLD analysis project Ga0190313, IMG submission 169989) | Hydrothermal vent sediment bacterial communities from Southern Trench, Guaymas Basin, Mexico - 4870-07-10-11_MG | ecosystem: Environmental > Aquatic > Marine > Hydrothermal vents > Sediment ...
TTCCGTGCGCATTCTTGTGGCGAACAAACTCTGATGTCCGTCGCGGAATGTTGTATCGGTTATTTTTACCATAGAAATATCCATATACGACGAATTTAAAAACCTTTCGCAGGCAATTGCCGTGATTTTCCAACGGGTTATTATCGGCTAAAAAGAATGAAGAATCCTCAAGTAAGGTTATAATAGAGTTTGTGAATAATATACATAATGCTCATACCCATTGGCGCTGTAACACACTCAAACCTATTAGAAATTAAGAATAAATATATGCTTATATTTATTTAAAGGAGGATTTTTGTAAGGTGCATATGAAGGTGCACTAAGAGAAGAGGGTATCCCAAAACATAACTCAAACCAATATGATATTATATGATGATGCGTTGATGCTATACTATGAATGTGCTGTGTAGGGTCTATGTGCCCCAGAAGAAGAGGGTGCTGATCTTTCCCGTTTTCACCACACGTCCTGTTATAGAGAAGTACAAGATGGTGGATGTGCAGTTTTACGGAGGTATAGAGGATGTTTTGGATGTACATCTATATTCAGTTCCGTTTCACATTCTGGAAACGGGCAGTACAGTTTCACTGGATGTGACTTCAGAAAGTCTTGCAGAAAGTCTTGAGAAATTTGTCCACAGAGAGGAACGCACTGTCTCACGTAAGATAGTGGTAGCAAAGCTCTACAATTTCAAACCAGAAAAGAACAGGGTGGTTTCTTGGGGCAATGTTGAAATAAAAGAGGTTGATGAAAATATTGATATTATTCACAGAGCCAACATTCAGAATATCCTTCTGTTTTTCCCTTCCATTTATGCAGATGGTGGGCTGTGGGCTCCACTGAGATGGTTTGTTCTAGAAAGTTCGGGTGCATACCGGTACAGTGCAGTATACACATACAATGTTTTTCTTGCATATATTGATTATAAAAGTATGGATGATATCAAGAAGATAAGGATATATATGGGAAAGCCTCTGGATGTGTATGCTGTACATGCAAAGGCAGTAACATTTGGAAGTGATGGATATGTTTATGTACGTTATGTTGACCTTCATTTTCTTAATCATCCGCATCCTCTGCTCATGGAGATAGGAAAGGGGTATCAAGTTTGTTTTACGGAAACCTTCAATGGATACCGGATATCGCATCCAGAGCGCAGTTATAGGGGAAACATAAATCTGGTCAATGTTATCTATCCTGTAACATATTCCCTTTATGATATTGTTCCCTTACTATCGCCCTATTATACGGATGGGCTCTGGGGAAAAAATCTTATAGAATTCAAGGTTCCATCAGCATCGGTGAACAGAATTATAAGAAGACTTGAGAAATTTGGAGGAAAACAGAGCCGGGAAATGATAGATGAGTATGATGCCATGTTTGAGAAATCAAACAGACTGCTGAGGATAAGAAGGAAGGGTAACGTTATAGAGGTAAAAATGGTGAATCCTGCCCTTGTGAGCCACCTTATCAGAATGTGCTGCACTGAGAGCGAGAGCATGATAGGAAAATACGCGGCAGAAATGCTTGAATCATCTGGACAGAAGCTTATGAAAAAGTTGCTGGAAGCAGAAGGAAAATCCTCCAAGTACAGTATGATGGTCGCATTCTCCGGAGCCAAAGAACGTGTTGATATGATGCAGCGGAATGCAGATAGATACCTCAGCATTCACCAGAGAATATGCGGAAGCCGGGACAGGAAATCAGGGTTCTCAGGACATTTGCGATCTTCTCGGCAACCTCCCCCTCGATGACCACACCCATTTCAAGATTGTCTACCATTCCTTTCCAAGTCAAGTTGGCAGAGCCCACGAGGGCTCTCTGCCGATCAGCGACCACAACCTTCATGTGAAGATCTCTGTACTCTTCATGGAAATCATATACTCTGACCTGAATGTATTTTTTCGTAAATTCTGCCAACAGCCTTCTTATCTCTCGTGGCTGCTCACAGATGCGATTTAAAATAATTGTTATTCTGACGCCTCTTGATGCGGATTTCTCAAGAAAGTCAAACAGATCCTGTATATTACCGCTCATGGTATATGTGGCTATTATTATTTCCTCCCTCGCGCCTGTTATCATTTCCTCTATCACGGACTGTATTGATCTTATTCCCGTACCCGTCAGCTCAATTCCCGTTCCAGAGGCATATACCCTGTTTTTCATGGGGGACACTCCATCAGTATGCGGCGATCCAGCCACAGATTTCTGTGCTCGCATGAGGTTTCCGAAACGAACACACATGCGTAGCAGGCGGAGCCATTCACCCCTCCGCACAAGAATCTCCTCTCACGGCAGAGAGGATCATTGGGGCAGCTGCTGACGTTATCCAGAGCCCTCTCCAGAAATTCCTCGAAATTCTCCACAAGAGAAGTCAATCCGCCCATCGTACCTTCGCCGGGCTGTGTGGTGTACAGCATTATTCCTCCCCGCGCTCTGTTGTTATCATCAACCTCGATGTACACTCTCTCCCTGATTGATGCCGCAGAATAACCGGCATCGGCAGCCAGTGTCCTTATTAGGAGATGCGAGAGTGTGTGCCACCACACAAACACAGGATGAACCTCCTCACGTGTCCGGTCCTGAGATGTGGTGCCCCTGAAAATACCAGTGCTCTCATCATACATAGTCATTCTGTTTTGATAACATCTCATCCACTCATTCCAAGCATTTCCGGCAACATCAGGATGAAATCCATCATTATTCTCAAGACGTATGAATATGCCCTCCCCAAGCAGTTCAGTTCCCGGATACCACCTTGTGTTATCCGATGGATCATGGAAACCAACATCTACAACAGCTCCTGCTGGATCGATTCTGCGATATCCTCGCAGAACCATTACCGCTCTGAGACGGGTTACCGGTGCAACGCGGAAGTGCAGTCCGCTGGGGCCACTTACAGTCTGTAAGCGGGATGCAGGAACCTCAAAAATGACCGGGGACGAGGAACTTCTGGTAAGAGTCATGGGAGGCGCACCGTTGATGGATGCGTTCCAGAGTGCGCTGAATTCCTCCAGCAGCAGATCATGGTAATTGTTAGGGATGGAGTAATTGAGCACATCCTCAATTGCCTGCTGAATCTCATCCCAGTCACAGGATATTATTTCGTTTATTTCCGCCTCACTCAGTGAGTGTACATTTCGGAGTATATTTTCAAGATGATCCTTTGACTGAATAGGACCATACATCTTTGCAACCCTGAGTGCTGTGAGCACATCGGCTTTCATAAGGTGGGTGTGCAGTGTTGTGTATATGGGAGGGACGGTGAAGAGGGTTACTATCTCTGGAATTCTGAGATGCGATGCCTGTTTGAGAGTGATAAGTGCGCGAGCGTGGCACGGCCGTCTTACAGAGGAATGGGAATTCAGCGGCTCTCTTTCCGGAAATCTGCCCGTGCATTCCCAGTTCATCCCGTACAGCTCACCCATAGTCACAGCCGCGTTGCAGTTGGGACATCGGATTTGGATATCACTGAGTGAACTTCCACGGGAGATCCAGCGGTAGTGATCGGGATAATTTCCGGAGGGACACCTCCCACCGTTACTGATGTGAACTGCACGGTGCCAGTCAACATCGTCCAGATGACCCTCAGGACATGCAAGAACAAATCTGACAGCACTCCATCTGTTCCTGTTATGGCTGGAGCACAGCGGGCATCCATTATGTATTTCAAAGAGGGTTCCATGTTCAGAGCATATATACCATTCCGGAAACATACGTGTTCTGTAGATAGGTCTTCGGTCGTCAAATCCCAGCTCTGCATTGGAGGGCAGCCTGAATATTCTGCTGTTCTGCAGGAGTGCATGGGACATTCTTGGATCGCTTATCTCAAAATCTTGGGGACGCAGTGAGGGGTTCTGCTGATAGAACAGTCCTATGTCCGGTCTGGGAATTATTCGTGAACCTGACGGCCCCTCTATTATTGCACCGGGACCGTAGGTTGTTATGAACTGACTTCTTCTTATAGACTGAGGCATACCTCACACCACCTCATGTTTCAAAACATGTGGTTTCCTCAATATCCCGGAGGGACTGGGGTGTGTTCCGATAAACAACGGGAATACCCCGGTGCTGGTGCTGGGCATCACCAAGAACCACGGGGCGGAGAGTTCTGCAGTACTCCACATAAGTGATTCTGCTGTATCTCTGAGCTACGCGCCTCCAGTCATCCAGTGCAGACTCAAGAATGTTTTCGACATAGCCGGAGGGAGGGCGCCGTGCATGAGGCTGTTGCTGTGCCCTGCTCTCAAAAATCAGGGGGATATTCCGGACCTCGTTGCACTGCCTTGCTGCGGAACTGCCCATCAGGACTGCATTGCTGTGCCATGGATTCTGCGTTCCATGCATGTTTCTTAGAATGCCAACAGCCACTGGACCGGCACATCTTTGCAGAGTTCCAGGAGCGAATGGAGATGCTGTTATGGGCTCCACGAATCTCTCCATGTTCAGATGATAACCGCAGAACATCTCATAATGGCTCATATCGCGCGGTCGTGTTGCCCTGTAGAATGTAACCACCAGTCCGCCCCATCTTCTTCCTACCCTGCCAGTACTCTGAATATAAGCTGCAGTTGTTTTTGGCTGTCCATGAACCACCATCAGACCGAGACGGGGAACATCCACGCCGGTTCCGAACATGGATGTGGTGAAGACAGCATCCGGTACGCCTGTGAATCCTGAACTGCTTGGAGTGCCATGGAGTTCCCTTTCCACCTTTCTCAGCAGTACAGGAAGTTCTGTCGAGCGCACTCTGCTTGAGAGTTCGATAGCCCCAAGCACAGATATATGTCGCGCATTCCGTCCTCCTATGAATCCTATTCTCTCCGGGATATCCTGTCTGTAAAGGGCCCTAGTACCGGCGAGCTCCCTTATGGCGTTGAAGTATCCCACAAGGGTCCAGTACGGATCGGCTCTCTGACCATTCTGAATTGCAAGTTCATACGAGGACTGAAGAAGCCGTGCCCATATGTTGCGAACAGGGGTCAGTGAACCCCGGCCCGGCGAGCACACACCCATATACACCCTTCCCGGCCGGTCCTCCCTGAGTGGATGTGCATCAGGATTCCAGCGCATGAAAAATCTGTCATCGGCATCAAGTCCCGAGGGAGGAAACTGGAGAACATCCCTTATAAAGACTGCCCTGACGTGCTCCGATGCACCCTTTACAGTTGCTGATGAGGCCACATATTTTGGAGCCTTCCCCCTCTCCGAGCACAGAAATTCCACAGCGGTTTCATACACCCCAACCATGCTTCCGAGGGGGCCCTCTATGAGATGAAGCTCATCCTGAATTATGAGTTCGGGAGGATGAAACGGCTGGACACTTACATATCCAGAACGGATGTTTGGATTGCGTGAACAGGACGGAGGAAGAACTCCATTTCTATAGTATCCCACATAGGGGTGAAACCTGTCGACATTTCCGAAAATGGATGCGCAGAGGGGTTCAAAGGCGATCCGTGCGATCTTATCCACCGTTCCAATGAGAAAGGAGGGGGGATGCGTGTATATCTGCTCATCCACGGTAAGCGCAGGCACTGGGATTCTATATCCGAGGCAGGGAGACTCACTGCTTCGGGCAAAATCGGGAACCTCCTCAAAATTCATGCCATCAGGCGCCCTCACATTTCGTCCTCTATTGGGTATATATGTTTCCCCCAAACTAGGCCACCCCTCTGCCCACATAACATTGCTGTTCAGAGGACATATGGGATTGGGGCAGTATATGGCAAAGTTCATGTCATTTCTCACGCTGAAGTAGCCCGGTCTTGAGGGATGTATGCATCGGAGGGATACATTATATCTTTCAAGATAATATTTTATAATATCCCAAAGTTTCTCTACCTCTTCTGGGTGGAGATCATGGGTGGGTCTAATCTCAATGGATATGGTGAAAAAGTCGCCGGGCAGGGAATGCACATTCTGGAGGGAAGGATTTAGATTTCTCAGTTCAGATGGAAGATTGTGAAGACCTGTCAGCACGGCATTTCGAACGGTGTTTACGGACACCGATGAACCGTCTGCTCTGACAGTGAGGTGCAGGGTTATGGAATCTCCTTCCGGTGGAATCCCTGTATTTGGAATTGCGAGAATAGAACCACAGGCAGGACATTCAATGACCTGTGCAGGTTCACCGTGTCTCTGATACCCGCTGGGATTTTTCAGAATGTCGATGGCACCGGGTATTCTCCTTCCTCCCACATGAGTGTCCCTGAGTCTGTTTGGTGTGACGCCGCCACCTACCCACAGGCCCACGGAAAATCTGACCGTTCCCCAGATAAAATCATCCTGCAGAGGACACTGTGTGGGTCTCCATCCAACCGGTAATCCCGTGCCTAGTCCTAACACGCGCAGATACTCGCATGCGGTGATCATTCTCAGAACCCTTCTGAACTGCTGTATTGTCAGCAGTCTCAGCGTATATCTCATGATCACGCAGGTACCGGCACCCGACGGATTGCTTCTCAGACCATTCAGGGCCCTCCTCCTCCGGAGTGCTGTGGTGAATGCTGCCACGGCCAGATAGGCCTCGGTTTTTCCTGCGCCGGTTGGAACAAAGAGTATGTCACATATGTTGCGTGAACCTGAATTCTCTCTTCCCAGAGACTCCACGGCAAGAAGCAGGAATGCCAGCTGGAAGGGTTTCCATTTAAGCTCTTTCTGGGTCCTCCAGAAATACTGAAGATACATGGCTTTGTTTGCAAAACAGAATGCAAGCCTGACATCAGGATCGTTTGTAAGGACATTTATTCCTTCACTAAGTCTGTTAAGCACAGTTCTGCATCTCTCCACTATTCTTTCCGCGATGCGGCGGTCATTTTCCGGGAGATCATGCGCAGACTCTTGGAGTGAATCTATCCAGCGTTCGTATCCATTCACAAGAGGTTCCAGAACTCTGCGCATCTCATCGGGATTCCAGAGTTCTGCAAGCCTAGATGCGTGGAGCTCCGGTTCGGGTCCCCACCGTGAATCCCAGTCGTAGGATGGTGCCTCAATGGCAATCACAGGCACAAATTCTGATCTGATATCAGAAGATGTGAATTTCTCTCTGATATTTCTGCCATATTTTCTCTCGACAACCTCACCATCTGTCCACACAAACGGAGCGCAGGAGATGTGGAACCTCTCGCGCAGATCCGCGGGTATGTTTTCAGGATCTATGCTTCTCCAGATGGCGGAACACATATGTCCTCTTGCAAGAACAGCCCTCCTCCTGTATATGAACTCAAGTATTCTCTCCTCCTCATTTCTGGGGATATGTTTTCTAAGGGGAACCACTCTGCCCCTCTCACATCTCACCCTTATCTGGGGTTGAAATATGTGAAGAGAGACATCCCTTCGTTCATCGGGTCCACTGGCCTGCAGTTCGTTCACCAGATATATGCTTATGTGATACGTATCTGAGGCTATCTTTCTTGCCATTATATGGATACTTATCTCTGCTGGTTCGCCTGAGCGACATCTATCACCCCTTTCGTTCAGCATTATGGACAGAACATGTCTTTCAGTTATGGAGATATTATCCCATACGAAGGCACGGGGCTTCCTCACCCACGGTCCTTTTCTTTCAGAACGGAGATATCTTGCCCACGTCACGCAGAGTCCTATTGCTGGCGCAGATTCACCATCCTTTCTTATGCAGAAGGATATGCCCATACTGCGTGGCAGCGCCAGCGGATTGAGGAAGCTCTCCTGTCCGGCGAATATGTACATATCCTCTCCCTCATCGTCATCAGGCAGGATTGCATCATCCTCATCGCCTGAAATCACAGGTATTTCAGCCTCGGAGTCTGGGTTTCTCTCAACCTCCGGACCGATACGCCGGGATATTCTGGGTCCAAGCACACCTGTTATGTACTCATTTAGAGGATTGTGATGCGCATCCATGGTTTCATACGGTCCATTCCGGGGACCGAGAACGTCTCTGTACAGATCTGAAATAAGAATTTCTCTCATTTCATCACCCCGGTCATTTGGGTGGCGAATCCTTCATTGCTTACCTTCATGTGATACTCGCATATATTCATTGCGGGACATTTGTGACACAGAGGATTTCGTGCCCTGCACACAAGCTTTCCAAAATCCACGAATGAATAATTAAACATCCGGGGATCATCTCTGTCGACAAGCAATTCCATTAACTTTCTGAATTTTTTGCTCTTTCGCGAGGAATCAGTTATTCTGAGCCCAAATACCCTTCCAGCGATTCTCACTGTGTTTGTATCCAGCAGAGGTTCCGGATAACCGAACGCAAAGCATCTCACAGCAGATGCTATGTAGTCACTTACACCTGGAAGTGACATGAGATCATCGTATTCTTCAGGAATTTTTCCTCCGAATCTTGCTGTTACTTCTCGTGCCATCTCGTATATGTTCCTGATCCTCCAAGAGAGCCCTGCAGAGCGCAGAATTCTTACGATTTCTTCATAATCAGCCTGCGATAGCTCGATAACAGTGGGAAATCGTTTCACAAATTCGAGATAGAGTGGAACCACCTGTTCTGAGCGTGTTCTGTGAAGAAGCATCTCTGCTATCAGAATCCTATAGGGATCGCGTGTTCTTCTCCAAGGATAATCAAGAATATTTTTCCTGCCCCATTCAAGAATTATTCTTCGGAATTTACATAGCTTTTCAGAGTTCACGATGATCTGCTGACTTTTTTCAGGCATTCAGCATCATCTCCCTCACAGTAAGCGCTACAGCCCTTGCCAGAAGCGGAGGCACGGCATTCCCAACCTGTCTGAATTGATCCGTTCTAGAACCCCTAAATATGAATCTGTCAGGAAAGCTCTGCAGTCTTGCAGCCTCTCTGACCGTTATTGTTCGGGGCTGGGTTGGATGAATATACATGTAACCGTCCTTATGAAGGTGAGCTACAACAGTCCAAGAAGGCTGGTCTCTCCGTAGCCGTCTCATCTTATCATGAAATATATCATCCCTATATCCATAGAGCTTCTTAATTGAGGGGGGCAGATCCTTCCAGCGCTGTCCCTCCTTCATAATACTGAATGCCCTTATGTCACGACTGGTATGCTGCCGGGCTATGTGATTGTGTATTTTAATGGATCCCTGTCTGGCCCATTTCTGATATTTGGAAAATGGTTCTCTGTCATAATCCATTTCCACATCTGACAGTCTTGGTCTCCCAAGAACAGGTTCCGGTAGGTCTCCTATGGCATCCCACACGGTGACGGGTGGTTCAAGATGAACAGATGAGGATGTGTTTCCCTGTGGGGCATGGCCATGAGTCTCCTGTGGCCAAATTATGCTGGTATCTTTCAGCCGTGTGCCTATGAAGAATATTCTTTTCCTTACCTGTGGAACACCAAAATTGACGGCATTGAGCACTTTCCACTCTACGCGATATCCCAGTTTCATAAATGATTTCTCAATATCACTCAGTATTTTACCATTCCTGTAACTTATAAGTCCCTGAACATTTTCCATAACAAAACAGACAGGCTGGAGGTCACCTACAATTCTTATGAACTCCCTATATAAATCATTTCTAGCATCCCTGACAAACCGTGGATGCTGGTTACTAACTGAGGCTATTTTTACACGGCCTATTGTCGAAAATCCTTGACAGGGAGGTCCACCCACAACAGCATCGAGATCACCTGGTGAGAGCCCAAGATCCCTCATAAGTATTCTGCCGTCTAGTTTACGTATGTCTGCGGTTATGGCAGATGTCTCAGGAAAGTTATATGAATATGTTTCCATAGCTCGGGAATCCACATCAATCCCAGCAATAGGCTTGAATCCAGCCATTTTAAACCCTAGCGAAAGGCCACCCGGAGCAGCAAACAGATCAATGAGTGTGAGCAACATAACTAGTATACGGTAAACAATAATTGTTAATAAAATTTAAACCTAACTGTTCTCTTTCATATCGCAATCCAAGCAACGCAGTATAGATGGAGGATAGCGGGAGTGAGCAAATCACTCTATCTTTGGCAATCATAATAACATTACGTGTATTATGTATAACATATATCAACGAACAACAAAGGCATAATTTTGTGGATAAAATTGTTGCTCATGGTTGATACATACAAAGTAACTGCGCGGAAAGTTTATATAATCACACAAACTACATCTTCCCGTGAGTGAGGTTAAATTAAAGATGTTTGTGCTCACCGCATCGTATTCTCGGGAGGAGGATGGGGTAGTCGTTGATGTTTTCGGGAAAACTCCTGACAATCGCTCCGTGGTTGCTAGATTTTACGGCTTCAAACCTTATTTTTACCTCGTGGAACCTCCCGAAGAAATTTTGAAAAAATTTAGAGAGGATCCCGAGATAATTAAACTAGAGGGTGTGGAGT
>Ga0190313_1002007_pt1 | contig 10315 bp, 11 predicted proteins | sample 4870071011_MG_FD_169989 | JGI IMG/M metagenome (GOLD analysis project Ga0190313, IMG submission 169989) | Hydrothermal vent sediment bacterial communities from Southern Trench, Guaymas Basin, Mexico - 4870-07-10-11_MG | ecosystem: Environmental > Aquatic > Marine > Hydrothermal vents > Sediment ...
GTAGTAAATCTAGGGTTCTGAGTCTTAGTTCTGACGCTAGTTGCATTGCATCATACATTAAGTCATTTAGCCCAATAATCATTCCTGGAAATGTTTGCCTTATTTTTTTGATTTTTAATGAACAAACTTCTGCATTAAGTTTTCTTATGCAAAACGCAATGATTGAAATAACTTTCTCATGAGGTTTTAATTCTTCAACTAACTTAAATGGAATCTTTATGAAATCTATGGTTCTAGAGAGTACTGATGTCATTTCAAGTATAGATAAATCCGATAAAATAAACCGTACATTTTTAAAACTGTCAATAACATTCTTTGCGATTTGATGATTCGGATCGTTTGTAATTATATACGCTAATGCTAAACCTGTATCAACGTATGCTTTCATTTTCTTTCACTTGAGACAATATCAACAATGCTTTCTTCTTTTTCGAGGAGAATTTTTACATTTTTCTTTATCATTTCATTAACAATCCTATCAATTAATTCAATGCGCTGTATCTTTTCAAGTAGTTTTTCTAATCCAAGAACAATAGCTTCTTTTAATATCTCTCCTTTAGTCTTTTTTAACTTCTTTGACAGTTCCGTGAGTTCCTTATCAAGGGATTCTGGAACTCTAACAGACAATACAACACTCAAGATCTTCACCGTTAATACACTACAAATATGCCCTAAATAGTTTACATCATGTATACATGAAATTATTGTATTATGTCTACTAAAACAACCTGAATTTCATGTAGGGTTTCTTGGTTCTTTTATGCTGATTTTGATGAACCTATAGCATTAGATTTGAATCCTCATCATTTTATTAACTGGATAGAGAGCCTTATTAGAAAAGGAAGGATTAAAGATGAGGTCGCGATCAGACGAGTTATAAGTGCTATATACTTCGCTTTATTCAACTATTGGGCAAGGAAAAGATATGACATGGAATCTCGTGCGGGAGGGCCTCTTGGGGACTGTTTTAGATATAGCCAATTTCACTCAGAGTTATTAAGAAAAGGCTTAGATGCTGAAATTATACTATTATACACGTATCATGTTGCTGTCGATCATTATACTCTTAATCCAACGATTATTAGAATCTTTGATAGAGCACTTAAAAAATTAGGACGAGTTTTTCGATGCAAGATAACATCAGGAATTTTAACTAAGATAATCCAAGCAGCACGAAATATACTTGCACAAATATAATATGAACTCGGTTGTTATCGTTTAGGGAAATGAAGGAGATGTCTAGGATAATCAGGCATATGCCTATTATTGGAGAGGCGAGCGTGATGATTGCTTTGAAGATTTACAGAATATACAAGAAAATTCGTTAGTTGCAATTATGGATAATTAGGATTTTGATTTTAACGTAGACTAAATATAGCTAAAATTCAGTGATCTGTTTAAAAAATTTCTGAGCACAAAACTAGAAAAGCTAAAAGTTTCCATGTTTAGTATTTTGCTCTTCAGAAAGAAGCATCATTAGTTCAAAGTTTTTCACTTGCGGCGGCTTCTCCACACTTTTTTGTTTGGGAAATTTTTTGTTTTGTTTGATTATTAATTTGACAGTTAACTAGCGTGAATTGTGGTGTAGTTTTAGAAATCTCTAAAACTATATTCAACTTAATAACTAAATAATTAATTGAAATTAGAAAAACTCATAAAACTTTAAAGAAATATCAAGAGCAGTGGAGCGAGGATGTTTTGATGCCTTTTCTTCCTCGCCACACAAAGGCTAGTTCGTGTTTTATAATTGTATTCTTTTTGCAATGCACATCTGAATAATAGTATTGCGGTTGCATTGCAATTACATTACAATTGTATTCAAAAAATAACCCTACCAGCGAACTAAGTACTAGAATGAAGTATTACTAATTTAAAACCGTTGGCTCTTAATACTAATGTTCTCCAAGATACATCAGCATGTTTAAGAATTCCTGCAAGAAAATCTGCTACTTGGAGACCCATTGCTTTCAGCGAATCTTCTATTTCAACATTTATCCCAAGAAGCTTACAAATAGCGTAAAGTTGATATTCCTTTTTGCATGGAACAAAATTTTTATCTAAGACAACTTTATTTGCATTGAGAGTAAGGAAAACTGTTGCAATGAACATAACACGGGAGTCAGGAATTAGATATCTCGTGGGAATTCCTGCAATTCTTGCAAGAGTTTTTAACACAGCTCTATCTCTTTGAAGAATCTTTTTCACGATCTCTCTTTTTTCTAAATCCATTATTAAGTCAATCATGTTTTTAACATACTTGCGTGCTATATACTTTTGATTCACTCCATGAAATACATATGCAAGACAAACACAATTTGTAATCTTTTTAGAGAACTCTGAAAGAAGTTTTCTTAGAATTGAGGAATCAACATAACCTAGCGAATCCTTTATCATCTTTATTAATACTGAGAATTTGGCTTCATTTCTTTGATAGGAAATTCCACAAAGCTTTCGTAGGATTTCATTATAGAACTTAATCATGTTTGGTACATATCTCTTAGTTACAAAGATTCCGATGGAATATATGAATTTTCCAGAGTAATATGATGCAGAATCATCAAGATATGCAACAATACTCAGCACAGCCGACACTAACTTTAAATTAAATTTAATCTATCTTTTGTTTGGGATCCGTAGGGCTTAGTCCCGAAGGATCCCAAAATCGGGCTGTAGGGCTTAGTCCCGAAGGCCCGATTTAATTCTTGATACTTATTTGTAACACTAGACCTAATGCTGTCTTAACTTAAAACCTTTAATTTTAGCATGAACTAAATACAACTAGACTGTGATGAGGCATTTTAAATTGTTACGATTTTTTCATGAACTTGCATTAAAGATGTACAGACTTTACAAGCTAATTCGTAAAATTTACGCCATATTATGTTGTAGCACGAAATATACTTGCATAGAGATAATGCAACTCACAAGTTCATGCAACAAATTCGCTATGTATTCATGTAATTACTTTATTATAAAGCATAGTTTGTATAGCATTAATAGTATATCTCATAAATGATATGATGGTGTTAATATGCAATCGAAGGTTCAAGTGAATGTAAGGCTGAAGAAGTCAACTTTAGAGAAAATTGATATTCTTGTTAGAATGGGATTCTTTAAAACTCGTACAGAAGCAATAAAGAAAGCGTTATTAATGCTGATTAATAAGTATTATGGAGAAATCTTAAAGCAACGTCTTGAGAAGATAAGGGAAGGAACAGAAAATTATCCAAGTTTAACGAAAATCGTAGAAAAGATTCACGAGGAAGAGGAGTAATGGAAATCTTAACTGATGCTTCAGTTCTTGTTAAATGGTTTAAGAAGGGGGAGGAAAAGGAGGCACAAGCTTTGATTCTTAAGGATGCTATCTTTGCAAGAAAGATAACTGTGGTAGTGAATGAATATGCTCTCCTGGAGATAATAAGAGCATTAAAGAAGACTAGATATCCGCAAGGGGAAAATCAATTTGATAACGGAAGATAAACATTTGTTAGAGAAGAAGGTAATTGAATACGCTTCTAAGAAAGGGATAAAAATTCTCACACTCGATTACGTGGATACAATTATAAGACATTCTTAATGGGAATAATGCTCACAGGTTTTCATTCTGGTTTTCTAATTCTAAATTATGTGAAGTACAATTGAATTTTATATCGTAAGGAAAATGAAAGAGATAGCTGGGATAATTAGGCATATGCCTATCATTGGAGAGGCGAGCGTGATGATTGCTTTGAAAATTTACAGAATATACAAGCGAATCCGTTAGTTATTACGTGAAGGTTTTGCTGTTTTTCGTTTGTGCTCTGGATAAACTAGTCTGATTAAAAGAGATTTATTGTAAAGGTAACTTGCGATATTAGTGATTTAGGTTAATTTCATTACCTTGATATAAATAAAGTGAAAAGTGCATTGATATGATTGCTTGGACGTAATGATTATTTTAATATGGATTTTAAATCTAAGTGGTTCGTTTATCATGAAAAATAATTCCTAAATTTAACATTTTTGTTAAATTTTGGGAATAATTGTGATTATATTGTCAATTATTGAGTTTGTTAAGAAAGCACGGGATCTTGGAATTAATCCAGAAAACTACTTGCGGGAGCAATTCCAAAAATTGATTCTTTATGTATTAGTTGCATTAGGCTTGAGTGATTTTTATGTTTTTCAAGGGGGGTCAGCGCTAAGGATTATTTATGGATCGCCTAGGTTTTCGTTAGACATGGATTTTACTATTATTAAGCGAAGTGTTGATTCTCTAATGAAGGATTCTGAGAGGATTACAAGGCGTTTGGAGCTTTTGATGGCTAGGGACAATATAACAGTAGAAAAACGCAGGGAGAAAGTGATTGATGGCGATCTTCTAAGGTATTTTATAAGTTTTGATACGAGAGGAATCCTTGGGAAAAAGATAAAAATAAAAATGGAGCTTGTGATAAGAAAATACGTAAATGTTAGATTCAAAAGGATAATAGTTACTATTGACTACCCAGAACGCCTTGCTTTTGGAGTGATAGTAAAAACTCCTGAGCAAATACTTGCTGACAAGCTTGCATCCCTCGCGGGCGGTATGCATCGTGGATATATACGATGGCGCGATATTTTCGATATTTACTGGATTAAGACGCATCTTAAAGCGGATTTAGATAAGGAATACTTCAAGCAAGAATTTGGGAGTTGGATTGAAAGACCAGAAGATTTGAAAGCGCTTTATACCACATTAAAGAACTTACTTAATTCCAAAAATTTCGGTGAATTTAAGAGAAGATTGTCGTTGATTCTTCCATCATCTCTAGTATCTGATGATTTGCTCGCAGAATACGTAAGAACTACATTACACGTCGTAGAAAAAGCTTTGGAATTAGTTGGTTGAAAGATATGAGAACATCATTATTTATGTGGCTTGGCTTCTTGAATGACTTAAGAAGAAGGGGGATAAAGATTGTGCATAGGAGTGTATTCGAAGCTTTTTACCGTGGGAAAGAAGCATCTCTGGCGGTTATACTTAACAGATTAGAAAAGAAGGGATTAATAACTAGAGTGACACGGAATTGGTATATTATAGCTCCTTGTGAAGTATGGGAAATTGTTAAGGCAATTTTTCCATCAGCGTATTTATCTCTCGAGTGGGCACTGCATTATCATGATATTCTTGATCAAGAAATAAGAGTAATTACACTAGTATGGCTTGGAAAAACAAAGATTGTACGTTCAAATAAATATATATTCGAACTGCATAGAATATCTCCAAAACTTTACTTTGGTTTTGACGAAAGAATGATAGCTGAACCAGAAAAAGCACTACTAGATACAATCTATATTAGAGGAAGAGTACCACCAGAACTAAATATTGAGTTATTAGATCTAGATAAGCTAAATAATTACGCAAGACTATTTCCAAAAAGGGTAAAGGAATATGTGAAAGAACTTATGCAAAAGTGAAGTCTTAAAGATATGGTTTATGAAGCGGTAAGATACTCCCATCTTCATGAGCATGGTGGGGAAAATGTTTCTATTTCTTTGTGATGTGGTTTGTTGTTTCATCAGATTTCATGTCCACAATACTGGAAATAATAACCGTAACTAATTACTAAACCCTATAAGATCAAATACTATAAGGTTAACAATCAAAAAATCCTATTGTGCTTGAGCTATGCTGAAAGACATCAGAAAATATTGAGGGTAACTTTAAATTCTTTCTGAAAGGATTGCATGTATTAAATCTTTACACATTTTTTAAATTATCTAACCTACTCGACGAAGATATAAATATGATTGTCGACTATATTCGATAAATAGTCGTCTCGATGATACGACATAAGGATGATGTATACCCGCACTAATGGTTATAAAACAAAACATGACATAGTCATTTTCTCAGACTTAACTTAACATACAATTACCTAAAAACCTTGTCAAGAATTAGCAACGATTTTCGCAATTAATTTTTTCTTTTCCTCAGGCAAGCGCCTTAATATTTCAATAAGCTCTCTCTCAGATATTGATGCAAGCAATCTTGCAAATTTTTCTGGGCCAAGCATTCTCACAAATTGTTTAGTATCCACAAAGTCTAACATTTTTGCGAGTCTTTCTGGCCCTATTGCTTTTGCGAAGCGTTCGATTCCGATGGAGTCTATTGCTTTTGCGAGTCTTTCTGGCCCTATTGCTTTTGCGAAGCGTTCGATTCCGATAAGATCTACAGCTTTTGCTATGTTTTCTGGTGGGATTTCTCTTTCTGGCATTTTGATCCCCGGTACTATAAACAACGTTAGTGTATATAAAATACTGGTTCTTGGAATCTTCGTTAATAGTTCTTTTGCTGCTTTAATTGCCTTATTCTTTTCTTTTGAGAATAATAGAAGTAATGCATTATCGAGAATTTTGGGATTTAATGATTCGAAGGGGATTGCATAAATTTGCACGCTATTTAATTGAATGATGTAGAAGAATTTCTCCTTAGTAATGTGTATTTGGAGTCCTGTTTTTAATGCTAATGTTCTCCGTATATTTTCCTCTTCCCCTATTTCTGGGCCTATTAAAACTGCACAAATTTCTCGATGTGATTTTTCTTCGGACAGAATAAGGCTCATTTTATACTTATATATTTGATAAATGTGGATCCCTGTTATCCTCTCGGTTTTTACTTCAATAAGAACTATGTTTGCATTTTCTTGTGCACACTTCCTGATAATATATATCCAACTTTCATCACTAATGTTTTCAAGAATTTTTGCATCCTCAATAAGGATGCTCAAATCAGGTTTTCCGCGCATAAAAATACGAATTTCTTCCTCCAATTTGACAAATTTCAATCCTTGCATCTTTAGATAGTGCTTTAGCATTTCTGTAAATATGTCATGCATTGACATTAAACGCCCACCTTTTCAAAAAGCAGAATCTAAATGAATACTATTTTGAATCTCCGTTACTATTATCATGTCTATCAAAACACTCCTATTGATTACCGATTAAAAAGTAATCCTCTTGATTGATATCATTGCTCGCTGTATGCTAGATATGTAATTGCATAATTAGAATGCGTTATTAAATGATCAAAATTTTGGTAGTAATCCTTATTAAGCTACTTTAGTAGAGCTTTTTCTTGAGTGTGTTTGGATTTCTCAAGATTGTTGATAAATCGTTAGGGGTGATGCTTATTACATTATCTTCGGAAATTCTGTTATCTCCGAATATGATTGGTCTTGTATTTAATTCTTTTGCCTTTTCAATGATTTTCTTGACGTCTTCTCTGCTTATTTTTCCCATTTTTACTTCAATTATTGCAATTGGTTTCCTATCAACCAAATAAATTCCATCAATTTCGTCTTTTAATCTTTTTTCTATGCGTGCATTTAAGATTTCCGCAAAGAGATTTACTATGAATTCTTGGTAGTAAAGTGGAATTCTTTTTTTGGCTTCTTCTAAGAGAACATTCAAAGGAATATACATCTCTGTGTATCCCATTTTTACATCTAAATAATAATGGAGGTCGATCAAAGGTGACTCTATTTGATAAAAGTATTTCTTCTTCTGGTAAATTTTGATTCTCTTACAGATTCCCATTTTCGAAAGGTTTCTCATGTACTTCTTAACATCCTGTGATTTTAGTGGTTCACCAAGCTGACCGCTAATATAACTAGCTACTTCACCAGGAGTATGATTTCCGGCAGCGATAGCCTTCATTATTGCTTCATAACGTGCGGTTAATTTTTTACCTTCTTCTCCGAAGATTTCACCAATTAATGCAGGAACCACATTTTTTATCACAGTTATCGTATCAGTCAAGAATTTCTCAAGATTACTCGTTAATATGACGCTTTCCATTATAAACGGGTCTCTAATAAATGTTGCCAAAACCAATGCTGTCTTAGCATCAAAGTCTTTAAGAAGTGTGCTTAGCACATCCCTGCATTTAATAAGCCCTACTTCAAATGGTGTTACTATTCCAAGTAGAGGACTTTTAGTTCCTAAGATTTTTTCCACAAAATACAGACTTGAGCTGATGAGTATCATTTTCGCTTTTGCAATAGGTTTTACTGCATGCAAGAAGTCTAGAAAATCTTCTGGAAGTCTTTGAAATTCATCAATAACTATTGTTAGTTTCTCAGTCATTTCCCTTTTTATACGATCAAAGAATACTGGATATGAAATCTGTTCAATCATGCTGTTCTTAAATGAGAATACCTCCATGGATCTGGTTACAAAATAGTATCGATCCCATTTTAAAAAGTTACGTACCAAAAACGTTTTTCCAATTTTTCTTCTACCGAATATCAAAATCCATCCCGGCCGTGTAAGAAATTGTGCTTCGGATCGGGGTATCATAAAACCCAGACTCATAAGTCCCCTTTTAAAAAGATGTTGATTAAGTTAAATATTAAACAATCTCTTTCCATAATTTGGTTACTGGTTTGAATTATTATCATTTCGTGATTAAGTGCTTGCGGTACTCGTTTAGTTCTTCATTTGAATTTGTATTGTTTTTGTATTTGTTTTAAATTAAGTTAAATATTGAACAATAGCTTAATATTAATCGTGAGTTATGATGTAAGATATTGCTCTTCGTCGCTAAAGAATCTTCAATTCGAGAAAATCTTTTAAAAGGAAACTCATAAGCATGAGTTTTGTAGTTTGATTGGAGGCATATTGTTCAACGGATGATTAATAATTCGCATTTGCTTTTTAAATACTAGTGTTTTACTGCTTATTTTTCAAGGTGGATTTCTTTTAATATCCTTTCTCCAAATTCTGTTAGATAATAATGAGACACTTTTTTGCTCTTTCTTTCATACCTTATTGTTACGAGATCCGCACTCTTTAATACAGCAAGGTGATATGCAAGGAGAGATGACTTAACTGCAAGTTTTTCTAGGAGTTCCGAGAAGCTTATCCCTGGATTTTTAGCAATTTCTATTATCGCTTTTAATCTAATTGGATGACTAAGTGCCTTATATGCAATTAATAATTGCTCATTGTTTCTCACATGATTCACCTCAAATAAGAACTATGCTAATTGCTTAATAATTTTTGATATAGTCAAAATTTCTTGAATAATTTAACAGCGCGAAATCTATCGGCTAGTATGGTTATAATTTCCTTAGGAGTCGGGAACATCTTTTCATCATATGCATAAACATGACCGAAGATTGCCATAAATGTTAAGTACAAATCACTAAGATAACCTTTTTTGGTACCATAAAGTGGATGATATTGATAATTTACAAGCACCCGTAGCTTAGGAGCGATTCTACTATTTTTAGCGAATTGGACAAACTCAGCTACAGAACCCCAGGATTCCACATTAATGAAAATCAAATCAATATCAGAGTCTTCAAGAATAGCTTCTTCTGTTAAACTTGGAGCTTCCGAGGGAAAATCATCCTCCGGAACAAGAGCAATAATTCCCTTTGATTTTAAAGTCTTCTTGATTTCTCTTCTTTCTTTTAAACCTTTTCCGCCCGCACCTAGCAAAATCACAATTATTGATGCTTGTTTTATTTTATTCTCAAGCGAAAACATTTTTTCTTTTATTTTTTCCAAGGCTCTATTAGACATGTTAGTCGCCAATTTGCTTCAATCATAATGAATAAAATACCAGATAATTAACTATAGGCAAACTTAACTTTCAACTAAATTCATGGGATCTGAGTCTATCATGGTATGTCCTTATTCATTTAACTTTTTGCAAGAGACTTTAGTCATGAGAAATAGGATGTAAGATTACTTAACTAATTTTCTGGAAGCATTTGAAACTCCTCTTCAATAGTATAAAGTGTAGATATTTTTTAACTGTATTCGAAAATGAAAACATACTATGCGAAGAAATGATTACATTTGTACTTATCACTATAAACTAATGCAATAGTAAGAAGTACAGCATTCAACGTCTTTTACCATTAGGTACTACAAAATCATAATTTCAGAAAAATTTACTCATTAGTATGTAAAAAAATACCAACACAATTATTTATAACAAAATTTTCGAGATTTTTTCTTAATTCAAATGAAAGTGTAGTGTTACAAGAGTGAACTTGTAGGTTATTAACAGTCTTTTCATATTAGAGCTTAAAAATATTTTAGATATTGGACTTTTGAATAGTCAGGGTGAATGAGATGAAGATCCCAGCAGTGGTACGAACATTTTGTCCATACTGCAGGAAGCACACAGAGCACACGGTAAAGATCGTTGAACCATCTAAGCAAAGGAGATCGTTAAGCAAAGGTCAGAGAAGAGCAGAAAGACGCAGAAAGGGTCATGGGAATCATGGAAGATATTCAAAGCGTGCAATTAGTCAGTGGAAGCTTCGTACAAAGACTA
>Ga0190313_1002008_pt1 | contig 10309 bp, 10 predicted proteins | sample 4870071011_MG_FD_169989 | JGI IMG/M metagenome (GOLD analysis project Ga0190313, IMG submission 169989) | Hydrothermal vent sediment bacterial communities from Southern Trench, Guaymas Basin, Mexico - 4870-07-10-11_MG | ecosystem: Environmental > Aquatic > Marine > Hydrothermal vents > Sediment ...
CTTAGTTATTATACTAACAACAATGTCAAAAACTATTTATACAGAAACATATATGAATGAATAGGATGAAGCAGGGGACTATAATTTAATCTATAAATGTGTTAATGTAGTGACAAAGACTAATCAATTGCCTCCTTGGGGAAAAGTAAGGGTTTATGCTCAATTATATAAAATATATAAGGTTGACGAGGATGGTAATAGATACTATACAGGCAAGGTTTTAATTCAAATATATGTAAATGCTGTTCCGGGTAGTACGGCAGGCTGGGGTGACTATAGATTAAGAGGGGTAGATATTGATCTACCATATTCGGAACAATATGGGTACATATATGAATATGGGCCTACAACTACAAATGTAGATAGAGGTTCTTGGTCAATAGGTTTTAGTGTAGGTGTTAGTGGTGCTGGACCAACAGCAGCATTATCAGTAGGATATAATTATCCTCTAGGGCCAGCAATAAAGGTGTATGATAAGGTAGATGCAAATAGTCATTTCTGGATAGTTTTTGATATCGATAATAGTCGTGAGGATGTTTCAACAAATTCCAATTTATTCAAGATATATGGTATTATCGGGGATTCAGATCCAAGAGCCACATGTGTAATAAGTGTGGTGTTTACTTATAAGAATTACTATGATTACCGTATAATCTCGGTAACATTTGAGCTGTAATAATCTTAAGTATTTTTACTATAGGGTTTGTCTTTGATAATTAACTTCTACACCATCATTTATTTCTACAATCCAGTATCTTATATTATATTTTCGGGATATAGTATCCAGTATCTTTTCTGCAGTATTCTTTGATTCAAATAATGCTACTATGGCGCCTCCCATTCCAGCTCCGCTGAGTTTAGCACCTAAGGCCCCATACTCTATGAGTTCATAGACGATCCTATCGATTACTGGTAAGCTGACATCATACATTTTCGATAATAGTATATGTTGGTATGTCATAATTAATCCAAGGATCTCTAGAGTATCATGGACATGTATGTTTCTGAAACCTATTGTTTCACTTATTTCATCAATAATATGGTTTAGTAATTTGTAGTCAATTCTTTTATATAATAACATGTCAATAACCAGTCTTGTAGATCTATTCATTAGTAATGTGAATAGTATCCTCTTTCTAGCTATTCTATCGATCTTCTTTAGATAAGGCATGATCTCTACAATTTCTATATCTTCCCACCTAGTTGTCTTGTGATCACGTCCTAGTTTAGCCCTTAAACTATTTGGTATGTCTTGTTCTAGAAGCTGGGTAAGCCCACGATCTATTTCTCTCTGTCTCCTCGGATGTATTTCTGAGGTACTATGCCTTATACCAGTATCAATAACCCCGAATACCCCACCTATATCTGGTAGTCTAACCACGTTATATGGAGGTCTCATATTGATCACTAGTAGTCCGCCATAGGTAGAGCTATACTGGTCAAGCCTACCACAGGGTATCCCTAGTACATCATGTTCAGCATAATAGGAGATCTCGGCAATCTCCTTCTCACTAAGCCCAAGACCAAATAGCCTATCTAGACCAGCTACTAGTGAAACCTCCAGAGAACCACTACTACCAAGGCCTCCTCCCAAGGGGAGATCACTATAGACTAGAGCATTAAACCCCCTAATACCATAGCCACGTCTACGTAAAGCCTCTACACAGCCCCATATATACTGGGTCCATGAACTGGGCTTTGAATCACCAATATCGAATAATGCCTCCCAATCCCTTCCCTGATCCCTAATGTTCAGAGAATATATGTGAACTCTATGATCGCTTCTAGCCTTAAACGCTATATAGGTACGTAGATTAATACCTGCAGAAACTACTGGTAATCCCTTATAATCCTGATGAGTATTCAATAGATCAAGTCTCCCGGGTGAAGAGATTATTAGTGTGGGCTCTTCTTTAAACAACTCCCTAAAGGTATTGATTAGGCTGGCTAGATTCATCATCTACACCTTTCAATAATAGTCCTCCTTAGAAGTAAAGCTCTATCCTCTGGCACACCATCGTATGTAAAGTTACCACCACCAGACTCCATACCTGCTGCATACTTTAACAATCCATCCCCTCTATACACACCATAGATCTCTATATGCAGATGATAATATCCATAGTCACCCCTATATGGTGCTTGATGTAGGATGAGCATGTAGGGCATGGGCTTACTATATATCCTCTTAAGTCCACAGAGTACTTTCTTCAATGCATCAGCTAGGTCTATGAGTTCACTATGGCTAAGCATATGCATGTACTGGATATGATTCCTAGGATATAGGTGAACCTCGTATGGCCAATGGGCATAGAAGGGTATGAAAGCTGTCCACGAATTATTCCTATACACGATCCTAGTCTTATCCTTCTCCTCAACATCTAATATTTTACAGAAGAGACACACTCTATTCTCCCTATAGTATTCCCTAGCATTAGCTAATTCTCTCTCAACCTTACTAGGTATAAATGGTAATATATAGATCTGGCTATGAGGATGTGTAAGTGAAACGCCGATCTCTTTACCCTTATTACGGAACCACATGAAATACCTTGCCCACTCAACATCTACATATTTCCTCTCAAGCCATGTGATCTTCTCTAGAACCCTAAGAATATGGTCTCTATCAAGATCGCTTAGATCATCAAGATCATGTTGGGGTGTTTCAACAAGTATAAAACACCTACCAATAGCTCTCTCTACACGATAGAACCAGTGCCCACTTGGTTTTGGAGAAGCTAGAGAGAGCATTGGATACTTATTCTCAAGTAATAGGACATCCCATCCATAACCAGTCTCCTCAGCCCCAGGACAAAATGGGCAAGACACATCCGGATGCCATGGTCTTTCCTCACGGATACTAGATACCATTACCCACTCTCCAAGGACTGGATCCCATCTAAGCTCCATAATACCTTTCCTACTCAATAGTCTCCACCATGGTCACATAAGTCTTCTATAGAGATTTTCACTAGATGCTCTCTCCAATAACCTAATAACATCTTCATCACTTAAATCATACCATCTAATATAGGCATCAGCTACAGCATAAGGTGGATTCCTAAGATTAACGACTACAACGAGATCAGCATACTTAGATACAAGGCTAACACCATCACTACAGCCAGTTGGAGAAGCAGCTATAACCTTATTAGCACCAAGTCTACGTAGGAAGATCGATGCTACAGTCATTGTATATCCCGTAGCAATACCATCATCCACAATAAGGACATCATAGCCCTTCAAAGATCCATACTCTAGTGATCCCCTGATCCTTAAAGTCCTATCTACAACATAATCCCTAGTCCTAGAGACAAGCTCCCTAACAAGCTCCCTACTATACCCAAGGTAATGATGTGCAATATATTCATCATACATGAAACTACCATCGGGTGCTACAGCTCCGAAACCGGCCTCAGTAGTCCATGGAAACAAGATCTTTTTAACAACAACTACGTCAAAGGGTATCTTAAGCTCCCTAGATACAGCATAAGCTACAGGTACACCACCAGCAACCAATCCAAAAACAAACATATCCCCAGAAACAATACCCAGATCAAGGATTAGCCTAGCTAAACCAGATCCTCCATCAAAACGATCACTGAAGACAAGCTCACGATAACTAAGATCACTACAATAGACAACACCATCATCCTCTACAACCTCACAATAACCCAATAACATACACCATATTAATACTCTATAGGAACATATACTTATCAACTATACCAGGGCCATCCATAGATCCATTGGGAGAAATAGATCTAGTGGGCCCGCGGGGATTTGAACCCCGGACCTCCGCCTCGTAAGGGCGGCGTCCTAACCAGGCTAGACGACGGGCCCACACTCTCCTCTATCCATAATCACCTATAGTATGTAGGAGGTTTTATAAGTCTTATTTAGGTACTGGTATTACCTCTTACAATCTTATCTATGGGTTTACTATCCATTAATGCTAGAGTATATGTAAGAAAATGTATAGGTTCATCTCAAACGAGTATTTTTGATGTTGCTAAGTAGATGAGTAATGAGAGGAGAATTTAATTACTCAGCTCTACAAGGCTCTTATCTATTATTGCTTTAGATCCTGAGAAACATGTTATATTCTATAATTCCACAACTAGGTTATTGTCTACAGAAACTCCCGAACTTACTTGAGGGGAGCTAGGGGCCTTTAGGGAGAGTATTAAAAGACATATAGGGGATTAAGGGGTAATGTAAAGCTATAGAAAAACTAGTTAGTAAGACCGATGATCCAGTGTTTGAAGTGATCTTAGTGGCTATAGATGATGAAGCTAGACAACATGAGTTACTAGTCGATACGCTAAGGAATATTGTTGAAGAGAAGAGTACATAGGGGGCTACGGGAATGCAGTCTGGAAAGATAGGCAATAGCATAATGCATCAAGAGGTGAGCTTAGAATAATGTAATTGTAATAGTTCTTACACTCTATATCATAAATCCTCTGTAAAACATGATTGTGTGAGGGGAATTGTATAGAGTTATTGGTAGGGAATATATTGGTGGAGGGAGAAGGGGTAGATATATAGTTGAGTATAGCAGACCATGGCCATCTAGTGCTAAAAGAGTTTATTTAATAGGTGTTTTCACGGGATGGTTTCCAGGACATATTAGGCTTCGTAGAAGAGGTGATCGAGGATATGCCTATGTAAAGCTATGGCCCGGCATCTATGGCTATGGCTTCATAGTTGATAATAATTATGAAGATATACTTGATCCGGAGAATCCAGATAAGGTATATGTTAACCCATTCTATGACTGGAAGGAAGGGAGATATCTATCCAGATCTGTTGTACCAGCTTCTAGTGATCCATTGGAGGAAATAGTCCATGATGAAAACGATCCATCTTTTCTCCATAGGTTTTTTGATGAACTAATTATTAGACTTAGAACACCAGAGATTATACGTGATCCTGTTCTTATAACGGATCATGGTAATGAATTAGATCCTGAAACCAAATATGTTTTTCACAATACAGTAATTTATGAATACCATATTCCTCTTCCAAGAGATAACATGCTTAAATACAAGTTCAGATTCACCTATAAGGACAAGGAGCTATTTTACGGATATGAAGGTGTTGGGGAGGAAGTATCCTACATAGTTGTAGATATAAGTAGGGTATCGGGTCCCAAGAGACCTCAATGGTATATGGGTACTGTATATTACCAGATATTTATTGATAGTTTTGAAAATGGTGATCCCTCCAACGATCCTCCAAGGAAGATCAGTGTTTATGAGCCTAGGGAAAGGGGCTATTATGGAGGTGATCTTAGGGGGATTATTAATAGGCTAGAGTATATTAGATCTCTAGGTGTTGAAACACTTTATCTAACACCAGTATTTAAGTCAACATCTTATCATAGATATGACGTATATGACTATAGAGATGTTGATAGATATCTTGGCACAATAGATGATCTCATGGAGCTTATTGAGAAACTCCATAGACATGGTATGAGGATAGTACTGGATATACCATTACATCATACAAGCTCGTGTTTCCCAGCATTCATTGATGCTTTGAAGAACGGTAGGAACTCAAGGTATTGGAACTGGTATTGTTTCCTAGAGGAACCATCTAGGGAGATTGTTAAGGAAATACTGAAGTATCTAGAACCTGAATGTAGGGCTGATGAGTTGAACCAGGAGTTTCATTGGAGGAGGAGACTTAAGCCTTTCTATGAATGCTTCTTCATGGTATGGAGTATGCCTAAGATAAACCATGACTGTATGGAGACACTGGACTACTTCATAGAGATTACTAGATACTGGATCGAGAGAGGAGTTGATGGCTTCCGGATAGATGTAGGTCTAGGGATACATAGTCAATGGCTTAAAGCCTACTACATAGCTGTCAAGAGCTTGAAAAACGATTTTTTATTACTTGGAGAACTCAATGATTACCCAGTATATTATAGCGAGTATTTTGACTCCATGATGGATTATTACTGGAGGAAGGTTTTGCTAGAGAGAGTAGTTGATAAAAGGATCACTATTGAACACCTTATATACTCTCTAAACAGGTTATATGGGGAGATACCACACTACCAAGCAGTATCACTATACCACTCCCTAGGTACACATGATACACCAAGGATAAAGACAATAGTAGGTAGTGATAAGGCTAGGCTAAAGCTACTCTACACACTACTATTCACACTACCAGGATCACCTGCTATATACTATGGTGATGAAATAGGCATGGAGGGAGGTAATGACCCCGATAACAGAAGACCAATGATCTGGGATAAACATAGATGGGATACTGAGATACTAGAGCATATAAGGAAGCTCATAAGGATCTATGGAGAGTCCCAAGCATTAAGAATAGGCTATGTATCAATAAGACAACTAGGCAAAAACACTCTACTCATAAAGAGATGGTATAGAGATGAAACAATATACACAATAGCAAATACAATTGATCAGAAAATAAGGGTGAAACCAGATCTAGAGGGAGAATACATAGACCTATACAATGGAGAAACATACCATATGGAAAAGAATAAGGAAATAACCCTAGACAAATACGGCTTCCACATACTAAGACCCAAATACACCTAAGACACAACAAGAATACAAGGCTTAAACCAAAAACCCTTACTAATAGAGCAGCTACCGGGGAAACATGATCATTAAACCCATAGGTAGAACCAGCCTATATTACACGGATAAAACAATCCCTAAACAAACTCTATAGAACAATAAGGGGATGGTGGGCCCGGGGGGATTTGAACCCCCGACCTACGGGTCTACTCCCCCATCATCTTTCCAGACCCCTTTCATCCCCACATGGGGTCAATAGACCCATAGTATTGGTCTGGAGCCCGCCGCTCTGCCTGGCTGAGCTACGGGCCCACCAGTTTCTCATCTAGTTATTGTGTTTATGTTCTGGGGCGATATAAGGGTTTTTCCTAGATTGCTACGGGTAGCTTATTTCTTTCTACGGTCTTTCCTACATTGCCTATTATGGGCTGGTTACATCAATGATTTATTTATAGTTTCCACAGTTATTATGTAGAGGTGTTCTCTTATGAGGATTCCTGTAAGGGCTTCAAAGCTTTTTGATGGCTATAGGGTGGTTGATGATGTGGACTTGACTATTGATGATGGTATCGTATATTTTGGTAGGGCTGGTGGTTCTTATGATCATGTGGTTGAGGCTCCATGCGTTATCCCCGGGCTTATTGATAGCCATGTTCACCTAACATTTGATTATAGACCAAGTCTTTTCCATAGATCCGTTGATAATGTTATAAAGATCTTTATGGCCCATGGAGTACTAGGTGTTAGGGATACAGGGAATGCCTTGAGCAACGTAATCCTCTTCACAACAGTTAATGAGATGTTCCATATAAGCATTACCTACCCCTATAGAGAAACCCTCTCTACACTGGCCATTTATGAGGCTCGCCAAGACAGTAGATGATATTGCCCATGAGGTTGAGAAGGCTTTTGTAGAGGGTTGAATGGTTTAAACTATACGTAAACATTGATGAGGAGATAGCTAGGGAGGCTGTAGCTAAAGCCCATGAGAAGGGTTTAAGGGTCACGGGCCACGTTAATGGTATTGGTGTAGAGAAGGCTATTGAGGTAGGCTATGACTGTATTGAACATCTAGACTCAATAGCAAGGCTTAAACCAGGTATAGGATTGATTGAGGCATGGGAGGATATTGATGAAGGGGTTATAGAGGAGATTGTTAGAAAGATGGTTTCAAAGAACATAGTACTTGTCCCAACAGCTTCAGTTTATAGAGCAGCTATTGGAAAACTAAGGATTGACAGAAGAAGATTCTCTAAGTACATAACCTCATGGTACAAGTATATGGGTAAGGGGGAGATTAAGAAGACCAGGAAGATCTATGATAAACTTGTAAAAGCACTAAGGATCCTATGGGAAAACAATGTAAGGATAGTAGCAGGAACAGATCTACTCAACTTCGCTTTAAACCCCGGGGCTAGTATATGGGAGGAAATAGATGTGTATATGGAGGCTGGTCTTAGCTTCTGGGATGCACTTCGTACTGCAACAGGATATGCATCAGAACTACATGGATGGTCTATTGGAGTGATTAGGGATAAGGGATTAGCTAATCTTATCGTACTTGAGAGAGAACCTACATGTGCTAGAGATGTAGAGATAAGGGAGATCATATATGGTAGGGAAATAATAAAGCCTAGTAGACTCACTAGACAATTATCTAAAATACCATGGTTTGGAGGATATTGATAATAGATTAGTCTAGAGGTACTTACTAACATCTCTAACAATGAATTGAGAACCTTTTGTCCGTAAACACTTTATTTTCTCCAAGACATTAATGGCTATGTCCCTCAACTTACTCTTCTTTGCTAACCATTTAAGTAGCCATGCTACTGCTTTATAGACATACTTCCTATCATCCCTAGCTCCATCAATAATGATTTGTATTATACTTTCTATTTCATTTCGTCCTATCTTACTCTTCCATACAAGTCTTGCAAGTAATGCATACCCGGTTCTCCTAATGAATTCCTCTCTCCTCATACACCATTCCACAGCTTTCTCATAGGCATTATCTATTCTCCACAATAGATTCAGTACCAGCTGATCACATAAGTCCCAGTTATCAATACTAGAGATCCAGTTCTCTAAAGTATCATCATCTAGTTTCTCTGGATCAGCTATCATAGCAGCTAAAATACGTGCTTCATGAATATTTGTTCTCCAAAGCTCCAGTGCTAGTTCATGATCTATCCCGATCTTCTTAGCTAGTTCACGTAGCTTAGGCTTAGGGACACCAAGGATTATTGTCTTAGAAACTATACCGTATCTCTTCATACCCTCAATATTTCCTCTATTACCTAGGCTCATTAGAATATCTACAACTTCATCAACAGCGTACCTAGACATACTACTACACCCTAAGATCTATATCTATAATACCAAGTCTCAACCCATATTTCTCCAGATACCTCATAGATTCTCTATAGAGTCTACTAGCGTACCATTTTGGTGGTGAATAACGTCTATTGTATAGTATATGGTATTTCCCAAGTAACTCTGGAAACCATTTCTCTATAACCCTAAAATATAGTTGTTTACCTAAACCATCTAGTGTTAATGGAGCAAAGAATACATAGTTACAGCCAAGATCCTTAGCTATCCTCACCATATCCTCGATCTCGGAATCACTTATGAAGGGCAGTATAGGCATATAGGCTATACCAGCAGTGAAGCCTTCATCAATGATCCTCTTTAATGCATTAAGCCTATCCCTTGGTGGCGGAGCACCTGTTTCAAATATTCCTGCTATATCATCTCTCAATGTTGAGAATGAATATGTGACTAACACACCGTGTCTAAGCCTATCACGTAGATCGCTTGGGATCACAGCATTATCCCTTATGGTCTCCAGCAGATCCAGATCTCTGAGTATGAGTGTTGATTTTGTTAAGCAGTGAACTGGAAACTTGTACTTGGAGATAACGTGGAGACACTTTCTAGTAACCCTATACCTCTCCTCAACACCGGTCATCCAAGGCTCTGTAGCAGAACCAATCGCTATGAAACCATATTCTCCCTTCCTAGCATACCTAGACAGCTCTTTCACAAGTATATCTGGTGCATTCACTTTAACAGCTAATCCTCTATCCCCATACCTCCCTCCATGGATGTAGCAGTATATACAGTTGAAACTACATCCCCTATACGGATTTAATGAATAATCATCTAAGAACCACTCATCCCTCCTCCTATGCTTATTCAAAACAGATCTTACCCTAACAACCTCCACCATACCAACTAGCCTCTACGATTAACCACAATCATTATCTTAGGAGAAAAAGCATTGGATGCATAACCATCACCATCCTCTACCCAGCTAGCTCTTCAACCTCCCTCCTACCAGCTTCAAGTTCACTAGCCATCTCCGGATCGAGTTTCAAAAGTAATGCTAGGAATTCACCAACATGAGTCTTCTCCTCACGAGCAATATCAAGGAAAACCCTCTTAACAACCTCATCATCAACTGCATTAGCAAACTGCATATAGAAATTAACAGCATCCAGCTCAGCCATAATAGCCCAACGAAGTGCTTGTGCTATTTCATCTTTCGACAGTTTCCTATCCCTAGGTATATCAAGGGGGTTCTTAGATAGCATGAAGACTACCTCTAATACAATGCTCTATAGATTAATACCTAATAAAACTTTAGATCACCTACTTAGAGAACATTGTTCATAGGTAGAAAAGTTTTTATTAAAAAAAATAGATATATAAATGGTGAAAATATGAGATTC
>Ga0190313_1002009_pt1 | contig 10302 bp, 8 predicted proteins | sample 4870071011_MG_FD_169989 | JGI IMG/M metagenome (GOLD analysis project Ga0190313, IMG submission 169989) | Hydrothermal vent sediment bacterial communities from Southern Trench, Guaymas Basin, Mexico - 4870-07-10-11_MG | ecosystem: Environmental > Aquatic > Marine > Hydrothermal vents > Sediment ...
CTCCTTAATTACCGGTATCCCACCGCCACCTGAAGCTACTACTATGAATCCATTTCTAAGCAAAGTTCTTATTGCTTCTATTTCCACATTACCTACGGGGTCAGGTGATGGAACTACCCTTCTCCATCCACCTCTAGGATCAGGTTTCATAGCCCATCCTTTCTCCTTAGCAATTCTCTTAGCAGTTTCCTCATCGTAATATGGTCCCACATATTTTGTTGGATTCTGAAATGCCGGATCATCTTTTCTAACAAGAACACGGTTCACTACAGTAACTACGTGCTTATTTATTCCTCTTCTCCTAAGTTCATTTGTTAGAGCTTGCTGTATCATGTAACCTATCCATCCCTGAGTCATAGCGTTAGCGAAGTCCATTGTTAGTGGCGGTATTTTCTCTCTTAAAGCATCCATCCACTCTAAAATATTACCTACTTGAGGTCCATTACCATGAGTTAATATTACCTTATAACCTTTCTCTATGATGTCAGCTACTTGCTTCATAGCTTTAACAACATTACTCCACTGCTCTTCAACAGTTCCTTTTTGCCCTTTTTGTAAGAAAGCATTTCCACCTAATGCTATTGTAACTAGACCTTTATTTTCAGACATAGCTTATGTACCTCTTGGCGTATATGTGTTGTGGTTAATTAGTATTACAGTAATATATAAATATTTTTCAATTAATCCGATGTATTACGTACTTAAATGGTATTTCTTTGTAGAGTTACGTTTCAGTGTTAAAAAATATATTTTTATTTTTATAAATAATATACAGAAGCCGCAGATGCAGGTTTACAATATAATACATATTAGGTGATAAGTTGGGTAAAGGGAAGATAATTATAATAGTTATAGTAGTAGCGTTTGTAGCCATATATGCATGGCTAGGGTTTACTGCTAACTCCTTAAAAATAAAGGTTTTAGAAACAAGACTTAATTATGCAGAGGAAACAATAGATGTAGAAGTTGTCATAAGCAATCCTTCATCGTTAACTGTGAAAATAGCTCACATGAGATATGAGATGTATGTGGACGGTAATAAAATAGGTTCAGGAGAAACTTATGGAATTACGGTGCCTCCAGGCGAAGTAAGGGTTACATTGAAAGTTAAACCTGAAAAAGAGACGATAAGAGCAACATTAGAAAGCTTACCTCCCGAAATACTTGAAAAGAAGGAAATAACATATAAACTCAAAGGACCTTGCAAAGTAAACGTTATTTTTGATTACTCAGTATTTTATGAAACAGAAGGAACACTATCGCTAACAACATAGTAGAATACATTATACTACAAACCTATTTTTATTTAAAAAGGAATATAAGTCAAGTATTTATCAAAATGATTAAGAAAAAAGTTTGAACGTACGTTTACCACCAATCTGGGAAGACGTATACTGCAGTTTTCTTAACGTATGGCGTAGCAATCTTCAATATTAAGCTACCGAATAATATTGCTGGCCATGTATTACCAACGAACCAGCCAGCCCAGAATAGTGGCTGAGCCTCCCATGTGAATAGTCCCCATAGTACAAATGCTGTTGTACCTAGTGTAGCACCGATAGCATTTTGCAATATACAGCCCACTAGTATCCACGCTAACCAGTCCTTCTTAGTCTTAAGTTCTGGATTAAGTTTGTACTTTCTAAACACCCAAGCTACGGGGAAGCTTTGCATAAAGTTAGCAGGTATTAGTGTTGCAGCAACGTACATAGGTATGGCTTCGCCTATAGCGTCAGAGATTATTGGGAACAGGAAGGCTACTATAACACCCCACCATCCAAACCATATGCCACCTATTGCTTGTAGCGCCATTGCTGGCCAGAAGCCTGAAACGTAACCTCCTATTGGTAAGGACATGCTACCGTAAGCGCCGACAATAATACATATACCGGTCCAAGCGGCTAGAATGCTAATCATTTGGCTAGCTGTTCTCCTTCTTCTCCTAACAGGAGCTGTAGGGGTTGGTGCACTACTCATGATATACACCTATTATTTTCTAATGCGGAGTAATTTTTTAAATTTTCCCATAATAATGGAATACTAATATAATCCCTATAATCAGTATTATCAGCGAAATTATCAGATATAATAGGTCTCTGCGCTTCGCTTCCTTTTCTTCGATTGTTTCAGCAGACATAATTGTTCACATTTATTAAATTAGTTTTGAATTCTATTTAAATCTTTTTAATGATGTATATGAAGTTTTCGAATATCTTTTTATGTATTTTCCTTTAGGTTTAGTTAGCTTAAATTCCTCCTGTTCCACAGCTACTTCGCCTTTACATACTACATATTCTATTCTTCCCTTTACTGTAAAACCTTCGAATGGTGTCCATCCACTATGGATTAAAAATTTTTCAGCAGTTATTTTAGTTTCCTTATTGGGGTTAACGACCACAAGGTCAGCATCAGCGCCTACTCCTATCCATCCCTTTCTAGGATACAAGCCGAATATTTTAGCTACATTTTCAGCTAGTAGGTTAATTAGTTTTCTGAAAGATATTCTCCCTATTAATGCGGCGTGTATCATTAGAGGATACATTGTTGCTATTCCTGGTAGCCCTGATCTAACCTCCCATATATTTGTCCAGCCTACTTCTCTTTCATGCTTAAATGTCGGATAATGATCACTTGTCACTATGTCTATTACTCCCTCTCTTAAGCCTAGCCATAGTTTTTCAAGATCATTTTTGCTACGTACTGGAGGATTAACTTTAAGGTATGGGCCTAGCTTTTTCATATCTTCTTCTGTGAAGTATAAATAGTGCGGGCATGTTTCGACTGTAACATTTAATCCTTCCTCTTTAGCTCTCTTTATTATTTCAACGCCTTCCCCTGTACTCATATGTACTATGTGTACGTGAGCTCCGGTATATTTTGCGAATGTCCTTAACCTACTTATTGCCTCTATTTCAGCTAGTTTTGGCCTAACCTTAACATGTATTTCTGGTGTAGATAATTTTTTAGCTTTATATTCCTTTTCTGTGCCGTCAATAATATAGTCGTTTTCCGCGTGAAACATCGCTATCATGCCGTATTTTGCGAATTTCCTTAAATTAGCAACTATTACATAGTCATTACAGAAATACGGCTTACATGTGAACGTCTTGAAGGATATTACTCCTAACTCTAAAAGTTTCTGTAAATGTTCATCACTTAAAATGTCTCTGACATTTCCTGCATGTAAGCCGAAATCTATGAAGCTTTTTTCCTCACCTAACTTTATTTTCTCTTTAATTTGCTCTAACGTTATGACAGGATTCCATGTTGGCATTTCAACAACTGATGTAACTCCTCCCATTAATGCAGACTTTGATGCTGTGTAGAAATCTTCTCTTCCCTGGAAGAACTTTGGATCTTCAATATGTGGATGAGCATCTATAGCTCCGGGTAGCACTAAGTTACCCTTGGCATCCAATTGTTTGTCGCATTCACCTTCAGTTATACTCTTTTTACCTATGTATACTATTTTACCTTCGGAAACGCCTATGGTAACGTTGTCGATGAACGTATCATTTACAATAATTTTACAGTTTTTAAGAATGAGATCAAATGTTGTCATAAGTAGTCACCATAGACTATATAATTATATCTATGCCTTTAATCTTTTTCTTAGGTGGCTTCTCGTAAAGACCTTTTTTGCTTGTTTTTAAACCTAAATGAGCTAGCATTTCTGCTATTTTAACCCCCGCTTTTACAGGGTCTATTACAGGTACTCCGAGTATACTAGATAGTTTTACATCAAGATTTGTCATACCAGCACATCCTAGGATTATTACCTCCGCACCGTCTTCTTCAATCATTTTCTTGCCTATATTGGCCATTACCTCCAATGTTTTCTTAACATCCTTTTCCAGACCTAACACAGGAATATTTAATGGTCTTATAGAGGCTAGTCTTTCCTTTAACCCATAGCGTATTACAAGATTTTCCATTATTGATACTGCTTTCTTAAGGGCTACTATTATTGAGAACTTATATCCTAGAATTGATGCTAAGGCAAAAGATGCTTCACCTATACCTACAACGGGAATATCGAGTATTTCTTTATACGCATATAGACATGGATCGTCGAAGCACGCTATGACTACAGCATCGACTTTACCTATTTTTTTCAAAACCTTCATTACACCTATGAAGGATAAATGTTCTTCATAGAATGACTCTATAGATTCTGGTCCTACATCAGGGTTTGTTACTATTACTTGAGTACCTGGATGTACAACGTTTTTTGCAGTTTCTTCGATACTTTTAGTCATTTCCTCTGATGTATTTGGATTTATAACTAGGATTTTCATATTTATCTCCATTTAGAAAATGCTCTTAAATAATTTATCCTTTATCCCAAATAAGTACTTAAATAGGGTTATAAGATCTCTCTATTAATAATTTAATATAATGATAAATGATAGAAAAATGCTAAGGATCTATGGTCTCTACAAATTCGTCTACAGAAAGTATGTTTTTAGGTATACCGTAACTATTGAGCGCCTGCGCGATTCTAGTTATTTGAGGAGGCTGCACGAAAGTCTTCTGCAATATGTCAGGTCTGCTCATGACGTAGCGCGTTGGCCCATCTAGTAGTACCTTGCCTTCAGCTAAAACTATTGTTCTTTTTGCCCATCTACTTACAACCCACATTTCATGGGTTATAATTATTATTGTGTGCCCTTGCTTGTTTAGTCTCTCTAAGAACTTCATGACTTCAATGCTTTGCCAAGTATCTTGACCTGTGGTTGGTTCGTCAACTATTAATATTTTAGGTCTCATAGCTAATATTGAAGCTATGGCTATACGCTGCCTCATACCCTTATTCATGAGAAATGGATGTTCATCTAATATGGTTTCGGGTATACCTGTAATTTTCATACTCTCTTTAATACGTTCTTCAATTTCCTCAGGTTTTATTAACTTAAATCTAAGTAGGTTTTTAAGACCGAATTCTAGTTCCTTCCTAACAGTTTCGTTGAATATTTGGTGGTCTGGATTCTGAAATACGTATCCTATAAGTGTTGCTAATTCCGGCGCTTTAGTTGTTCTTGTATCACGTCCATAGATTTTAACGTAGCCCCTAGTTGGCTTATATATTCCACAAAGAACCTTAGATAATGTAGTTTTACCTGAGCCATTTTGACCTATAAGCGCTACAACTTCACCCTCATAAATCTTTAAATCTATGCCTCTTAATGCATATGTTCCGTCAGGATATACGTAGTGAATGTCTTTAGCTTCTATAGCTACAGCTCTTTCTTCAGCTATTTTAGAAGGATATTCTGCGTACTCTTCAAACTTTTTGACAGGTGTTTTTACTCTGATTTTTCTTTCACTTAATAGTTTCCCTAATGCCTTTATAGCTTCTTCTTCTGTTAAAAATATCCTTCCTGTGCTTCCGATTTTTCTCCCTATTTTCTTATATAGAAGTATTGAATCTGGTACCCTTACACCATTATTCAGTAGGAAATCTGGGTCTTCGAAGAACTTTTCTGTAGGAGCATCGCGCAGTATTTTACCATCTCTTAGCAGTATGAATCTATCTGCTAAGTTAACTAATTCCTCTATGTGATGTTCTACTATAATGAATGTTGTGTCAGGGCTTGTCTTTCTAAGATCATATAGGACAGCCATTAACTCGTCTTTACCGATAGGATCAAGCATGGAAGTTGGCTCGTCAAGTATAAGGATTTCGGGTTTCATAGCTAACGTTGCTGCTAAGGCTACTCTTTGTTTCTGTCCGCCAGAAAGTTCTACAGGATCTTTTTTCCTAAATTCGCTCATTCTGGTTACTTTTAATGCCCATTCAACTCTGTCCTTAATTTCTTCAGGAGGTAGTCCTAGGTTTTGGGGGCCAAATGATATTTCTTCTACAACCGTTGATAGTAAGAATTGTGTTTCAGGGTCTTGAAATGTCATACCAACATGGCGGCAGAGGTCAGCTACCTCTGTTTCCTGCGTGTCTTTACCTAGTACTTTAACTGTTCCCCTCATTTCCCCTCTCTGGAAATGAGGTATTAGGCCATTGAATGACTGAACAAGCGTTGTTTTTCCAGAGTCATTAGGGCCAACTATTACTACGAATTCTCCTCTGTATATTTTAAGGTTAATACCTTTAAGGATCCAGTCTGGAGTTAATTCGTATTTCCACCATAGGTTTTCAACTTCAATTACAGGTTCACGTGACATAAGATATCACCTTTCACCATGCAATTAGGGTACGGATTATGTACGTGTAATACCATGGATTAGCAAGCCAGCCTTGGAATTTACCTATAAGACATACTACAAGTAATATTGCTAGTATTGCTAGCACTATGTAGTCAGGTACAGTTAATTTTTTGTAGTGATATTTTCTTAGATAAGTTATCTTTGCTCTAGCAGCTTTCTCTTCAATAAATTTCATTTTCATAGATCCTTTAAACCCTCTAGCAGCCATGGTTGTACCAGCATCTATTGCTTTTCTAATAACTACAGCAGTTAAGGGTATTAAGTAATAGCCGAAGAGAATTGGTCTAAGGTAGAAGGGTAAGGCTTTCATATCTAACCCTCTAGCTTTTTGAGCTTCTTGAACTATTGTGAAATCTGTATCAAACATTCCTATGTATCTGAACGCCATTGTTATAGCTGTTCTTAAAGAATAAGAGAAGCCTAGCCTTTCAAGAGCTACTGAAAGCTCAAGTGTTGTTGTTGAACTCAGCCAAAACATCATTGCACTACACATAGCAAACATTCTCATGTATACCATAATGCCAAATGCCATTGCTTCCTTGTAAACTTCTATAGGGCCTATTCTAGCAATAACTGTTGGTGAAGGCCCCGCTACAGATCTTCCAAAGAACGTTACTGAAATAAAGATGAAGGTCGCGAGGGTCATTAGGACTTTGAAGTACTTTCCTACGTTCTTGTATTCTACTTTAAATATCTTCATCATCGATAACAAAGAAATACCGTAGATGAAGTTATATACAGGATTGTCTATAAGAAGAGGATAAAGGTTTATTAGCAACAGTATTATTACCTTTGTCACTGGATTTATTTTAGTTAATGGAGAATCCTCGCTAATATAAGCAAAGAATGTTCTAATCCTCCTTACAGTTTTCCCCAAAATGTCACACCTAGCTATTAAGAGTTTCGAGACTACTATATTTCATTGAGAATTTATAAATTTTCTTCATGTATAAAGCCGTTGTTTTCTTTCATACATTATAAGTAATAAATATTTATTTCTATTAAACCTATTAATTTAAGTGTACAGGTGCATACCATGGTATCGTTTGTAAGCTACCTTGCATGTAGTAGATGCGGTACAAAATACTACTTACATGAAAAACCAATAGTCTGCAGAAATAAAGACCTAGGCAGATTAGACATATACTATGACTACGAGAAAATTAAGGAAAAGCTAACTAAAAATACTCTAATGAAGCGTCCTTTCTATCAATGGCGCTATCGGGAACTAATGCCTGTAGCAAAAGATGAAAACATCGTAACCTTAGGTGAAGGCGGAACTCCCTTAATTAAGGCTAAAAGACTTGCTGATAAGCTTGGTGTTAAAAACTTATACTTAAAGGATGAAACGAGAAATCCTACTGGAAGCTTTAAAGACCGTGGCATGTCTGTTGCAGCTAGTATGGCTGTTGAGTTCGGCTATAAAGTTACAGTTACTGCTTCAAGCGGCAACGCTGCTGCAGCACTAGCTGCTTATAGCGCTAAAGCAGGATTGGAAACTTACGCCTTCGTAATTGAGGAAGCGGGCTACGGTAAAGTTGCGCAACTATTGTTCTACGGTGCTAAGGTTTTTAGAGTTAAAGGACTTGGTGAAGAAGACCCAACAGTAAAAATGATGAGATTAACTTATGAGAAGTACGGTTGGTATCCTAGCCCTAGCTTCGGACCTTTTAACCCTTACCAAATTGAAGGCCCTAAAGCAATCTCATATGAAATCATTGAACAGCTCGGGTGGAACATTCCTGACTGGGTTATAGTGCCTGTAGGTGCTGCAGCACTGCTTACGAGTGTGTGGAAAGGTTTCAAAGATTTCAAGGAACTCGGCTTCGTAGATTGCCTACCACATTTAGCCGCAATACAGTCTACAGGTAATCCACCTTTTATTAGGGCTTGGAAGGAGAAAGCGGAGCCTTTTAAAATTAAGCCATGGCCTAAACCTGAAACTATAGCTACAGGTTTAGAGGACCCATACCCTTGGGATCATGATGGAGGGTTAAAGGCACTACATGAAACTAAGGGTGTTGCTGAGGAAGTTACAGATGAACTAATACTTAAAGCTATGAAACTTCTTGCTAAGTATGAGGGAATATTTGCTGAACCTTCGGGTGTAGCTAGTTTAGCAGGATACATGAAGCTGCTAGAAGAAGGTATTATTGATAAGAATGATACAGTTGTTGTTCTAATAACAGGGCATGGATTAAAAGACCCGGATATAGTCAAAAAAGTGAGCGGTGATGCACCTAAAATTGAACCTACACTTGAAGATTTTGAAAAGGCTTTAAAAAGCTTTTATGGCGAAGATCTCAAGAAATAGTACATTATTTTCCACATTATTTACTTTTCAAAAACTATATTAGGTTGCTAAGGATGAAATTTAAAACTGAGGTAATTGTGCCATGGTATTTCTTAAATCTACATTAACTGAGCTAGCTGGTAAAGATCTCCTTACAACACAGGAATGGACTATTGAGGAACTAAGAACAGCACTTAATTTAGCAAAAGAACTTAAAAGACTTTATTACTATCATGGTCCAAAAGGTATACCAAACTATCTTGAGAAAAAGACATTTATAATGCTATTTTATGCGCCCTCAACTAGAACCAGGTCAGCATTTGAAGCAGCTATGACCCTTCTAGGAGGGCATGCGCAATACGTTGAAGCTAGAATGACGAGAGCTGGCGAAGGCGAAGCAATAAAAGATATAGCTAAAATGTATGAAATATATGGTCAAGGAATAGGTATAAGAATACTAGACAAGGCTATAGATTATAAGTATGGTGAAGGACATAAAGTTTTAAGAGAATTCGCGAAACATGCTAGAGTTCCAGTAATAAACATGGCTGATGATCAAGAACATCCCACTCAAGCGCTCGGAGATTTAATGACCCTTGAGGAAAAACTAGGCAATGTCAAGGGTAAAAAGTATGTTATAATGTGGGCTTACGCTCCTGTAATTAGAGGGTACTGTAGCATACATGCTGATATGCTTATAGCTACAAGGTTTGGCATGGATGTTGTAGTTGCTCATCCTCCAGGGTTCGAATTACCCGAAAAATATGTTGAATGGGCCAAACAAAATGCTAAGGAAAGCGGAGGCTCCATAGAGTTCGTAAATGATTATAGAGAAGCTCTTGAAGGAGCCCACGCTGTTTTCCCAAGACTATGGTGTTCTAGGAAACTAGCTGAACTTGGCGCATCAGTATTCGGTAAAGAGGAATTAGAGCTCTATAAGAAATATAAGGATTGGCGTCTTAAGGTAGAAGACTTAGATCTCATGGATAAACACGGAATAATAACACACGTGCTACCAGTATTTAGAGATTTTGAAGCAGATGATGCTGTTATGGATTCTCCACGGTCAGTAATATATGAACAAGCAGAAAACAATCTATTTGCCAAGGCAGCAGTTTTAGTATTAACTATGGGAGGTTTAGTGTAGTTAGCAGCTAAATGTTAAGTTAAAAATTAATTATTTTTTCTAAAACTTTCTGTTCTTTACCTGCTCAAAAGTCATTATACGATAAAATTTATAATTTCTGTTGTGCGGTATATTTACTGTACAGCATAAGAGAACATTTTTGGGTGAAATATTTTGTCTAAACCATGGTATGTGGGTTATCTGAAGGGTAAAGATTGGATAAGGAATATTGACTATACGCAGGAAGAAATAAAGAAAGTTCTTGAAGCCGCAAAGGATCTTAAGGAAAAGTTCTCTAAGGGCATACCAACACCCTACCTTCAAGGGAAAACGCTATTCATGCTATTCTATAATAGGTCTTTGAGAACCAGAAACAGCTTTGAAGCCGGTATGTTCCAGTTAGGAGGCCATGCGCACTTTTTAAGCCCACAGGACGTATATACACCAACGCTGCCTGAGGATATGATACCCTATCAGACAGAGGCCATTAGTGATGTTGCCAGAGTTCTTAGTAGGTACGGTAACGCAATAGCGATTAGAATTTACGGGGATGCTGCAAAGTGGATTATTGGTAGAGGACACAGAGTAATTAGTGAGTTTGCTAAGTGGGCTACAATACCTGTACTCAACATGGAGGACGACGTATATCATCCATTCCAAG
>Ga0190313_1002010_pt1 | contig 10301 bp, 5 predicted proteins | sample 4870071011_MG_FD_169989 | JGI IMG/M metagenome (GOLD analysis project Ga0190313, IMG submission 169989) | Hydrothermal vent sediment bacterial communities from Southern Trench, Guaymas Basin, Mexico - 4870-07-10-11_MG | ecosystem: Environmental > Aquatic > Marine > Hydrothermal vents > Sediment ...
TCCTGAATTATCCCCAATGACTTTTCGCGGGCTTCCGGGACTGCTTGCTGATTCGTTGCCGGACAGATTTGGTAATGCCCTCATTGATGCCTGGCTGGCCACCCTCGGACAACCACCGGAATCGTTTAATGCCGTTGAACGTCTCTGTTATACTGGAAGAAGGGGAATGGGCGCCCTGGAGTTTGAGCCCACCATAGGACCGAAAGCCCGCAAGTCTACCCACATTCAAATTGATAAACTCGTTGAGCTTGTATCGGAAATCCTGACACATCGCAAAAATCTGAAGGTATCCTTTGCCGGCAAAAAAAAGGAACGGGCGCTGAGAGAAATTTTGAAAGTCGGCACCTCTGCGGGCGGTGCAAGGGCAAAGGCGGTAATTGCCTGGAATCCATCAACCAGTGAAGTGCGATCCGGTCAGATTCCGGCGGGTGAAGGATTTGAGTATTGGCTGCTTAAATTTGATGGTGTTAAGGGCAACAAGGACAAAGAACTCGAGGACCCGAAAGGGTACGGGGTAATTGAATATGCCTATTACAGGATGGCAACCGACGCAGGAATCACCATGACTGAATGCCGGTTATTCCAGGAGAACGACAGGCGGCATTTTATGACTAAGCGCTTTGATCGAGTCGACAACGGGGAAAAGTTGCATATGCAGTCTCTATGTGCTTTGGCGCATTATGATTTCAATATGGCCGGAGCCTATGCCTACGAGCAGGCGCTGCTCGTTATCAGGCAGCTGGGTCTGCCCATGAGTGCGATTGAGGAACAGTTTCGCAGGATGACCTTTAACATCATTTCACGGAATCAGGACGACCATGTAAAGAACATAGCCTTCCTGATGGATAAATCTGGCAAATGGTCGCTTTCGCCGGCCTTTGACATGACTTACAGCTTCAACCCTTCCGGTAAATGGACAGCTCGCCACCAGATGACGATGAACGGTAAGCGCGACAACTTTAGAATGGAAGACTTTAAAGCATGCGCCAGAGTCGCCTCCATGAAGCGGGGACGTGCCGAGACGATTGTTAACGAGGTGCTTAAAACAGTATCACGCTGGAGAGATTATGCAGATGAAGCCGGTGTTTCTCCTTCATGGCGAGATGGGATTCAAGATACACTTCGCCTGAAAAATTTATGACACGATAAATGCATTATTATTTCTCTGTTAATTAAAAATTATTGTCGACAGGTTGTTGTGGAAAGAGGAATGGGATCCGGAAGATCCTGCTGAAAAACCTGTTGAGTTTCTACGCAGAATCAGAGATGATATTAAAGGTAAACCCTGAAAGAACACCGCTGGGAAACAGTCAAGGAAAAGGGAGGAAAGATATGCTTAAAATCGAGGACTTACAGGTCAAGCTTGGGGATAAGGAAATATTGAAACATATTGATCTTGAGATCAAGCCAGGTGAAACTCATATCTTGTTTGGCCCCAATGGATCAGGTAAGACATCCCTCTTGATGACGATCATGGGTTACCCCGAGTATGAGGTGGTGGCGGGAAAGATCATCTTTAAAGGGGAAGATATTACGAAGATGCCCATAGATGAACGTGCAAGACTTGGAATAGGGATATCTTACCAGCGGCCGCCCACAATAAACGGATTAAAGACCAGGCAGATGCTTCAGTTATGCTCAAAGGAAAAAATTGATGAGGAAGATTTGGCAAGTCGTGTCAATTTTAAAAAATTTTTAGACAGGGATGTGAATGCAGGGTTTTCAGGGGGTGAAATAAAACGGTCTGAAATCCTTCAGTTGATGGCTCAAAAGCCTGATCTTATGCTGTTTGATGAGCCCGAGTCAGGGGTGGACATGGAAAACATCTCCCTTGTCGGCAAGACCATTGCGTCTCTCTTGCAGAAAGACCTTTCTACTATAAAGGAAAGGACGAGAATGGAGGCAAAGCAAAACAGGACAAAAATGGGACTGATTATCACGCATACGGGATTGATATTAGATTATGTTTCTGCAGATAAGGGCCAGGTCTTGTATGACGGGATGTTGAGCAGCGTCAGCAATCCCCGGGAAATTTTAAATTGTATAGGTGATTCAGGATATAAGGAGTGTGTGAGATGCATAACAGCGGCGAATTTAGGGAAAGGGCAACCAGGGCAATAGAAAAAAAGGGGGCTATCGGACCTGACATAAATCTTGATGAATTCGATGATACCCCTGTACCTCATTCATACATGGCTGATGAAGACCTTTGTGCAATACCCAAAGAGGAACAGAATCATCTTGTTCTCGCAGGGTTGGATGTCACAAAGAAAGAGCGTGGCGGAACCTATTTTCAAAAAGACACGGAAGTTATTCACTGTCATGCCGGGCAGGACGGCATTGAAGTTATTCCCATGAAAAAGGCCCTGGAAGAACATGACTGGATAAGGGATTATTACTGGAAGCTTGCTGATGTTGACACAGACAAATATACAGCCGCAGCCGAACTGGAATTGCATAATGGTTATGTTATTCGAGCCCTTCCGGGATGTAAATCCATCTATCCCATTCAGACATGTCTCTATCTCGACAAGGATGGGTTGCAGCAAAATGTTCATAACGTAGTCATTGTTGAAGAGGGCGCTGAACTGCATATTATTTCAGGATGTGCCACATCACCCCACCTGAAAAGAGGTGTTCATGTGGGAATCTCGGAGTTTTTTGTAAAGAAAAATGCAAAACTCTCTTTTACCATGATACACAACTGGGCAGAGGATATGTTAGTCCGTCCCCGTTCTGTTGCAAAGGTGGAAGCAGGCGGGCTGTTCATTAACAATTATATATGCATGAAACCTGTCCGTTCACTCCAGATGAACCCGACAACATTCCTGGCAGGTAAAGACGCTGTTGCCCGGTTTTACAGTATCATAGTCGGCAGCCCAGGTTCCGAATACGACCTCGGCGGCAGGATATTCCTGGAACATCCCGGTAACAGGGCAGAGATTATTTCACGGGTTATCAGCAACGGCGGCAATATGATTGCCAGGGGGCACTTGATCGGCAAAGTCCCGGATATAAAGGCTCACCTGGAGTGTAGAGGCCTTCTGTTGAATGGAGGTATCATTCATGCCATACCTGAGCTTGAAGGCCATGTGGATGGCGTTGAGATGTCCCATGAAGCAGCGGTGGGAAAAATAGCCCATGAAGAGATTACCTACCTGATGTCCAGGGGGCTAACCGAGGATGAGGCCACATCCACCATTGTCCGAGGATTTCTGAACGTTGATATCCCGGGGCTGCCCTCCCAATTGAAGGCGGAAATAGACAGAGCGATCGAAGAGAGCGACAAAGATGTGATGTAAGCGTTTGAACTTATTACCAAAGGAGCAGAGGAAATGAGCAAACTTGCATTAACAAGATTTAGCATCAGGCATCCCTGGGTTATAATTGCAGGAATATTTATTATAACACTCTTTTTTATTCTTCAGTTTCCCAAAGTCCACTTTGATAATGACCCGGAAAACATGCTGTCTCCCAAAGAGTATGTTCGAATTTTTAATGACGAGGTCAAAAAAAAATATAACCTCTATGACTTTGTGATTGTGGGAATTGTAAACGAGAAGGATCCTGACGGTGTTTTTAATACCGCTACCCTTGGTCGGATACATGATCTATCCCATGAACTTCTCTCTTTAAACCGGAATTCAAATCATATGCCGGTGATCGTTCAGCCTGCCCGGGGTGACCGCAGTAAAAAAAGAATTGTTTTAGATCTTACCCCCCAAAGCTTGTGGGAGCGGCTTCTTGGAGTTGTTTTTCGCCATGATCCCAATGACCTGTTTGATGAAAACGGGAACAGCGCAATTATCGGGAAAGAAATTATCAGCCCCAGTTTTGTGGATAATATAAAACAGGCTGATTTAGGCTCCTTAAAGCTTGAGTATCTTATGGAGAGACCGCCTGCAACAAGAAAGGATGCCCTTGTAATTCGGGACGATGCCATGGGAAATCCTTTATACAGCGGAACCCTGGTGTCTGAAGATGAAAAAGCCATATGTATTTATATCCCCATTATTGAAAAGACCTTCAGCTATAATGTGGCAAACCTGGTCAAAAAGCTCACTAAGGACTGGGAGGGTGATGACAAGGTATATATTACAGGACTTCCGGTAGCCGAAGATACATTCGGCGTTGAGATGATGCTGCAGATGGCTGAATCCGCTCCCATGGCAGGTATAATCATATTCGTTCTGCTTTTTTTCTTTTTTAAGCGTGTTTCTCTGATAATCGCGCCCATGATGGTTGCGCTCATCAGTGTTGTATGCACAATGGGGATCCTGATCCGGCTCGGGTTTGACGTGCATATAATGAGTTCCATGATAGCCATCTTCCTGATGCCCATTGCGGTTGCTGATTCCGTACATATATTAAGCCTTTTTTTTGATACATACCACCGGTTTAATGACAAGTCCAAAACCATAAAACATGTTATAGGCCATCTTTTTATGCCCATGCTCTATACCAGCCTGACAACAGTCGCCGGATTTGCATCCCTTGCAACCACGCCAATACCGCCGGTCAGGGTTTTTGGTCTCCATGTTGCTTTTGGAGTAATGCTGGCCTGGGTTCTCACCCTAACCCTTATTCCGGCTTATATAATGATTGCAGTTCCTGAAAAAAAGTTAAGGGACTTAAGTTCAGGCACGGGAAAAAAGCCTGGGGGTTGGCTTGGTCGTGTGTTGGAACGGCTTGGCGGATTCAGCTATCTGCGCTGGAAATTTGTCCTGACGGCAATGATTCTTATAATGGTAATTTCGGCCTATGGTATTTCAAAGATCAGGGTTAATGACAACCCTGTTAAATGGTTTGCGAAAAATCATGAAATTCGGATTGCGGACAGGGTTTTAAACTCCCATTTCGGAGGAACCTACACAGCCTATCTTGTACTATCCTCGCCGCGGCCTGAAACCTGTAGCTGCATAGATATCGCCAGGGTGATGGAATCCGAAGCAAGCAAACGTTTTGCAAAATATTTTCCTGATGCTGTGGATAAATTTTTGTTAAAATTAAAACAGTTAAAGCAGCTTTACTGCAATGTTATCAGCAGTAATGAAAAAAGATGCTTTGTGGAACTTGTCAATGAAGCTGAAAAAATAGATTCGGAGAATTTAAAATCATGGAATGATCTGGCCGATGCCGTAAATTACATGGAATATGAGGGCCTGACATTGGATGCTTTGGTGAATGAAATAAACAGCGTAACCGATGTTGATGCTGCCGACAAAAAAATACTGATTTCAAAGCTAAAGGCATATAAAACTTTGACAGGTGAGACGCTCCTTAACAAAGCCCTTGATATTTGCGATGAGATTTTAAAGATGTCATTCAAGGAATTTGTTTTTGAAATGGAGGCTGAACTAACCGCGCCGATTTTTAAAAAGCCTGAAGTTTTAAGATATATAGAGAAACTGCAAAAACATCTACTTAAAAATCCGGTTGTGGGTAAGACATCTTCGGCTGTTGATGCACTCAAGAAAGCATCTTATGAACTTCTTTATATATCCCCGCCTGGCGACGCAACCAAAGCAGAAAAAGATGAGTTTGACCGGCGCAATTGGAAGAATTTCAGTGTTCCGGATTCAGTCTCAGCCACAGGGCAGGTTTTTATACAGCTTGAAGGCATGAAGAAAAAGGACAGTCTGTTTCATATGGTAACCAAAGATTATCAGGGTGCAAATCTCTGGGTTCAGCTTAAAAGCGGGGATAACAGGGATATGGAAGATGTTGTAAAGGATGTGGAAACCTTTATTAAAACCAATCCGCCTCCGGTTGACCTGAAAGCCCAATGGGCAGGGCTTACATACCTGAACGTTGTCTGGCAAGATAAAATGGTAAAAGGGATGATTACTTCCCTTGTGGCCAGTTTTATAGTGGTTTTGATTATGATGGCTCTTCTTTTTCGCTCTCCTGTTTATGGGGTGCTGGCCATGATTCCTCTTTCAATAACAATTGCCTTTATCTATGGCATTATCGGGCTGGTGGGAAAAGATTATGATATGCCGGTGGCAATTCTTTCTGCCATGACCCTTGGTTTAAGCGTAGATTTTGCCATACATTTTCTTCAGCGCGCAAGGGAACTGGAAAAAGAACTCGGCAACTGGCGCAAGGCCTGCCGTGAAATGTTCAAGGAGCCTGCCATGGCGATCAGCAGAAACGCCATAATTATTTCTCTTGGGTTTACTCCTCTTTTGGTGGCGCCCCTTGTGCCATATAAAACCGTGGGATTTTTTCTTGCAGCCATCATGGCTGTGTCATGGCTTTCGACACTCTTTATTCTTCCGGCCATTATGACGGCGTTTAAAAGGTTTCTTTTTCAGAAAGGCGGCAAGATATGAAAACTTTTTTATTTTCTATCATTACTTCTATTATCGTTCTGATTTCAGGCAGCGCTGTTCATGCAGAGGAACTGAGTGCTGACAAGATTATTGAAATGGCCAATGATGCCTCCTATTATGCAGGCAAGGACGGCAGTACCAGCGTAAAGATGACCATTGTCGATTCATCCGGAGATACACGTATACGGGAGTTTATGATTTTACGTAAAAACATGGATAACAAAGATCAAAAATTTTACATTTACTTCAAGGCTCCGGCAGATGTGCGAAAGATGGCCTATCTCGTATGGAAACATGCTGACGAAGACGATGACCGATGGCTCTGGCTCCCTGCCTTAAATCTTAAAAAACGGATCGCTCCCGGTGATAAACGTACCAGCTTTGTGGGGTCTGATTTCTTTTACGAGGACGTGTCAGGTCGTGGAACAGATGAAGATTTTCATGAACTTGTTAAAACGGATAATGCCCGGTACCTGATAAAAAATATTCCAAAGGAGCCGGATTCTGTTGAGTTTGCATATTATAATGTATGGATCAGCAAGGAAACATTTCTTCCTGAAAAGGCCGAGTATTATGACAAAAACAGCAAGCTCTACAGGAGGGTGGAAGCAAAAAAGGTGGTTATTATTCAAGGGTATCCAACCGTAACAGAGTCTGTTGCCAGCGATCTTGCTGCCGGCACCAGCACAATAAACAGTTTTGAAAATGTTAAGTATGATATCGGTTTAAAGGAGAAAATTTTCACAGAACGGTTTCTCAGACGTCCCCCCAGAGAAGTAACAAAATAGCGAAGTAACAAAATAGAGAAGTAACAAAATAGCGAGGTGACAAGATAAGGAATTACTATGATTAAAATAAAACCCCTGCTTATGCTTTTAGTAATATGTATTCTGATAAGTAGAGACGCAAAATTTTGCGTCTCTACTCCGGTACATGCCGGTGAACAGCCTAAATTATTTCTTGACCGGCTTGGGATTGATGTTCATGGATTTGCTGATTTGCGGGCAGGCACACGCATTACTGAAGATGACCATGAACGGGATACGAGTCTGCTTGAATCAAGACTTCAGCTTGATTTAAGCCGCATTGGAGATTTTGCTACATTCCAGGTCCGCGCCGATTTTATTTATGATGATATACCAAAAGAGACGGATCTTGATCTTGAAGATGGAACCGGTTTTATTGATTTGCGGGAAGCAAATATTCTTTTTTCACCAATTGATCTCATGGATGTAAAAATAGGCAGGCAGATACTGACCTGGGGTACAGGAGACCTCCTGTTTATCAACGATCTCTTCCCCAAGGACTGGCAGTCGTTTTTTTGCGGCAGGGATGTGGAATACCTGAAAGCGCCTTCCGATGCTTTATTTGTCAGCATGTTTCCGGATTTTGCAAATATTGATCTTGCCTTTATCCCCAGGTTTGACCCTGACCGTTTTATCAGCGGGGAGAGGATCTCCTATTATAATTCCGCGCTTGGTCGCCGTGCAGGACGGGATGCAGTTGTTAAGGATCATAAACCGGATGACTGGTTTAAGGACTCTGAAATCAGCCTGAGAATTTCTAAAGATATTTCCGGGTATGAACTGGCTTTTTACGGATATAATGGATTCTGGAAGAGTCCTGCCGGCATGGACATGATCCGGCAAAAAGTCATTTTCCCTGATCTTGCGGTTTTTGGTGCCAGTATCCGCGGTCGGCTTAAAAATGGCCTTTTCAACCTCGAAACCGCATATTATAATTCAAAAGATGACACAAGCGGTGATAATCCTTTGATACCAAACAGCGAAATACGGCTGCTGGCAGGATATGAACAGGAGCTGGCAAAAAATTTTTCCGGAGCGTTTCAGTATTATCTCGAATATATGAAAGACTATGGAAGTTATCGGGCAGCCCTGCCTGGGGGAAATCATTCAAAAGACAAAGACCGCCATGTTTTAACCATGCGCCTGACAAAACTGGCCTTAAACCAGAATCTAACCCTCTCCTTATTCTGCTATTACTCTCCTTCTGATAAGGATGCCTATTTCAGGCCGAACATAAAGTATAAATTAAGCGATTCTTTAATGATAACCGCCGGTGGAAATTTCTTTACAGGCAGCGACGATTATACATTTTTTGGTCAGTTTGAAAAAAACAGTAATCTATATACGGGTATGCGATTCAGTTTTTAAATATTGAAATTTTTGAAAAAGCCCACAATTCATTAAAACTCTTCGGGAATTAAAACGCCCTTTTTTTTAAGATCTTTTCTGATATCTATTATGCTCTTAAACAGACGGCCGGGAGTAAGAAATACTCTCTTGAAGTATCCAAATATAGTTTTAGGCCATTGTGTAAATGGAACGTACTGTATTTCAGGGTTTGACAGCTCCCCGTAAACCCTGAAATAAAAAGTAACCATCGCCTTCTCATCTCCGGTTAATATATATCCCACAATCGGAATTTTGCTTACGATCATGTCTATTGTTCCCATGGGAGCCACGCCAAGCCCAAAATCGATTTTCCCCTGGGTAAAATCTATCTTCCCTTTACCTGCGGCGTTAAATACAGGGCTTTCCATAATTAGATTGTCGGTATTTAGAACCCCATGGTCAATTTCCATGCTCCCTCTTATATTTTTAAAATAAAAACCTTCCCTGGAAAGTTCAGCAGGCCTCCTGTCAATAATCTTCTGGAGACTTAAAAAATTTAAAATCGAAAAGATCAGACCGGATTTTTTAATCATGCCTTTTTCAAGAAGAAGGTTCGCTCCTCCGCTCATATTTTCAACAAGTTCTTTTTTGTCTCTGCCTTTTAAGTAAACAAATCCTTCTGTTGACAGGTCAACCCCTTCAACTTCCAGATCTTTTTCTTTAAAAAAGCTTAGAAGGATATTCTGCATGGGATATTTGTCTAATTTTATATAACCTGTAAGGGATGTCTCTTTGTCAACACCTGTTTTAAAATAACCTTTAATCTTCAGAACTCCTTTTTCCGTAAGCACTCTGCAGCGATCAATAAAAAAAGTCCCGGCTCTGTATGCGGTTTCAGCATTAAGTGGGCTGTATTCCACCCTTTTCCACCGCCCTTTTTTTATGTTGATATTTATACTTATATCTGAATTTTTAATAAAAGGGTTCGGCTTTGATGCATTACCCGCATCTTCTGCAAAAAATTCTGAACCCATGATATCGGAAAAATCGAAAAAATCCGAATCTATATTAATGTTTCCTTTTATTCCGTTCCATCCCTGGAGATTACCGTTAACCTTCAGGGAGCTGTTTTCTGTATTCAGGGTAATCGATGAAATTTGAATCTTGTCCCCTGAAAATTTAAGCAAAACACTGCTGTCTTTTATCCCTGAAGAAAGCCTGTCCATAAAAAAAGACAGGTTTTCAGCTTTAATATCTCCTTTAACACTGGTTTTGGAAAAATCATGAAGACAGGAGTTTATTTCCAGGTTCCCCTTAATAGTTCCCCTGGCTGCTTTTTCTTCGGATTTTAAAAATATGCCTGAATCTTCAAGTAAAATTTTTTCTGTAAACAGGTTAAGGTTGAATTTGTCTTTTTTTTCTAAATCAAGAGAACCGGACATATAAAGCTTTGATTTTTTGACACTCCATAATATTTTTTTAAAATCGAGTCTCTTTTTGGGGTAAAGCTCCATATTAAAAATAATAGTGTCGCCTTTTTCAAAAGCCCTGGTTTTATAATTTCCTGCCTCAACAACAAGCCCCTGTAAATCAGAGTTCCCTTCACATATCAGGTTGCCTTTGTCCCATGAAAGCAGATAGCTTCCTTTCAGCAGTTGGTTAAGATTTACAGAAAGATTTTTTTTTGGACAATATCTATTTAAAAGCTCTTTAATGTCGGCATTTAGTTCAAGCTGTGCTTTTCCGTTTTTTAAAAAATTTTTATCAAAACCTTTACCAGAGCCCTTAACGGAAAAATGAGACTTGCCAAGCAGCCCTGTGCCATTAAAGC
>Ga0190313_1002011_pt1 | contig 10296 bp, 13 predicted proteins | sample 4870071011_MG_FD_169989 | JGI IMG/M metagenome (GOLD analysis project Ga0190313, IMG submission 169989) | Hydrothermal vent sediment bacterial communities from Southern Trench, Guaymas Basin, Mexico - 4870-07-10-11_MG | ecosystem: Environmental > Aquatic > Marine > Hydrothermal vents > Sediment ...
CAACATATCCTAAACGGGTTCTCTCATTTCCATGGGGAACGGGTTTGGAAAATTCTATGGTGGTTGAGCCAACTTCAAATTTTTTTGAGTCAGCAACATCCATTCTGCATCTTCCTTCCCAATCACTCCAGAAAGAGGTACCTCTGCCGAACTGGCTCCGGTTTATGTTTTTCCTTGGGTCCTTCGCCAAAACCCATTTACCATCGTAAAAATTCTCCGTCGGGTCGTAATGGTCGTAATGATAGTGAGAAATTATGAAGATATCCGATTTTTCCGCATATTTCCTTATTACCTCTTTATAATGCTCCAATGCCTCTATTTCCACAGGCTTCGGAGGTAACCCGTATCTGTAGGGGCCTAGAGCTGCTGAAGGGTCAATGAGTATTCTGGCATCATCTGTAGTTACATAAACGCAAAGAGACCTTACTCCCATTGAATCAGAAACTATTGGCTCTATTTTCATAGAAAGCCCGCTTTTTGCAATATTAGCAGATCCTCTGTGGTTAGTTGCTCTCCTCTCTTGAACTTCTCGTAAATTTCTTCGGCTTTCTTCATCAGTTCCGTCTTCTTCTTCTCTTTCTTCTTCTTTCTTACCCTCTTCTTCAACGCGGTGATTATCTTCTCAAAATCGTTAACTTCCCTGCGTAGCCTGATATATTCCTCATGCTCTTTATCCGCCAACTCCTTGGCTCGGAGGAAATTCTCGTGCATCTCATCCGCCTTCCTGCGAAGTTCGTCTATTTCCTCAAAAAGTTTATTCATGGTCTCATGGTGTTCTTGGGCTTTTCTTGCGTATTCCTCTACTTTTTTATGTGCCTCTTCCGCTTTCCTCTTAGCCTCTTCAAGTTTTTTCTTTACTTCCATAAGTTCCTCGTGCTTCCTCATTTCTTCCTCCAGCATCCTCTCGTATTCCGAAATTTTCTTGTAGAGAGAATCTATGAGTTCAATAAGTTCTCTTTCCTTTTCCTTGCTAAGAACCATAGTCTGCTGCTTAAATTCCAAGTCCCTCAATCTCCTCCTCAATTTGTTCAGGTCGGGAATATCTTTTTTGTTTTTTGTATACTTTTTCAGAAGCTCCCTGTACTTTTTGTTAAGCTCCTTTACCTCCTGATTGTATTTGCTTCTCTCCTCCTTTGCTTTTTTGGTGAGTTCGTTGTATTTATTTCTTTCCTCGCGGTGCCATTTGGCCTCTTTAACCTTCTGTTTAACTTCTTCGTTCAGTTTGTCTCTTCTGGCTGCCCATTCCTTCATCTCTGCGTTATACTTATCTCTAAGCATTTTGTGCAGTTCCATATCCCTTTTCAACTTCGCGTATCTTTCCTCCATCTCCTTCAGTAATTCTCCCATACTCACACCGTTGGGATAGGGATATTGGGAAACGGTATAAAATTTTTCGTACCTCGGAAAATTTATACATAATGTCTCATTGTGCGATTTGGTGAAAGGATGGAAATAAGGGTTCCGATTGAAGGAAATGAAAAACTTCGCAGGATAATTGATATCGTTAATTCCAATGAAACATTAAGAACCCTCTGGAGATGTTCAAATGTAACTGCCATAGATCGCCTACTTATAAATGACCATGGGCCTGTTCATGTTAAAATCGTTGCCAACATAGCGCTCAGAATACTAAGAATTTTGAAAAAGAGGGGAATAACGCCCAATATTTGCAAGGATTATGATTTGGATTATGAAGATGCTGAAGTTGTAGTTTTTCTTGCGGCTGTTCTGCACGATATAGGCCATGCGGTTCACAGAGATGAGCATGAGAGCATATCCGTAGTGCTTTCCTCTCAAATTCTGCCCAACATTCTTCTGAAAGTTTACGACGAGGAAAAGGCGACGATAATAATGAGCGAAGTTCTCCACGCAATATACGCGCATCGTGCCGAGGTAAAACCACTCACCATAGAGGCGGGAATCATCAAGGTATCGGACGCACTTGATATGGAGGAAGGAAGGGCAAGGATACCCTTTGAGGCGGGGTCCACGAGCATCCATGCGATAAGCGCCATATCCATAGAGGAAGTTCGCATAGATGAAGGTGAGGAAAAGCCGGTGAGAATAGACATAACCATGGAAAATCCGGCGGGGATGTTTCAGGTTGATTTTCTACTGAAGAACAAACTTGCAAATAATCCGGTCAGGGATTTCTTTGAAATTTATGTCCATTCAAAGAGTGGAGCGCTGCGAGAAGTAAAGGTATTATAAGTAGTAAAATGAGCGCGTTATATTCGTAAACCATTGGCTTCGCCAGAGGTTTGTAGTCATACGCCACACCGCCATATATTGGATATGGCTTGTCTATTATTCCATCCCCATCGGAGTCGTTGTATGCGGCGGCCCAAGATGGCCAGTAATTTCCGTACGAAGAGGAATTCCAGTACAGATTACGATTATCGTAAACATCTTCTGTATAGAACGAATTTCCGTAGATGGAGATGTTCGTGGAATTCAAAAGGTACAGGGAAAATATCCCTCTGAAATCGTTGTTCACCACAGTTACATTATCTATTTTCATTCCCAGAAATCCATCTTTTTGCAGGAAGCATTTTTTCATAATTATGTCCGAGGATTCCCACGAAGTGGCGGTTACGGTGGAATTCTCTATCAATACATTTTGACACCGCGAAATCCATGCCGTTAGGGTGGAGTTCAAAAACTTCATTTCATTTCCACTGAGGGAGAATACATTGATTTCCGAGCGCGTAGAGAATATGGATGAATAAAAAGTACTCCCCTCTATATTTGAATTTTGTATATGCACGCTGGAATAATACGAGTAAAATTCTCCCGTGCAGTTGTCAAGATTGATGTTGCAATTATGGATGTATAGAGTTGCATTAATTCCGCTTATATTGCTATCTCCTGTTATTATACAAATGGAATCGTTTGCTATGGAATTTAGAAATATTTTTCTTCCGGAAGCGGATGAATTGTATATTTTCGCAAAATCAGTCATAAATTCTCCGAAATTTTCTGCGGAAATATTCTCTAATCTGGCTGAAGAATACAAAAAAGATATGGAATTGTTGAATATGATGTTTATCAAATCCAAACTTCCGCCTCTGACCGTCATACTCTCTGCATAAAAATCCCTCAGAATTCCCTGACAATTTTTGCAATATAGTAGTTCTTTTGTATACGAAGATGCATTTTTTGCGTTTAGAGTGCATCCGTCAAAATGACCCCTCCAGCACTGTATGGATGTATTCTCAATATCCACGATGCTATTCACAGCATAGGCAAAATCTCCAAGTATCGTGGAATTAAATATTTTTAGAGAACATCCGGATATATATTCCAGTTTTATAGATACATTTTCCGCACAAATTGAAGAGTTTATTCCGCGCAATGTACAGTTATTATCCACGGTAATATTCGAATTATAAAACTGTATGAAGTCCGCGGATATTCTCCCCGTGGAATTTATGGCCATTACAAACTCTCCGGAAAAATTTCCTGTGTAATTTATCAGTATGGATAAGTTCATTCCGTTTATTTTCGTATTGTATACTTTCCCAGAAATTTCAGAGGAAAAATTTCCGTAAAAACAGGTAGAATTAGATTTTATTTCCTTGCCAGCAATATTTTCACTTCTCACCGTGCATTGGGAAAAATTTGCCGTTGTCCAGTTTATGAAATCGCATATTATTTCCGAATTATATCCTTCTATGCTGATTGCATCTATTCTATGCGCTATAATCGTGGAATTTTTCAGAATGATTTTATCAGCCGTTATGTTGTAGAAAGATACCGTTGAGTTTTCCGCGCTCAAATTTTCGCAAATCAGGGAAGTATGATTCTGAAATGTTTTGTTTTTCACAAAAGATACATCTTTTTGAACAAGTGTTGTGTAGTTGAATTCCTCAGGCTGAAAAGTTCTTTTGTAACCAATACCGTTAAGATATTCTGCTATTTCCACACCCACATTATCCGTGTACCACAGAAGAATTTCATCTTTTGTATAAGCATCCCTCCAGAAAGCCCCGTTAATGCACTGCATTTCAGATAAAAACTCGGTTATGTTCTTGGCCAATGAGGTATGATTTAGGTTATACAGAGAATCGAAAATCGCAAGATTGCATATTAAATTCGCCGCGCCTTCCGTATACTCAAATACATCATCCTGATAGAACCATGTGTAAGATGGAGTTAAGATATTCCAAAGTTAAGTTAAACATATCGGGAAGTTTTTCTCCTAAGGAATTCCATATCTTTGGATAAAGAGATTTTATTCCCTCGCTTACTTCCATTATACTCGCGATTACAAGATTCTGGTAAAATGCGCTTCTTCCGTAATAGTTTTTCGCGTGAAAGTCCGCTTCCGTATAATACCACTTTATTCCCTCAATTCCTCTAAGGGAAAACTCAAAACATTTTCTTGCTAGGTTGTACAATACACTCTCATTTCCAAATCTCATTATGTAATCAACGATCTCGCATCCAACAAATATGTTGGCGTTGTAAGTGTGAGATATTGAAAAGGAAGCGTTGGTAAAGCCAAGAAGAGAATTTCTTGCATAGTTTAGATATGTGGAGTTTCGGGAAATCTCATAAGCCCGTATGTACAACTCGTAAGCCATGAAGTTGTAAAGAGAGGATTTGAATGGATAACCTATATCTCCCGTCCATGTCCAATCACTATTTCTAACTGCTAGGGAAAAATTAACGCATCTCCAGAATTTTTTGAGGAAGAGATTTGATGAAGTTATATTGTACAAATCGTAGTACATATAACCGTAGGCGAAAAGATACATAGGATAGCCCAAAAGTTTTTCATAGCCGTAGGTATCGTTCTCGTATAACCGGACAAACTCCTCGTACTTCACAAGAATTTCAAAAAGTTTATCGTCAACTTCCTTACCGAAATTAAAATACCCGATTTGTTTGTACTCTTTATTTACAGATAACTTGGAAGAATTATCGGTAGAGGCGAAAATCGTAAAAATCGTGGAGAGGATTATGATTGTGAGAACCAAAGATATGCCTATTTTTCCGATCATTCCCATACCCTCCTCAATGTTTCGTAGAGCTTGGGTACTGTATCGTAGTTTTTCAGTCCCTCCGGTTTAATCCATCTGTATTCAGTATGCTCCCAATCAATATTTATTTCACCGCAGTTTTTCAATTCCCACAGGAAAGGGTGAACCTTCCATACTGTCTTTCCATCCCTCACATAAAGAGGTTTTCCAGATTTTACTAAAGTCAGGCATTTTCTATCAATTCCTACCTCCTCCTCTATCTCTCTTAAAGCAGCATCTTCCGGTGTTTCATCTTTCTCAATACTTCCCGATATTCCTGCCCACTTTCCGCGGTAAGTTGAGACCTTCCCGCTTCTTCTGAATATTGCTATAGTATCTCCCTTCTTGAGGAAGGAGGTAACCACTTCTCTGAGAACAACATCTTTAATTTCAACATAACTCTCTGTGGCATTTAGAACTACAAAATCTCCGGTTCTGAGGACTTCCACAGGTATTGAAGTAATGTATGGCATTGATATCAGGGCTGCACCGCACACCACGATATCATCGGCGTATTCTGTTATGAATCCCAGAGGCATTTTTCCGTAGTATTTGAGGCCGTAGATTGAGTATATTCCAACCGTGCTTCCCCTTCCGCCGCGAAAAGCGAATATCTTGCCCTCTATCTTTTGGCCTTCAACATCGCATTTCTGAAGTATTTCCGAGGTTTTTGGGTCCACACCCTCCAAAAATGAGATTTTTTCCGTTGTGGCGATAACTTCTCCCTCCGCATAGCCCTTAACTATGCCTCTACCTCGTAGAATCATAAAGCAACTCCTCCATATCACCTAGATAAACTTCAAAACCTCCGAATTTCCTGCTTCTTAGATAATGGTACGCTTTTCCAGAATTCGTGGCTATTTTTCTGTACTTTCCCCGCAACAGTGGGGAGACGACCATGCAGGTATCCGCCAGAACTTTTACTCCTTTCTTCCTCAAAAATTCCACATCTTCCTTCATATTCCCTATTACCGCTCTGGATGCGTAGAGATATATGGGCTTTACAACCTCTCTCTTTTCAAGAATTCTAACTATCTTTTCAATTTCCCTCCCGGATAAGTGGGGGCAGCCGAGAACTACCGCTTCATAATCTTTATTCCCAGCAAAATTTTCCAGATCCTTTTTCTCTATTTCTACACTTTCCAAACCTTTCATATCGTATTTTTTGTGTTCTGGAGTTATTCCCTCCGCATGGAACATGGATATGTTGCCAGATGCGCCCATAGCCGCGCCCATAAGTTTCAAATAATCCTCGTCGGGAATTTTCTCAAAAATCATGTATGGAATTCCCTGAAATTCTTTTCCAATATAGAGGCCGAGCATGCCTGGATTCAATCTCTCTCTAACTTTTACAACAAAATTCGGGGCACGATTTTCTTCAATGAGGAGAGAGTGATACGGAGTGTAGCCAGTTATCGCGGAGCACAGAGCGGAAAATCCGCTTTCTCTGTTCGTGCGCGCCCCGATAAGTGAATTTATGTAAATAATCGCGGAGGATTCCGCCCAAGCCACAATATCCCCGAATTTCGGTAAGTTGTTGTGATAGTAAGGCGTGCAAGTGCAGGTTAGTTCCACACCCATTTTCTGGAAAATCTGCAAAAGTTCCATCTGTTTTGCGTAGAATTCCTTATCTATTTCTTCCGTGAAATCCCTGTCAAATCCTATGGGATTCAGAGTGGTTTTTACCACAACTTTGCTATCTGCGCTCATCTCCTTTATCAGATTTAGCCCATGCTCGCCCACCGTATCGTACGACGCCCCGGAAATGTGTGCGGATTTTATCCTCACCATTTTCTCGGCGTTGTAAGAATCGCCGAGAGCAACGAGAACCTTCATAGCCATCTGTTTTCCCGCGCCGTATTCTCCTTCAAGCATTTTTTCCATTTCTCTGCTCAAATACATATCAATCAACCCAGAACGGTCTGCGTATCTTGTTAACTTTTATGAAAGCATCTATTAAAGATTTTTCGTCCCTTTTCAGTATAGATTCCCCGGCATCAACATAATCATTCCGGAGAAGGCAGGGTTTAAGTTTTCCGTCGGGGGTAACTCTCAATCTAGTGCAGTTCATGCAGAAATCAGTGTTGTGCATGGGCCTAACTACCTCAACTATTCCTCCTTCGAAATCCCCTCCCAGATAATACTGTTTTCTGCGGTGAAGTTCGTTGAATTTTATATGGTTGGAATTCGCTTCCAAAAATTTCTCCAGCGATTGGAAATCGTATTTCGGGGCTTCATTTCCTACGGGTTGTATGAACTGCACGATAACCCCGTAATTTCGCGAAAATTCTATGAAATCAAAGATTTCATTATCATTTATTTTTGGAAAGATTACTACATTTATTTTCACGGGATTTAGCCCGGATTTTATTGATTGTTCTACTCCTTCTATAACGGAATTTAGATAATCCTCTCCCGTTATTTCTCTATATCTTTCTCTCCTTAAAGAATCCATGCTTATGTTCACCCTGTCCAAGCCTGATTGTTTTAGAGATTTTGCCCTTTCCGCAAGCAGGGTTCCGTTGGTTGTGAGAGAAACTTCATTAAAGTATTTTTTCCCGTACCTTACTATCTCCTCCAAATCCTTCCGGAGTAAAGGTTCTCCGCCCGTTATCTTTAACTTTTTTATACCAAGATTCCTCGCTATTTTAAAGAGAAATTCGTAGTCCTCGGGACTCAGTTCTTTCGGGGAATTTTCCACCCCCTCGTTGTGACAGTAAAAACATCTCAGATTGCATCTGGTCGTTACGGATAACCGTATGCTTTTGAGCGGTCTGCCGTATTTATCCACGAGCATCGTCATGCCTACATGAACATATCGTATTTATCGGTTGAGGTCCCTCGCAAATGGGGTGAACTTGTGGGAGATCTGATATTCCTTCTCTCGCTCAAAAGATTGAACGCAAGAAAACTTTATAAAAGAATGAAAGCGTGGGGCGTTCCGGGAGTGATGTAGATCATTAAAGGAAATTTTATATAGAGAAGAATCCTTATGTAAAGATATGGAAATGGGTGAGATTGCCAAGATAAAGAGGGATATTGAGGATATAAAGATGCAGCTGGCGTTTTTGATATCAAGGTACATTGAGGAAGAAGAAATATCGGAAGATGAGAGAAAGGAAATAGAAGAAATTCTTAAAGAGGTAAAATATGATCCATGAGACCTACTACAAATAATGACAAAGGAAAACTACAAGTAGGAAAACTGCATGTAATAATTCCCATAGCTATCCTTTTATTTGGTGGGGTATTTATTTTATTTCTGGCTTTAAAATATGGTATTGAAAATGTATCAGGCGGTCTTTTGGGATTGTTCTTTGTATATATCTTTATATGTATTTGCATCTTTCTTATCCTTAGACCTCTATTTCCTTAAAAAAAAGATATATTTAACAGACTATGGCATTAGAGTAAATAGCAGGAAGATATTGATTTTTCAGCGAAGAATCAAAGATTACAAAGAATTTATTGATGGCTTGAATAAGAGAAATGTAAAAGTAGAAATATGGGAAAAATCCTATTTCTCACAGCAACAAAAATATTCTGAGTGACTATCAAAAGAGATGGGAAGAAGAACAATCGTATAATTTTTTATTTACAACTCTTTTTGCTTATTGAAGAATATTTAAATATAGGAGAGTATAATGTACATTTATGAAAGTAGATGCTGTGTATAAGGATGGGGTGCTGAAGATAATATCGCCTGTCAAAATAGAAGATGACAGGATAGTAGTTAGAATTGTAAATAGGGATGAGATTCTAACTCCTGGGATAGAATATGAGAGTTCTAGACAATTCAGTACCAAATCACTTGGTAAAGGCAAATAAAAAATTAATGATAGTGCTGTTCATTGTTTTTACATCTGTTGTGTTTGGATTTTTATTAATTTCACCCCCTCATAACTGGAGAGGATACCTGATAGTTTTGATATTATATCTTTCTGTTTTATTTGTAGCAGAATATGTTATGTACAAATCAATTTTCTGGCATTTTTCAAAGATAAAATATACGGAGGAAGGAGTACATCTTTACAGAGATAAAGTAAAATATTTGCCAAAACATAGATTTATACCTTTGGGAAAAAATATTGGGATTTACCCTTGGAAAGAATGCAGCAATTTTGACTATAAATTATAATCCGTACTATTTATTTGGAGAGGCAAAAGAAAAAACGCCATATTATTTTATGTTATATGGCATAAAGAAAAATCCGAAGATTAAGGAATTTATAGAGAATAAATATCCATTCTAAATATCCATTCTTGTTCGAGAAATATAGGGATTTAATAGAAGGTGGAAATAGAGATGGCGCTTGGCAAGATTTAAATACTCTCAAACCATAAAGATTCTTATGGAAATTGCGGAGGATATAGAAACATTGATAGGAGCAAGTATGTTCAAATTACGGGAGGAGAAGATAAAAGAAACTTTAAAGGCATTCATAGAAGGCATAGAGGGAGAAGAAATTAGTATAGAAGAGGTTAGAAATCTTATGAAGAGGATTAAGGGAACTCTTGCACAGGAAATAATAAAAGAGAGGGATAGATTATGAAATATGTTTATTGGGATACTTCCGCACTTATCAAGAGATATCATCAAGAAAAAGGTAGTGATAAGGTAAACGAGATATTTAGCGCAGTAATAGAGAGGAGGCAACAGGCGTTTATATCTTATTTGGGCGTATTGGAATCCCTATCAGCCATAACCAGAAGAAAGAGGCATCTCCATGGAAAATATAATCTTATAGTTAAGACGGTAATCAAGGAAATAACCGATTATTTTACAATCATTCCAATTGATGACGAAATAATGGAACTTTCAATGAAAATGATTTTTAAATATGGGTTAAGGACTTTGGATTCCATTCATTTAGCCACCGCAGTTCATATATCCAGATATCTCCATACCAATGAAATAATGTTTATATCTTCCGATGAGGAACTGCTCCACGCCGCAAAAATGGAAGGATTTGAAATCCTTAATCCTGAGAAATAATAAAGTAGGAGGTAAGGTAAGGTGATGGGAAGGGATGAAACATATACAGAATTAAGTGTCAATCTTTACAAATTCTGGGGCGGCTGGGTTAATGAGGAGATCAACGTGGAGGTAAACGACGATAACATCCCTGATATTTACGATACCGATGACGATAACGATGGAATACCTACAAGCGTTGAAATTCAGAACCACTTGGATCCGTTTAACAAAGCGGATGCTCAAGCCGATTTAGATAACGACGGCTTAACTAACATATTTGAATACCAGCACAAT
>Ga0190313_1002012_pt1 | contig 10294 bp, 8 predicted proteins | sample 4870071011_MG_FD_169989 | JGI IMG/M metagenome (GOLD analysis project Ga0190313, IMG submission 169989) | Hydrothermal vent sediment bacterial communities from Southern Trench, Guaymas Basin, Mexico - 4870-07-10-11_MG | ecosystem: Environmental > Aquatic > Marine > Hydrothermal vents > Sediment ...
ACTTAACATGCTCAGGGACCTACAGAAGGATTTAGGGCTTACTTACCTTTTCATATCCCACGATTTAAGCGTAGTAAGGTACATGAGCCATACGATAGCGGTTATGTACCTAGGTAAGATAGTGGAAATAGCTTCCTCCGAAGAGGTATTCGAAAAGCCTTTACATCCTTATACTCAAATGCTCTTCTCCGCTATACCAATACCTGATCCGGAGGTAGCTAGAGCACGGCTGGAGAAGAGGATAATACCTAAGGGGGAAGTACCTTCGCCTATTAACCCTCCTCCGGGTTGTAGGTTCCACCCTAGGTGTCCTTACGCTATGGATATTTGTAAACGCGAGGAACCTCCCTTAATCGAAGTAGGGGAAGGCCATAAAGTAGCTTGTTGGCTTTACGCTAAGAGGTGAAGGTATTTGGAGAGGCCAGCTATAGAGGGAGGGGAGCCCTTAAGGCGAGAGCCTTTATTCATATTGCCTAAATTTGATGATGATGAGATAAGGGCGGTTGTGGAGGTATTAAAGAGCGGGAGGTTAACGTCCCATGTAGGTAATAAAGTTAGGGAGTTTGAGGATAAGTTCTCATCTTACCTAGGAGTTAAGCACTCAATAGCTACGTTTAACGGGACTACAGCTTTACATACTTCCCTAAGGGCTTTAGGTATAGGACCGGGCGATGAAGTGATCACTACGCCTTTTACCTTCGTAGCGACAGCTACTTCTATATTACACCAAAACGCTATACCTATTTTCGCGGATATAGATAGGGAGACCTTTAACTTAGATCCCTCAAGCGTAGAGGAGAGGATTACGGAGCATACTAGAGCTATCTTAGTAGTGCATTTGTGCGGTCATCCAGCGGAAATGGACGAATTAATTTCGATAGCTAGGGAAAGGGGATTAGCTTTAGTAGAGGATTGCGCTCAAGCCCTAGGTGCTGAATATAAGGGAAGGAAGGTAGGGACATTAGGTAACGTAGCCGCCTTCAGTTTCTACTTAAGTAAGAACATAACTACGGGAGAAGGTGGTATGGTAGCTACCGATGAGGAGGAGGTAGCGGAAAAAGCGAGGTTAATAATAGATCATGGACAAAGAGAGAGGTATAGCTACGAATTATTAGGTTATAACTATAGGATGACGGAATTACAGGCTGTTATAGGTTTAATTCAATTAAGTAAACTAGATGAAATGAATAAGAGGAGGGAGGAGATAGCTAAAATATATATGGAGGAGTTTAGCGGGGAGGAAGCATTAATATTGCCGGAAGTTAAAAGTTATGTTAAACACGTATGGCATGTTTTTGATGTATTGGTCGATTTAAATAAGGTAAGCGTAAGTAGGGATAGGATAGTAGAGGCCGTAAGGAAGGAGAACGTATATGTATCGGTAGCTTATCCTAGGCCTCTTTACTTAGAGCCGATATTTAGGGATATGGTAGGTCACGGCAGGGGATGCCCTTGGTCTTGTCCCCTCTATAGAGGTAAGGTCTCCTACTTTAAGGGCTTATGCCCTAACGCGGAGTGGGTAAGCGAGAGGGTAATTACATTAAGTACGCAACCTTCCTTAAGCGATGAGGAAGTAATGGATATAGCTAAGGCCTTAAGGAAGGTAGTCTCCTTCTACAGGAGGCATTAATATGGGATGGCGAATCTTACTTTAAGTAACTGTAAGTTGTTCCTTAACGGTAAGTGGGTAAGGGGCTCGATAGTCATAGATGGGAACTCGATAAGATACATAGGCCCTACCGTTAAGGAAAAGGGGACTGTCTGGGATCTCGAAGGAAGGCCGGTAATACCCGGACTAATAGATTCTCACGTACACCTGATCCCTACCGCCTTAAATAGGGAAGTTTTAGACTTAAGGCGAGTAAAGTCCATAAGGGAGCTGAAAACCCTAATAGCTAAGGAATGCGGTAAGAGCGGATGGATTATAGGGAGGGGGTGGGATCAAGAGAACTTCGAGGAAGCTAGGATGCCGAGCCTTAAGGAATTAGATGAGGCCTGCTCTTCGAATCCGGTATTATTAATTAGGATATGCGGGCACCTAGCCTTAGCTAATAGCTTAGCTTTAAGGAAATTAGGATTACGGAAGGGGGACGGATTATTATTCGAGGAAGAAGTAACTAAGGCCTTAGAGTCCGTGCTTAAGCCGGGGGAGGAGAAATTATTGCGTTTACTTAAAGAATTACTCTATGAGATGCCTAAGAAGGGTATAACTATGGTCCACACCCTTTCCTCAACACCTCAAGAATTCTACCTCCTTCAGCTAATAAAAGTTAAATGGGGCCTCCCTGTCAGAGTTAGGGTATACTTCGATGCCAAGTATTTGGATTACTTACTTAATTCAAAACTGATAGGGGGCTTTGGCGATGAGTACTTAAGGATTTCGGGAATTAAAGTAATAATGGATGGTAGCTTAGGGGCTAGAACCGCTTATTTAAGGGAGAGGTACGAAGACGCTAATACTAGGGGTAAACTATTGTTAAATAGTTCGAAATTAGCCGAGTTATTAGAGAGAGCTAGGGGACTTAATTTACAGGTAGCGGTCCATGCAATAGGCGATGGGGCTATAAGGGAGGTAATTAAGGCCCTTTCGCTTTCTAGCGCTAGGGGAGATGAGGTAAGAATAGAGCATTGTTCCTTAACGCCCCCAGAACTATTGGATGAACTAGCTAAGTTAAGACCGATAATAAGCGTACAACCCCATTTTATAATATCTGATTGGTGGGCCGAGAGGAGGTTAGGGAGGAGATGTAGGTGGTTATATCCGTTTAAGACCATGCTAAGGGCTAAGTTGAAATTAAGCGGCTCCTCCGATTCCCCAGTAGAGCCTTGGGATCCTTGGGAAGGTATGTACGCAGCCGTCGAAAGGGGGAAGGAGGAGGGATCCAGTATCTTTAAGTATACGTCTAGCGAGAAGCTTTCAATTAGTGAAGCGTTAACCATGTATACTGAAGGCGGAGCTAGAGCTTGTAGGGAGTACCCCGATTACGGATCGATTAAAATTGGCTCTAAAGCTGACTTAACCGTATTGGAGTACTTACCTACCACGCCCAAGGAGTTAAAGGAGGTAGAGGTTTACGCGACTTTAGTAGGAGGCGAGATTACTTACCTTAAAAGATAATAGATTATGATAAGATACCTTTTTAAAGTAGGATAAAGCTAAAGCAAAGGGGAGTAAATGGCCGGTAGGATAAGGATAGTAGCGGATCCTATAGGTAGCGTAGAAGTTGAATTAATAGATAAAAATCCTCGTACTTTAGAAGCAATACTTAAGGCATTACCTATAGAGAGTAGGGCCATGAGGTGGGGGGATGAGGTTTACTTCAAGACTCCCGTGGACGTAGGTCTTGAGAACCCACAGGAAGTTGTTGAAGTAGGCGATGTAGCTTATTGGCCTCCAGGTAGGAGCATTTGCATATTTTTCGGACCTACCCCCGCTAGTAGGAGCCCTACGGAGATTAGGCCCGCTAGTCCCGTGAACGTCTTCGGTAAGGTAGTAGGTAATCCCAAGGTATTCAGTAGGATAAAGGACGGGGATAGGATTAGAGTGGAGAAAATTTAGTAGGTTTCCAACCTATATAGTAAATGTATTAATTTTTCTACATCCCATTCGACGGGCCTAGGTTCCACTTTAGCGAATTCGCTTAACTCCTTAAATAGCGGACTTACGGAATCTATTAATTTATTATATATATTGTATAATTTATCGTAAATTTTCGAATTCTCAGGATTCGTTTCGAAATTCCTCTCTATAGATACCATGTTATTAACAGCATCCCTTACGTCCTTGAAATAACCTGTACCTAAGCTAGCTAAGATAGCTCCCCCTAGACATGCAGCGTCAAGTACTTTAGGGATGCTAACCTTTACTTTTATAACGTCGGCTTTGATCTTAGCCCAAAGGGGGGTCTTGCCCCCTCCACCTAGAGCCCTTAATTCCTTTACTTCTATACCTAACTCCTTAAGTACTTCCATTACCTTTCTAAGCTCGTAAGCTACTCCTTCCATTATAGCCCTAGCTATGTGAGCTCTCGAATGGTAAAGCGTTAATCCGAAGAGCACTCCCCTAGCTTCCGGTTTCCACCTAGGAGCTCTCGCCCCCATGAAGAAAGGGACCAGCAGTAAGCCGTGGGATCCTGGGGGTACGTATTCGGCCTCCATATCCATTAATTCATAAGCTCTCCTCCTCATAATGGCTGAAGCTAATTTCTCCGGCAACCCTAAATTATCCCTAAACCACCTCAGGATGGCCCCGGCCGTACTTATACCTACCTCCAAGCCCCATTTACCCTTAATTACGTGACAGGTTATGATTACCCTCATCTTCGGATCGAACAGTGGTTTATCTAGAGTAGTAGCGGTAGTAGACCCGGTCCCCGTGGATTCCTCGACTATCGAGGAATCTAATATTCCCGCCCCTAAAGTTTCGCAACTCCTATCGCCTCCTCCGGCTACTACGGGTATACCTTTAGCTAACCCAGTTTCAGCCGAGGCTTCCTCGCTGACTTCCCCTACTATTTCGTCGGAGTACTTAAGCTCGGGGAACTTATCCTGAGGTAAGTCCCATTCTTCGAATAGATCGTAAGCCCACTCCCTCTTAATTACGTCCAATAACATGGTCCTAGAAGCTATGGAGTAATCGGTAACTTTAGCTCCCGTTAGCTTATAAATTATGTAATCCTTAGCTTGGAGCAATACCCCTGCTTTCCTTAATAACTCGGGTTCGTTCTCCTTTAACCAAAGCAACTTAGTAGCCGTGAACGTAGGATCTACTATAACGCCCGTCCTTCGATAAATTTCCCTTATGTCGTATTCCTGCTTTATCCTCTCCGCCTGGGGTAGGGATCTCCTATCCATCCATATCATTACCCTGCCTAAGGGCTTACCGCTCTTATCTAGGAGTACTACTCCCTCCCTTTGACTACTTACGCCTATACCCCCTATCTTACCTCCTTTAAGTTTATTAACGCACTCCCTAACGGCCTCTACCACGGCCCTCCACCAATCCTCCGGGTCCTGCTCTACCCAACCGGGCTTAGGGAAGTAAGTAGGGTACTCCCTAGTAGCTGAAGCTACTACCTCACCTTTATCGTTAAATACCATGCATTTAGCGTTAGTAGTACCTACGTCTATACCCATGAAAAGCTCTCCTTCCACCAAGGGTAGCACCTAGATTGATGGGTAAGTAACTACTTTAAATAATTGTCCCTCAATACTATGAGGTGGTAAAATGGTATTTAAGTTAAGTATAGTAGTAGCCGGCCCTGAAGCCGTATTCGAAGCGCTAGCGTTTAGGGCTAACTTCGAATACTCCATAAGGAAGGTTAGCGAATTGGGATTCGAAGGGGTGGAGTTATCGGTAATTAACCCGTTTAAATTTGAAGTAAAGAAAGTTAAGAAGTTACTGGAGGATTACGGACTTAAGGTACCGGCTTTAAGTACCGGTTTAGGGTATCTACATTACGGTTGGGATTTAAGTAGCCCAGACCGTTCCGTTAGGGATAAGGCCATTACGATAGTAAAAGGGCATGTAGAAGTAGCTAAGGAATTGGGATCCAAGGTAATAATAGGCCTATTAAGAGGCGGTGTACGTAAGGACGTAAGGAAGCCTTATAGGCTTAAACTATTCACGGATTCGTTAAGTAAATGCTTGGATTACGCCGAAGGCGAAGGGGTAGAATTGCTTTTAGAGCCGCTCAACAGGTACGAAACGAATTTAGTAAATAAAGTATCGGAGGCGCTAATCCTACTTAAGGAATTAAGTAGTCCTAACCTTAAGTTACTTTTAGATACCTTCCATATGAACATAGAGGAAGCAGATTTAATAGCTTCAATTAAGGATGCCTCCGGTAAGGTAGGCCACGTACACGTAGCCGATAGCAATAGGCTAGCGCCTGGGTTAGGGCATATAGACTTTAGGGCCTTCCTTAAAGCCCTTTCGGAGATAGGGTACAACGGTTTCCTTTCGGCGGAAATAATGCCCCTACCCGACCCCTTAACTGCCGCTAAGCAGACCCTTAGTTACCTAAGGAGTTTAAGTTAAAGTTTATTAAAGGGGTCAAGGTCCTATTAAAGGGTGGTCAGATGAGGGCTGCCGTTTTGAAAGCGGAGTGGAGCCCTAGGCCGGGATATAAGCTAACCGAGGAGGAATCTAGGACTAGGAAAGTTAAGATGGGGAGTAGGGTCTGGAGGAATCCTAAGTTGGAATTGGAGGACATACCTGTACCTGAATTAGGACCTTACGAAGTATTAGTGAGGGTTAAGGCTTGCGGTATTTGTGGATCCGATATACACATGGTCGAAACGGACGGCGAAGGCTATATGCTTTACCCAGGCTTAACTAAGCTACCCGTAGTACCGGGCCACGAACTTTCCGGGGTAGTCGAGAAGATAGGTAGTAAAGTAACGGCCGTGAAACCCGGCGATATGGTAATGTCGGAGGAGATGTTGTGGTGCGGGAGATGTTACTACTGCAGGTCCGGCTTTTTGAATCAATGCGTTAACTTAGAGGAGCTAGGCTTTACCTTAAATGGGGGTTTCGAGGAGTACTTTAAGGTGGATGAGAAGTACCTCTGGAAGATAGATAGCCTCTTAAACGCTTACAAGACTGAGGATGCCGCTTACGAAGCGGGCTCCTTAGTGGAACCCACGGCTGTATCTTACAATGCTATGTTCATTAGGGCAGGGGGGTTTAAGCCTGGGGCTTACGTAGTAGTATGGGGTACGGGTCCCATAGGGTTAGCCGCCATACAATTAGCTAAAGCAGCTGGCGCGGCTAGGGTAATAGCGTTCGAGGTAATTAAGGATAGGCGGGAGATAGCTAAATTAGTAGGAGCCGATTACGTATTCGACCCCGTAGAGTTAACTAATAACGGGGTAAGGCCTTACGAAAAGGTATTGGAGTTAACCGACGGCATGGGAGCCGATATGCACGTAGAAGCCGCGGGCGCTCCCGATAAGACCTTACCTGAAATGGAGAGATCCTTAGCCGTAGGCGGTAAGATAGCTTGGATAGGGAGGGCCGATAGGGAGGCACCCCTCTTCGCCGAGTACTTACAGGTAAGATGGTCGCAGATTTACGGTAGCCAAGGCCATTCGGGGAACGAAGTATTCCCTAGGGTAATAAGGTTGATGGCCAGCGGTAGGATAGATATGAGGAAGATCATAACGGCTAGATTTAAGTTAGACGAAATAAATAAAGCATTCGAAAAAGCCCATAAAAGGATCGACGCTAAGATAACTATAAAGCCCTAGAACGTAAATACCTCATCGGGCAACCAGACTTCAGGTACCTTCCCGGGAGGCCATTGTGACTTAAGCCACTCTACGAATTCTATAATCCTTTTTACCGCCGTTTCTACTATAGGTTTGCCCTTCTCCTCCGAAGCTTTTGATGCGTCCCCTACTACTCCTTTAGGGTACGTTTTAACCTCCGGGTAATGGGAAACGGAGAACCAAGCTATCGGCCTATTGTAAACGTTCCCAGCTTTATCAACCCATTTATCAGGTATTACCCCTACCATCCTATCCGCTTTAGCTGTAGGTAACTTGGACCTATCTACTAACTCCGGTACTACGTACATGGTAACGCTAGTTTCCACTTCATCAGCATGAATGAATGGAGTCTCCAATTTGACCCCCGGTGCTAGTTCCGTACCTACTTTAAGAATATCCTTTACGAAGTCCCACCAGGAGAAGGTTATTATCAACGCCTTAACCCTGTCCTCTACTATCAATATGTCCTTAACTATAGGGAGTACGTATTCTTGACCGTGGGAATTGAAGAGTATTACCTTCCTGAAACCGCTATGGATTAACCACTTAGCTACGGAACGTACGTAATTTACGTAAGCCCACTTCTCCACAGGTACGGTACCTATCATTCCGTAGTGATGGGATGGATGGCTACCGTACCATATCGGTGGCGCTACGGAAACGCCCGTCTCATAAGCTACTCTCTCCGCTATATAGGTACCTATGAAGCTATCCTCGCCTACCGGGGCTGCAGGACCGTGGTTCTCTATGGAACCGCAAGGTAGGAAAACTATATCGTTCTTCTTAACCCTCTCCTTTAACTCTTCAACGGTCATTTGGTCAACGTAAATCTTCTCGCCGAACTTATTTAAGAAGGGGGTGCCGAACCTAGCCCTAAATTTGCCCTCCATAAAGTACACCGCCTCATCTAAGGCCTTTCATAAATATATCTTTTACCCTTAACGTCATTACCTTATTCGCTAGGCAAAAATCTTAAATTGTTCCATGGGAATCTCTTTAGTTACCTTATTTTATGTAGAAATGTTTAAATATATCTTATTTTCAATAAAAAAATACGAAGGGAAGGGGAGTATGAAAAACAAATTATACATCTTAGGCGTCCTCCTGCTCTTAGGGCTTATCACTGCTTTGCCCTTTTCCGTCGGAGCCCAAAAGATTAGGACTATAACCATAACCGTTTGGACTATAGGTCCAGATCCGCCGTCGGAGTATAGACTTAAGAACTTCTTCATAGCTGCTGATATGTTAAATAAGTACTTAGAGACCTTAGGTGCTAATGTAAGAGTAAAAGTTACCGGTGAGTTCTTCGTAAGCCCTGTTGAGTGGGAGGAGTATAAGAAGAAGTTCTATTTAGCTTACAAGGCGGGTAAGGCGCCAGATATCTATTTGACGGGTCATGAGGACGTGGGCTACTTAGCGGAGAAAGGTATGATAATACCTTTAGATGATTACGTAAAGGAATATTGGAACACTACCTATTATGACGTAATATCTACTTTGTGGAATGCAGTAAAGTATAAAGGTAAGATCTGGGCTATACCTCAGGATACCGAAGCAAGGCCACTATACTTTAGGAAGGATGTATTAAGAAAGCTAGGTTGGAGTGAGGCGGAAATAGAGGCCTTACCTAAGAAGATAGAACGAGGGGAGTTTACGCTTTATGACTTACTAAAGGTAGCAAAGGAGGCCGTAGATAAGGGTTTAGTAAAGAGAGGGTTAGTCCACAGGGTTAAAGAGGGCTGGGATTACTTACAATTCTATTTAGGATTTGGCGGTAGATTATGGGATCCAGAGAAGGGTAAAATGGTATTCTCTAAGGAGGCTTGGAGGAAGACGCTTAAATGGTTCTATGATGCTGTATGGGGTAAGTACAAGGGGGTAATTATTCCTACACAATTCAGCGGCGATTGGACTAAGGACTTCCATTTACCGTTCACGAAGGGAGAAGCCCTCTTCTGCTCTGGAGGTACCTGGCATAAAGCTGAATGGATTAAGAAAGGTTTAATAACCGAAGAGGAGTTCTGGAAGAATATAGGTTTTGCCTTACACCCCGCAGGTGAACCTGGTAAGAAACCTGTAACCTTAAGCCACCCATTGATATATACTGTAACTAGCCAGGCCAAGAAAAGAGGTGTAGATAGGATAGCTTTCCTATTAATAACCTTAGTAACGAATCCTCACATAAACTCTTATCACTCAGTAGCTAGTGCTCATCTAGCAATACTAAACAGCCAGGTCTTAGATTCCAGATATACTAAGGATCCCTTCCTCAAGGAAGTAGCTTATATGCTAAAGTACACTACGTTTATACCTAACCATCCCAGATGGGCTGATTACAGCAGAATAGTATTTACAGTACTTAGGGCCGTAGAGACCGGAGAATTAGGTCCGGAAGATGCCTATAACTATCTACTTAGCGAACTTAAGAGAACCTTAGGTGATGCCCTTATAGTAGAGCCTTAATAAATTCAGCTTTTAAAGGTTTTTATTTTTTCTAACTAGTATTTCTACTTGCCTATGTGGTGATTATATAATGTTAAACGTAATTAAATTCAAAAGAATTAGAAGGGCGTATCTAGCGGCCTTCCTAGTTCCTAGTATGGCAGTGATATTCCTGTTCTTCCTTTTCCCGGTAGTATTAACTCTATTAATAGGCTTAACTGATATGACCTTTTCCTTCGAGTGGCATTGGGTTTACTTAGATAATTACTTTCAAATGTTTAGTGATAGGTGGGCGCCTAAAATACTCTTTAATACCTTATTTTATGTATTTTCGACCTTAGCTCTATTTAACTTCGGAACGGCCCTCTTAATTTCCCTCATAACTAATCATATAAATGAGAAAGTAGGGGCTGTATTTAGGGCTATATGGTTACTACCTAGAATAACCCCTTCGACAGTATATGCATTAATGTGGCTTTGGGCTACTAGAGACGAGCCTACCGCCCTCTTTAACTGGATACTTACGGGATTAGGCCTTAAACCCGTTAGATGGCTCTGGTATAATCCCCCTATAAACTGG
>Ga0190313_1002014_pt1 | contig 10292 bp, 19 predicted proteins | sample 4870071011_MG_FD_169989 | JGI IMG/M metagenome (GOLD analysis project Ga0190313, IMG submission 169989) | Hydrothermal vent sediment bacterial communities from Southern Trench, Guaymas Basin, Mexico - 4870-07-10-11_MG | ecosystem: Environmental > Aquatic > Marine > Hydrothermal vents > Sediment ...
TATATTGGCAGTCCGTTCCAGATAAATTTTGGAGAAAGAAATCAACGTAAAGGTTTCATAATATTTGATGATAGCAATTTCGAATGGGAACTTAAGGAATATAAAGATGCTCCTAAATTTAAAATTGTTAAATATCGCAATATACAAAACGCTAATGTTAGAAACTATTTTGTAAGAGTGGTTGCTGAATCGAGTATTGATGCGAGAAATCTTTCCAGAGAGCTTATTTCCAGAGGGGCTTTAGCGGTAGATGTTGTTTATGATATAGAGGAATATGCTAAAGAACTCGAATTTATCGAAGAGTTGAATAATTCTAATATAAAGAATTTAGCAAATTTATATATTGAAAACACCACAATTTCTGATAAGCTCGATAAAAAGAAACTTCTCAACATATTTGATAAAGTCAACGATATATATCTCAGCACTAGAGGATAATAAATGAGATTTAAAAGCTTAGAACTTGAAAACTTTTTATCATTTGGTGAAAGTCAAAAAATTAACTTTGTATCCGGTGATGCTGTGCTTGTTTTAGGTATAAACGAAGAAGAAAATGGTGGAAGTAATGGAGCAGGCAAAACTTCTATTTTAAATGGTATAGTTTGGGCCTTGTATGGCAAGACCACTAAGGAGCTTTCTGCGGATGATGTAGTTAATAACAAAATAAATCAAGATTGCAAAGTATCTTTGGAGTTATTCAAAGATAAAAATCATATTCTTATCAATAGATACAGAAAGCTGGAAGGCAAGAAAAATAAATTAGAAGTTTTTGTCAACGGAAAAAATGTATCTCGCGCAAATATGGCAGATACTCAAAAAGTGATAGATGATATCATTAAAATCAATTTTAGATCTTTTATATCTAGTGTAATGTTTTCTCAGGATAGAGTTTTTAATTTTACCACAGCTAAACCTCAAAAAAGAAAAGAGATTATAGAAAATGTTTTACAGGTGGAAAATTTATCCATTTATGAAAAGTTATTTAAATCAGAATTATCAAAAATAGTTCATGAAAGAGATGAAACTAACTATAGAATTAGAAATCAACAAAATTTAATCGATTCTCTTGTTCAGAGTAATAAAGATTATATACAATCCTGCAAAGTGAAACAAAAGCAGCTCAAGCAGAAACTTATAGAATACAAGAAAGAAAGGGAATTCTTTGACAGAGTTGATATTGAGCAGGAGTTATCAAAAATAAATAGCAACAAAGAAGTAAAAACAAAAATATCAGAAATAAATCACAATCTAGAAATAAATCAACAAAAATTGGATTCTTTGAAGAAGACAATATCTGACAAAAAGAAATTATTTAAAAAGGAAAAAGCCAAGTTGCTTTCTTTACAAAAATCATTCCGCACAGCTGTTGATAATCCCAAAAAATGCCCTTTATGTGGTAATATTATAGATAAGGAAATATTGGATAAATATATTAACGATGTTACTCTTCAAATAAAAGAATCAGAAAAGAATCTGGCGGCATTGGAGAAAGACATAAATAGTTTCGAAGAAGCCATTAATGATTTATCTGAAAAACGTGTAAAATTTGAAAAAGAATTAAAGCAAGTAAACAATGAGTATCAAAATACGGAATTTCAAGAAGAAGAGTTAATTCACCTTAATGAAAAAAAATTAGAACTGGATAATAAAATAAAGTCAATCAAGGAGCAACTGAAGCATATAGTTGATGAATCTTACATAGACAAAATTAAAGAACAAGCTGTGAAAGCAAAAAAAATTATGAAGCAGGAGCAAAAAAACTTAGTTGCTTTGGAAAATGATATAAATCATTATACTTTTTGGGTTCAAGCCTTCTCTAAAGGAGAAAATACTATTAGAAGCTTTCTAATTAGCAAAGTTATTAATTTCATCAACAGCAGAATTGCTTATTATTTGAATATATTTTTCAATAAGAATATCAATTTTTGTTTGGATATGGAAATGAATCATTCAATAGAGAGGGATAATATTCAAATAAGCATCGAACAACTTAGCGGCGGTGAAGAACAACGAATTAATTTAGCTATAGCTTTTTCTCTTTTTGACTTAATAAAAATGAATTTGGGAAGCGACATTGATATTATATTTCTGGATGAAGTTTTGGACAAAAATTTAGATGACAATGGAATTAGTGCTTTGCTCAAAATAATAGAAGATCTAAAAGAGCGGCATAATGCTATTTATATAATATCTCATAAAGATAATTTTAAGAGCTATTTTGCTAGATCAATGGTGGTTTATAAAGGCAAAGATGGATTTTCCCGGATATTAAGCGGATAGGAGCCTATTATGAGAAATATTACAACTACGCTTTTGAAATTAAAGGAAGACGAAGAAATAGAAGAATTCTTAGAGAAGAATGGTTATTATAATAGAGGTTATGGTTTTTACGAAAAAAAATACAAAAATTTCAGGATCATACTTGAAAAAGAAGCAGAGAAACCCCTGGGCTGGAAATTCTCTATTATAGGTAGTTTTAGAATAAATCAGAACCAGGCTATTGCAGACGAAATGAAGAAGCTTCAACAGGTATTCACGGGGTTTTGGCCTCAAGAAAATTATAAGAAAGAAAAGGTAGGAAGAGAAAAAGTAGTAGAAGCAAATAAAAAAGTGGGCGATTCTTTTAAAAAGGATAAAGATCAAATTCAATATTTAGTATCTCTTCTTCTTACTTCTGGAGCGGATTTTATATATAACAATGATTATTTTATCGCGTTTTATGTTGATAACGCAGATAAAACACAGGTTAAGCTTAAAGCTATAAAAATAGAGGATACAACAGAACTTAAATTTATGAAAGATGGTACTATTTACTTTGAAGATGGAGAAAAACTTTTATGAAACCCGGAGATAGATTTATAATCAGTTATCAGATAGGTAATGTGATATTACATAAGCCTTCTGATAATCAAGCTAAAGTGGTTGCGTTTGTAGGAACAGATGTATTATTCCAAATTGGAACGCAGCAGTATATATTACCAATAGATGTTTTTAAACAATTTATAATAGAAAAAGTGAAAAAAGAAAATGTAAAATCTGTTAATAGAGCAGAGTTTGAAATATTTACAATATCAGAAACAAAAACTTCTTCAAAAATTGCTAATAACAGCAATAATAATTCTCAGTCAAACGCTAGCAATAATCAGTCTATTTCTGATAGTAGTACCGTGCAAACCGATGATGATAAAACCGATACTCAGGAGAGTAATTCAAATAAAGATAATTCGGAAGTAAACGATGAAAATACAATAGATGATTTATATTCAGACGATGATTTATACGACGAATAGATATTATAGAAACTTAAAATTATACACCGATTTAATGATTTACATGAAATACATAGCTACTAAATATAAGTATAACTTGATGATTGGTCATGATTTTTTCAGACTGGTTAAAAAGAAGAGAATTGTTGTACAAATAAAAGATAATAAAATAAACGTAGATAACGAGTATCTTTTCGATGATGTGGAAGATGCTGCTGATTATATTGTAGAAATAATTGGAGAAAACAAATGAAATTTGAACAAATTGTAGAACAAGCTGTTTCGGTGGCCCCTGTCGCTCCCGTCGTTCCTGCTAACACAACGGGAACAACGAATGATAATATAGATGATGAAATTAAAGCCGCTAGAATGGCTAATGATGCAGCACTATTAACTCTCCTAAATAGGAAAAAAGTTTTGCTAGCAAATCTGAACAGGCTGCAAAATAATATTAAGCAAATAGATAATCAAATTGCTGTGCAAAAGCAGAAGAGTCAGCAAAGACAGTTGCAACAATCACCTCAGATAAGGCAGCCAGTTCAGCCAGGGCAGCCGTTGCAAACTTAACAATAAAAATGGAGGTAAACATGTCAAAAGAGCCAAAAGAGTCAACAAAGAAAGAATCTGAAGTAGTCAAAGAATCTAGCAGAGAAGAAGCCACAGCTAAGCTTAAAGCCGCAATAGCCAGAGCAAAATCAGAAGTGGCTAATTTAACAACTTTGGAGGAAAATTGTCAAAAGATTAAACAATCTAAAAGAGTTGTAATAGCCGAGGATGCGCCAGATAAAGATGATAAGCAGGTTTTCAAATTTGCTTTAACTGGAGGCATAGTTCTGGATATCATGGCTGTGGTTGAAAACTTCATCTCTGAAATGAAAAATAGAACTATTCAAAAACAAAATGAATTATTGGAAGAGCTAGATGAGTTCTTATAAAATTGTAGATGCCAATGGCCAAAAAGCGGTCATTGGCATTGCAAATCATATATCGAAAAGTTTAGACTTAAAACCTGGTAAATATAATTCTAAATGGATTTTGCAGCGATTAAATCAAGAAAAACAGAAGTTAGAGCGGGAATTTAAGGTTTGGCAGAAGGTAGTTGAAAAATTAGACGCTGTTGAGTCTGTTGGTTATTATAGAGGTCCAGGTTTAATTAAGATATTTGATGTGGAAAAAAGAATAGAAACAGATACAGATAAAGCCAGAGTTAATACTTATATTATCAAAGGTGAAGAAGTTGAAAAACTTTTTCGAGTACATAAGAAAGGGCAAAAAGTAATTATCAAATTTATTTCTCCTAGGACAATAGAGCAATTAGTTTCTGTATGGCTATTCTATGAAAAAGCTCTTAAACTATTCGATGAATCTATCAATTTTATAAATAATTGTGGGGAAGAAGTAACAATTGAAAGTTAAAATTTTAAAAGATGTCAACAAAAGTTTATATATTACAAAACATATTTCTAATGTTTCAAAGAGACTTACTGAAAATGATAAGAAAAAAATACGTAATTTGTTAGAAAGGTTTGTTAATGAGATAATAAGCACAGATAATGTCAATGTAGATTTATTTATAGAACTTATAGAATTATCTCCTCGCCCAGATGATAGCTCTCTTTTAAATGATTTAATTAGGAATGCTTTTATTTTAAAATCTTATAAAGAAGATTTTGATGAAGAAATTGTATTTCCTATTGAACAATATTATCAAGAATTAATCCGGCAATAAAAGCTTTACAAATTTCTAGTTTTGTTTTATAATTTAGTTATGATAATAATAGAAGAAAAAATAAGAGACCTTTATTTAGGAAAAGGTAATGTCAAAGTAGAAGAATTAATCGATGAGATTTTGGAAGAAGATTATTCTGCTTTTGGCATCCCAATTCATGAGAGCTTCAAAAGATATTATGATTATTATGGAGAAGTATATAAAGTCATAATAAAAGAAGATTGTCTTATTATTAATAATAAGAAGTTCTCTAGAAGTTAATTTCGTAAAAATATTTGCGAAAGCATATATATAAAATAAAGGAGTGAAATATGTGCAAGGAATTACAAGAACAGCCTGATGTTCTCGATAAAGTGGTAGATCTGCTTTATGAGCAGATGAATTTTATGGTGCCATTGACAAAAGTTTATCTAAAAGAAGTACTTAAAAATGCTATAATCTTTGATAAAAAACAGCAGGATTATTCTAGTTCGAACATTGCTGAATTTGGAGATATAGGTGTTTTAATTAGAATGAATGATAAGTTCAATCGTCTTAAAAATCTCACTCTTAATAGCAAATCTCCTAAAAACGAATCAATAGAAGATACCTGGAGAGATATATCAGTTTATGCTACCATAGGTCTTTTATGCTATAAAGGTAAGTGGCCTGGAATGGATAAGAAAATCAAGATTACGGTAGAGGAATAGTTTATTTGCGCATATTACATATACGCAAACTATTTTACATAAAATATATATTTATATATAGAGGATAGAGATTAAAATGGGTAGAATGCTAGTTTTGCTCCCTGACAATAAAATATTCTTCTTATTATCGCGTCCTGTCTCAGCAGCAAAGAAATTTATAGAAAACTCTTCTGGCTTGAAGCTCAAAAAGCTAAAAGAGCGTGCAGATGGCATTTTATATTATATCAAATGTAAATCCGAAAAAGAAATGAGCAATATTATATACAAAATTTCAGAAGCATCTTACAATAGATGAAAAAACTCATTATTACCCGAATAAAACAGATATCAGATTGCTGCCCAAGTCAGTGGTATGCTACAACAGATGACAATAATCAAGTATACATCAGGTATAGATATGGATTGCTTGATGTAAGAGTTGACAAAAACGACCCAGTGCTGGGTGAGAGTTATCTTTTAAAAGAATATGGAGATGAATGGAATGGTACTTTGTCAACTTCTGAATTGATATCTATTACCAAAGATAATATTGTATGGAAATTAAAAGAGGAATAAAATGGACATTCTTTTACCAGGAGACATAGTAGAAAATAAGCGTTCTATAAAAGGAGATCACAATTCTATTATACCTCCTAATAACCGATTTAAAGTCGTAGCTACAGATGGTAATGCTGCTTTCTTAATAAAAGAAAATGATAAGATTCCTAATGCAGAAATATTTTTTGTAAATAGTGTTGGAATGGTTAGAGTGGTAGCTGAAGCAAAAAATTTAGAAGTTGTACGAGGAGTAAGTGAAAAGGTGGTGAAATCGAAATGAAATTAGTAGAATCTTCCAGAATAGAAGGGATCAAGTGTGTTCCACTGACGGCAAAAAATTTTTCTCGTTATGCTAAAGAAAATTTATTTAAGAAAATGATTAATTTTTGTTTAGATAACAAAGGTATTGGTTTAGCCGCTCCTCAAATAGGCTTGTTTGAAAATTTCTTTATAGCTTTTATAGATGGACGTTGGCAGGTGTTTGTTAATCCGGAAATAACCAAAAAGACGGGAGAACGAGAATCTATAGAAGGCTGCCTTTCTTATCCAGGTTTACAGGTCAAAACTAAAAGAGCTTCAGAGGTTATCGTAAAAGCTTCAATAGCCGGCAAGATATATATTTATAAATACTCTGGACAAGATGCTGCCATTATTCAACATGAATGTGATCATTTAAATGGCGTTACAATTAAGACGAAATTAGATAACAATGAAGCGGTTATTAAGGAGAAATAAGAATGAAATATATTTTCTTTCATAAAGAAAAAGGATCTTATGAATATGTTCCTACAAAAGGCTGGCCTGGCAACAGATTTTACCATTTTTTACTTGAGAATAAAGAGCTTTTTGATATAAAAGACTCTGATATTGTTTATGAAACAGAAGCAAGGGTTCCTATAAGTGATGAAAAATTATCTGAAATTTTACAAAGTGGGTGGATAATGGTTGAAATTACGGATGAAAATGTAACTAGAATAACTTATGATGGTAAATTTGGAAGAAGGAAAAATTGTATAAAATATATATTAGAACATTTAAATATCCAACCAGCGCAAAGAGTAGAACTAATTGCCGAAAATGACAATTTCAATGTAAAGGAATTTACCCACTCGGAATTATCAGCCCTCCTAAAATAGGAGCAAGAACCTGCAACGCTAAAATATAAATAATATTTTAAAGCCGATAAATATAGACTTTTAGGAAAATTATTTCTTTATAGTCTCTTTGTATGCTTTCAATATTTTTTTAGGAAGTGAGCTCCACCATTCTTCCCAATTTGGTTCTCCCTTTTTGATAGCTGCGGCTACGCATATCCTAGGTCTTCCTAGTGGTCCAATATCTTTTTCGACTTTGAGTTCTTTGAACTTCCGGAGGTTTTTGACCATTTTACCAGCTAATTCATCATATTTTTCTGGTAGTCTAAATATTACAAAAGCTACTCTTATTTTATCTTTGCCTTCGTCGGTGGCTCGTATTTCTACTGGTAACGAGTTGAGAGCTTCAAGCCATTTGTTTTTTAGCCCGACGTCTACCATTAATCCGTGCCATTTTTTCTTTGGCGCATCACTGATACCTCTAATCCATTCTTTAGGCCATTCTCCATAAACAGTGTAATACGCAAATGTTGGAGCATTTTTTCTTGGAGTTCCCGGTATATTATCTGTAGGTGGCTTTAAATTTTCGTTTAAAAATTGTTGTAGATTCATTTTTTTCTCCTTTATCTATCTTTGGCACATATATATAGAATATAAAAGGCGATCCATTAAAAGCTAGGATTATTAAGTGCAGAAACAGGGATACTGGATTAAAGGCAATAAAATCATTGATGTTTCTGATACTTCTCACATCAATTTTATATTGCAACATCCACAGGATTTTAACTTAACTAAAGAGCGAATACTTGATACATATAATAAGTATGGCGAAAAACTTGGGGTAGAAGGTAGAGCTAGAGATGAAATTATTAAAAAGGTAAGTAGAGCTGAATGGATAAGAGTAAGACATTACATCGAGCAACGAGATTATTGGTCTATTCAATTTGATAAATTCGACACAAGAAAGAGAACTATAAGAAATTTTGTTGAATGGGCTGTTTTTGATAAAAAGGTTATGTCAAAAAATGACACCTTGGTTTTAATTGGATTTGACAATAATTATTTTGCTGTATATGATTTTAAAAATGAGGGAGCTTCTGCTTTTCTAAAAGAAAATGAAGCGGCTAAAATTAAAATGATTTTAATAGATTGGCGTGAATACAAAAGTTTAGGAGAAATAGATGGATAAATTAGCTCAAGAGCTTATAAAAAGTTTTCAAAAAGATTTTCCCGAAACACCCTTGGTAACTCTGGGAGGCGAGGAATACGGCCGCATTAGAGGCTGGGTAGATACATCGAATTATGCTTTAAATTGGATCATATCAAAAGATCTAAAAAAGGGATGGCCCGTTGGCAGAGTTAGTCTTCTTGTTGGAGATCCTAGTACTGGAAAGACTGCAATTAGTTTGAGCAGCATGAGAGATGAGACTATAGATCTTATAGTTTATTTAGATAGTGAAGGCGGCAGCGCAGATGCTAGCTTTGCTGAGTTCCTTGGAGCTGATCCAAACAAAATTTTATATTCTCCTGTTGAGACAGTTGAAGAATTAAAGAGTAAAATGGGTAAAGTGATAGATATTGTTGAAAAGAACAAATCAACCAAAAAGGTTCTAATGGTTATAGACTCTATTTCAATGCTTTCAACAGAGAAAGAAATGGATCCAAATAAAGGCAGTGATTTTGGCGCAAAAGCAAAATTGACTCGAGAATATTTTAGAACTTATATAAGAAAAATTCAGAAATTAAACATTGCCGCTATATTTACAGCTCATTATACAGTTAATGTAGGTCAGATGTATGGTCCGCCAAAAGTTATAGCAGGCGGTACTATCTTAAAGTTTGCTCCATCTCTAATAGTAGAGCTGTCTCATAACACAAAAGAGAATGAAGTGGATAAATCTGCTCTTGGCGCAAGCGTGGTAGGTTTGAGAGCTAAGATACTAAAATCCAGAATGGGCACATTTGGTAAGCAAATGGATTTCGAACTTGACCTAAATAAAGGTTTAGAACCATTTTCAGGCTTATTTAACGTTCTTAGAGATTACGAAATTATAATACCAGCGCTATCAGATTTGGAAGTTCAAATTAAAGAAAAGAAGATTCCTGCAAAAAGCACAGGTTGGTATGTTTTTAAACCCTGGGATTATTCTGAGTTATTTGAAGCTTTTAAAGAAAAGGTAAGAAGTAGCGGCAAGTTTAGAGAGTCAGAATTTAATGATTTCTCTAAAGAAAATGAGGCCATTTTTATCGATTTATATCAGCAGGCTTTAGACAAAGCCACTTTTAATGAAAATGAAAAAAAGGAAACTTCTAAACCTTCTAAAGAAGAGAAGAGTGAAGAGGAAGCCATTATAGAACAAATAAATGAACAGGAAACAAGCGAAAAAGAGAGCCTTGACTAAAAAAAGGCATTAATTAATTTTATAAGGAGTTTAGTTATGAAATTGGCCGAAGCTTTAATGAAAAGAAAAGAATTACAAAAAGAAATTTCAGCACTTAAATCTGATATATCTTCTCTTACTATAAGGAGAAAAAATGCTCCTCAATACGACAATATTAATGTCAAAAGTAAACTTCAAGAATTCTTATCCAAGTATGAAGAGCTAGAAAAACTAAATGTTAGTATAGCGAAAACCAATGCGAAGTATTTAATAGAAGACATTGAAAAGATAAAAATAATAGATAAGTTGATTGCTTTTTACTCTGCTCTTAAATCTATTTTGCTTCATGATGGTAGTTATGAAGAAGTTGAATGGATAGCCAATTTAGATTTAGAAGAGATTGATGTATTTCTCAGGATGCTTGAGAAGCAGAGAAGAGATGTTGATAGAAAACTACAAAAGATGAATTGGCAGATAGATTTAGAGGGGCAAGCCAGTGAAGAATTGTAACTTTTTAATTGCTACTTGTGGGTGAAGGATTCCAGATGAAGAAAGGCTCAGGACTAACCTAATGAATTATATGAGAGTCTGGA
>Ga0190313_1002015_pt1 | contig 10286 bp, 1 predicted proteins | sample 4870071011_MG_FD_169989 | JGI IMG/M metagenome (GOLD analysis project Ga0190313, IMG submission 169989) | Hydrothermal vent sediment bacterial communities from Southern Trench, Guaymas Basin, Mexico - 4870-07-10-11_MG | ecosystem: Environmental > Aquatic > Marine > Hydrothermal vents > Sediment ...
CCACATCACTCCACTCCATTCCTTCCGTGCTATTATATCCGTACGGAATTAATGGGTCAAGGTACGGGGAATCAACGGTTCTCATCTCACTTATCGGCGTGCCGTCGGATTTCCAGCCCGTGATTATCTTTACTTCGTAACCTTTTATTTCTTTGCCGTCTGGAATGCTATCGTTGTCCACATCTGGTATACGACAGTATGAAAGCGAGGTTTCTAAATCTATTCCTCTCGTTTCATTCCAATAATTGAGTTCTTCTCCGTCATTTATGCCATCATGATCAGTGTCCTTATCGGTGATTGATAGATTGTGCTGGTATTCAAATATGTTAGTTAGACCGTCGTTATCCAAATCGGCTTCGGCATCTGCGGAATTGAATGGATCAAGATGATTTTGTAACTCTACGGATGTAGGTATTCCATCGTTATCGTCGTCGGTGTCGTAGATATCCGGGATTCCGTCGCCGTCGTAATTACCGCTTGGATTACGCTGGTATTCTTCAAGATTTGTAAGACCGTCAGAATCAAAATCTGCGAGTGCATCGGATGAGTTGCTCACATTCAGAAATCCTCCCAGTTCCGATTTGTCGGTGAAACGGTAGTAGTAATAAAATGCTCTGATTTCATAGCCGTCGGGAATGTTATCATTATCGTAATCTTTGGAGTGGAGAATTGCACCCCATTCTGCCTCAGATATCCCGAGATATGAAAGATTCTGCACCTCTGCACCATCGCCTACTCCATCTCCATCTGTGTCGTAAACCAGTGGATTGGTATTCATAGATAATTCACCAACATATTTGCCATCAACATTTACAAGATTACTATATAGAGAGACATCAACAAAGTCTTTAGATGCTGAGGAGTATGGGTCCGTCGTCGTAGTATAACCATCTAAAAGTCCATCGCTATCCGTGTCCGGATTGAGCGGGTTGGTGCCGAGTTTGAGTACCTCCATGCCGTCGTTCAAGCCATCACCATCGGTATCTGGGTTAAGAGGGTCAGTGCCTAAAATCTTTTCAACGCCATCAATGAGTCCATCGCCATCACTATCCGCCACAACCGGATTCGGGTCCAAGCCATCTATCTGTAGGTCATCATCGGTATCATCGTCGGAAATTCCAGTTTTAACAAAGCTGCCCATGTAGTAGAGATGTACAGATGTATTTATAGAGGAAGAGGTTATTGTAAAGATAATATTCTGCGTTAGGGGACCTATCACAAATAAGTAGTATTTGCGGGAAGATGAGCTGTAATTAAAAATCAATTTGCCATGCTGGATGGATATATGGGATACTTGGATATCTCCAGACATGCGAACTCCTAAGGTATAATTTTTCCTCGGATCCGGAGATACAACGAGTTCATAGTTTTGAGATGAAGGTAGATGGATCAAGAATCTATCCTCCTCTTTATATACTGGAGAAAGATAAACATACTTAAGAACAAAGTTCTCCAGAGGATAGATATCCCAAGTATCTAAATTACCGCTAGTGGTTATAATGAAGGAAGATATGCCGTTAATGCTTTCTAAATCCTGTTCAAATGATCCGTTTTGATGTTCTATTCTGCCCTTTCCTCTATATACCAAGGTAAGGAGATAAGTTCCTGCCACATTAAACAATATTTGATAAGAGGGTTGAAGTTTGCTTCCTGTATTGTTTATTACATTCATTATATAGGGATTTGTAGCCTTGTTCGGGCCCCATGATGCTATTACCGAGTTTTCGTAGAAATCATAGAATAGGTCATTGTCGGTATCTATACTGCTCGGATTACTTATGTTGTATTCCATACCATCGCTCAGATAATCTCCATCCGTATCGTTCAATAATGGAGAAAGAACTATGGGAACTATTGAATAATACAACTTTCCGGTTATCTTCCCGAGGTCCACGCTGATGTTGAATATAGATGATGAGGAAACTAGTTCAAACAACGGAATTTCATATTCTTTTTCCTCGCCAATGAAAACAGTTATACTTTTATTTCTGCCAGTAAAATTGATATAACTTGGAAATGTTTGTTCTGACTTTATTCTTACGGTAAAGGAATCGCTGCAGGTAAGAGAAGTGGTGCTATCTGTCGTTACTACTATTTTTAAAAGTCCGGATGGGTCGGGATTGGTGATATTGTGTGTTACGCTGATTGTTGTTGGATAACTGGATACCGATTGTGACCAGTTAACAATAATATCATTATCCAAACATAAATCTATCTGAACTTTAATAGTTGTTCCCTTATCTTTCTGTGTCTTTTTTGGCAATGATATTTTTATGGTATAGTCCACAGTTGCCCAGTAAGTGATTCCTTTTTCTCTAAGTATTGCAAGTTCTGCTGGTAAACTATAGCCAACGCTATGGTTTTTGTTTGAACTAATTTGGAAGTTTTCATTGCTGATGGAATAGTTGTTATAATAAGTATACTTGTGTGGAGTTATTTTAGCGTATGCGTATTCCAGAGTGTAACCTTCAGGTATATTTATGCTTAGGGATTTTTGATTCATCAATGTCACATACAGTGAAGGATGGGCCGAAACTGCCCGCTCTGCACATACAAACACAATACCGGCAATGTAAGTAGAATTCTCCGTGACAGCATAATTGATTTCTCTAGTAGATTTTACTTCACAAACCAAATACAGTCTTCCAGTCATATAATTAACTTTTATGGTATGTACATAGTTGTTTATCTTCATCTTTATATCACCTTTTGCTCCTTCTTTGATTATTATGTAAATGTAGGTAGTATCCCATTCAACCATAACTTTTCCGGAAGTATCGTATCTCCATATGATATTTCGGGTTTCTGTGAAATCGGTAAGGTTATCTCCGTCAGTATCCGGATTGAGAGGATCTGTGAAGCTCATCTTTTCTTCATAATCGTTTAGCCCATCAAAATCGCTATCGGGTAAGTTTGGCAGAGAAACATAACTTTTTCTAACTTCCGTTCCGTTTGGCAGGGAATAGTTGAGTGTCCAGCCGCGGAGTTCATCGTAATCAGTGAGCGAATCACCGTCCGTATCCGGGTTTCCGACATCCGTTCCGTTCTCCACTTCCTCACCATCCAGAAGGCCATCGTTATCCGTATCGTTGCGGTAAATATCTCCGTGGTATTTTATTTCCTCTCCGTCAAGCAACCCGTCATTATCCGAATCGTTTTTGAGCGGATTAGATGAATAAAATACATAGAGAATTATTCCTCCTATCCATATTATTACGTTGCTAACATCAAAACACGGCACGAATCCGTCAATCCCCGTGGATAAAATCGTTGTATTGTTTACCGTGCTAAGCGTGAGATTTCCCTCGGTTATGCGGAGGGTGAATGAGTAAGGTGAACTCATCCTCCAAGAATCCGTACCCCAAGAAAGAGTATTGTAATTGAAACTTATATCTATTGGACCTGCCGTGATCTTTCCGTACGAGTTATTTTCAACCCTTACGGTTACGGTATGATTGTAAAGATATTCGTTCAGAACGAAGTTTCCGCTGACCGCATAATCTGTGAAATTGAAAGAATAGCTGCCCGCAAGATTTACTATCTCGTAACAGTCTTCAAGACCGTCTTCATCCGTATCCTTCTTCGTGTTATTTGTTCCGACGCTCATCTCTCCTATTACTTCGCCTTCATCGTTGCGGAGAAGAGTGCTCGGCATCCAAGATTCGTAATTGATATTATAACCGTCGGCGAGTCCATCACCGTCCGTATCTATCATAATTGTTGAGGTTTCGCATGCATCCACCTTGCCGTTGTGGTTGGTATCTTCCGTTTCATCAGGTATGCCGTCACCATCGCTATCCGTATCAAGCATACAAGGATAGCCATCCTTATCCACATCGTACCAGTAAAGAGGTTCCTTTCCGTCATCTATTTTATCATTATCTGAGTCTTTTGCTCCGAGAACCCTGCCACTTCCATAGAGGGTGTGTGGAGAATAATGGACCTCATTTCCATGCAATACGTATTCCACTATCGGCCTCACGCTCGTGGATATGTTCTCGCTCTCACTCTTCTTGAAAATGTATCCGCGATAAACTATATCGTTATTTACGATATATATAGGTGTGTGTTCGTAATCGTATCCTATAATATTCGGGCTATTCGTTGACTCGTATTTGTTTGTTGTGTTTTCGAAAACGGTCAAATGCGGGATCTTGCTGGAATTCACATCCTCGCTCCAGTTCAGATCTATCGCTATATATTTTCCGTCATTGCTGTAACGGAACAATGTGTAAATTTCATAGAAATCCCTGGCTCCATCTTTATCGTAATCTCCATCTATGTCGTGTATTACGGTTGAATAATCTCCGTTGAGAGATTCGCCGTCATACACTCCATCTCCGTTACTATCTTTACTTATCGGTGATGTGCCGTCATAAATTTCCTTATCCTTGAAGAACGGGAGTGGATCGGATGATGCGTAATATGAGCCGAGGTCATAGGTTCTGATAAATTTCGCATAGTGATAATACTTCACAGTTTCGTTTCCCTCCGTGTATATCGGTCCTATGTAAACGGTTGAATTCACTAGGTACAGGCCGCCCTCCCCTATTTTCAATAAAGAATTGTTTAGTTTTTTGCTTGTATTGTAATCTCCAGAATAATTGTAAAATCCACTCTTATCTCCGCCAGCAACCTCCGAAGATATATAAATCCAATCATCCGAACTCAGGTTCTTCCATTCTGTAAGGGTGTGAACATTCACAGTTGCCCGAAATATTATTTTTCCAAGTTCATCATCTTTGAGGTGGTCGGAATCACTATCCACCTTAGCCGGATCCGAGCCGAAATTCCATTCGCCTACATTTACAAGTCCATCTCCATCATAATCTTCCTCACTATCGTTTCCAAGAGGAATCAATCCATATGTTATTTCCCAGCCATCGGGCATTGAATCTCCATCCGAATCGTAGATATCGCAGTATTTAACTGCCGTATCCTCATCAAAGCCCATGGATATCCAGTGATTATATTCGTCTTTATCGTTCATCATATCGTTATCCGTATCCTTGCGTATGGGATTTAGATAGTAAACTTTTCCGTTAATTGTATAATTGTGACTTACCTCAAAGTAATCGTCGAGTCCATCATTATCCGTATCGTTGCTCCTCGGATTCAGTTTGAAAAGATATCCCGTGCCGTAAATGTTCACTCCGGTAACTTCTTTGTAATCGCTCAATCCATCGTTATCCGTATCCACAAGATAAGGCGATGCATATCCTTCTTCTCCATCCTTCAATCCATCATCATCGTAATCCGCCAAATACGGAGATAACAATCTTGCAGTCACAACTATCGGCGAGGAATTGAATGTAAATCTGTGCCAACCCCTCGCAAGCCTTATGTTTATTACTTTACTTCCGCTGGCTATTCTGTACCACCCATAATGCTCCACAAAAAACCTTATGCTCGTGTCCTTGCTCATCGTGTAATAATGATACTGCAACTCGCCAACATCGTCCATGCCGTCGTTATCGTAATCCCCGCTATATAGCGGTGTGCCCCACTGTATCTCAATGCCCGCCGGTAAACGATCTCCATCCTCCCCGATAATAATAGAGTCTGCCAGATAATTACCATCGTTATCCGGATTCGCCGGATATTCATCCTCAGAATCTATTATGCCGTCGTTATCCGTATCTTTGTTTCTCGGCTCCAAACCTAACTTGTAAATTGTGTAATTCACTATCTTGGTGTTCTCATCACTCTCAAACGGATAATCCGTGTGTATTACTATCTTATCTCCGGTAACCATATAGCATGAACCGAATTTCTGACCGTTAACAGCTATGTTTGTGGAGTTTTCAATCCCCAGATATATTTTATACGAGCCGTAGAAGAAGAGTGGAATCTCATAACTCTCATTACCTTCAAGAGTTCGGTTTATCCATCTGTTCGCATACAGATACCAACCAAATATTTCTTCGCTGTCGTTCAAACCGTCGTTATCCGTATCTCCCAATAACGGATTGCTTATCGCCATATCTATTTCATCCTTATCAGTTATGCCATCGCCATCCGTATCATCGCTCCTCGGATTTAGGCCGTAACGGTACTCGCCGATGTTTCTCAGCCCATCTCCATCAGGATCTCCATAACACCCGTTATCCCCACCCGAACTGAACGGATCAAGGCCGTACCTCAACTCCCACTCATCAGGTAACATATCTCCATCCACATCTAAGTGTGCGATCATCGTGGTCTCCTTTTTCACAGTCACGGTTCCATCATTCACAAGCAGAGTAATGGCGATCTCTCCGCTGAAACCAAGATGTATGATGGGGTCTCTGCCATAATATACGCGATTCTCACTTACATTATTATAATAGCTGGCATTCACATACCATGTAAAGTTTAGAGGATAATCACATGGAGCATCAACTGCAGAAGCGTATAGATGAACATCCTCATCATAAACTATAAAATTCTCGGTGTAAAGATATACTTCGGGTAGACGATTATTAATTTTCACACCTGTTTTATTCACTCCTTTTGCCCCATCATCATCTACCGCAACCACCTTTATCTCGTGTATACCTTCATCAAGAGATATGGATAAATTCAATCCGTATCCTACCTCAACATCATCCACATACCAGACCACATAACAGGTATCGTTTTTCGTATCCGTAACGATCGCCGTATAATTCAATAACTCGCATTCCTTACCGCTCTGTGAACCAATTATCTCAACGCTCGGAGGAATGTTGTAAACATGAATTACCACGCTCGCCTCACTCACAGTATATCCATCACTTGCGTAAAGTGTCACCGTATAATTTCCTGAATGCCAGTATGAATGCGATACACTCTCCCCGTACCCTACACTTCCGTCCCCAAAACTCCATGTGTAATTTAGAGGATCTCCATCCTCATCGTAGCATTCCGCATTAAAGTAAACAACTTCATCTTCCGCTACCTCTCTGGAAGATACACTTATATTACAAACAGGTGGATGATTCACGGGCATCGGTTCTCCACCTTGCAAAATCACTATCTCCAAGTACGAATCATCGTATCCGCAATCGTCATCTCTAACCCGCAGATGCACAATGTATACCCCATCTACCGCATACCTGTGCTTAACTGTATCGTTCGCCTCCTTGAAGTATCTGTGCGATACAACCGTACCATCACCGAAATCCCAACTGAAAGTTATGAAATCATTACCTCTATCTTCCGCATGAGCGAAGAATGTGATCGTATGCGAGGATAAAATCCTGCTTACCGAAAAATTCCAGTCCATATCCCTGAAATCATGATCCCATACAAACCTGTGAAATTCGCTCGTGAATCCATCCTCAAAACTGAAGTTTATCCACACAGGATTCGCTCCATATATCTCGCCAGATACCCACTGTACTCTATCATTCACATATGCCGTGTAATTATGCGTCATGTTGAAATAAACATGCGAAAACACTATTGTCTGCGGTTCTCCAGGTTTCCTTGTTACATTCGCATGCAGGTATAATTCTCCATTATCGTAAAGGTAGAAAGATATGTTTCTTCCCTCCTTGCCCGCAACTCTCAAAGTTATATCTCCGTACATATATGCTTTCATACAACTTATCCTCGGTGCTAAATTGTTTATTTCAACCCAACTCCTCTCCTCATCACTCTGCCCCATGTTGTCTATCACCCTGCATATAACATAACCCTCATAATCATCCGTGAATGTGTAATTTATATCCTTACCGTAAAACTTCTTTCCTTCTATATACCATATAACGGTCACATTGTTGGGATATTCATCACTCACATCAGCATGAAAGTGTACGGTGTCCCCCTCATAACCATAATATTCACGGGGAGTTATTCTTACCTCAGGCGGTTGATTAACGATACGAATGTTTGCATAAGAAGTCTCGTTGTTCTTTCCAACGGCTACTACAGTATAAATACCACCTCTCGCATATGTATGATTCACTACCCTCCCTTCGCCCGTGTATCCATCTCCAAAGTACCAAGTGTAGTTATCCTCGCCAACAAACTCTACCTTCGCCCCTTCTATCCGATAAACGAACTGCGGGTACTCCACCCTCCGCAGCACAACTACATCTATGGTATCCATAACGCTTGAGAAATTTGTATCCAGAACTGTCAAATTTACGGTATATCTGCCGGGCGAAGAATAAACATGCGTGACATTTACACCATACCCTTTATATCCATCTCCAAAATCCCAAGTGTAGTTTATTATCGCCCCATCGTAATCTACACTTCTCCATCCTTCAAATCTTACAACATCACCCACAAAAACTACTTTATCACCATCCGCATCCGCCCTCGGCGCTAAATTAACAAAACTCTTTACCCTTTCTATACTTAAATTCACTTCCTGATTCTCCTCACCCGCCCCGTATCTCGCTATATACGCACTCCCTACAAATTTATCTCTATAAGCGTATGTGATGTTCTTATCCACAATCCACCTGTCCTCATAACCCACAGAATTATCTTCTATCCTATAAACACCACGAGGAAATTTCAGTTTTAGCATTGTTATATTGGATTCTCTGAAGGATAAGTACGGATGACCGTAAACATGAATTTTTTCTCCCATCACTATATCTATGGGTATGTAATCACCATAAGCGATCCTCCCTATCCATAATCTTCCACTGCCACCTACCCCAAGAGTGGTATTGTCTCTCATAACTTCATATACATAAATATCTCCAGCGTGCAATTTGTGATTATCTATCGTTATCTCTCCCAATGTTACATTTATCACAATAATGCTGGATTCTGTTACATTTACAAAATTTAGATAGGCATTATTCCTCACATCCACAATCGTCGGAAGAGAATTTACATCCACATCTATCGGATTTCCATTCACCGCCGGATACATCGCAACTAAAACCATTATTGCAACCGCAAAAACTGAACAACCTATGCTCAAAACTTTCTCGCGAACACTTATGAATGTTCCTAACCTTTCCACAAAACCACCCATACCACTCACCAAAAAAAACAATATCTGAAAAGAGTATATAAGAATTTCGCACCCAGCACCCAACCCTCAGAGAGGGAAGATAACGGCATATCTATGCAATATACCACATATAAAACCTTTTTATACCTCCTCCATTCTTGGATTGAGCAATGAGATGCGTTAGATGCGGCGAAAGGGAAGCGAAGATAAAAGGTCTATGCGAGGAATGTTTTAGAGAAATCTATCTAAAATTAGATTATCCGAGCAAATTTGAAATTAAGAGATGTCCGCACTGCTCCGCGGTGAAAATCCACGGTGAGTGGATTTACGATGAACGCAAATTAATTGAATCCTTATCAAAAAAGATAAAAATTTCATATCCAGTTGATAAATTCAATGTGAATGGAAGCATAGTTTTGGATTCGGAGCAAGTTTTTTTTATGGCGGATGTGGAGTATTCGTTGGATGGGATAGTTTACAGAGAAACTGTGCGCATTCCAATTAAGGTTGAAGGAGAGGCTTGCACCATATGCTCCAGATACTACGGAAATTACTTTGAGGCGATCGTTCAGATAAGAGGTGCGAGAAACCGGGCGGAGGAGGAGAAGATCAGGGAAAGATTCTACGAAATAGCTTCTCAAATCAAAGACCCTGCACTTTTCGTAAATAGGGAGGAGGATGTAAGGGGAGGGATAGATATATATGTTAGCAGCAAACATCACGCGAAGCAAATAGTAAATAAACTCGCGGAGGAGTTCGGCGCCGCGGTAAAAGAATCTCCGCAAATAGCCGGCAGGAGAGATGGTCAGGACCTTTACCGGGTAACTTATTCGCTTCGCCTCCCTCCTTACAGAAAGGGGGATGTGGTTAAAATTTCAGGCAAATACTATGTGGTGAGGGACATAACGAGCAAAGGTTTTTCCGCGATGAATATTGAAAATGGTAAGATAACTATTTTCAAACACAGAATGTACGAAGAGAAGAAAGGAATGGTCGTATGTCACTCAAAGGAAATAAGAAAGATACAGGTAGTTTACGATGATGGAAGCACTCTTCAAATACTGGAACCCTCAACTTACGAAGTTGTTGAAATTTCAAAACCTGTATGGTATCCTGAGCACGATATCGGGGCTTTTGTTGAAGGAAGCGACCTCATAGTTGTTCCCATATTGAAGTAGCAAAAATTTTATTGTATTTATGCATCTCTCACTACATCTCAATGGCGCATCACTCCAGGGGTGAGGCTACATACTTCAGGAGGTTATTCCCCTTGATTTTTATGAATCCTTTCTTAGCAAGAAACCTCAAGGCGTCCTTCGCTATGGGCTGTTTAAATGCACACTCC
>Ga0190313_1002016_pt1 | contig 10284 bp, 8 predicted proteins | sample 4870071011_MG_FD_169989 | JGI IMG/M metagenome (GOLD analysis project Ga0190313, IMG submission 169989) | Hydrothermal vent sediment bacterial communities from Southern Trench, Guaymas Basin, Mexico - 4870-07-10-11_MG | ecosystem: Environmental > Aquatic > Marine > Hydrothermal vents > Sediment ...
TTTATAGAAAGCTCCCCTTTTGTTCAATTTAAATGAAATTTTTTTATGAGAAAAAAAGAATAAATGCAAATTATTTTTTTTAAAAAATAAAAAATTTGCTGGTCTTGAAAAATAATTGTGTTATAATCTTATTAGTAAAATATTTTGTACGCTACAAAATTTAAACTTAACACAATAAAATTATAGAAAAGAATAATATGAAAATTACATCATTAAATGCAATTTCCCCTGTAGATGGACGTTATCGCAAAGTTACTAAAAAACTGGCTGACTATTTTTCAGAGGGTGCGCTGATAAAATATCGTGTGCTTGTCGAGGTGGAATACTTTATTGCTTTGTGTGAACTGCCTCTGCCTCAATTAAAGGATTTTGATAAGAACCTGTTTAAACCTTTAAGGAATATTTATAAAAATTTTTCATCAACAGATGCCGGGCTTATTAAAGATATTGAGAAAACAACCAACCATGATGTTAAATCAGTTGAATATTTTTTAAAAGAAAAATTTGATAAACTTAACATCGGCAGTTATAAGGAGTTTATACATTTTGGTTTAACTTCCCAGGATATTAATAATACGGCTATTCCCAACTCATTAAAAGATGCCTGGCTGGATGTGCTTTGCCCAATTTTAAATGAGCTTGTTTCCACTTTAAAAGAAAAAGCAAACGCATGGAAGAATATACCTATGCTGGCTCATACACATGGCCAGCCTGCATCGCCTACCATTTTAGGGAAAGAGATATATGTTTTTATTGAACGTATAAACTTTCAGATGAAATCAATGGATAAAATTCCTTTTTCAGCAAAATTTGGCGGTGCAACAGGTAATTTCAATGCACACCACATTGCATATCCTGACATCGACTGGATTAAATTTGCAGACAACCTGGTTAATAATATTTTAGGGCTTTATCGTTTTCCCTTAACCACGCAGATTGAACCATATGACAATCTCGCGGCATTTTGTGATAATTTAAAAAGGATCAATACTATTTTAATCGATCTTAACAGGGATCTCTGGTCTTACATCTCCATGAATTATTTCAAACAAAAAATCAAAGAAGGGGAAGTTGGCTCTTCAGCCATGCCCCATAAGGTTAATCCCATTGATTTTGAAAACTCCGAAGGAAACCTTGGGGTGGCAAATGCAGTGTTTGAGCATTTATCAGCCAAACTCCCTGTATCAAGACTGCAAAGAGATTTAACCGATTCAACTGTAACAAGAAATATAGGGGTGCCCCTTGCTCACACTTTGATTGCAGTTAATTCCTTGATTAAAGGGCTGAATAAACTAATAGTAAACAAAGATATAATACGATTGGACCTTCAAAATAACTGGGCAGTTGTTTCCGAAGCCATACAGACTGTTTTACGGCGTGAAGGTTACCCAAAGCCCTATGAAGCCTTGAAAGATTTAACCAGAACCGATGGGCACATTGATCAAAAGGTCCTTGCTGACTTTATTGAAGGGCTTGATATCTCGACATTAGTCAAAGAGGAGCTTTTAAAAATCACACCTGAAAATTATACTGGCGTATGGAGGTCGTAAGGAGTTCTCTCTTCTTTAATGGAGGGCTTTATGATGGGCGGAAAACCAACCTATGAAGACCTGGAACAAAGGATCAAAGAATTAGAGAGCAGGATTGATAAGCGCAAACAAGCGTTTATTATCGTGATGGATTCGCTCGACGCAGGAGTTTATGTCGCCGATATGGAGACACACGAGTTGCTTTTTGTCAACAAATACATCACTAATAAGTTCGGCGACGTTGTCGGCAAAACCTGCTGGCAAGCTGTCCAGACAGGGCAGGCAGGGCCTTGCGATTTCTGTACAAACGACAAACTGCTCGACGCCGACGGCAAGCCGAAGGATGCTTACGTTTGGGAATTTCTGAACACAATCGACGGTGAATGGTATCAATGCCATGACCAGGCAATCCTCTGGCCCGACGGACGGCTGGTGAGGCTTGAGATCGCCACAAATATCACTGAGCTCAAACTGGCAGAGAAAGCGATTAAGTGGCGCGAGCGATACCTGGTGGGTCTGAACGATGCGGCGCAAGCGTTGTTGGTTCCGGTGGACACTGTTCCCTTCCAGGAGTTTGTTGATAAAATCGGTCCTGCTTCTGACGCCGATCGAGCATACGTTTTTATCAACCATCACGACTCGGACGGTCGCTTGCTGACGAGCCAGAAGGCTGAGTGGTGTGCGAAAGGTATCAGCCCGGAGATAGACAATCCGTTCCTGCAAAACCTGTCTTATAACGACTGGATGCCGAGATGGAAGGGGATGCTCTCGCGGGGTGAGATTATCAATGGAAATATAAACGACTTTCTGAACAAAGAACGTGAAATCCTCAAATCTCAAGGCATTATTGCAATTCTGATCATCCCCATCATGGTCGATGGTGAGTTTGTTGGCTTTATCGGCTTTGACAACTGCGTTTCCCAGCGCAAATGGAGCGCTGTCGAACAGACCTTCCTGAGTACCGCCTCCACTGCACTGGCCCAGGCCATTAAGCGAGCGCGTTCAGAAGAGCAGGTAATAGCCTCTCTTAAGGAAAAGGAAGTACTCCTGCGTGAAATTCACCATCGTGTCAAGAACAACATGCAGGTCATTGTCAGTCTGCTGAGTATGCATTCGAGGAGGATCAACGATACGCGTTTGGGACAGGTTTTTGGTGATTGTCGGGACCGTGTCAACGCAATGTCGTTGATTCACGAGGCGCTGTATCAGTCCGAGAACCTGGCCAAAATCGACTTCAAAGTCTATCTCAAGAAGCTTTGCAGCAACCTGATCCAGGCATACGGTGCCCTGGGTGAGGGGATCGCGGTGACGGTGGATCGGTGCAATGTATCGCTGGGCATGGATCAGGGCATTGCTGTGGGGATGGTTGTCTGTGAACTGGTTTCAAATGCCTTCAAGCACGCGTTCCCGCCGGGCAAAGGGGGGGAAGTATTGATCAGCCTGTCCGGTCTTGAGGGGGAGAGGGTCGAACTTATCGTTCAGGACAACGGGAAATACCTGTCGCAGGAAATCGACATCATAAACCCGCTGTCGCTTGGGTTGCGGTTGACGGTTGCTGCTGTAACGCGGGAACTCGGAGGGAGTATCGAGGTGGAACGGAACGGTGGTACACGGTTTATTATTCGTTTCAAATACAAAAATAAATTATAAAATGAATTCCTGTAGTAAAAGGAAAACATTATGAATTCCGCCAGAATTATGATCGTTGAAGACAACACCACTGTGGCTGAGGATTGTCGCGATTGCTTAGAAAGCCTTGGTTACACTGTTTCGTCCATCGTGTCATCGGGTGAGGAATCCATCGAAAAAGCAGAGACGGAAAGGCCGGACGGCGTTATTATGGACATCCACCTACGGGACGAGATGGACGGCATTGAGGCAGCGGAGCAGATCTATTCCCGCTTTGAAATCCCCGTCGTGTTTCTGTCTGCTTACAGCGACAGCGGACTGCTTGATCGGGCCAGGCAGGTTGGTTCTTTCGGCTACCTTGTCAAGCCTTTTAATGAACGAGAACTTTACGCCATGATTGAAACAGCGCTCTATAAAGCGAAAGCCGAAAAGGAACGCAGGCAGATGGAAGCCCGGCTGCGACAGACCCAGAAGATGGAGGCAATCGGCATACTTGCCGGAGGCATTGCCCACCAGTTTAACAATGCCTTATATGTGATTACAGGTAGTATTGATCTGCTTGAAATGAATTTTCCAGGTGATAAAAAGGTAGCTGATTATGTCAAAAAAATTGAAGCTTCTACTCACCGCATGATTCAATTAGTCGCTCAACTCCTGGCATATGCCAGGGGGGGCAAATATCAGATTAAAACGTTATCTTTGCGTGATTTTATCAAAGAGACACTGCCGTTGGTCAAATATGCCATTAATCATGGCATACATGTGGATACTGAATTGTCTAATGATATTCTCGACATAGAAGCCGATCTGACTCAAATGCAAATGGTGCTGTTTGCTGTTTTGATCAATGCGTCTGAGGCGATGGATGGCAAGGGGTATATCCGGATTACCTGTAGAAACATGATGATGACTGAAGAGACAGTCAAAAATTTTTCTGGATTAAAGCCGGGAAACTATGTCAACCTGACGATAACCGATTACGGCAAGGGCATGGATAAAGAGACAAGAAAGCGGATATTCGAACCTTTTTTCACCACCAAATTTGAGGGTCGTGGTCTTGGTATGGCAGCGGTATATGGTATTGTCAAGAACCATGGTGGCTGGATATCGGTAGATTCAGAACCGGGCCAGGGGACTACTGTAAAAATTTACCTGCCTGCCACCCAGGCACAGGCGCAAAAACCGGAAAAACCAAAGATCGATTATTAAATAACCACAAATATATTCCAAACGATATATATTTTGACAATACCCCCCTTGATGATATATACTAAATGATATAAATTAACTTTCAATTTGGAGGTCATTATGGACACTGCCAAACTATTTATAAACGGACGTAGTCAAGCTGTACGCTTACCAAAAGCCTATCGTTTTGAGGGAAAAGAGGTGTATGTCAAAAAAGTATCTGAAGGTGTTCTGCTTTTACCGAAAGACAATACAATATGGGATGTTTGGGAAAAAAATTTGAGAAAATATGACAAGCCATTCATGACAGAGCGAAATCAACCACAATCTCAACAAGAAAGAGAAGGATTGGATGAAATTTTTGATTGATACAAACATTTGCATCTACATCATGAATAATCGCCCACCTGAGGTTCTCCAAAAGTTTAAAAGTATAGGTGTGGGTAAGGTGGGGATATCGTCTATAACCGTATCGGAACTTCATTACGGTGCTTGCAAAAGTAGTCATATCAAAAAAAATATCAAACGACTGGATGAATTTTTAAGCCCATTTGAAATTCTTTCATATGATGAGAATGCTTCAAGATATTACGGAAAAATTCGTTCCCAACTTGAAAAGCAAGGGAATATCATAGGTCCGCTTGACATGCTAATCGCTGCCCATGCATTGAGTAATAATTTAATTTTGATTACAAATAATGTTAAAGAATTCATGCGAATAAAATCTCTGCAAGTTGAAAATTGGGCAGAAAAACAAGGCAGAGAACAATCGCATTCACACTGACCCAAGCACGTATGACAATATCTGTTCCCCCTGAAGGTATCTCACTGGAAGCTGTTGAGAAAGCTCTGATAGTCAAAGCGCTGGAGAGGGCGGAAGGTAACAAGACTCGTGCTGCTCAATTATTAAAAATTACAAGAAACGCCCTGTACAGCAGGTTGAATAAATATAATATTAATCAGTAGTGTCCGACAACATGGATCTTCAAAGCCCGCAGAAGTTTTTTTGGCACATTTAAAAATCTCTTTTCATCTCTTTTAACGAGCGATAATCGGTTTTTCCTGTTCCAAGCACGGGTATGGAATCCACTTCGATTATTCTTCGTATATTATGTAAAGGAGACAGACCGCTATGGCGAATCTGCCGGTTAACAACATTGCGATCTGTTTTTATGGTGGTAAAGAGTATTATCTCAGGGTGATCTTCATGGGAAACAGCCTCAACAGCTATAACCGGAGATGTATCATCTTCAGAAGAGTAATACGGGAGAAGAACATGCTCAATGGCAGGCAGGGATATCATCTCGCCACCGAGCTTGACAAAACGTTTTAATCTACCGCAAAAAGTCAAAATTTTATCCTTATCTTCTTTTACCAGATCACCGGTTTTATACCATGTCCGGTTTTCAAAGGTAACAAAAGGGGAGCTGCCGGAAAATTTAATATAACCTTTGAATATGCTGGGACCTTTAACAAGCAGCATACCCTGGGAACCTTTATTGACTCTGGCGCTGTTTTTTAGATTCACTATTGCGTAGTCAAGGCTCTCAACAACTGTGCCTATGGTAAACGGTTTTGCATTTTCAGGACGGTTAAATGATACAACAGGCGAACATTCGGTTATGCCGTAACCTTCCAGAATTTTTATTTCAGGACAGGACAATTGCAGGGCTTCATATACAGCTTCAGGGCATTTTTCAGCTCCTGAAAAGGCAACATTCAGGCTTTTAAGCTGTTCAGGCTCCGCTGCTCTTGCTATACCGTATAAAAACGTCGGGGTTCCTACAATAATGCTGACCCTGTATGCCTCTATTAAACGGGCAATAAATAATGAATGGGTTGGATTTGAATGATAAACGATTTTCAAGCCTGTGCACAGGGGCAAAATAAACGTGCCTGTCAAACCAAAGGAATGAAACGGAGGCAGCATTCCAAAGAGACTGTCTGTTTTTTTTAAAGACAGTCCATTAACCACATCCCGGACATTTGAAAGAAGGTTGCTATGGGTTAAAGGTACAGCCTTGGGAAGATTTTCCGAGCCGCTTGTAAAAAGAATCACCGCTGTATCGGTAATTTTTTCATTAAGCAAAGAGTGTCCTTTTCCGTAACTTTTTATAAAGGAAATGATTTTTTGCATTCTGGTAAGGCCTGCACCAAGATCTTCTAAAAAGACAAATTTATCCTCAATGCCGTCAAAAGATATCCCCTGGAATTCCAGATTGTCGATCAGAATTTTTGAAGTAAGGATAACCGATACATGGCTTAAGTTTAAACAATGCAAAAGACCTCTTGTCCCCAATGTCCAGTTAAACATAACAGGGGTTTTCCCTGAAAATAATACTGCAAGATAGACTATGCATGTTGATGCGGAAGCAGGAAGCATTATCCCGATGCGTTCGTCCGGCAGTTTTTTGATCGGATATTTTAAGGCCATTATTCCTGTTATAATTTGTCTGCAGGTTTTTGTGCCTGAAATTTGATCTGCAATTAAAATTTTGGCCGGAGAATCGTTAAACACGCGTATAAAAACATCTGTTATTTTTTTACCCTCATAAACAGTTACCGGCAGATCGTCGATTTTGTTTTTAAACCATTTCCAGGGGACAGGTTTCAGCATATTCTTGTCGGAAGCTATGACATGACCGGTTGCTGCCAGCAGACAATCCCCTATGGTAACCATGGAGTTCGTATCGGCCTGGAGGAAACCGAATTCCTGGCTTATCCAGATAATGAGTTCGGATATGCTTAGACTGTCAAGACCAAGATCGTGGGCAAGCCGTTGATTCTCAGTTAAGTTGTTCATCCCCGAGATCTCTTTAAGATGATCAATAACAAGCCTTCTCGTTGCAGGGGGCACTTTATTGATGTCACCCTCAATCTTTTTTTCAGCAGGCTCTGGCAGCTCTTTAGCACCGCCTTTTTCCCATATTGTATATGGCACATACAGCGCCGGAGCTGCTTTTTCATTATAAAATTTTTCAATGAACCGGTTTGCCAGGTTTCTGTCACATGTTTTTGGAAAATCATCAGGCTCAAAAAATTCAACACTTACATTTCGTCTCGGGGTAAAAAATATTCCGTTTAAAAGAATCGATTTTGCAGCATTCAAAAGAATGCCCGGCAGATGAACAGGCTTGCCCTGCCCATGCCCAAAGCTGCTTCCCCAAAGGCCGCTTGTACGCACAAGAACTATGCGCGCCTTAGGAGCATTTTGCAAAATTGCATATACTCCGCTGTTTGCGCCAAGGTCTTCGAATTTGCTGTGCATCAGATGACCTCCAGGATAAAAAAGCAGATTTTCTCCATTTCTTAAAACTGATGCAGCAGTATTTAAAACTTTTTTAGTCTCTTTGCCGCCCCTGGCACCGGCAGTTATCATATCAGGGATAGTCAGCACGTTAAGAGCCTTTGTGAAATTTTTGATTACAGGTTTGTTTGCCTGAGTCTCGTCCGCGATGGGTCTGGGTTTAAATTTTTTATTCAAATAAATATTCAGTATAACCGGATCTATTAATGCAGGATGATTGGGCAGAAAAAGAATTCCTTTATTCCCTTTTGCATAAACGGAATCAAGCCCTTTTACAGTGATCCTGTATCTTAAAAAAAGCAAAAAATGAACTATTATTTTAATTATAAAAAACATATATTTATTATTTTAAAAGAGGTGATGTTCGTTAAATTTTTTAATAACAGACTATCTATTTATAGAATGATTTGAATTTTATCAATTATTTATTTTGCCTTGTAAATCAATACTATTTATGCAATATGAAAAATAAGTCTTTATCCTGTATAACATATTGAATTTGCAATTTTTTCAAAAAACCCCCTTTTATAACAAAACCGATTTTTATGATTTTGTTATCTTAATTTGGTTATTTTATGGATAGAAGAATCTTTTTAAAATTTCTTGGGACTAACCTTATATCTTTATCCGCCTTAATGCTTTGCCCTCTGAAAGTATGCTCCAGAACAGGATTTGACTATGCTCTGGAAGCACAGGGTTTTATACAAAAAAGGGAATTTGCAAAGGCTGTTAATGCATTAAAAAAGGCTGTGGCAATAGAGCCTGATAATGACTGGGCATTTGGTCTTTTTGGTCGCGCTTATATGGGGCTTGCCAGAAATGCCGAAGCCGTTGCTGCTTTCAGAAAAGCTGTGCAGATCAATTCTGATGATACATATTCCAGAATGATGGTTGAAATTTTGACACAAAAGCCCATAAAAGTTCTAAAGAAAAAAGAAAGACCTCTCACAGAACTCGAAAAAAAAGCATTTCAGGAAGAAGTCTCAATGGCTGATAAAATGCAGGGGGAACGAGGGCTTGGCTATAAAGTTAACCGTGTGGTAATTGATGCCGGGCATGGTGGGTTCGATCCAGGAGCGGTGGGTAAAAAAGGCCTTAAAGAAAAAGATGTAACCCTTGACATTGCATTGAGGCTGCAAAAAAAATTGGCGTCCATGGGAAGGATAAAGTCGTTTTTAACGAGAACCGGAGATTATTACATACCCCTTAGCGATCGTACAGTTACCGCCAATCAATACAGGGCAGACCTTTTTATAAGTATCCATGCCAACGCCAGCAAGCGTAGAGAAGCTAACGGCTCTGAGACGTATTTCTGTTCCGAAAAGGCTTCAAGCGCAGAGGCTGCAAAGGTTGCGGCATTTGAAAATTCTGTAATTAAATTTGATAAGCCATATAAGAAGAAGGCCGGTTTTATTGATATTGAAGAGATCCTGTTTAATCTTGAGCAAAAACTAAACTGGAAAGAGAGCGGGAGGTTTGCAAATCTTTTCCAGAATCGTTTTAAAGAGAAATTGCCTCTTAAAAGCAGGGGAGTTCATTCAGCTAATTTTTATGTTTTAAGAAAATCAAAAATGCCTTCAATATTACTTGAAACCGGTTTTATTTCAAATCCTGCTGAAGAGGCATTGTTGAAACAGGCCGGTTTCAGGGACAAGATAGCGGATGCAGTTGCCATGGGGCTTTTATGAGGATAAAAATTGATTTTACTCTCTTTGCAGCCGGCCTTTTTATTTTCAGTTTTCTGCTTTTAACCCCAAAAATTTCTTTTTCTGATGCTGACGTTTCCGGCCTTATTTTCCAGGGGGCAGATCTGCACCACAGGGGAAAGCTTGACAAGGCAATATTGAAATTTGAGTCCGCCGTGGGGCTTGATCCGAAAAATGAGTATGCGCACAACCAGCTTGGTCTTCTTTATGCAAAAAAAAATAAGTTTGACAGGGCATTCAGGGAATTTGTAATAGTTGAAAAGATAGATAAAAGAAATACATTTGCTGTTTTATGGCAGGGAATTATTTATCTGCGCCAGGAAAAGGTTGACAAGGCTTTTGAAAAGTTTAATGAGATTATTAAAATAGATCCTGATAATGCTGATGCCTATTATTTTACAGGAGCCATTTATAACTTCAGGCATAATCCTTCAATGGCGGTAAAATATTTGAAAAAAGCAAGGGATGCCGATTCCATGGAGGCGGAAACTCATTTCAGATTGGCAAAAGCTTTCCACAACATGGATATGACAGCCAATGCAATGCTGGAATATGAAAGGGCTCTTGAGATAAAGCCTGAATATACTCAGGCTATTAATGAAAAAGGATGGCTTTGCTATAATCAGGGTAATATAAAACCCGCTATCGGATACTGGAAAAAGGTTCTTAAGATTAACAGCAGGAACAGGGATGCTGTATTTAATCTGGCAAAGGTTTATAACGAGCTTGCATGGAAATATTTAATCTCAAACAGACTAAAAGAGGCTATAGATTACTGGAAAAAAACGGTTTCAATTAATCCGGGGAATAAAGCTGCTAAATATTATCTCAATAAATACAAACAGCATTAACAGTAAAGCCCGATTAAATTCAGGCGCTGTTTAAACTGTTTTGAGCTAATCAATATTGATGTACTCGTAAAAAG
>Ga0190313_1002017_pt1 | contig 10280 bp, 8 predicted proteins | sample 4870071011_MG_FD_169989 | JGI IMG/M metagenome (GOLD analysis project Ga0190313, IMG submission 169989) | Hydrothermal vent sediment bacterial communities from Southern Trench, Guaymas Basin, Mexico - 4870-07-10-11_MG | ecosystem: Environmental > Aquatic > Marine > Hydrothermal vents > Sediment ...
GAAAAAAATTATCCTCAAGGTAAGTGACTTCCGATCAGCATTGGTGCAGGGCAGGTTTCTGGCCAAGATGGGCATTGAGGTTTATGAATATCGTCTTGAATCAGGCTTAAACTGCGGAGGTCATGCGTTTTCTTCCAACGGTAGGCTGCTTCCTTTTATACTTCAGGAATTTAAGGTGAAAAGGAGTGAGCTCTTTGATGAGCTTCAGCCCCTTATTAAAAAATATTATAAAAAAACAGGGCTCAAATATCCTGATTCCGCTTTAATTAGTCCCCCCCTTGTTACTGTACAGGGAGGTATCGGCATTAATGGCGAGATGCTCAGGCTTATGGATTATTTCGGGATAGACCGCACCGGCTGGGCGACTCCGTTTCTTCTTGTTCCTGAAGCAACATGTGTTGATAATGAAACCAGGCGGTTGCTTGGCAGCTCTGATGCCGAAGAACTTTATTTAAGCAATGTTTCTCCCCTCGGTATTTCTTTTAATAATATTCACGGCACAGGTTCTGAAATTCAGACAAATAAAATGATAAAGGAAGGCAAGCCAGGTTCCTTATGCCCCAAGGGATTTTTAAAATCAAACATAGAGTTTTCAGAAAAACCGATTTGTACGGCTTCAAATGAATATCAGCAAAAGAAGATAGAAGAGGTCAATTCCCTTTCAATTTCTAAAGAAGAGAAAAAAAATTTCAGGAGAAAGATTACGGAAAAAACATGCATCTGCAGTCATCTCGGCAATGGAGCTCTTATAAATCTTGGTATTGCCAGGGGAAAAAACTTTCCCCAGTCAATCTGCCCGGGTCCAAACATTGCCTGGTTTGACAGGGATTATAGTTTAGAGGAGATGATCGATCATATATACGGAAGAAGGTCTTCCCTGGTTTCTGAAAAAAGGCCGCATATGTTTGCAAAAGAGATTGAACTTTATATGGATTTTTTTGAAAAAGAGGTGAAAAAAACAGCGGCTTCACCAAGAGAAATTAAATCCTTAAATGAATTTAAAACCAATCTTGAAATTGGGATGGATTTTTGTTTTAAAATAGCCCAGGGAAAGCCATATAAGGGAGAGAACCTTGCTTCCCTTTCCACATGTGTTAAAAAACAAAAGAGACGCCTTAATTCTATTTGCATTAATCTTGAAAAAAAGATAAGTCTAAAAAATTAATAAACTCCTCAAAACGTAAAAAACAAATTTTTTATACGCTACAGGTTGTTACTGAATGAAAATTTTTCAAGTTCTTTTTTCAAGTTTTGGGCGGAAAATTAATTTAATCACTTTGCATATATGTAGAAATTGGACACATTAGCGTTTTATAACAGCCTGTCAATTGTTAATGTAAAATATGGATAGAGAAGCGCTCTGGCATATACTGAGAAGAGAGTACAGGTATAATACCCCCTCCAACCGATCTTTTTTTGATGTTTATATTCCTGTTGTTTCAACCCTTGCCTATTATCTCCGGATAATTATTGTCATACTTAAAGGCAGTTTTTTTGCAACAATTGGAAAGTATGACAGAAAAAGATGGGCAAACTCATCTGTGGGCATTCTAAACGCAGTGGAGATTTCGGGAGGGAAGTGGCATATTTCCGGTATTAAGGGGTTGGCGAAAAATAATGGTCCTGTAGTCTATGTCGCAAATCATATGAGTATGATAGATACCTTTATTTTTCCCTGCCTGATTCTGCAATTTCATGATGCTACCTTTGTATTAAAAGAGATCTTGCTTAAGTACCCTTTTTTTGGCAGGCTCCTGAAAGCGATTAACCCTATAGCAGTGTCGAGAAAAAATCCAAGACAGGATTTGAAAACTGTGCTGAATAAAGGTACAAGTCTGATTTCACAGGGCTATTCAATAATAATATTTCCACAATCCACAAGAAGTGAAGTTTTTGATGCTTCTTTATTTAATTCACTGGGGGTTAAGCTCGCAGGTAGGGCAGGGGTGCCAGTTGTTCCGGTTGCCCTGAAGACTGATTTTTATGTGAAGGGGAAATTTATAAAAGGCTTTGGCAGTATTTCTCCGGGAAAATCCCTGCATGCAAAGTTCGGGGATCCTATCCCTGTTGATTCCAATACCCGGGAAGTCAATCAAAAAGTAATCAGTTTTATATCTGATAATCTTAAAGAATGGGGCTGCCGGGTTAAATAACAAGACTTCTGCATTTTTTCACCGGTTAATTTCAAGTGGTCGGGGCGAGAGGATTTGAACCTCCGACCCCTTGGACCCCATCCAAGTGCGCTTCCAGACTGCGCCACGCCCCGACACTTCCTGCTTTTATAATTCTTTAAAAATGTTATGTCAATAATATTTCAATCATCTGGGTTAATGTTCTGGGTTAATGTTCTGGGTTAATGTTTTGGGTTAATGTTTTGGGGTTAATATTTTTTAAAATTTATTTTGCAAAAAAAAATAATAAGGATTATCAAAAAACAGGTAACATAAATTTTAATTTATCTGATTATTCTTCATTCCTATTGCCATGGCTGAAATTTATACAAAAAAAAAAGATCTGCTGATACCCGAAAGATTAATGCCCCGAGATGTAATAGGCATAGCTGCGCCTGCAAGCCCCTTTGATGTCTCTAAATTTTATAAGGGTATAAAAGAGATTGAATCCATGGGATTTAAGACAAATATTTATGATGATCTTTTTGAAACAAAAGGATACCTTGCAGGTTCTGACAGGCACAGGGCTGATTTACTGAACAGACTTTTTGAAGATAAAGAGATTGATGCAATAATTTGCGCCAGGGGGGGCTTCGGCTCGTTAAAGATACTTCCACTGATCAATTATGAAATAATAGAGAAAAATCCGAAAATTTTTATTGGATTCAGTGATGTGACGGCTCTTTTGACTTCCATCTATTTTAAATGCGGGCTTATAACCTTTCATGGACCAATGGTAGCAACATTGGCTCAAAACTCTCAGGTTTCAAAGGAGAGCCTTTTTTCAACCCTTAGATCAGATGGGGAATTTAAAATTGTAGCTGATAATGGAGTAGTTATTAATAAGGGAAGAACATCTGCTCCTGTCTGTGGGGGTAATCTTGCCACATTGTGTCATACTATCGGCACTTTTTTTGAGCCTGATTTTAGCGGTCACATCCTTTTTTTGGAAGAGTATGGCGAGGCTCCCTATAGAATCGACAGGATGCTGACACAAATGAAGCTTTCGGGATGTTTTGACGGCATTGCAGGGCTTGCCCTTGGCACATTTAAGAGTTGCGGTGATTTTAAAAATATTATTAAAATAATTAATAATATTTTTTCGGACTTTGACATACCTGTACTGTCAGGGTTTGATATAGGGCATGGTTATAATAATTTAACTGTTCCGGTTGGGGTCAGGGCAGAACTTGATACAGACAAAAGAATGCTTTTGTTCCATAAGGCTTCAAATAACTTTTTAAATACTTGTATACTGCAAAATGAAACATGTTGACATACTAATGCGTCAGGCTGTCTCTGATAATGTCTTTCCAGGTGCGGCGCTTCTTGTTTCAAAGGAAGATTCCATCCTTTTTTTTGAAGCATATGGCAAGGCCAATGTTTTTTCCCAGGTTCCAATGACAAGGGATACTATGCTGGATCTTGCATCACTGACAAAGCCCTTGTCAACTACCCTTGCAATTATGAAGCTTGTGCAAAAGGGGCTTCTTTCTCTTGAGCAGAATCTTGGTTGCCTGTTGCCTGGATTTGAAGACACAGATAAAAAAGCAGTTAATATAATCAACCTTCTTGTGCATAACTCAGGCCTTCCTGATTACCGGCCCTATTATAAAAAGCTATGTGGACTGCCGTTTATAGACAGAAAAAAAGCCTTATATAATATGCTTTTGCGGGAAAGCATGGTATATGCCACAGGTCGGAAGGTCATATACTCTGATATCGGATTTATGATTTTACGGCAGGTTGTTGAATATTTGTCAGAAAAGCCCCTTGATGTTTTTGTATATGATGAAATATACAGACCGCTGGGTCTTGAGGATCTGTTTTATGTAACCCTGAGTTCAAGCTCGCCCAAAAAAGTATTTGCTGCGACAGAGGTTTGTGAATGGAGAGGCACCCTTGTTGAAGGGGTTGTGCATGATGAAAATTCATATGTTATGGGAGGTGTGGAGGGGCATTCAGGTTTATTCGGGACAGCCGACAATATTTTCAGGCTGCTTTACGAATTATTACAAAATTTTTATTTAAAACCTGGGTCAGGAGTATTTGACACAAACCTGGTTTCATTTTTTTTAAAATCGCATAAAGGATCCCCCAGGGCTGTGGGGTTTGACACGCCATCTGCTGTGAATTCAAGCAGCGGCAGCCTGTTTTCAAAAAAGAGTGTGGGACATCTTGGATTTACAGGAACATCATTCTGGATGGATCTTGAAAATTCAATTATTGTTGTTTTGCTGACAAACCGTGTTCATCCTTCCCGTGCCAATATCAGGATCAGGGCATTCAGACCTGTGCTGCATGACGCTGTAATGAAGAATATTTAATCTGATCAGTTTTAACTGTTGAGCATTTTATTTATGTTTGATGAGATTTCATCTTGTAATTACAATATATTGTTGTTAGCATTCTTAAAGATTGTATACTATAATTTAAATTGATTATTTTTTTATTAAAATGGAGGGATATGAATCTATTATTAGACAGTATTCTGGGTATGTTTTCCAGTGACCTGGCTATAGATTTGGGCACAGCAAATACACTGGTTTATGTGAAGGGAAAAGGTATTGTGCTGAGTGAGCCGTCGGTTGTTGCGGTACGTTTGGACAACAGGACAAAAAATCGTGTTTTGGCTGTGGGGCTTGAAGCAAAAAATATGCTGGGAAGGACTCCTGGCAATATTGTTGCTATTCGTCCCATGCGTGACGGGGTTATTGCAGATTTTGAAGTCACTGAAGCCATGCTGCGTCATTTTATTCACAAGGTTCATAACAGAAGAACATTTGTAAGACCTAGAATTATTATTGCAGTGCCTTCCGGCATAACTCAGGTTGAAAAACGTGCAGTGAGAGAATCCGCTGAGTCCGCAGGGGCAAGGGAAGTGTTTTTAATCGAGGAACCCATGGCGGCTGCAATAGGTGCGAATCTTCCCATAACCGAACCCACATGCAATATGGTGGTGGATATTGGAGGCGGAACAACTGAAGTAGCTGTAATATCTTTAGCGGGAATAGTTCACAGCAGATCAATTAGAGTCGCCGGTGATAAGATGGATGAGTCCATTATTCAGCATATAAAGAGAAAATATAATCTCCTTATCGGTGAAAGAACTGCCGAGATAATAAAAATGACCATAGGAAATGCATATCCTGATCTCGAGGCTTTGGAAACCATAGAGGTTAAGGGCAGAGATCTGGCATCAGGTATACCGAAAATTTTATCAATAGATTCAGAAGAGGTCAGAGTTGCAATTTCCGAACAGATTGAGGCCATAGTTGAGACTGTTAAGATATCCCTTGAACAGACCCCCCCCGAGCTGTCTGCTGATATTGTCGACAGGGGTATTGTTTTAACCGGCGGTGGAGCTTTGTTAAAAAATCTGGATAAATTATTAAAAGAAGAAACAAGCCTGCCGATTACTGTAACTGATGATCCGTTATCAACAGTCGCCCTTGGTTCCGGTAAAGCCATTGACTCCATAGAAATTCTAAAACAGGTTATAATAACATAATCTCCATGTTCTCAAAAAAGATGGTTGTTATTGTTGCAACGGTCATTCTGATCATTGTTAACATTATTATTCTTTCACTATTTAGCAGCAACCGGCATTCCTGTTTTATTCCCGGAAAAATTGCTGTTTTTCTTGTTGCGCCTTTTCAGAATGCAGCGGCAGGTTCAATAAAAGCTGTGAAAGATATATGGCGTTATTATTTTTATCTTGTATCTGTTTCAAAGAAAAATGATAAGCTGAAAAAATTATTAAGTAATGAGTTAAAAAAGAATAATCTTTATATAGAAACAGATCTTTCCAACAAGCGATTACGCAAAATTTTAAATTTTAGTAAAACAATTTCTTTTGAATGCTTTGCAGCAGAGGTTGTGGGCAGGGATCCGTCCCCCTGGTTTAAAACAATAACCATAGATAAGGGGAAAACAGAAGGGGTTGAGAAAGGGTTTCCCGTAGTTTCTCCTGAAGGCATAGTGGGTCAGGTTATAGATGTTGCACCTCATTACTCCAAGGTTTTGCTGATGATTGACCGCAACAGCGCTGTGGATGCCGTGGTTCAGCGGACAAGAGCCAGGGGTTTAATAAAGGGAAGGTCGTCCGAGCAGTGTTCTTACCAGTATGTATTAAGAAAAAATGATATTATTAAAGGAGACAGTGTAATATCATCCGGTTTAGACGGCGTTTTTCCAAAAGGGCTTCGCATAGGCAGTGTGACCGGTGTAGTAAAAAAGAATTTTGGAATCTTCCAGGAAATTACTGTTATGCCCTATGTCGATTTTGAAAAGCTTGAAGAAGTTCTCGTTGTAATTAAACTCCAAAAACAGCTTGAACCGGATTATTTTTCAGAACCCTCTTAAAATAAACTATTGATTTTTATATTTCATATATTAACGGGTATATGCCTTGTGGTTATTCAAACCGCAATTATGCCTGATCTGATTATGCCTGGCGGATTTTATGATCTTTTGCTTCCCTTTGTGGTCTGCCTTAGCCTTTATAATAATCCGGGTGAGGGTATACCTGTTGTAATAATTTTTGGTTTTATTATGGATGGCCTCTCCGGCTGTCCGTTCTGGTTATATTCAACCACATATTTATGGTTATTTGCAGGGGTCAGAGGGGCTATTATTTTTTTGCATTCAGGCAGCCGTTTTTTTTTAATAATTTTTGTTTTTTTAGCTGTTTTTTTAGAAAATTTTATATTTATCAGTATGAATTTCATACTGGCGCCGGACAAAGAGCCGACCTTAAATATGCTAAACATATTTGTTGTCCAGCTTGTATGGGCGCTGTTGACGGCTCCCCTGTTTATTATGTCGTATAATTATATTCGTGAAAGATACCTTAAGTGGCGCGTAGAATAATTTGCATAAAAGAGCGGGCAATATTTATTTTAATTTTTAAACAACCCGTTGGTGCTTTTTGAGAAAATATTTATCATCCGCAGATAGCGACTGGTTCAGACGGCGGTTAAATACTGCTGCCTATATTGTCATTGCTGTCTTTGTTGTGCTTCTGACCAGACTTTTTTTCCTGCAGGTTATTGAAGGGCAAGAATTTAGGCGGCTTTCGGAAAACAATTGCGTAAGGCTTCAAAGTATAGATGCCCCGCGAGGACTGATTTTTGACCGTAATGGAAAACTTTTGGTGGATAATAGACCGTCTTTTAATCTTGGAGTAATTGTAAAAGACGTTAAGAATCTTGAAGCTACCATGGAAAAGCTTTCCGGTTATATGAATATTCCATTCACGGAATTGATGGCAAAAGTTACTGCAAAAAATGCAGCTGCATTCTATAAACCGGTTTCCATTAAAAATGATATAGGCAGGAATGCTCTTGCGGCCATTGAGGTAAACAGGTTTAATCTCCCTGGAGTTGTGGTGAATGTCAAGCCCATAAGAAGCTACATTAACAGGTTTAGCGCTGCTCATTTGATAGGCTATTTAAGTGAGATTAATTCCAGGGAACTTTCTGAAAAAAAAGAACAGGGATACTGCAGAGGTGATTTTTTGGGCAAATTTGGTATTGAAAAGAGATATGAGCAGTATTTCAGGGGGAAAAGAGGCGGACGTCAGGTTGAGGTAAATGCCGCAGGTCAGGTGCTGAGAATTTTAAGGACAGTTGATGCTGTTCCAGGTTTCAATATCTATTTAACTATTGATCAGAGACTGCAGAAAAAGGCTGAAAGCCTGATCGGTAACAGAGCAGGATCTGTTATTGCTATGGATCCATCAACCGGTCAAATTCTGGCATTGGTCAGCAGCCCTACCTTCGATCAGAATTTTTTTGTGAGCGGCATGTCTCACAAACAGTGGAATGACCTGATCTCCAATCCTGACCGACCCATGGAGAACAAGGCTATTCAGGCAGAATATCCCCCTGCATCTGTTTTTAAAATTGTAACGGTCATGGCAGGGCTTGAAGAAGGAGTTATTGATGAAGAAACAACATTTAACTGCCCTGGATCATACAGGTATGGAGATCGTACTTTTAACTGCTGGAAAAGGGGGGGGCATGGGAGCGTTAATGTAGTAAAAGCCTTGGCTGAGTCCTGTGATGTGTTTTTTTATAACCTTGGTCAGGAACTGGGCGTGGACAGGATTGCACACTATGCAAAAGCTTGCGGTCTTGGCTCCCCAACCGGAATTAATCTTGGTCATGAAGCCTGTGGTTTGATACCAACTACTGAATGGAAGAGAAAACATACAGGTGAATCGTGGCATGGCGGTGAAACTCTTTCAGTGGCCATAGGCCAGGGCTATGATCTTGTAACTCCTTTGCAGGTTGGGGTTTTAATTGCAGCAGTGGCAAATGGGGGCATAATATACTCTCCTCAAATATTAAAAACCATTGAGACTGCCCAGGGAGAGCTGATTAAAATCGGCTCTTGCAGGGTTGCCGGGAATCTTCCCATAAGCAGGCAGACCCTTGATATAATAAAAAAAGGTTTATGGGAAGCTGTTAACACAAGGAAAGGAACAGCCTGGGGAGCGCGTTCAGGCATGTTTGAAATGAGCGGCAAAACCGGCACTGCTCAGGTTGTGGGTCGTGTTGAGGGTGAATCTGAAGATGAAAAAGACAGGGCAGTGCATTTAATGCCCCATGCATGGTTTGCTGCTTTTGCGCCTTCTGATAAACCCGAAATAGCAGTTACGGTTATTGTGGAGCATGGAGAACACGGATCAAGCGCTGCGGCGCCCATAGCAAAGGAACTGATAAATATGTATCTGCAAGACGTGAAAAAGGATAAAGCCTCTGCCTGTACAGCCTCCAGTTTGCATGGGGAAGGGGTTGAAGATGTTCGATAGACGGCTTGTGCAATATTTTGACTGGTGGTTGCTTTGCCTGACGATTATTCTTTGTTCAGTTGGTTTGGCAACATTATACAGCGCCGTTACTGCCGGCAAGCCTGATCCTCAAAAAGCGCTTTATGTTAAACAGATGATATGGATTTTTACAGGATTTGTCTTCTTGATCATGTCTTTTCTTATAAACTATAAAATGTTGGATAACTGGGCGTATATAATCTATATTATATGCATACTCCTTTTAATCTATGTTCTTATGTTTGGAAAATATGTAGGAGGGTCAAGGCGCTGGCTTTTAATAGGTCCGATTACAATGCAGCCATCGGAACTTGCCAAGGTGGCGGTTATTATCGTTCTTGCAAGATACTTCTCAAAACTTGTGAATACAGAAGGTCTTAACATCCGGGAACTCTTCAGACCCTTAATTTTGACTGTAATACCTTTTGCCTTGATAGTAAAACAGCCTGATTTGGGCACTGCTCTTCTGATTTTATTGATTGCAGTTTCAATAACCGTTCTAATTAAGATTGAAACGCGTACGTTTTTATATATTATGGTTTTTTGTACAACCACCCTGCCGATGATATGGTTCTTTTTAAAAGGATATCAGAAACAGCGGATATTAACATTTTTAAATCCTGAACGGGATCCATTGGGCGCCGGTTATCATATAATTCAGTCCAAAATCGCAATAGGATCCGGCATGATTTTTGGCAAGGGCTTTTTAAAGGGAACTCAGAATGCTCTGTCATTTTTGCCGGAACATCATACTGATTTTATATTTTCCATAATGGCGGAGGAGTGGGGACTCGTCGGAGCAAGTCTTCTTCTTTTCATCTTTTTTCTGCTGATTATATGGGGCTTAAATGTGGCGCGTGTATGCAAGGATCCTTTTGGAATTATACTCTCCTTCGGGATTACAGTAATGATATTCTGGCAGGCAATTATCAATATAGGCATGGTGATGGGGTTAATGCCTGTTGTTGGTGTGCCTTTGCCCTTTATAAGTTATGGCGGTTCATCAGCCATTACAATGATGATTTGTATAGGAATATTAATTAATATAAGTATGAGGCAGTTTGTACACGAATGATAAAACTATACTTTATATATAATTTTTAAAAAACCTTTGACAATTTTATAAAGCTAATGCTATAGACTGCCAAGATATATCACAGGTGTATATTATTTTTTAGATAAGTTTATTAGAGCTTTTTTGTTAAATTTTTGATGGGGGAGTTGCAATGATAAGTGTTGATGGATCTGTCTTTATCCAGGTCATTAATTTTATC